>JAABUV010001774.1_pt1 | contig 30667 bp, 30 predicted proteins | sample 5559971 | NCBI WGS metagenome assembly JAABUV01 (sample SAMN10711881, study PRJNA513362) | rock metagenome | isolation source: Antarctica rocks | place: Antarctica: Victoria Land, Knobhead nord | collected 2015-12-19
TTTTACTCGTCTGATTGTCTGCTTCACTTCATCTTCTGTGATGCGTGAATTGAATGAGACTGTCAGAGATATGAATGATTCTGCGATGTCGCTGACATTCGCTTGAGAAGGTGAGAAAAAGAACTTTTCTCGCAGTATCTCGATTTTTTTCTCGAACGTCGTTATCATATGATTGATGTCGCTTCGCTTCAGTGACGAAAACTGAGAAAGCTTTTTAGATAGCTGACTTTCGATTCTAGCTCATTTTGCAAAGCGTCATATCGATTTGAGTGCTTTGCTCAGCTCATGTATTTGTGTTCTGAAGTGTGCGCATTTCGTTTGTTGAATGATCTTGTTTTTATGATCGTTGTGCTTCAGATATTCATTTCACGCTTTTAATGTATCTTGCGTTTTTCATATAATTCGCAGTCGTCTTGATTTCATTACTACTTCGAAGCAGCTTTGATTTCAAAAGTCTCTTGCTCGATTTGATGACTTTGTCAAGAAGATAAATTTCTCAATGATCTTCTGTAGCACTCTGATAATCTTGCACACTCTGTCATTCATCATAGTCTTGTCGTCTAGAGAGCGTTTCAAAGATAAATGTATTCGCAGATAAGCACTCAATGCTTCTGTATTCATTTTCTTTCAAAGTCGTCAAGTCGAGAATTGCACTGAGATTGTTTGTAGACATAGCTCTGTGACGATTGAAAGATGATTCGATCTCTGATGCAGATCAATTCGTATCTTGCACTTGCGTGTCATGAACTGTATTTTCTCGCTGCTAAAGACTAGATCAATCGTCGTAAATTGATTGTGAGCTTCGCAAGTAATAGTGCCTGATTTCAGTAATAATTTCAGCCTTGCGTTTGTAATGACATTTAGTAGAATATCAGTCGTCGTATAACGAGTGAAGCATCTTCGTCTCTCTCAGTGAGAATAATGTAGATTGAAATCTTCTATAATCAGTTGTTTGCAGTCATTCTTGAGTAGTTCGTTCAAACGAGAAATGATTGAAGATCTTTCTGTGAATGTAGTAGACAGTAAGCATGAGTTGTAGACGTTTAGAAGTCTTAGCGTCTGCGTTTCATCGTCTGTGTTGCGAGTTGATATTCTGATTGAGCAAATGTCTGACTCAGCTGTTTCTATCATTCATTGATCGAGTCTTAGACATTTGTTAATGTATATGCATGTTCTTGATTAAGATGACGAGTTTTTCACTAGATGAAAGATGTTGTGTGCTGCGCTAAATGACTGCAAGTCGTTGTTGTTGCGATCTTGCTTCTGTATAACTACTATGTTGAATTCGCAACTTTCTCTGTTAATTAGAAATGATTCTTGAATTCTTAATGATTTTCTGATGTTGTACTGTAGAATTCGTAGAAAAGACTGTTTCGTCATAAAGTTATTCGTAACTGTTGTTGATTCTGCAATGAGAAGACTCTTTGTATGCTTTCAATCATCAACGATCTTTCTCGCTTTCTGATTGAACGTTTCTGAATCTGCTCAGATGTCATCTCGTCTGAGTCACTACTCACGCAAGAGAAAAGATCGACTCGTCTCTTCTTGATCTTTACTACCTGTCACGCTGATTCATCAGCAATTCAACTGCATGTTTTCAGCATGACTGTTGCTGAGCTCGAAAGATTCGTTGAATCGAAAGAATTTATTAAACCTGAAGAGTTCGTTGAATCTAAAGAGTTCAGAGACAGCGAGAAGAATGTGCGATTGTATTTAGGCGTCTCAAAGTATTTGAACGATCTATTTCTATAGATTTCGAACGCTTGTTTCATCTGCTGTCGTCACTTAAGACAGATGCATCTTCAGAATTCGTGATTTTCGTTGCAGTTGACGCAACGTCTTTTATTCGAAGATATCACACACTTCTCTATGTGATGCTTGCCTGCGTATTTTTTGCAGCGCTGATTCTTTCTGCAGATCTTAGTCATGTGATCAAATTCGTAACATTTGAAGCACTGTGTGATGCGACAGTTCTTTTTGAATAGCTTGCATGCACATTCTTGATACAAGTTCAGCATGCTCATGTTCATTAGTCAATTCATCATCGCTTCGATCGCGATCTCTACGATGAGCGACGAATGAGTCTTTTCGCTATCTGCTACCTTCTTGAACCAGACTATTCTTAGAACTTTCAGATCTTCATGAAGTCTTGCGTTATCTTTTATCAGTCTTTCAATGATCTTTTCTTGATTGCTCATGTCTATTGTAGTGCGTACTTCATGTGTCAGCACTGCGAAGGTTCAACGTGCTACGCGTGTCAAACTCGCGATTTCTTTTGCTCATGTCTGAGTCTTTTTCAGATTTGCTCGAGCATCTGAGCTAACTGCGTGAAGGAAAATGTCATCGCTACTCAGCTTACGAAGTGACACGATTAGGTTTCTTTGATCTATTGACACGCCTGCAATTCTCTGTAGAATCTGTTCGATCGACTTCTTCTGTATCTCTTCTATTTCTCTTCTGTTCATTATCTTAATCATGACTTCTCGTTTCTTGCAAAGCGACGACGAATCGCTTCTGAAATGTTGCTTTCTCGTCGCTATTTCTTCTCTTGCCATGTTCGCTCATGACGTGATTTTCGTTGAAAGACGCGTGTTTTTCTGTGTATGCAACTACTTGTTAAGCAGTTGAATTGATGTCTTCAGTTTCTGTACATTCTTCGCGATGAACGCGTTCTGATTCGCGTGATGTTTTTCTTCTGAGTCGAGTCAAAGACGTCAAATCAGCTTCAATGCTATCTTTTTTCATGAATGATCTTTGCTCTTCTCTTTCTTTAACGTTGATATCTTTATTAGTAGATCAATAATGTTAGCAACATTCTCTTCATCATTGTGTGAGTGTTTTGATCTTGCATCTCTGTTTTCTTGCAATGAATCGACGTCGCTCACAATCGTCTTTGAATCAGCACTGCTGCGATTCGTGCAATTCATCATCGTTCAATCGTCTTCTAGATTTACTCTGTCTTGTTTGTAGTGCTTTTTTTCAAAATTTGTGATGCGTGCGTTGTGATTGTTTTTTTTACCTTAAGTTTTAAGTTTATATCTTTATTTTTTTTTCATCTTCAGCAAACTTGACAGCGTGATTTTTAATAATTCGTTCAAGATTTAAGATTCATAAACAATATTGCTTGTCAATGTTCTTCACATATCTCATGAAGACATTGACTTTGTCTCTGTTCATGAACTTGTCTTGTCTGTCTTTTGTTGACAATGACTTAAGATCAACATGTGCATAACATTTGCATTCTTATACTCGTACATGATCAATTGAGAACTTGATTTCAATAAATGTCTTTTTTAAAGTCGTGAAATCTTCATTAATTAAGAGTTTTATGACAGTTCAATTTCGCAAATAAATATTTGTCTTTGCAGCTTCTGCTCAAAATTCAATGAAAAGTTCAACATTCTTAATCATGACTTGCGCTAAGTTCTTTGTGATATGTATGATTCTCTTGATTATTTTATTATGAATCAACATATGTAAAACAATGTATTAAAAAGCGATGTCAACTGATAAACATCATTTATTTAACATGATCTTAAATTTTGTGACGTTGTCACTGCGTATTGAGAGAAATTTGACTTCATTGTGAAGTTTTATGCTAAGTTTTCATTTTCGCAGAGCATTTGATGCATCAAATCGTTGTTTCAAAGAAATGCATCAAGTTTTTTTAAAGTGATTATTAATTATCTTCAAAAAATACGATTGATCATTGAAAGATGATTACAGTGATTCATAAATATTTATGAAAACAAGAGCTAAAATGCTTGTCTTTCAATCATTGACATTGTGTTCTCGCTTGTTGATGAACTTGATGAGTGCACATATTTCACACACATTTTCATGATTATCATTAATGAAAATAAATCTTTCAAGAATGATGATTTTATGAAGATGACGAAGTTTAAATGATTTAAGATGAGCGAGACAATGATGTTATAACTTGTATAACTTGAGATTTTTGTCACTTGCAAGATTAAGTTGATCACGATTAACTTCAATTTATAACTCAGTCTCATGATAATTCACTTCAGTATGAGACGCAATGTGATCAAGATTCATTGAATTCTTAAGAAGATTCATTGAATCATTGAGATTCATTAAACTTTGCATCGCTGAGAATGTTGATAAGACGTCACACTGCATAACTGATAATAATGTAAATTTATCAAGATCGTTTGCAATTCTTTTTATTATGTAAACATTTTTACATTTTAAAGTCTCAATTATTTTTTTTCTTTGCTTGTTATGCATGTACAAATCTTTATTATCAAAGTTTTTTTGCAGATTTTTTTGACATATTCTTCTTTTAAACAGAAGATTCATCTCAAGTTTAAAAACATGAAGAACAAAGAATAACTTTACAAAGTTTCTTTGATGATTTCACATGACTGTTGTGTCACAATGATTGACATACAATTTTCTTTCTTTAACTTTGATAATGCATCTTTTGATTCAAGTTAAAGAATTGTTAAAGAGTTGAAGTTAATTAATCATGTGTGAAGAAACGTTGAAATTCGCAACTCAGTCTGTTTTAGAGATCTTATTAATAATTTTCTTTGACAGAACTGAAATCTCTTTGATGTTCTTATCTTTTTTATTCTTATTAAAGAAGAAATCAGATTCTGTATTCTCTGCATTGTAAACTTAATGCTTCTTGCGCTTGTTTTTTAAAAGCGCAGCAAGAGTTTAAATGTTATCAAAGTTTCTGCTTTTAGCTTTTCTCTTGCTTTTGCGTTTCTTGACAAGTTTTTGAGCTGTAAGCAGATGAAAGCATTCAATCAAGCGATGTTTATCATCACATAAAAAGCATCTGAGAAAATAATTTTGATAACGTGATTTGCGATCGCTGTTAAAGCTTAAAACACTTTAAAGATGATGATCAAATTTGCGCTCTTTTGATTCATAATTGATACGTTTATTTTCTTGCTTAGCTCATAACGCTGTCTTAATTGTCTTTAGCTGTGTCTTTTTCTCTTGCAGCTTTTGTATTTCTCACTTCATGTTTAATTAATTTTGAACATGAATGATGTCTTGAATGATGATATACTTCTCTGATAATGTTTGAAGTAAAGCTTGAAAGCGTTGTTTTGACTTGAACAAATCACTCACGTTCTGCTGAGTTGCAGCGATCTTTCGAGTTAACTTCTTGAGATGTGTTCATGTCTTCTCAATAAAGATCTCAGTTGTCATTCTATAACTGATGAAATTTGTTAAATACTGTCTTTCATTTGTTTGCAGCTTTTCTTTGTACTTAAAGCGAAAAGTGTTTCAGACTTGCTTTGCTGATGTTTTGTGTACAGTGTGCTTTTGATCGTTGACGTTGATGCAAATAATTAGTTAATAATGAGTCTTTGCGTCAACTTTTTGATTCTTGAAGTCGAGAAATGAAGTTACACTAATTGTGCTGCTTGATGTGTTCGCGTTTAAATTGTTGTTCTTAATGACAAATCATAAATTTTCTTCAATAAGTCATCTCTTCATGAAAGAGAATCATTGTTCGCTGTTCTTGTAAGTGAGAATGAAAACAAGTTATCTTTTGACAAAGATGTTGTTGAAATTTATTGCATGTAATGTGTGATCATAAATTGTTATTACAATTGAAGTAAAAGAAAAGATATTAATAATAAGTTGATGAGTAAAGTAAAAGAAATAAAGTCTCGTCGAAGTTAATGAATTAATGCGTTCTCTGACGCGATTAAGTGTGTATGATTATATGTTTTCTCATAAGACGCGTATTAAGCTGTTGTAAGTTTACTGCACTTCTTTGAGTCAGTGTACTTATTTATCTTCTTGTGAGACGCGTAGTAAATAATCGCAGATTGCTTGTTTTGTTTCTTCGTAACAAGTCATTAAGCATTAATTGTTAAGATTGTTTCGTTTTAATTACAATGAAAGCTTCTTGTTATTTGAGCTCATAATTTATTTAAAGAGTAAAATCAAACATAAAATCTATAAAGATTGTGTATTAACTACAGAGAAAACATGTCTCTTATACTATCTCAAAGACAATGCTAATTTAAACTTGATACAATCAAGAGATTTCTCTGACGCTATCTTTAATCAAGAACTAAATAATGAGTCTATCATTGCACTTTTCAACAAAAATGATTGATATCTTTGCACTGATGCTATTGTCAAGAAGCTTCAACATAAGAATATTGAAGAGACAACGTCTTGAATTTTTCAAGATTGACTTAAATGATTAAAAATGTTCTCTCATGTTCAATATTCTTTGTAAACATTGAATAAACATTCAATCTTGCAAGAAAAGTTTATGTATAAAATCAAGCATAAATGAGTTCAAAAACAATGAAATAAATAATGCTTCTTAAATATTATAATTGTATCATTGACTTGAATTTTGAGAAAACTCTCATTGAATCATGAAATATTTATCACAGAGAAGAAATTTAAAACAGCGCGATTAATGAATATGATAATTCTTTCAAAGCAGATTTGCGAAGCGTTATACTTTTTATCATTACAATTGTTTCAATGTTCAATATTATTATTATCTTTTAACTTAATTATTTATGCATTGTCAACGTATGTAGTAAGACAACATATTTATAAAATAATGTAATAAGATAATGCATTAAATAAATTCATTATAAACTATAATATTAATCTTTAAAAAAAACGTTTAATATCATTTATCATTCTTGTGAAAGTACACTATTATTATTGAGTAGAGAAGCAAATCATTTAAGCATGATGAGAAGATGCTTTAATGATAAAATGTCAGCGAGAATGATCGTTGTTGATCAAAGATCAACAGATGAAGCAATCACGAAACGCGTAAAAAAACACGTGAGTGAAGAGAAGACAATAATCATACTATAAGTGATTAATAAAGCATGAAGATTCTTTGAATCTGAGCACACGAAAAATAATCAATTGATAAAATGAAAATGAGTACGCGATTTATTGAACGACTTAAAAGAGAAAACAAAGCGCATAACTTGTCACTCAAATCTGAAGACAGCGATGACAAAACTGAAAATGATAACAAAGTAATTGAAAAAGACAAAGAAAACATAAACAAATGCGCATTTAAATGAACAAATCTTGCGAAACTATGCGAAGATAACGTCAACGTTGAGCAACAGATCATCAGCAGAGACATTATTAATGAAATGAACAAGAAAAGATATTGAAGTAATCATAAGACTAAGAAAAGAAGAGAACATAAAGAAGATAAAATGATTGAGAACTCAAGACATTGTAGTAAGAGCAAGAGCTGAAAATACGAAGAAACACTCAAGAAAAAGAATAATGATAACATGAACTTACAACGAAGAAGTGATTACGCTGAACGTGATCAAAGAGAAGATTAAACAATGACTAGAAAACAATCAAGAGTGAGTTCAAAACATAAGCAAAGAGATGAAACTCAAAAGAAAGATATTCAAAATAATAACTTACGACGTCAAAATAAACGCAATAAAACTCACGTAAGATGAATACAAAAAAATAAAAGAAGACAACAAAAGATTTTACTCAAACATACACATTCTGAGAACTAAATGAATGATCAGAGAGAAAACTTGAAAAGATTACTTCTCGCTGCTGCTTAAACTTAATAATGAAGCAAAGATGAATCGTTTGATAAATAAAAACATATTGCATGAAAATGACAACAAAACAATGAAATATTATGAACTTGCAAGCAAGATTAAACACTGCTTCAAGTGTCAAAAATATGATTATATCAGTCACTTCAGCAAAAAAGATCAAAAATGCGAATTCTGCAAAGATAAACATAAATCAAAAGATTATGAATACAAAGAGCAATTAAATCGAAAGCGTTATGTGATCTGCAAAGAAGCACATACGATTTGATCATTCAAATGTTCGAAAAGAAAAAAGAACATCATTAAAGCAAAAGATGCTCTGAGACAAAAGTCAAGATATCACGCTAAAGATTCATTGAAAGATGAAAATACAGAAAAAGCGATGAGTATACAATTCAAGAAAGTAATTAGATTCTTAAAGTTAAGTAATAAAAAAAGACGTATAATAAACACTTTGAGCAGACTTAAAGAATTCATCAACAGAATTCTCAATGAAGAAGATGAGTAGAGTGAATTAAATCAAAACATACAAATATTATTAAGCAGTCAAAAACATGTTACAAAAGAGTCAAGAAAGTAGCTTTTCAGAATGATTGTAAGAAAGATTCTATCACAGATGCACATATGACATTTTTCATTCTCTGTCATAGTAATGCTTTCATAGCTCTGTGCTGAATGCATATCTGACTCAACTCTTGATGAAAACTCTCATCAAAAGAAAATGAATGATGTGCGCATGATATGCTAACTCACTATGTTATTAGCGCTTGACACATTTTTCAATTGAACACACTTTTATGCATTCATAATCTTGTTTTTTGCCAGCAGTTGTCTCACTTCGCTTTTCATGTCAAAAAGTGTATTCATCTCTAATTCATGAATTTCGCGAACATCAAAGCATGTTTCATACATCTGATCACTGAAACGTTAAGATCTCATCTCTTCATCACTTTATTAATCTATTTGATTCACAGCAGTATGATGAAAGTAGATCATGAAACATAGAATAGAAATTTAGAAACTTATTATCTTACATAGAATCACGAGACTTTTGTGTCTTCACTGTGAGCAAAGTGATCAACAATCATCGATCATTGTCTGCATGTGTCAATCTTTCTCATTTGTCTTCACACTGAGCTCAACTTTTCATCTTAAAATCTTGCAGCAGTTTCTGTGTATTTTCTAATTTGCATTTGTGCAGTCATGTTTTCTTTCAGCACATCTTGTATTCATAATTCTTTTCTCTTCGTCTCTTGTCAACAATTCTTACGATCTCTCACTCTTCTTCATGCAATGCTAAACCTTCTTGATTCTGATGCTGCTCAAGAAGAGATAAAGAGACTGTGATGACGTAAGAGAAATAAATGATCGTCGCTGCTTCGCGATCATTTTCACTGATAGTCTGCTCAACTGAATCACAGAATAATGCAACACTGAGAGAGATGAGACGATGAAAGAAGTTGATGAGAGATTCAATGAAAGATTCAATGATAGTAGCAGAACTTAGACAATCATATGTCTTTGACTGTTCTCTCGAATGAAAGCTTTTGAGATGTATGATGTCAATCTTCATGCTCGTAATCTTGATAGAATCGTCAGTTTCACTAGTCTTTTCTTCGTCATTCTTTACCATCAGAGAATCATCTGAGATATGTCAGAAAAACTTTCAAGTGCTGGTCAGAAATGTATAAAAGAGCACATCTTGACTGTTATCAACTTTATTGAACCGATTTGAGCTTATTGTTTTCTCGCGTTGCTGAAAGTTTCGCGAAGAGAAAGACTGTCTGAAAACAGACGAAGATTATGACTGAATCTGACTTCAAAGTCATCGTTACTATCGTCTGTGTTGTTGATCATAATAAGATCTTTCAAGAGTCATTAGACGCGTTCACTGAACTGAAAGCTGCGTACTGATCTGCGCGTTGAACTTTCTCTAACCTGTGTTCACTTTTCTCACCCTTGTTCAAATCTGCACTGTCTGCTTTGCGCTTGAAGAAATCTCGAATGTTAATGACGTTTGTGATTGTCTCAGACTTGACGTTCGTAAAGTGTGTTGAACTCAATATCGCAATAGTCGATCGAAAAGAGTGAGAGATGATGTCGTCTGTACTGTAGCTCGCTTCTTTGTTCTTTTTCTCTTTTACTTCACAGAACTGATGAGACTCGATATTACTGAAGCAGATTTGTGTATCATGTCTCAACAAGAGAGAGATATCAGAGAGTGAAGAAGAATCAGAGATGAAGTCTTCTATCTTCTTGTAGAGAATAAAACATCTAGATAGACGTCATTGATCAGTGTAAGAATCAGCGAGCGAAGTTTCAAGAATTATACTCAGTTTCTGAGTCTATCACAGAAGTCGATGAAGTGCTAAGAGAGTATTGCTTTTCAACTTGCTCATTAGAAGTCAAGTCATCACTTCTGAGATGAACGCTGCTGCTGTCAACAATATTCTCAATCTGATCTTCATCTTGTCTCGATTTCGAAGTGAAAGCGTTATCATAATCTTCTAGAGTGAAATGTTCAAAGACGTTGTCAGATCTTTCAACTTCGTGTTCAACACTTGATCTCGCTCGCTGCAACTCTGAGACTTCTTCAGCATCGAACAGCAATTTCTCGAAAGGTAGAGAAGTATTGTTATTCTCGTGATCGCTCTCAGTATGATTTATATTCGAGAAATCTAAAGTCAATGATTAGCGCTCATCAAGTCTTAATGATAGAAAACTGTATCTCTGACATCTTTTTCGATGCAGAGGTTTGATGCTAACATGTGAAGTGAATCTGTAGATTCTTTCGTCGACGATTCAATCATGTCTAGAAATTCAATCAAGTTGAAATCTTGAAGACTTTCACTCGCTTTCTTATTCTTTTCATAAGCTGTGAGAACATGAAAGCTGAAGACTGTAGATCGCTCATCGCTGCAAAAGCTTATCGTGATTAAAAGTTGATAGAATTGAACGAAATTTATGTATTCAGATGAAGTCTGATCTTTTTTTCGCGAGAAAATTTGAGAGGGAAATTTCAGTTAAAGTGAGACGAGAAGAGCCTGATTATTTGTACACAAAGACTGATAAATCATTCACTGCAGTTTTTCCCACTCAAAATCTCACTTCTTTCCCTTCACTTAAATATCATCAATCGTCGATCTTCAATCATTTGTCTCACATTAAGTTGTATGCTCTGACGCAGCAGCTTTCAGCCGCTGAAAACTCATTTTCAATAGACATTTCATGTAGCTTGATTCTCACTGCGCCTCTTGCAAACGTTCACATTCAGCTAAAAAGATCAGCTGCAGCGACTTACATCTTCGAGCTGAGACAATCATGATGCATCGACTGCATCGCTTACTTCACTATGCTTGACGAAGAAGAGATTCACGTCTGAAGACTCTGTTTGAGTGAATCTTTTCTAAAATCTCGTCTTTTGACACTTAATCATTTTCTGTCGCCTTCTTGACCTTGTGTCGTCATCGAGTCTCATCGCAACAGCTAGCTGAATAATCTCAGCGTTTCGCCTGGCAGAACGCCTCGCTCTCAATGATGCATGACTCAGCCTCGACACAGCTGAGATCATTATGATCACAAGCTCGAAACCTGACATTGTAACTGACGCGAGTGAAGAAAGCTCGATCGATGAATACATGAAAGCATCACATCTTCAGAATTCTAATGTTGATCAAGTCTTTACAGCGTCTCTTAAAGATGTTCATCTGTGAAGTTACGTCAGCTGCTGCTGCTGCTGCCTGAATCTTCGCGCTAAGATTTCTGCAACAAGTCAGAGACACTGCGTTCTTTTTGATTCACAGCGAAAAGAAAGATCATCATATTCAGATCACGTCATCAGAATGACACTATTGCAAGATCTTTGTGAGCGCAGTCAAACAGACATGTAATGATCGCTGTTGATTAAGATCAGACTCACGCTTCTTTGATTTCATTGACTGATTTTGCTGTTCTGCTGCTGTTTGATGTCACGCTCAGATCACAGCTGAGATGCAATCTCTGTCAGTGTAATCAGGCAGATATGTGAGACGTTCGAGTCATCATCACGAGAAATGAGACATTTCTTTCATTGATTGTGTAAAGCATCAAGAGAGAAGTCAGAGTTTTGCAAGCTGAAAGTTCTCAGTCAGTATCATGATAGAATTGCAGATCAGCTGAGCAGTGATGAAACGATGATGAGCAAGAAAAGAAAAAGAGCAAGAGATTTCAGAACGGCAGAGTCAAGCAAAGAGATGATTCAGTGTGTTTTGAAAAAGAGTCATCTCAAGCTGATCTGCGAGACAGAGAAGAATACACAAGACGACGAATCAGATAAGACGTCTGTATCACTGACTTCAGTCGTAGAACGATGTAGATAAATTGAGAGTCGCAGCGATGTAATCTCTAAGGGAAAGATCATCGACACAATGTCTCACTCAAAGATTCAAGCAGAAGAATTGATGATGATTGATAGAAATCAGCTAGACAGCAAAGTGATGACGCAGACTCTTGCAATACGAGAAAGAGCGAGAAAACAACAAATAGAAGTGAAAGAAAGATGAAAGAAAGTGGAAAAACAGCGAACGATGCAAATATTTATATCTTGAGAAAGCGACGAATGAGATGATGTCAAACGTCTTGCTCAAAGAGATTACATCAAACTTGACGAGATCACGTCTTGATTGAAAGCAGAAAAGAATCACTCTTTCGTCGTTCACTTCTTTATAAATTAAAAAAGATTATCACTAAATATATATTTCTTTTTAATACACATACATTTCTTTTTACTACATATACATTTCTTTTTACTACACATACATTTCTCTCAGATAAATTTAGTGATCACTTAACTAGATTTAGCAAATACTCAACTAAATCTAGCAGCTCAATAATCATAACAACGCGCACATGTTCTTTCATCAATCAACTATCTATCACTCATTCTATCTCATCATCATCATGAATCTTGCACTCTTCTCGATGAGTGAGCTCTATGTGAGTCATGAGAAGCTCATCATCGTCATCAATACATAAGCTGAAGCTCACGATTACGCGCTCAATATCAAACGCTCAAACATAAACAAGCGAAAAATTAAGAATAAAATTTGATTGAAGTGTGATAAAGATGATAAATGTATGAGTTCTGTCAAGCAAAAGAGACTACACATTGATTCAAAACTCATTGAATGTCTCTTCAAAATAATAACTAAATGATTGCATGATGAGATTGATTGATTGCTCAGAATCAAAGATTCAGCTCATAATCATGATTCTATTCTATCTGAATCTCATTCAGCATTATGAAAACTGACTCTGATCAATCAGATCAAAAATGATATAGCTAATTAAAATCATGCAAGAATTATGCTTCAACAAATTCTCACTGCTCTATGACTAGATAGTGATTCAAATAATTCAATGTTCAAAGCAGCAGATATCTACAATGTCAAGACTGCTCTTCGTCACGATGCATTAAAATCTTTTACATTTATACAAGTGTTAATTCAGAATCTTCATCGTGATGTTTAACACTGTAAATATCTGAAGAATCAACTGAATGTTACAAGCGTATCAAGACTGAACAAGGCTGAAGCTTTAATCAATTTGCAGTGAACGTTAGTGAGTTCTCTGCATAATAATTAGAACTAGTCAGAATCTAGTCAAGATTTGATCTGAATCTGACTCAGATTTAACTCAGATATGACTCAACATCTTTTCTCTTTTCTAGCATCTTCTAATCAGCTTTTATTGTCTTCTATGACAAACACACTTCTTTGTGTTACTAGTAATTAACAGATGTTTATGATAAACATATTTCTTTGTGTCACATGTAATGATTGTTTCTTTAACAACACAAGGTATATACAGAGATCAAACAGTAATTACTATTACTAGACTTGAGGTCTGAAAATAGCTGAGACAATAATATGTATTGACTACTTACATGAGTTGAGCACGAAGCTTCTATCTAAGAGAACGATCATCGTTATATAAACAAAGAAGATTCGTGCAATCGTCTGAGTCGCTGAGTGATCTCGTTGACTTAGACTTTGAATCATGAGAATCGCTTCATGATCTCAATGATCTCATATAATGAATTATTAGCACGTGATCATGACCTTACTAGCTCAGAATTCATCATGCTGTGAACTACGTCTTATTTGTTGTAGTTTCTATCTTAACTCGAGTTGTGTTCTAACATCACAAACATTTTTTGAATCAACATCTTTCTTGTGTTTCAACATGTTCTCTTTAAGACTAGCGTTAATCTGAATAACTACTATATAAAGCATGTTCTTCTTGCTTTTTGTATCTTCTTTCTTCTGTATTCTTAAAGTCTTAGTTATAATTATCTCTATAAATCAAACATTTTAGTCATGCATGCACTCTGATTAGTTTCTAAACATGATTTCAACATTACTTTAAGAATTTGTTAATCACATGATACTGATTTCATTATTTATTCAAGTTCACTTGATTGACAATAAGATGAATATAAAGAAATTTGTGTATCTGATGATCAACGACATCGAAAGGCAGAACAACATCAAGAAATCAATAGAATCAACGAAAATATATAATCATGTGATTACTAGAGAATCTATCGCTCAGTCAGTAGCATCAGTTCAAATCAATTAATAGAATCAATGATAAAGAATCTTCATTGATTGCTTGAGAATCACAAAAAATCTTCTTAAATCAGCAACACTCTTCTTTGAAGACTAAACACTTTAACAAATGATCTCATTACATACTATCAAGCATCATTCTTCGCTCGATCATTAATTCTTTGCTATGACTTGATCATCTGTGAACAATTTCTTCAAGAATAATCAAAGCTCTATTTCTTCTGACACTACAGATTCAATCATTTATTCTGAGCTATCACTTTGCATATTGAAATATCTTAGAATTGATGTTGTATGAAAACATTAATACTCTTTGCCTCATTCTCAGATTCTCAATGAATCTCATGAAGCTTCTACTTCATGAGATATAAAAAATGTAAAGCAACTACAACATTGAGTCAAACAAAACTCAGAAGTTTTTCTAGAAGATTTGAATAGTCTTTAAACTCAACAAGATTTAAACATGAAAGCTTGTGAATTATTTGACAAGATATCAAGTGAACAAATATGAAAGACTCATTTCAAGAAAATGAATAAAGTCAAAGAATGCTTGAATCAATTAAATCAAATGTTTTGAAATCAAGTGATTGAATTGCAACATCAACTGCAATTATTTAAAGAAGTCACTTCTTTCTCTTCTACTCTGTTCAATTTCTTCAAGCGATTTCAAAAGCTTTCAAATTCATCTTTGTTTACTAATGAAAAAGAATTTATTTGAGATGATTGATAAGAAAAGATTCGTGACAAGCTAAAATCAACGTTGATCATTTCAATATCAATAAAACTATTCTGATCTACATTCACTTCAGAATCAAAGAAGATGCAGTCAAAGTTATTCTAGCTTGACATTAACAAGATTCATTGAATCTTTATGTCATCATTGATGATCTGTTAAATGAACTTGCTCAGCTTTACAATAATCTCGACAAAGAGACAAACTTTTAAAGAAAATATGCTAGTCTTTCTCAAGAAAAGAGCAAATTCAGCAACTTTTATTTGATGTTTCAACGTCTGTTCTTCTATCTAGAGTATCACGAAAAGCAATTGATCATTGATTTATGAGATAAGATAGTTTATTGTCTTCATGCAGCTTGAAGTAGTCAATTGATTCAGTCAGAATCTCTGAACAAAATTCATAGTTATCTGATTCATTTGAACAATGAGCATCAAGTCATAAGTAACATCAAAGAAAAGAAATCTCTGAACAAAGTCAGAAAGCAAGTCATCTTTGCTAAGAAACGAGATTCATTGAATCTTTATAAAAAAGATTAAAGTCACTACTCTCATTGATCATTCAAAATCACATGACGCGATTTTAATAAATGTCAAAGACATTGATTTACAAGCTGAAATCTGTTTCATCTGTCACAAATCAGATGATACTTCTAGAGAATGCTCTGATTGAACTTCAAAAGTTAATGCATTAAAAAATAATGAGTTTGATCAATTTACATCAAACTCTGAGTCAGATTCTGATTTAAAAAACTAGTTATCTCTTTCAAAGTTATTAAAGAAGTAAAGATCATATCTTTGTGCAGTCAAATCAAAGTTCTATCAAAAGAAAATTATTTTGAGAAGTCATTTCTGATCAATGCTTCTTTTATCTTTCAAAGAAATTCTTTCAATCTTTGTTCTTTGATAAATAGTGATTTCGTCGTTTACATGCTGATACATGATAAGCTAGTTAATAAAATCTGTCAGAAACTTGAAATACAATTTATATCATTAGCAAAAAAGAAGTTAATACGAGAATATGATAAGAAGTTAGCTAGAAAGATTATTACTCATAAGATTCTACTTAATCTTACGATCAAAAGTCATAAGAAATTGACTGTATCAATGCTGATAGCTGATATTGAGCATCATGAAGCTATATTGAGCAAATTCTGAATGAACAAAAATGAAATATTATTGAACATGAGACATGATACTATCGTATTCTCTGATCAATTAAATATTTCTATTTCGATTTTTTTGATCTCATCAAATACAAAGCACTCAAGTTGATCGCGATCAATTTTGATCTTTGCAGCAGCTCACAGCAAGATCTTTAAAATGCTCAAGCACTCAGTTTCAATCATTCAGAAAGAGTCATTTTCGATTCAAAACATAGATGTTGTCTCTTTTCAAGCACTAGTAAAACGAAAAAAGAAGAATCAGATAGAGATTTTTGCTATGTTCATCAAAAACATCGATAGAAAAATCATCTACAATACTCAATGCGAACTAAATGTCGTAAATGTCTTCTCAGTCAATGAAACAACTCAGAATCTAGAGAATATTAAAGTTAAGCTATCATTGAAGTATCAAGATTTTCTAGATGTTTTTGATTGAGCTCAAACAGATAAGCTATCGTCTCATCATTCATATGATCATAAGATAAAGCTTACTAGTGATGTAACGTCATTTTGCTGTCGAGCATATTGAATGTCTTTTTACAAGCTTCAGAAAGTAAAGAAATATCTGAATGAGAATCTTTTCAAAGAATTTATAACTTCTAGCAAAGCTTTGTATTTCTCATTCATTCTGTTCGCTTTAAAATAGATTGACTGCGTCAAGTCAAGTATTTGAGTTCAAGTCAAGTACTCGACTTGAAAAGTGTTGAGTTGAATTGAGAAGTTGAATTCAAGCACTTGAATTGAGTTGAGTTGAGAAGCTTGACTTAATAACTCGACTCAAAAACTCAACTTAATTCAACAAAATATTAAATAAATGTAAATAACTTGATTGAACAGTCTTCATGATTCTCTTCATGACTTTCTATCATGTTTTCTCGTCATGACTTTCTATCAAAGTCAAATGATCTTCATGTTTTTTCTTCATATTTCTCTTCATGTTTCTCATCATGACTTTCTTCATGTTTCTCTTCATGTTTTTCTTCATGTTTCTCTTCATGTTTCTCTTTATGACTTTCTATCAAATAATCTTCATATTTCTCTTTATGACTCTCTATCAAACAATCTTCATGTTTCTCTTCATGTTTTTCTTTATGACTTTTGTCATGATGTCAGATCATCATTTCAGCTCAGAGCATAGAATATGTCGTCAATTCAATCTAGTATCATCGATATCTTAGAAAGTCTTGATTCATTGAACTAAGTCATTAATTTAGTCATCGTCATCTTAGTTTAGTCATATCAAATCTGTTTCGTGTCTTTGCAATCTTAAGTCATAAAACTGCTGCTCAGTTCTGACATTACTTGATTCATGTATATAAAAGTTGAGTTTTCATTCTTTTCTTTCATTTCTTGTCTTTCATCTTGTACATTATCTGATGTATTGTTCTGTATCTAGTTCAAGTAATATAATAATCAATTCTCTATATTGATAGAATCTTTAGTCTAGTCTAGTTTCTAACATTATGAAAGATTTACACTTCTTGCAATATTTTCATATGTTGAAATCTCGTTTAGTTATCTTCTTGCTTAAATGAAGCAATCTCATCATTTCTTGATCAACGACAAGCGTGTTGTTGAACAGTTTGCTCAAAGTATGATCAAAAACTCAGTTGAAGTCTTTCGCGCAATGCGTGAGCTTCAAAATCAAGTTCAACAACATGACATCATCATTTCATTTTCATTCATTGCTTTTAGTTCTTCAGTCTATCAAGAATTGAATTCTCAGTTTCTCGTGATGATAGCTCAGATTGTTGCATAAACTCTGTGCAATTAATCTCTCTTCAACATTCAAGTCTCTGCAAATTCTGTTGCTGTCTCAATCTTCATTAAATTCAAAAAGCTTCTCGACATATCTGAGTATGAGAGAAACAAAGATCATTTGAATGTCTGAGAGCTGAGTCTGATACAACGCATAAATGTGAATGATGATCGTTATCTCTTTCATCAAGCTAAGATCATCTATGTCAAGTCACAACTCATCATAGATAAGAAGACTCACAATCTAATGAATCAATATCAAGTCAATGATCTTTGTATTATTTTCATCTTTGCAGATTGACAACACAAATTGCATCATTGCTGCAACAATTCTTTCAAGACAGAAGATGCTCATTTATATCTTCGCGAAACTCTGAAGCAAGACATGAATAGTTTTGTTGACTATTACAATCTCTTCTATCAAAAGAAAGAACATTCTTTGATGAAAGATTTCTTGTTAATTGACTGTTTGAAGCGCAATGTCAATTATTTCACTTAAGTTGTTGCTCTCTTCTGACGAAATCTCGATGAAACTCAATCATTCATCTTTCATCAATGAATTCAAGCATTCTCTGACATTGATAAAGAGCTTCAGCAGCTTAAACATTGTCAATCTCACTTCATCTTTGTCATCATTTCATTTGTCAAAGTCAAGAATATCTCTGCGTTAACTAGTAACTCTTTGAATTTAAAGATCATCATTTCTGTGACTGTTGTTTCAACAGTATCTTCATTTCTTTCTATTTCATTTCTTGATGAGTCAATGAATTTAAGCTTTGTCATTGTCATCATTCAAGATAAGACTCTGATCGTTTCTGAAATCAAGAAAATCTGCAACAAGTGAAAGCTGTGCTACTACTGCAAGTTGCAACATTCAAACAAAATTGCTAAAGAATGCTCAAATAAAAAGCTCTTCATTCTGCATATTATGAATGTTTACGACAGTGATATCATCAATATAAATGAAGAAATCTTGCTGTCTGCAAGAAAAGTTTAGTCTTTGAGCTAAGTTGCTCTCAGAAATCTGTATACATATCATCTTGTCTACTAGTTTCAATCTTCTTACTCTCACTTCAATCATATAGAAAGTTTTCTGCTAAATCTGTCTTGAAACTCTTTGAATTCAATTCAACATTCAAAGATAATCACATAATAGTATTCTGTATTTTACGTCAAGCTCAATCTAAAGTTCTCGCTCTCACTCTGATTGATAGTGAAGTCTTTGCTTATGTCTTTATGAATAAATTTTTCGCGCAACAACATCATCTTTTCTTGCATTAATTAACTCACTTTTGCAGACTTTAAGAATTTGATGATCAAGTCGTTTTAATCAATAATATTACTCATGTTGTTGAAATTATAATGATTCTCAATGAATACATCAAAAGACTATTCTTTTATGTCACTGAATTAAGTCAGTACTTCATCATCATGAGTCTGTCATGACTTCATCATCACGTCATTGATGTTAATTTTGAGCACAATATTCTCATCTTGTCTTTCTTCTTTTGTCTTAATCATTGTTGCTCATTTCTTATCAAGATCTATGATCTTAATCAACAAGAAGAAAATTTCTCATTTGAAGTTAACAAAGTAGCTTTCTTTCAGTCTCACTCTCAATTCACTCACAAGAAGCAACTCAGTTCACGAATCGCTCACAAGAAGCAATTCAGCACTCAGTTCGCTCACAAGAAGCAATTTAGTCTCTCATTCACTTGAAAGAAGCAATTCAGTTTTCAGTTTGCTTGCAAGAAGCAACTCAGTTTCTCATTCATTTAAAAGAAACAACTCAGTTTTCAGTTTGCTTACAAGAAGCAATTCAGTTCTCAATTCACTTGCAAGAAGCAACTCAGTTTCTCGTCTGCTCACAAGAAGCAATCTAACTTCTTATTTGCTCACAAGAAGTCAACTAATATTCAGCTCGTTCACAAGAAACAAACTTTGTTCAGTCTTGTTTCTCATCTGAAACAAGAAGTTTCTAGTTGTATTCTTCAAGTCATTCAAAAAGAATACTCATCAAAAATCAAGTGTCAAAATTCTTCTTTCTTTAAAACTTCTGTTGTTCTTCAAGCAGATTAATTCAATCGATCTTTTATACAACTTGACATAGTCAAGTTAAGAGCTTGAAGCTTTGATCATGCTGCTCATGTCAAAAACATTGAAGTGTTTAGCGTCATTTTAAAAGAAATTGATGTTTTCTTGAATCTTGAATCAATCTCATCTTCTAGTCTAGACTCTGACGAGTCAAAATCACGTCATGCAACTTTAACTGTTCATTCAAAGAACAGTTCAACTCTTGCTCAGTTTTCATCTCATTCTCAAGACAGTATGTATGATAAGAATCATCGTCTGAATCTTCATCAAATGAAAAAGAAATTTCATTTGACTGCATTCACGACACAAGAAAATCTTGAAGTCTATCGATAAAGTAAGAACGTTAATTCAATCACAATTCTATCATTCAGATATTTCAAGTTTTTAAATGTTTTCTTTAAGAAGAACGTTGATATCTTGTCTTTGCATTAAGCTCATGATCATGTTATACATCTTAAAGAAGATGCTCAACCCTCAGTCTTCGCTTTGTACAATATAAGTCGTGATGAAATTCTAGAACTTCGTCGTTATCTGAATAAAAATCTGAGCAAAGATTTCATTCAAGTCAGTTGCTTTCAGATGATTGTCTCTGTTCTCTTCATCAAGAAACTTAAAGAAGAACTTTGCTTCTGCATGAACTATCAAGATCTGAACACTATTACAGTCAAGAATTGATATTCTCTGTCTCTAATCTCAGAAACGCTGAATCATCTAAGTTGAGCTAAAATCTTTATCAAGCTGAATATCATCTCTGCATTCAATCAACTTTAAATCAAAGAAGAAGATGAAGTTTTCATCATTTTTCGCACTCGATTTGAATTATTTGAGTATCTAGTCATGCTCTTCAATTTATGTAATGAGTCTGTCTCGTTTCAGAAGTACATCAACAATACTCTTCATGAACATCTAGATAAGTTCTGTACAGCTTATCTGAATGACATCTTGATCTATTTCAACAATGAACTCAAGCATGAGATTCATGTCAAGCTCATTTTGCGAAAGCTGCAAGAAGCAGATCTTCAGATGAATATAATCAAATGCAAGTTTCACGTCACTCAAGTTTTGTATCTAAAATTGATAATCATCATTGAAGAGATCAAGATGAATTCTTTTAAGATAAACATCATTGTCAACTGACTCATTCTGATTAACGTTAAAAACGTTTAAAGTTTTCTAGATTTCGCGAACTTCTATAAAAGATTCATCTATGACTATAGTAAAATAGCTACTTCGCTCACTCGTTTCATCAGAAAAGATGTACTCTTTGTCTGATTTCAGAAATGTCAGATTGCATTCAACATTCTTAAGAAAGTCTTCACTTTCAAGATTATTCTTCGTCACTATAATTCAGATCACAAGATTGTGATAGAAATCAATGCTTTGAACTATATGTTCAAAGACATTCTCTTTCAATACGATGAGAATGAGATTCTTCATTCAATCGCTTACTTTTCGAAGAAGCATAACTCAATCGAGTGTAACTACGAGATCTACGATAAAGAACTTATAATTATTGTTTGCACTTTCAAGAAATGATGATCAAAGCTTGAAGACTTTATCTACTTTGTCGAGATGATCACGAATCACAAAAACCTTGAGTATTTCATGTCAACTAAGCAGTTGAGTCGTCATTAAGCTTGTTGAAGTGAGTTTCTGTCTAAATTCAACTATTGCATCGCTTATCATTTTGACAAGATCGATGATAAGTTGAATGCTCTGACACGTCGCTCAGAAGATCTTTTTAAAAAGAAGAATACATTCGATTCTTGACATCAATATTAACATCAGACAATTCTGAAAACTCATGTTTTAGATCTCAATATTGTTAAGAATCTTGCTCTTGACATCTTTGACATCAAAGTCATGAAGCTTCAGTCACAAATCATCATTCTAGATTCAGTTCAGTTACATCTGTTCTTAGTTATTTCAGCACTTTCGCAAATTCTAGCTTTTATGAATCTAGAAATCAAAAAATTCGACGTTGAAGATGTTAAGTCTCAGCTAGATCAAGACATTCTGAATCTTGATGAAGATTTTGCTGACATCTTCACTCAAACATTGTGAAAACAAGTCGAAATCAATGATAAATTCGCAGCTCAGATAATCAAAGCGCTTTGCAATGAAGTATGACATCACAACAAGATCTCTCTAATTGAGTGTGAAGAACACGAGAATTATCTGTACTTTCAAGAAAGAAAGTACGTGCTCAACTCAGATAAACTACGTCTTCATATCATTCAGCTCGCTCATGATAGTGTCGTTGATAATCATTCAGAAAAAGCAAAAAGCTATGAACTGATCAGTCGAGTCTACTGATAATTAAACATTTATAAGTATGTTCAATGCTTTATATGAAACTGTCACGTGTGCACACACTTCAAACTCTCTAGACAACGAACTCAAGAATGATTGTATCTTCTTTCAGTTTTTGAATGTTGTTGACGTGATGTTTTCATGAACTATGTAGATTCTTTATCGCTTAGTATCTTCATGAATATCACATATAAATATGTTCTAGTCTTCATTGATCATCTTATCAAAATGAAACATTTAGTTCTTATTACTTCTATGAAAGTTGAAGAAGCTATCAATTGCTTCTATGCTCATGTTTGAAAACATCATGATTTACTCGAGTTTTTCATGTCTGATCGAGACACACAATTCATCTTCGATGTCTGAAAGCACATATGTAAAATGCTGAAGATAGATGCTAAGTTATCAACAACATATCATTCTGAAATCAATGATCAAATCAAGAGAGTCAATGTTGTCATGAAGCATTATCTTCAAGTCTTCGTCAACTACATGCAGAATGACTGAGCTAAGTGACTTTCTGAAGTCAAATTCGTCATCAATAATGCATCATCATTAATCACTCTAGAATCATTCTTCTTGATCAATTTGATTCAAAACTCACGTCTAGACTTCAAGTCTTTTAAGACTTTGCTTGAGAATCTTATGTTTTAAGCTCGAAACAAGTTAATCAATGTCAAAGAGTTCATCAAGAAGATGAAGAAACTAACTGAGCATCTACGTGATGAGATGCTTATAGCTCAGATCATCTACAAATTTAATGTTAATCTCTCTCGTTGTTCTTGTTTTAAATACTTCATCGAAGATGAAGTTTGACTGAATGCTTGCAATTTTAGCATCGCTCATCTCACTGTCAAGTTAGATGATCATAACGTTGATTTCTTCAAGATCAAGCGAATCTTCAAGAACAATTCTCTGATCATTGAGTTAAATCTTTCAACATTCATGAAGATTCATTCAATCTTTCATGTTATTCTTCTGAGTCATATTGCAAGTAATCTTCTTTCAAGTCAATGTCAGAAATCTTGAGAACTTGTTGTTATCAAGAATGATGAAAGATTCTGATATGTAAACAGCATACTAAACTTCAAGCATGATAGATGCTATAATTCACTTCTGCTCAAGTATTACATTGATTAAGAAGATCACTTTTCTACTTGAAAGTCTTTTCATCTTCTGAATAATTATGAGCAAGCGCTTAATAAATATCACCTTGTCAATTCTACCGTCAAAGAATCACATGTACTGTCATGTGTGATGTCTCAATGTCAATGTCAAGAACTCTAAGTTCAATCTTCATCATCTCAACTCAGCTCAGATCTGACTCAGATCTTATTTAGATTTGACTCAGACATCTTGTTTAAATCTGGTTCAAATCTGACTCAGATGTATTTTAATCTCATCTGTGCATCATTATATTAAACTGCGTTTCGCTTCTTTCTTGCTCAGATGTGACTCAGATCTTGTCTAGATTTAACTCAGACATTTCGTTTAAATTTGACTCAAATGTGACTCAGATGTGTTTCAATAACAGTGCTTTATCACTATAAAATGCGTCTCGCTTTATCATGTTTCATCTTCATCTCGCTTTGTCTCGCTTAAATCTGACTCAGATGTGACTCAGATGTATTCTCATTTCATCAGTGCTTCATCACTATAAAATGCGTCTCGCTGTATTTCATCTCATTTCGTCTCATCTAGTTTCAATTCTCATCTCATCTTGTTATTTTTATCGTCTTGCAGAAGCTCAGTCTTTGAAAGAGAAGCTACTGTCATGATGTCAAATCATCATCTCAGTTCAGAGCATAAAATATGTTGTCAACTCGATCTAGTATCATCAATATCTTAGAAGATCTTGATTTATTGAACTAAGTCACTAATCTAATCATTGTCATCTTAGTCTAGTCACATCAAAATCTGTTTCATGTCTTTGCAATCTTAAGTCATAAAACTGCTGCTCAGTTCTGACATTACTCAATTCATGTATATAGAAGTTGAGTTTTCATTCTTTTCTTTCATTTCTTGTCTTTCATTTTGTACATTACCTGATGTATTGTTCTGTATCTAGTTTAAGTAATATAATAATCAATTCTTTATATTGATAGAATTTCTAGTCTAGTTTAGTTTCTGACAACTTTCTATTAAATGATCTTCATGTTCTTCTTTATAACTCTCTATCAAACGATCTTCATGTTTCTCTTTATAACTCTTTATCAAATGATCTTCATGTTTTTCTTCATGACTTTCTATTAAAAGATAATGCAAAAGTCAAAAATCGGAAAATTTTCTATATTTAACTCTTTTGATGTCAAGCTCAAGTTCTTGATGAGTTGAGTCAAATTGACTCAGTTTTTAGTTGAGTTAAGTTGCATTGAGTTGAAAATATGAGCAATTTGACTTGAATCAAGTTGAAAATGTGAGCAACTTGACTCAATCTCAATTTGAGTTCAAAATGTTAACTCAAAACTTGACTCAATGATCAGTTTAATTTGAACATCAGCAAAAAGCTTCAAATGATGAAGACTTTTATGAAATGTTTCAAATTTGATATGTAGTTTAAATCAGCTTTGAAAAACATATTAATTTCAAAGATACTTTATTTTTGATGAGTCATTCATATGAAATTAAGTATCTGTATGATGTCTGTTTTTGAGTCGCTAGATTTAGTTGAATGATCACTAAATTTATCTGAGAGAGATGTATATGTAGTAAAAAGAGATGTATATGTAGTAAAAAGAAATGTATATGTAGTAAATAAAGATGTATGTTTAGTGATAATCATAAAAAAAACTAATAATAATAATTAATTCAAATTATAAAGTTTTTAATTTACAAGTTTTTTCTTGTTTTGCTTCTTGTGTTTTGTAAAAACAACAAGAAAAACTGTTTTTTCTTTCTTTTTAATTTTGCGCTCTTTTCTCATTTATCATTGCTATATTTTTACAATTGTTTATTTACAAGCATTCTTCTTGATTTATTATTTCTTCTAGTTAGTTATTAATTTATTGTCAATGAGTATTTTTGCATTAAAGACTTGCTTTAATCTTTATCAAGAAAAAAGTTCAAATAGCGTTTTCACTCTTAAATTGATAAATCAATTATATTACTATGAAACTTTCTTCTTCAATAATGTTATTATAGACTGACAACGAGATTCATTTGTATATGATGTTGATTACAAACCTTTTAATTTTATGTTCTGAATAGAAGTTAAAAGAGTCAAAAGATCTCAATTCAACGCAATTTGAATGATGTTAAAATGTTATGTAAGCAGAAAAGTCAATTGTACAGAGTTTTCATCTACGCGACAGTATCTTTTCTAACAGTCACAATTAATCTACAAAGATGATTGATAACATGTTGATGTCAGTAAGAGATGAAAAGATATTTAGTGAAAAAGTTGATTTCAGTATGAGAGTCATGATTACAAGTGATCGAAGAATTTGCAATTTGTTCATCACATCAATATACTGAAATGTCTTTATTACATCGACAGTGTCATTGAGTAATTGATAAAAAGATATCAGATAGAATAGTTAATCTCAGTCTGAGAGTCGTGACTACAGTGCTTAAAGAAGTAGTGACTCGTTGATCACGCTGATATACTGAGAAAACTTAAACTCATCTTCTTTACTTGATGTCAAGTCATACATCTATCTACGTGAAAAATTGAGAGCGTAGAAGAATAATCAGAACGCATTCTCTTCTATCAATCAGAGTCAATCATTGAACGATTGCAATTGCATGTTTATACTAACAATTCATTCAACGTCTACGTGACACAAGTTAAATCAAGAGAAGAAAAGAATTATTCAGTACAATCACACTTTATCTTCTCATTGTACGCGTCTTTTTTTCATCACATATTTCTCTGTGCAATGAATGACAATCATTGAGTAAAAGAATGCAGCTCTACGTATGTTACAATCATGAACATCACGAGTGCGAAGAAAACATCTTTCATTTATGAATCGAGAATTGAATCAAAACATCGTTGTATAAAATATCATCAATAAAGAGCAGAGCAAAGACGATGTGTTATAAATGAACAATACAGACACTCATTAAGAGTTTACTTGAGCATCATGCGCTGAATAGAAGCTATAGATGCAAACTTGATACATAGTCTCATGATCATTGTTTTGATAACGTGAAGTCATTGTATAAACGACAAGTGATTTTCTTTTTCAAAGAGTTTTGTTCACTCAATATAAATAGCATAAAGTCTCTTATGAGTTGAGTCTAAATTGATGTTACAAGAATGTATGAATTCAAAAAAAAAACGTTATTATAATTAGTGAGTAATTTTTTGTTTCAACAATTAATATTAATCATAATTTCAATAAAATGTCTTAATCTTTGAATTTACGATTTTTATCATTATTTTTAATTTTTTAATTTCGCTTTTTCTTTTCTTACTTTTTAACTTAATAATATTTTAATTTTTGAATTGTTGATCTTGTATTTCTAAGTTTTGAAATTTTTGATTTCAATAATTTGTTAAAATTAATTTGTCTTTCATACTTTTTTTTTAATGTTTTTGAGTTCTTAAGTTTTTAATAGACTGATCATCAAGTTGAGTTTCAAGTTGACATTTTGAACTTGAATCAAGATTGAGTTGAATTGCTCACATTTTCAACTCAAGTCAAGTCAAGTTGCTCATATTTTCAATCTGACGTGACTTGACTCGACTGAAAATTGAATCAACTTGACTTGACTCATCAAGAACTTAAGCTTGATGTCAAGAAAGTTAAATATAGAAAATTTTCCGGTTTTTGACTTTTGCATTATCTTTTTGCATTATCTTTTAATAGAGAGTCATGAAGAGAAACATAAAGATCGTTTGATAGAGAGTCATAAAGAGAAACATGAAAATCATTTGATAGAAAGTCATAAAGAAAAACATGAAGAAAAACATGAAGATCATTTGATAGAAAGTCATGAAGAGAAACATAAAGAGAAACATGAAGAGAAACATGAAGATCATTTGATAGAGAGTCATAAAGAGAAACATGAAGATCATTTGATAGAAAGTCATAAAGAGAAACATGAAGATCATTTAATAAAGAGTCATAAAGAGAAACATGAAGAAAAAACATGGTAAAAAGTCATGAAGAAAACTATGAAAACTGTTCAATCAAGTTACTTACATCTATCTAATATCTTGTCGAGTCAAGTTGAGTTTTCAAGTCGAATTATTAAATCAAGCTTCTCAACTCAACTTAAGTGCTTGAATTCAACTTCTCAACTTGATTCAACACTTTTTCAAAAAAATTTCAATTTAACTCAACACTTTTTGAGTCGAGTACTTGACTCAAACTCAAGTACTCAACTTGATGCAATCAGTCTAGTTTTTAAGTTCTTGAGTTTTTAAGTTTCTAAAATTGCTTTTAAAGACACGTCAATAACTTGTTGTTTTAATGTTTGTTGTTGTAACTAAAGTCTCATCTTCAACTTCAATGTAAGAAAATGAGAATAGAATTCTCAATTAATAAACAACTATAACAATAATAATAAAATTCATACACTTTTATGACATTAATTAAGTCGATTCATGAGAAACTCTATGCTATCTATATTGAGTGAACAAAACTCTCTGAGCTAGAAAATCACTCACTGTTTATACGATTGCTTTGCGCAGTCAAAACTATCATTGTGAGACTATGTATCAAATTAGTTCGCGTTGATTGCATGTTAGAGAATGAGTGACTTAGTCACTTTAAATTGCTTCAGAAGTTTCATTTTCATCATTATTCTTGCAGCTGCTCTGAGATTCTTCGTGATAGCGACGATTATTCAATAGTTCAAGAAGTCAATGTCTTGTAACATTCTTGATCGCAGATGCAATCAGTTCAAGCAGTGCATGAGTACATGTTTCATCATCTGATGATTTCAGTCACTGTCATCTATTAAAAATATGTTGCATACGTTGCATGCAACATACATAAGATACAATCTCTATGCTGATTTTCTTCTTAGCAAGAGATAGTTTCTTGCAGCAAATTCACAGTTTAAGATGAACGAGATCTCTCACTGTTCAGATTTCGACAGTTTACTTCTTAAGCATGAGTTGCAGATGTTTCGTCTGCAATATGCATGTGTATCACAGTCAATTTCTTCTCTAATCACATTGACATGTGCTACTGTTCTCTCAAGCTATACAGATAATGTCTTCAACTAGAGATTGACTTTATCATCAAGACATTCAAGAGTCAGTGTTAAAGATCAGCATAAAGTGAGTCATATGAGTGTCATTTAACTAATAAATAAATGCTAAGAAAGAAAAGTATCTACAGAATAAAACTCGCAGCTTATATGTGTGTTTCTGACTTCTGTGCTAGGCTCGAAAGAGTTGATGTCTTACACAGATGATGCAGAAACTCGATGACATCATCTTTAGCTTGAATGCTCACTAGACTCAATTAGAAATAATCAAGATCAAGAATAAAGTTAAGAATAAATTGAGAATAGAGTCAAGAATAGGTCGAGAATAGATCAAGATCGTAACATTACTCTCTTTCTTCAACAATTCATGTTTGCATGAATGTATTTTCTTAGTACGTTTAATTAGAATATCAAGTGTGAAAGTCATCAACAATATTCTGAGCGTTCATGAATTCATCTTTGTCAGCGTTATATCAGTTGAGATCATTGTCATAGCTCTTTCATTTGACTCGATATTGAAGTCGTCTTTGATATCATCGAAAGTTCAATATATCGTCAATCTTTCATTCGTTCTCATTGTTTATCACTATTGATCTCAAGAATTCATTCTTCTGATCAGACAGAGAATCATCAACGACAGAACGAAGAAGCTCTGAATGAAACACATCATGTATATGCATAGTACTTGATAGTTTCAGTTTATAGAAGAAGTTAACAGAGTCTGTGATCTTGAATGAATTAAGCATTTTGTCATTTAGCTTTTTGAAGAATCTCACTGTAATGATGTTTCTTTCGTTTAGAAACATCTTTGATTCAATCTTGTAATTGATCTTCTTTCTATGCTTGTTAGCTTGTTTCATCATTCGTTCTCGTGTTTTGATCAGAACTTCGCGAGCGAAGATTAATGTTTTGTTCATGTGATTGAATATATCTTCAACTCTGATGATCTGCAAGCATTTGCGAGTGCTTTCATACTTGATGATGTCAGAGTTGAAGCTCATACAAGAATGAAAGCTCTTGTTCATGAAGAAAAGAATCAAGAAAATGACTGAGAACAAGATGTTATTATCAACAAACTTGATCATAAGTAGTCACTTAAATCAGTCGTTCTGCATATATGAACAAAAGAATCAAAGATATCGCTTGATGTTCTGATTAACTCGTTCGCTTTGATCATTGATCTGAGAATGATAGATAATGAACAATCAAAGAAAAATGCTCAGTCGTTTGCAAAGAAACTTTCATAGTATAAAGATGAATTGCGAATCTCGATCAAATATTATGAAGCTGAGTAAATCATGAGTTCAATATATTCATTGAATCAGCATTTCAGCTGTCTTTTCAACAGTAATATCTTCATCATCAGTGATGCAAGAAATATGATGTTTTTTCTTTGACAATCTGCAAATAATCATTAGAATAACGTTGTACTTGCTTGAATCAGATAAATTGATAATGAAGTTCATTGCTATGTCTTGTCATCGCTGTTCAGATATTGATAAAGATTAAAGCAAGTCGTTTGATTTATTTCTAGATGTCTTTGAACGTTGACAGATATAACAGTTTTGAATATAATAATTTACTGTATTTCGCATGAAAGATCAATAGTAGTTTCGTTTTATGATCTTTACAGTTCTAAGAATGTCAGAATGATTTACTGAGAATTGATCATGCATTTTATGAATCAGGTTTATTTGTAGAAGCTTGTTGAACGAAACTCATAGCTGACTATCATAGTACAAGATTTTATTCTGAGTTCAACAATTCTTCAATTTAATATCTTCATATTGTGTCTCGTCTTCTGCTATTGCTTCGCGAAGTAACGTACAATTCTCGTTGATTCTATTAGTCTTAAGAATCTGTTTATAGATTGATTCACTGATGTTCTTCTTTAGATCAGCAATTTTCATTTGATTCAAAGTCAAAATAGTGATTCATTGATAGCAAACACGCTCATTCTCAAAATCTCTGAGCACAACATTAACTCAATGAGTTAATGCATTGATCTTAATGTTCTGCTTGTTAGATTGATACATTATCTTGAAGTTGAAGTCAGCGAGCTTCTGTATTCAATGCATTTGTCGTCTGCTAAGCTCTTTATCTTTCATCAATGATGTAAGTGCTTAATGATTGTCAGAATCATGTCTAGATGAGTCAATCAGCGAAAGTCAGAATTGAATAGTGCTTGATCTTTAAAGATAGCTATAACTGAATATTAAGAATACAGAAGAAGATGAGTACAAAAGCTTCTATTTAA
>JAABUV010001775.1_pt1 | contig 30663 bp, 36 predicted proteins | sample 5559971 | NCBI WGS metagenome assembly JAABUV01 (sample SAMN10711881, study PRJNA513362) | rock metagenome | isolation source: Antarctica rocks | place: Antarctica: Victoria Land, Knobhead nord | collected 2015-12-19
TGCAGGCCGTCAAAGACGATGTAGGGCCCCAGCGTCAGCGTCGACACCGAGATGAGCCGCAGCAGCTCGGGGTCGTCCGTGAAGGCGCGGCCCCACTGCTCCCTGCGCGGGGCGGCACCGGGTGCCGATTAGGCGCCAAGGCCGCCGGCATGTTCGAGGTGGCCGCGCATCCGCTCAGGGCAGCCCCGGGCGCGGCGCCAGCCCGGGCGGGGCGCCCCGGCGGGCGGCGGGGGGGCCGCGGCCGCGCCTGAGCAGCACGGCGGGCACGGCCAGCACGAGCATGGTGCAGACGCTGAGCGCGGCGGCCACGCGCGCGGCGCGCGCCGCGGCGCCCGGGTCGCCGGCGCCCAGGTCGTTGGACACCCTGCGCGGCGCGCGCGCCTGAGCCGCCCGGCCGCGCCGCCGCGCATGTCACCGGGCACGGGCGGGCGCTGGCGGGCGCGCACCGCGTGGTGACCGCGATCGCCAGGCCCAGCGGCACCATGAAGGCGAGCGCGTTGCTGTTCTGCGCGCGCGCACGACGCTCCCGCTCAGGCAGGCGCGCGGCCGGCCCCGCGGGCGCCGCCGCGCGACAGCGCGCATGGGCGCGCACCTGGTAGATCGCCATGGCCGACAGGGCACGCTCCGGGTCTGGCAGCAGGCCCGCCAGCATGACGGCCACCTGCGCGCGCGCCGCCGCGCCGTCCGGCGCGCCCCAGCCGCAGGGCGGGCTGCGCAGCGCGCGCGCGGCGGCCGGGCGCGCACCTCCGAGGCGATCCACTCGAACATCATGAGCATGCTGGGCACCGCCAGCGCCAGGAACTGCACCCAGCCGCGCAGGCAGGCGCGGCTCCAGGGCACCCACGTGCGCCGATGCACCTGCGCAGCGCGCCCGCGCCGCTTCATTGAAGGGGACTGCGTGCAGTTGGACGCAAGGCCGGCGCCCGCGCGGCGCGCGCCGGGCGGACCTTGCCGACCACGCAGCACACGATGAGGCCGGACAGCTGGACGCCGTTGGAGACGGAGACGGCCAGCGCCGCGCCCAGGTAGCCCATGCCTGCGCGCGCGGCGTCATACAGGGTTCGGATAGGGTTGGAGCGTTCGGCGCCGCCCGGCATCAGGGGCCGCCCGGCAGGGGCGGCGGGCCGGCGAGCCGGCGCGCGGCCGGGCGCGCGGCCGGGCGCGCGCCCAGCACATCGATGAGCAGGTAGTTGACGCCCGGGTGCAGCGCCGCCGCGACCAGGGCCACGTAGAATGGCGGCCGCACGATGCGCTGCGACGTCATGTAGTTGCCCAGCGACGAGATGGCCGCGTAGAAGAACAGGCTCGGGACCAGCCACCTGCGCGCGCGCGCTGTGAGGCCCGGCCGCGGGGCGCGCGCGGCCGGCGCGGCCGGCGCGGGAGCGGCTGCCAGGCCGTGCCGGCGCACAGGATGAAGGCGCCGGTCATGGCGGCGACGCGCGGGTCCTGCCCGACAGCGAGCAGCAGGCGCTCGGTGAAGGTCCACAGCGTCACGATAGGCGCGCAGGCCAGCGTCAGGATGATCAGCGAGCGGTGCAGCCAGGTGCCCACGGCCGCATAGTGCTTTGCGCCGAACGCCTGCGCGCCGCGCCGCGCCCGTCAGCCGGGCCGCCCCCGGGCGCGCCGGGGCGGGCGGCGGCAGGCCCGGCGCCCAGGCGCAGAGCGTGTCACTTTGAGCCTACACCCGCGCCTGGCCGCAGAGCGTGGACGTGGCGCCGGCCAGGCCGGCGATCACGCTGTAGCCCGTCACGTTGGCCAGGCTCGTGGCCAGGCTTGCGGCCGCGAGCGGCGCCGGGCCCAGGCGGCTGCGCGGACCGCGCGCGCGGTGAGGCCGCGCGCTGCGCGCGCTGCGCATGCGGCGCCAGGCGGCCCGGGCGGCGCGCGCACCTGACGAACAGCACGCCGACAAAGGAGATGCTCTTGTTCAGCAGGAAGGCGCTGCTGACGGGCACCGCCAGGCGCAGCAGCGCGCCCACCTCCGCGCGCACGCCGCCGGGCGCCGCCGCGGCGGGCATCGCGGCGGCCTGCGCGGCCGCCGGGCGCGCTGTCAGGGCTGCGGGGCGGGGCGGTCGGGGGCCGGCGCTTCGAGCGAGGTGGCACAAAGCGTTGCTGCACCCCTGCTCAGGGCCGAGGGACCACACAGGCACCGTGCACCCCGCTGTGTCAAGCCCGGGGCCCCGGCTGGGCGCCGCACTCGCCGGCTCGACCCGAGACAGCTGTGAGAGACACGCCCGCCACCTCTGTGTGTGCGCCCCTGTCAGCGGCCAGCACAGCTGCAGCTGCGCCGGGTGCCGCCGCACGCACCTCGAAAGCTGGTGGTGCGCGCCTAGGGGTACCGCCCCTGCTGAGGCTGCTTCAGGGCTGCGGCGAAGGCCTGCACGAGGCGCAGGCGTGCTCGGCTGGGCCCGCAGCAGCGGCAGAGTGACTGCAGCAGCAGCACAGTGCGTGCGCGCCTCCATAGTCAGCGGCTTGCGCTGTCCACCCCTTGCTTGAGCTGCATCAGGGCTGCGACGGCAGCCTGCGCGATGCGCAGATCTGTTACGTGTGGCAGGTCATTGGGTAGGCAGCTACCATGGAGCTGAGCGCGCGTCCCACGACTCATACACCTCCAGCAGACACGCGGCAGTTCGCAGGCAGAGTCCACATCATATTCACCTCTGGCATGCAGACGCTGACGCCCACTGGTGTGCCCCTGCCCTCCAAGCTCAGGGAGCTGGCTCCTGGAGTGATGGGCTCGGGTAGTCAAATGCTTGCGTAAGCTTGGTGCACATTGGCGGGGAGGGAAGCCGCCCTAGTACATTGGCCGAGCAGTTACATTCAAGCGACGATGCGGCCGGAAACCCCGCCGGGCATGAAGTGAGGAGCACAAGCAAGCTCTTATGAGCAGACAGCAAGACACACCGGCAGGACAAATAGAGGTTCACACAGGGACGCACAGCCGCCAAGACAGCCACGTTGGCCCACAGCCGCGACCTGTGCGCCGCCACACCGGTCCAGCCAAAGCACTACGGGCGGCGCCGTGCCGGCCCGCGAAGCAGGCCGCGTCGCAAGCTGTGCGTGCAGCGCAGCGCGCGGCCGCGCTACCGCCGGTTGGAGCGCCGCCGAAGCGCGGGCTCCTCGGGCGCGTCGTCGCTGCCGTCCTCGTCCGCGTCGCCGGGCTCGTCCCGCCGCAGCGCCGCCAGGCGCGGCAGCACGGCCGCTAGGTAGCGCGCGAGCTCGGCCACAGGCACGTCCTCTTCGGTCCGGCGGTCCAGGCTCTTCACCTGCGTCGGGCGCGGGCGCGGCCGCCTCAGCATGCCGTGCGGTGCGGTGCGCCAAGGGCCCGCAACACGCCCGGCTCGCCGGCGCGGCTTGCGGCGCACGCGTGTATGGGCAGGCACAATGCCGTCGGCGGCCGGGGACCCGCCGCCGCACCCGCACGGTGTCGGCCGCATGCAGCGTGTCGGCCGCCAGGATGGCGAGCCAGGCGATGCCGCGCGCGCGCGCGTACTCGTACTGCGCGGTCAGCGAGGGCGCGGCGGCCGGCAGGATCTCCGCGCGCACGCCCGCGTCCCAGAGCCGCGCGGCCAGCATCATGCGCTCCTGCAGCAGGCCGCCGCCGCCCCGCGCGCACACCAGCACCTCCGCCTGCGTGGGGCGCGCGCGCCTCAGCGCGCGCGCGGGCCGCCGGCCCCGGCGCGGATGCACAGCAGCGCCGTGCCCGTCAGAGTTGGTTGCAGACCCTGCCCGCGTTGAGGCCGAGGCACCCCCGTTGTGCGCCCGGCAGCCACACGAGCTCCGCCTGACTCTCTCCCTTGCATCGTGAGCGGCAGGGCCCTGTCCCTGCCTTCCCTTTGTTGAGCGCATCGCGCCTGCGAGGCGCGCAGCGCGGGCGCGCGCGCGGCCGGCAGGCAGTCCAGCAGGCGGTCCACGTTGAGCGTGACGCCGGCGGCGCACGGCGGCGCGCCTGTGCTCAGCGCGAATGGCGCCCACGCGGCCTGCAGCAGGCCGTCCCAGCGGCCGCCTGCGCGCGCCGGCGCGCGTGAGGGGCGCCCCGCGCGAGTCCAGCTCTGCGGCGGATGCGCTGATCGGACAGGGCTTGCGGCGCGCGGCGCGCGCGGGCGCGCACCGACCGCGACCAGCTGCGAGGCGCCGGAGGCCGGCGTGACCAGGTGGACCTGGTACGCGACGTCGGAGAAGCCGTCGGCGTGCGCGCGCAGCAGCGGGTCGACCGCCAGCTGCGCGCCCGCCAGGCCCCACGCGCGCAGGTGGCCCGCCAGGGCCGCGAGCGCCCTGCGCGCGCGCCGCTGGCCTCGTTGCGGCGCCGGCGCCGGCCCTGCCGGGGCGGACGGCGAGCACGCCTCGCGCGGCGTGGGCATGTGGCAGGCGCAGACGCGCGCCAGGCATCACGCACCACGCCAGGCCTGCACACGGCGCCCAGCGGGGGCGGGCCGCGCACTCCAGGGCGGCGGCCAATGCCGGCGGCAGGCCGCGCGGGCCTGCGCTCGAGTCGAGCTTGCTACGCAGCCGGTGAAGCGCCGCCGCGGCCTCGCCCGGCACCTGCGCGCCCCCCGGCCCGGCTGACGCTGCGCGGTGCGCGGCGGCAGGGCCGCCCGCGTCGTGCCGCGGTGGCGGAGCGTGCCGCGGTGGCGGAGCGACTGCGCGGGCCGCCAGCGGGCCCCGCGGGGCGCGTGGCGGGGCCGCCAGCGCGGGCGCGCCTGCGCGACAAAGTGCTTGCAGGCGGTGACGGCGCGCTCGGGCAGCCCCAGGCCGGCCAGCGCCGCGCGCACGCCGGCCCAGTGGCGCATGCGCGCGCCCGCGTGGCGCGGCGACACGCCCGCCGACATCGCGCCCAGCACGTCCAGCGCGGCGCCGCGCAGCTCCTACGCGCGTGCCAGGTGCCGCGCGGCTCGGCGCCCGGCACGCTCGGCTGCCAGGGGCGGGTTGCCCGCTGGGCCTGCAGCGTGCACGCCGACACGCATGGAGGCCTGCCCCGCGCCGCGCCGCCCGCGGGCGCACCCGGGGCACCCGAGCGTGGCTGAGCGCGGCCTCGAGGACGGCCGCATGGCCCAGCCGCACCTCCCACTCGCCGGGCATCTCCGGCAGCGCCTGCAGCACCTGCCGCCGCGGCGCGCGCGGCCTGAGGCGCCGCCCGCGCCGTCCGGCGCGCCCTGTGCGCAGGGGCGGGCAGCCGCTGGGTGCGCCACGTGAACACGCACTCCCTGCCCAAGCCCGGCAGCGCTGCCGGCGGCGACAGGGCGCGCCTCGACGACCGCGCGGATGGCCTCCGCATCGCCCAGCAGCGCCTCGGCCGGCTCCAGGCCGGGCGGCATCACGAGGTCCAGGTCCGCCTGGAGGTAGGCGCGCGGTGGCGCGCGGCCGACGCCGCGCCGCCACACCCAGCCCACCTGGCGCGCCCGCCCCCCCGCGCATGAGGACACGCCCCGGCGGCGGCATGGCATCCCATCGACGGCTGTAGCGCTGACGGCGGCGCAACCCGTCCCCCGCCGTGTATGGGCGGCACGCGCGTCTGCGGGGCCGTCCACCTCGTAGCGGCGCAGCGCGTCCAGCGCGGCGGCGTCCGCGCCGGTCAGCATGGCCGCGCGGCGCGCCAGCCAGGCCGCAAACGGGCCGCGCATCTCGTGCCGCGCCGCCAGACGCGCGCCCGACGCGGCCAGCAGCGCGGCCGTGTCCGGCGGCGCCCCCGGCGCGCGGAAGCCCAGCTTGCGCCCGCCTGCGCGGCCGCCGCTCAGCGTCGGTCCAGCGCGCGTGGCGCGCCGGGCGGGCGCTCGCACGCTGGATCGGCGCGGCGCGCACCCATAGGCACGGCGCCGTGCAGCGCAAATGTGGCGCACAGCACCTCCACCGCGGCCTCGCGCGCCTCCACCTGCGCGCGCCGCGCGCACGGCCGTCGCGCCCGCCCCGCACTCGCCCTGCCGCAGGCGGACAGCAGCCGGAGCAGGCTGGGGCCGGAGGGGCGGGGGGCGGGGCCACCTTGGGCGGCATGGCGACCGGCGCGCCGGCCACCTCGTCCAGTGGCACGCCCGCGTCGGTTGGCAGCGCGAACAGCGCGTCCGTCACGCGCGCCGCCGTCTCCGGGCGCTCCGGTATGGCGCGCAGCAGGTCGGTCAGCTGCTCGTCGGCGACGTCCGGCGGCAGCAGCGCGCTGCGCAGCACCTCAGTCGCGCTCGGGCGCTCCGCGGGGCTCTGCTGCGTCAGCCAGCGCACCAGGCGCGCGGCCTGCGTCGCATGCTAGCAGGCTGACGCGCGCGGCCTCGGGCGCCGTGCCGCGTTGGCGCCAGAGCGCCAAGCGGCGCGTGCGCTCACGGTGCGGCGGCGCGGGCCGCAGCCGGGAGCGCGCCTGCGGGTGCGCGGTCTCCCACTCCGCGGGCAGCGCGCCAGTGGCCTGCAGGTCCGCCAGCAGCACCGCGCGCTCCATGCCTGCCGCGCCGGCCGCGCTTGCAGCGGCACGCGCGCCATTGCCAAGAGGCGGGCCGGGCCAGCGGGGCGCCGGGCGCACCGGTCGCAAAGGGGTGCCACAGCTCAAAGGCGACGATGCCCAGCGAGAAGAGGTCTGCGCCGGCAGGGCGGCGCCCAGTCAGTGTGTGCGGCCACGACGGCGCATTTACAGGCGCCTCTGCAGCGCACCCGTCCGCTCGTCGTAGCGCGCCCACCCGTCCCGGATCTCTGCAACGCGGCAGACACAAGCCGGTTGGCTCGCTTGCACCGGGCGCCATGCGCAGCCAATCATGCACGAGCGCCGCGGCCAGCCGGCCAGCCCGGCCGCGCGAGCGCCCCGCAGGCGGCGCGCGCGCGCCTGGGCTGATGTAGAAGGAGGTGCCCACGCGGCCTGTGGCCTCGCTCGCCATGCTGCGGTGGGTCGCCGCTGGGTCCGCCAGCCGCCCGGCGTCGCCGCCCGCCTGGCTGCCTGCGCCGCGGTCGCGCCCTCGCACCGCGCGGCCCGACCCCGCATGCGGCCAAAACGGCTGCGGCCTGGCGGGCGCCATGAGCGCCACGGGCGCGGGGCCGGGCGCGCGCCCGGCTGCTGCGCCGGCGCGGCCTCCTGCGCGGCGCCGCCAGCCGCGCTGGACGCAAACTTGGCCAGGCCAAAGTCGCCCAGCTTGATGTCGCCGCGGCTGTCAAAGAAGATGTTGGCGGGCTTGAGGTCGCGGTGGATGATGCCCTGCGCGTGGATGTGCGCCAGCCCCGCCAGCAGCTGCCGCACGACCTGCGCGCGGCCGGGCGCGCATGAGCCGCGCGGCCTCGCACGCGGCCGCTGGGGCTGCGTGGTGCTCCAGGGCGCCGCCCCGCACCTGCCACGCGTCCGGGTCGAGCATCGGGCCCTCGTCCAGGGCCTGCCGCAGCGTGCGCGGGCAGAACTCCATCTGGATGTAGAGCATCTGCAGCCCGCTGCCTGGCCCGGGCTCCCCTGCGGCGCGCACATGCTGCCTCGCGCGCACCGCCTCTGCTCGGAGAGCAGCCCCGCACGCGCAGGGCGCGCCCCCGCACGCAGCGGTCACGGGCGGCACCTGCCGGCGCCTCGGCCGCGCCGGCGCCGCCGCCGCCGCTGCCGCTGCCGCTGCTGCTCCGACGGAGCGCCTCGTCGCCCGCCGCCTCGTCGCCGCTGCCGCCGGCGGCGCCGAACAGCGACGAGGGCGCGCCCTCCGAGGACGCCTCGGCCACATTCGGCAGGCCGGCGGGCGCGCCGGCTGGCGCGCCGCACCGCACGACGCCCAGCAGCGCGGCGGCCGGCGGCGCGCCGTGCTGGGACGTCTCGGTCAGCCAGTCGCCCGTCTCCGAGCCCTCCAGCCAGTCGGGGCCCTCGCCCGACGGCGCCTCGCACCAGGCCTGCGACGCGACGGGCCGCGCCGGGTGGGGCGCGCCGCCAGCGCAGCCGTGCGCGGGCGCGCGCCGCGGGCGCGAGCGCGCGCCTGGTAGTTGCGCACGATGCCCGGGTGGTGCAGACGCGCGAGCGTGGAGACCTCGCGCATGAGGCGTCCGCGCGCGGCCGGCGACACCGCGCGGATGGCGATCTTCTTGACCGCGTACGTGCGGCCGTCCAGCCGATTGAGCGCCTGCACCACCACGCCGTAGCCGCCGCGCCCCAGCACGCGCAGCTCCTGCGCGCGCGCGCGCGCGGCCGTTCGGGGTGCCGCCCGCGTTGCGATTGCGCCGGACCCGCTCCGGGCGCCGCCGCACCTGGAAGTCTACCAGGAAGCGCGACAGCGCCGGAGTGGTGGCGGGACCGGCCGCGGGCGGCGCCGCGCCGAGCGCGCCGCCGGCGCCGCCGGGCGCCTGCCAGAAGCGCTCCAGCGCCCAGGCAGCCGCGGGGTCGGCGCCCGGCGCCGCGCCGGCCTCCGCCGCGAACATGCGCCGGAAGGCACGCGCGAACAGGTCCGGGTGCTGCGTCAGCGCCAGGTGCACCCAGCGCGGCAGCAGGCCGGCCTCCGCCAGGCTGCCCGCCAGCGCATGCGCCGCGTGCGCGCCGCCGCCCGCGGTCGCCAGCAGCAACAGATGCCCCAGCAGCAGGTCGCGCCGGACCTGGCGCGCGCCGGCGGCGCGTCAGCCGCGGCGGCGTGCGCGCGCGCCTTGTGCCCGCCCTCCTCGCTGCGGCTTGCCGGCCCCGGCGACGCCAGGCGTCCCCCTCGCTGAGCCGCTCCGCGAGCGGACGCGTGCGGGGCCGCGCGCCTGCTCGCGCGCGTCGCCGTCATCCTCGCGGTCTGCGTCGGCGCCCTCCTCGGAGCCGCGCTCGGAGCGCGTGTCCAGCGCGCGGCGTAGCGCGGGCGGCAGCCACGCGGCCACGCTGCGCCCCACCGCGCTGAGCAGGCTGCCGACCATGCTGCGCGAGTCCTCGCGCCGGCGCGAGCTGCGCCCGCTGCCGGGCTCGGAGCTCGCCTCGGGCAGCGGGCTGTCGGCCGCATGGGCGAGACGCATGGCCTCGGGCGCCGCAGCGGGGCCCGCGCCGCCGCCGCGGCGCTCGGGCTGCGTGTGGCGGGGCGCCGACGCCGGTTGGGCCGCCGCGCCACCGCCGGGCCGCGCGTCGCCGAAGAGCCCGCCACCCGCGCTGAGCCACCCCGGGTCAGCCTCGCGGTCGCCGGCCTCGCCGGCAGCCACGTCGGGCTGCGGCCCACCCGCTGTCTCGCGCTCCAGCCACATGTCCCACAGGGAGGCCGGCTCGGGGCGGCCGGCCGGGCTGGGGGGCTCGTTGTGCCGCTGCAAAAAGTCCTGCAGGGCGCGGCCGAGCTCAGCGCGTGCGCTGGCCGTGCGCCGGCGCGGGCGCCGACGAGCGGGGCGCGCCTGGCAGCGCTCGGCGACATTGAAGCAGCAGACGCGGCCGTCGGCCGCGAGCGCATCCGCCTCGGCGTGGAGCGCTTTGGACAGGGCGCGGGCGGCCGCGGTGTCCAAGCCGCTGGCGCTCACGTGCAGGACCAGCTTCTGCCTGGGGTACCCCGGCGGCAGCCTGCGCCCCCGCGCAGGCGTGCGGGCTGGAGGCGGGCCTGCATGCTGATGCATGCGGGGGCAATGCCGCACAGCGGCAGCAGCCCGGCACCTGCAGCTCAGCTCCGCCGACACGTGGCTGGCCTGCGCGTCGCCCGGGTGCGGCACGACCACCAGCTTGAAGCCTCGGCCGTCCCCGTCGAGGACAAAGTGCTCATCAAAGATGGCTGCCAGAGCCAGCAGCTCCTCCTGCGCTTCCTCATCGAGCTCTGGCTTCCTGGCGGGACGCTTCTTCTTCCTGGCCATGCCCGCTCATAGCTCGGCGCGCTGTAGCAGGCCGCCCGGCCCCCGCACGTCCGGGCTCGCACGCTGCGCGGTGTGCACCCGCTCCCTGGGCTCGCAGGAGGTCACATGTTGTACAACGGGACATGCAGGCAGTGGCAAAGGAAACATGCTCATTAGCTAATGAAAAAGTAAGAATGCATCTGCTCTGCGCAATTTTGATTTGAGCAGCAGAAGGCTGCTGCGCTTCTGCCAGAAGCTCGGCGTCCGCGCCACAGAGGTGGGGCAGAGTTGGTTCCGTAAGTGTACACCTGGTTGAGCGTTCGCCAGTTGCAGCACTGCACCAGCTCCTGTGGCCGCGCTCTTCCCGCCTCAACACCGCTGTGCGGCGACAGGCACAGCGCCGGACAACCAGCATGGCCGACGCGGAAGCGCTCGCGCAGCGAGTGCTGCAGGCCGCGCCGCGGGGCGCGCTGCATGCGCTGCTGCTGCCGGATGGCGCCGACCTGCAGGCCGCCAGGGCCGCCTTCCGCAGGCTGTCGCTGCTCCTCCACCCGGACAAATGCGCCGGCAGCGCGCTGGCCGCAGAGGCGTTCAAGGCCGTCAACGTCGCGCTGCACAGTGTGCAGGAGGCGGCAGAGGCGCACCGCGAGCGCGCCGCCGGCGAGCACAGCCGCTGGCGGGAGTTTGACGCCTGCAGCCGGGCGGGCGTGCGCAGCGAGGCCGGCAGCTGCGCGGCACGCGGCGCTGCGGGCGGCTGCGAGCCGCGCGCGCACGCTCCGGGCCCCCAGCTGCCAGCGGCGGCTGCCCCGTCGGCCAGGCGCTGGGCCGCGCCTGTGCTGCCCGCCCCGCCGCCGCCCCCGACCAGGACGCCTGCGGCCGCGCGCAAGCGGAGCCGCGGCGCAGGGGCGTGCCGGGCGGGCCCCGACGGCGAGCGGGAGGCCGAGCGCTCGTCGGCGTGTGAGCTCGGGCTGCTGCAGGCATTGCTGGGCGCCGCGCCGGGGCGCGCCGGCCTCGCGGACTCGAGCCCAGGGCGCCTGGCCGCCTGCGGCCAGGCCGCGGGCAGCGGGCAGCCTGCCGCCGGGGACGCGTCGGCTAGGCTGCGCTGGGCCGGCAGCGCCGCCCGGCGGCCGGGCAGCCCGGCGCGGGGCGCGTGCTCTGGTGGCAGCGCGGACGGCCGGTGCGGGCGGCGCACGCGGCGCCTCCCATCGTCGTCCAGCTCGTCCGAGGCGGCCGGCGGCGGCGAAACAGGCTCGGACGCCACCTCTGCCGGCCTGACGGGCATTGCATCGCCAGAGGCCAGCCGAGCGGGAGGCGCGCCGTCCCTCAGCACAGGCGGCGGCGCAGCGAGCGCGCCGGGGCCAACGGCCTCCGAGCAGCCCAGCCGGCCGGCCGACGGCGGGTCGGAGGCCGCCAGCGAGCCGCGGCCAGTGGTGGGCGGGGGGCGCCTGCGGCCGGGCGCGCCGGGCGCGCGCCTCCGCACGGGGCCGGACAGGGCCAGGACCAGGCGGGGCAGCTCTCGCAGGGCGGTGCTCAGCCTCACGTCCTGCAGGGTGTGACCGCATGCATGCATGCACCATGCACCATGTGCATGGCTGGGACCCCGGCAGACTCTGAGATGCTCAGCCTGCCTCGACTTCTCGAAAGTCGAGCTCGATGGACGTACAGTGCGCACGAGTCGGAGCCGGCCAACTGAGGCTGCGTGTAGACTGGTCTGTGTGCCTTGCTTGTGTACCAGTCAACAGAGAGCAGGCCAGTGCAGGCATGTGTAATACCGCTGATGAGCCGCTGACGAAGCGCATGGCCGCAGCAAGCCGGCAGCAGCACACGTGGGTCGCCCCTGCTGTGCTCCCGCACTATAATAGCGCTCTGATGTGTGCGGCTGCGAGCAAGCGCGCCCATGCCGCGCAGCGCCTCCAACGCGCTCGTCGTCGCCAAGCTTGCGGTCGTCCTGACAGCCAGGCGGCTGTACGCGCTCGCCCTGACAGACTTTTGGCACGTCCACCGCGCGATCGAGCACGCGCTGGAGGCGGAGCGCCCGCGCTGCGCCGGTGCGCGCCGCGGCAGCGCCGGCCCCGGGGCCCTGCCGTGCAGCCGCTGACGTCCTGTGCACCCGAGCAGAGGCGGCCGCGCTGGCGGCGCTCCTGCCTGCCTGCTGGCGCTCCGGCGCGCTCGCCGAGGACGTCGCCTTCCTGTCCGGGTGCGCTCGGCGGCCTGGCCTGGTGAGTTGGGGAGCCGGGCGCGGGGGCCGAGCCGGGCGCCCGCGGGGCCAGGCGGCCGCCCGACGCGCACGGGCCGCCGCGCCCGGCCGTGGCGGCCTACCTGGCGCGCGTGCGCGAGGCGGCGGCGGAGGACCCGCGCCTGCTGGTCGCGCACGCCTTCACGCAGCACCTGGCGCTGCTGGCGGGCGGCCAGTTCATAGCCAAGACCGTGCGCAGGCAGCTCGCGCTGCCCGCCGGAGCGGGCACCGCCGCATACAGCTTCGCGGTGCGCACCCTGCCCGGCCGGCTTGCAGGCTCGCGGGCTGCCAGGCCCTCTGGGGCCCTCAGGGGCGGCGACGTGCGTGCGTGCGCAGGAGGACCCGCGCGCCCTGGCACAGCGGTACAAGGCGGCAGTGGACGCGCTCGCGCCCGGGCTGGACGAGGACGGCGTGCGCAAGGTGGCGGCCCGTAAGCGCGGGCCCGCCGCGGCGCCGGCGCGCCGCCGCGCGTGCCGACATTTGAACCGCTGCCGCAGGTGCTGGCGGAGCACGTGCGCGCGTTCCAGCTCAACAACGCCATCATACGCACCTTCCCCGTGGGCTACAGCGCCGCCCTGCGTGCGGCGGCCAGGTGACTGGTTTTCTCTGCGCAAGCAGGGGCGCGGGCATCGCCGGACTCGCACCCGCTGACAGCGCGCTCGCATGCGCAGGTATGCTGCTTCAGACGTCCGCCTCTCGGTCGCCGCCGCGGCAGCGCTTATCTGCGCGCTGCTGGCTGTGCGCCAGCTGCGCGGCTGGGGCCAGGGCGCCGGCTGGTCGGGCGTGCGGTGAACAGGCCCATGTGCACAGGCCTGGTGTGCTATGCGAGCGTCATGCGAGCGTCGCCAATGCACACCGATTTTACAGCTGGAACACATTGCCAGCAACTGCAACCTCTCGCACCACGCATGTCAAGGCTCCGGCTATCGCCCTTGCTCTCAGACACCGCTCTGCATGTACACACGTCAACAGGTCAACAGGAAAACCACACACGATACCGTGTCTTGTAAGGTATGCACGCCGTGCACAGCGCACAGCGCCTGTGCTGCGTGCGGCCCAGGACTGTCTCGTGCGCTCGTACAGAACTCCTGGTCACTTCGTTGTGCTGTTCAACAAGCCCCTCGAGGCCGCGCCGCCCCGCACGAGCTGCGCGGGCGACGCCAGACTGCGCTGGGCGTCCGAGATGCACAGTGCCGGCCTCGCGCGAGAGGACGCGCCACACGTTGAGCAACACAGACCTCGACAGACATGACAAACGCGCAGGCGTCAGGGCCTCACTGTCACTCCCGGCCTCGCGGCAGCGACAGGCCCGACCAGCACGCGTGCGCTGCAGAACAATACCTAACCTGAGCGGGCCTAGCTAGGTGGAGAAGCCTGTGATGCAGAAAGGCGCCTTGCCGCCGGCCAGCGCCGTGCCGGCGGCGGGGATCGCCCACAGCCCGTCGCCCGCGATGAGCCCCGAGGCAACCATGGGCACATAGTCGGCCGCGGACGCCGGCGCAAAGGCCTGCCAGGCGCCCTTGATGACCGAGCCCAGCGCCATGTCGACCGCATAGTTGCCGCCCAGGTAGAACGGCAGCGCAAAGGCCATGGGGATGGGCACGAACTGGCCCACGCGGTTGGCCCAGCGCCCGGCGCGGCTGCCGCCGCGGCTCCAGCGCTCCAGCAGCAGCGCGTCGCGCAAGGCGGCCACGGCAAACGCGCCCGCGAAGAAGCCGATGGCGTACGTGAGGCAGTGCGCGGGCAGCGCGGACAGGCCGCGCGTGCCCAGGATGGCCATGGCGCGGTACACCGTCGCGTACGGCGCCTGCGCGGCGCGCACGGCGGTTCCATGGGCCCAGACGTGCAGGCAACTGCGCAGGCCGTGAGACCCGGCACCGGCCCGCCTGCCAGCGCGAGGCGCGGGCGCCGAGCGGGCTGCGCCGCCCTGGCCGCCAGCGGGGCACAGGGCGGGCGGCGCACCGGGTACACGCTGTTCGGCGCGCCGATGGGCGACGCCTTGTCCAGGAAGACAAACATGAGCGGCGACACGAAGCAGCCCAGCTGCGCGGCAGCGCGCGCGTCAGCGGCCGCCCCGCCCAGCCAGCCGGGCGCGCATGCGCCCCTGCCCGCTTTCCGTCAGCAGGGTGTGGGTACGAAAAGCTTCGCACCAGGGAGCCGATGACCTGCGCCACAAACATGGACCGCGGGGACGTCAGCGTGATCCAGCCGGTCCGGAAATCGCCCATGAGCCCTGCGGCCGTGCCGCGCCGCCACGTCAAGGCCAGGGCAGCGCGGCGCACGCGCGCGCTCGAACAGGGCATGCGCAGCCTCGCTGCGCACGGTGCGGCCGGCACGCGCACCGGACGCGGCAGACGTGACCGACAGCAGCACGCCGCACACGGCCAGGCCGGCGATCACGCCGCCGCCCTGCGCGCCGCCCCAGGCCGCAAACGCGAAGATGCCCAGCTTGCCGAACAGGCTCGCCTGCGCTCCAGCGCACGCCGTGAGAGGGGGCGGCGTGAGAGGGTGCGGCGCCGTCCCTGAGCCGGGGGGCAGGCGCGCCTGGTCCCAGTCGGTCACGCCCGCGCCGTACGCGTTGGCAACGGCGAACACGGGCGCCATGCCAAAGGCCGCCAGCACCATATACCACTTGAGCTGCGGGTACAGCAGCGGGATGAAGGCGGCGCCCAGCACCGCAAACACGCCGTAGCCGCCCATGCCCACCCACCTGCGCCGGCGCGCTCGGTTGCGTCCCGCAGCGCGGCGGCCCTGAGCCCGGCCGCGGTGGGCGCACTATGCGCGCCAACCCCCTCTCTCTTGCCGGCGCTGGGCAGTGCCGCTCCGGGGCCGCGGGCGGGCGAGCACGTCATGGCGTGTGTAGGCGCGCGACCGGGCGGGCGCGCGCACCAGGGGATGGCGCCGCGCATGAACACGTCGTTGCGCAGCGCCTCCAGCGCGGCCGAGTCCTCCGCGTCCAGCACCTCCGCGCCCTGGCCGCTCTCCGCCTCGGGCCGCGCCGCGGCGTCAGCCAGCGCCGCGCCGCCGTTGGCGGGCATGCGGTCGACCGGCACGTTGGCCGGCGGGCTCTTGGCGGCGGCCGCGCCCGTCACCTGCTCCTGCTTGAAGTCGGCCTGCCGGCCCCACGCCGCGTCGGCCCGCCCGCCCGGCCAGTGCTGCTTGCTGCCGGCGGCGCCCGCCCTATGGCACGCTGCGCGTGCGAGGCCGTGTGAAAGGACAGGCAGCCCGGGGCGGGGCGCGGGCGCGGCGTGCGCCTCGATGGCGTCCACGTCGCCGTTCGTGACAGGCATCGCGCGCCGCTCGGCCGCGCTGTGCGCCAAGAAGGACGCCAGCGAGACCACAAAGATCTTCACAAAGTGGTAGATGCCCTCGCCCAGGAACACGGCCATCGCGAGGAACACCTGCGCCGTCAGAGGCGCGGCGTCAGGCCGGGCGCGCCGACGCGGCGCCGCGAGCGGCGCGCCCGCGGCGCGCGCGCCGCTGCACGCCTGCCGGCTGCTCGCCGCATGGCAGACTCCATGCGGTCGCCTGCGGGGCCCGCCGGCCGCGCGCTGACAGGCACGGGAAGGCGCCGCACCTTGTAGCCGTACAGCCCGCTGAAGTCGCGCTCCTTCAGGCCGGCCGGGTACCAGTTGCCCGCCTCGCGCGCGATGGCCGGCCACATCACGCCGTACGCCAGCACGGCGCCCAGCAGCATCGACCAGTCCACGATGTGCGGGCAGATCATGCCTGCGCGGCGAGCCCAGGCCCGCTGAGCGTGCCGCCAAGCCCGCGGGCCTGGCGCCCTGCACGCGGCTTGGGCGAACGCGTGCGATCGAGCAGGCGGCGGGCCGCGCACCCACGCCGACAAAGTTGAGCTGCCAGTCAAAGTTCATCGTCTGCGCGCCGCGCGCGACACCGGGTCAGCAGGCCCCCGCGCAAGTCAGGCGGCGCGCCGCGCGCGCCGAGCGCGTGCGGCCTGCGCGCACCTGGCGCAGCGCCGCGTAGCCAAACGTCGGCATCATCTCCAGCCCGCCGCAGCCGGGGACATCGCTGCGCGTGAACAGCCAGCGCACGCACGACCAGCAGAAGGACGCCACGCCCGTGTACCAGATCGTCTTCACCTGCGCGCCGCCGCGCCCCGGGCTCGCGGCACGGAGACGGGCCCGCCTTGGCCGCAGGTTACGCGAGCGCACGAGGTCGCGTGCGGGGCATGCGGCGCGGGGCCGCGCCTGGCGGATGGCGCGCTGCTGCCCGCCCTTGACGTGCAGCGAGTTGAGCACGATGCCGGCGACCGTGGAGGACGGGTAGGGCAGCTTGTAGTCGACGATGAAGCGCTTGCGCAGCTGGATCATGATGAAGTTGCCAATGAGCGAAATGAGCAGCAGGTACGGCACGATGCGCTTCAGCTCCGGGTTGACCACATCCTGCGCGCGCCGCGGCCACGGCGGCTCATGCCGCGGCCGCATGCCGCGCGCCGGGGCGGCGCGCTCGCCGGCGCCCGCAGCTGGTGCAGGCGCCCGGCACTCACTGTGCAGGCCAGGGCGGGCGGCGGGCGGGGCATGCCGAGGCGCTGTTGCCCGCGACGCCCTCCGTCGACTCGAACACCGGCTCGCTCATGGCCGTCAGGTACATGCCAAAGCCGCCGGTGAAGGCCAGGGACGCGAGCGACCCGCAGCACGTCAGGAAGAGCGTGTTCTCCTGCGGGGCGCGCGCGCGGCTCGCGCGCTGCGCGACCCCGCCGACCGGGCGAGCCCAGGAGGCAGGGGCGGGCAGCTCTGGTGACCGGACAGGGCCGCACGCCGGCCGCGCGGCGGCGCCAGGCCCGCCTCCGGCTCTCTGCCTGGACCGCAAGCACGCACACTGCACAGCACGGCAAGCTCTGGCGGGCGCGCCATGACGGTGAAGGGGCGGGTGCCGCAGAAGCCGCAGCGCTCCGCCGCGCGCACCCACCACATCAGCGTGACCCAGCCGATCATGGCGATGGGGATGGCCTGCGCACGCGCGCGCCTCGGGGCCTGCTCTCCTGGACGGGTGCAGGTACGTGCGGACGAGCGCGCGCGCGCGCGGAGCGCACCATGCCCGGGATAATGCCCGCCGACAGCGACAGCTTCAGAATGATGACGGTGAACGGCAGCCCGACCACCAGCGACCAGCCGAACATGCGCAGCGTCAGCTGCTCCTGCCACGGCGGCAGCTCGCGCCAGCCGTCCCCGGTCTGCCGCGCGCGCGGCCGGCGTCAGGCGCACGCGCAGGGCCCGGCACGCGCGCAGGCGCGGGGCGCCGCGGGCCGTCGGCGCGGGCTGCAACGGCTGCAATGCAACCCACGCGCCGCAGCTCCCAGCCACGCGGGCCTTCCGCACGGCAGGCGCAAGCTGCAGGGACAAAATAAAACAGAGCTTGCAAAGGCGCTGGGCACACAGGGCGAGCCGCGCAAGCACCCAGGCGCAGCCCTTGCACAAGCAGTCCAGCGCTGCAGCGGCCGCCCGGCTGGGCGCAGGTCTGCATGGCTCAGCGAGCGGGCGCGCGCTGTCGCGGGCGCCCCGACGGTGTGTCGGACACCCAGGCGCCGCGCACCAGCCGCTGCCGCTTGGCCGCCCGCTGCAGCATGCTGAGCTCAGGCTGGGCGGCCGTCTCCAGGGGCTTCATGGCGCGGCGGCGTGCGCCTCGCCTGGGAGACAGGCCCGGCTCGGTCATCCGCCAGCTCGCCCGACGCGCCCCTGGCGCCGCGTGTCGCAACCCAGCTCGCGCACAAGCGCCCGCCCGGCCACTGCCACGCCTGTCGCAAACAGCCAGTATCGAGCCTGGGTCCCCAGGACCGCTGCGACACCCGCAGCACGCCCGCATGCCACGCCCGACCTCAAGTGCGTGGTGCCCCGGAGGCAGCTGCCCCGTCAAGCAGGCGCCCTCTCAGCAGCCGGGCCTCCTCGCTGCTGGAAAGCGCCTGTGCTTCTCACAGGCCCGGTGGGGCGGCCTCGGGTGCCAGCCCACCTGCTAGACTACTAGGCCATCCCCATCTGCGCCCGGCGGGCAGGTGCTCGCGCCCCCCCTTGCGGATGCGCGCCTAAACTTTCGCGACGCGCTGCCCCTCGAACGCTGTGTGTCCCTGCTGTGCGGTGTGTTGAGGTGCGCGAGGTGCAAAAAACGTCACTGATGCCGGGACTGGGTAGGGCTTGCCCCCAGATCCCATAAAATGAGGCAGTGCATGACGTGCGATGCTCTCACGTTGAATATCACCTTCTGCACAAGTGCCGCGCATACGAGCGAGCGCTTGTGCAGCACAAGAGCGGTGCCGGGACGCCCGCGGCCTTGCCTGCTGCGCCCTGGCACTTTCAAACTTAGCAAGGGAGCCCAACGCCCACTTGGCGGTTGCCCTTGTTGATACTGGACGCCCGAGCAGGCCCGACAGAGGCTCTTACACGTTGGTCACCGCAGGCCAACCTGCCTGACAACCGCCAGACGTGTTCGTCCTGGCAAGAGTGTGCCTCGCATATGCGCAACTGAGACCAGCAGAGACGCCAAACACGCAGCCAGGACGCCAGGTGCGCAGCGTCACGCAGCCCCATGGTTCAGGCAACGACCTCCAGCAAAGCGGCGCGCTATGGTACAAGTGACGCGACAGCGGCACTGCTGCAGTGCTAATCAGTCACCACTCAGCAGCTGCGCTGGCAGTGCGGCGTGCAGCGCCGTCCACCCACTGCGACAGCTGCACTCGTCTGCCGACCGCAGCAGCAACAATAAATGCGGGCCCTCTGCACAGCAGACAGTGCAGGCAAGCACTCAGCGCATGACACAGCTCCTCGCAAGAGCCCAAGGAGCAGGATCGCCACTCCTGCCCTGCTCCAAGTGCGCCGCGCGCTCACGCCAGTCCGCTACACGCTCTTGTGCGCCGCCTTCTGTACATGCTCCTGCTGCAGGAGCGACATGATCCGCTGCTGGGCCTCGGTCGGGTTCCTGCGCCTCGCCTCGACCTCCTTGACGATGTTGTAGGTGTACCTGCCCCCGGCCGGCCTCGCTGCGTCAGCAACCAGCCCGTGCGCAGCCTGCGCAGGCCGAGGGCTGGGGCGGGGGCGCACAGGTCCTGGTGTACATGCAGCGCTCCCGCGAAGATTGCGCAGCCGCCGAGGATAGACAGGGCGCTGAAATACAGCGCAAAACGCGGGTTCCTGCGCGGCGCGCGCCCCTGTTTGAATTTGCTCTTTGAACCAAGGCGCGGCCCCTGCTGCGCCCGGCAGCGCCGCACCTGGTGACGGCCTCTGGCCGCCAGCGCCGTGCCGCGGCCTCCGCGGCGGCGGCCGCGTCGGCGCTCCGAGCAGGCTGCGACGCCGCGCGAGCAGGCTCACTACCGGCCCTCAGGTATTCAGGCGCACTGGGCCAGCGCGGCACGCCGGCCTGCAGCACGCCCGCACCCGGCTGTCGCTAAGAATCGCCTCGGCCGCGCGCCGTATGCGCTCGTACTGCACCGCAGCGTCCCGGCTCGGGTTCCTGGCGCCCCCCCCCTGGGTCAGGCCTGCTCGCGCCGAGCTCGGCCAGGACGGCCGGCGACGCGAGGGGCGCACAGGTCTGGGTGGAACTGCTTGGCGAGGCTCCGCCACTGCCGCTTCACCGCCTGCACATCGCTCGTGTGCTCCAGGCCCAGGACGGCCCATGGGTCGTTGGCCATCCGCCTGGGCACCCGCGCCCAGCGCCGGCGCCTGCGCCCAGCGCCCGCAGTGGGGCTGGCACGTGCCGCGTCACGCGCGTCGCGCGTGCGCGCACGGCCGCCTGCACGCACGCCCCTCTGCACGCGGCGAGACGACCCGCGCCACCGATGCAGACACGCCGTGTGCTACCCGCTGTTCGTGCAGTGCTGCTGTTGTTGCACACTGTGCGCGTTGTCCTCAGGGCGAGTGCGTCCTGCCCAGCCAGCAGCTGTGTGCCGCAGGTGCCCTAGAATTGGCCTGGCGCGAGGCGGGCAGCTCGGTTGAGTGGAGCACACTCGAGCATGAGTGCGTGGCAGGTACTGGGGTGGGTCGGTGGCAGGTGTCGGGGTCGCCTCGGAGCCGAGGCCCAATGCCGCCCTGTCCTGGGATGCACTGAGTTTCATGGACGCAGGCACCGTGGACTTTGTGTTTGACGGCCGGCACGAGCCGGTGCTGCGCGTTCAGCAGGAGTACGGTGCGGCTGCCGTGCTTGGGCTGTGCGAGCCTGTGCGGGGCCGCGCTGACGGGCGAGCCCCGCAGGCACGAGCGCCACGCCTGAGCAGTGCCCCAACTCAAACTTTCTGAAAGGCGCGCGCCGCGCCACGCCGCCCCGCACCACACCTCCGGGGTAGGCCGGCACGGTTCACGCAGCGTTCGCTTGGCGGGTGTCGCAGGCGTGCGGTGGTCGCCCGATGGCGCCTGCCTGCTCACCGCCAGCGACGACTGCTGGTGCGCCGGGCGGGGGCGCGGCGCTGACCGCTCCGCTCCAGCGGGCCGCTGAGGCGGCCGCGGCGCAGGCTGCGCGTGTTCGACCTGCCGGCCGATGCGCTGGAGCGGCCCGCGCTCGGCGCGGAGGGCGCGGACGGCCGCGCGGGCAGCCCCGGCGCGGGGGAGCCCGCCGACAGCGTGGCGCCGGCGCTGCGCGTGTTTGAGGGGGAGACCGTGTACGACTACGCCTGGTACCCCGGGATGCTCGCGTCGGAGCCGGCCACGTGCGTGTTTGCGTCCACGTCGCGGGTGCGCGCTGCTCGGGCCCCGCGGCCTGCTGGCTGCACAGGCGCCCAGGCCGGCCGGGCGCTGGGGCCTTGCACGGGGTGGGCGCAGAGCGCGCCGCGTGCCCGTGCGCGCAGGCGCACCCGGTGCGCCTCTGGGACGCGGTGACGGGCGGGGTGCGCGGGAGCTACCGCGCGTACGACGCTGTGGACGAGGTGGTCGCGGCCACGAGCGTGGCCTTCAGCGCCTGCGGCAGCCGCCTGCTGGCCGGCTTCAACAAGTGCCTGCGCGTGTGGGACGTCGCGCGGCCTGGGCGCGAGTGCCGCGAGGTCGTCACCCACCGCCGGCGCCAGGACGGGCTGCCGGGTGCGCGCTGTGGGTGACCCCGTGCTCTTGCCGGGCGCCAGGCGGCCGCGCCGCCGGCCACCGCATTTCAGGAGCGCGCTGCGCGGCGCGCCGCGCCAGGCATCGTGTCGTGCCTGGCGCCCAACCCGGACCGCAGCGGCCTGCTGGCGGCGGGGTCGTACTCGGGCGCGGCAGCGCTCTTCGACGAGGGCGCCGGCGAGCTGCTGTTTGTGCTGGCGGGCCACGTCGGCGGCGTCACCCAGGCGCGCGCAAGGGGCCCCGGAACAGCGGCGACAGCAGCGGGCCGCTGCGGTCGGCGCGCGCGGCCCCCGCGCGGGCGGCAACCACGGGGCAGGCAGGCAGCGCCCTGCACCTGTGCCGGCGCTAAGCCTGGCGCCCAGCGGGCGGGGGAATGGCGGCCGGCGTCGGGGGAGTGGCGGCCGGCGGGGCGCTGTGACGTGACGCGCGCGCGCGGCTGGGCGCAGGTCGCGTTCTCGCGCGATGGCAACTACCTGTACACGGGCGCGAGGCGCGACCCCGACATCCTGTGCTGGGACGTGCGCGCGGCCTCGGGCGTGGTCTACCGCCTGCGCCGCGCGAGCGCGACCACCAACCAGCGCATAGCCTTTGACATCGAGCCCTGCGGCCGCCACCTCGCCACCGGTGCGCGGGCGGCGCCGGGCTTGGTCGGCAGCCTCTCCCCGCGCGCGGCTTCTCACCATAGCGGCGCAGCGGCACCGCCGCGCGGCCGTGGCCGAATCGGCCCTGGCCGAGCCCCTGCATATGCCCAAGGGCCGGGCCGGCGCGGCGGCAGGCGGCGAGGACGGGCACGTGCGCGTGTTCGACCTGGCCACCGGCGAGCCCGCGGCGAGCTTCCCTGTCGCGCGCGACGCCGTGAACGGCGCCCAGTTCCACCCCAGCCTGCCGCTCCTGGCCACCGCCTCGGGTGCGCAGCGGCGTCTCTGGCGGCACACTCGCGCCGCGTCCCTGCCAGAAGTGAAATGAAAGCGGCGGCGGGGCGCGCAGGGCACCGGCGCTACCCGCTCGCTCCCTCAGACTCCGAATCGGAGGCGGAGGGCGGCGCGCCCGAGCCAGCGCGGCCGGCCGCCGAGAACGCGCTGCTGGTGTGGCGCTTTGGCTATGCGTTCACGCCCTTTGCCGCTGCGGGCGAGCCGGACGGCGTGCCGGACGCGGCCGCACCGCCGGCCGGGGAAGGCGATCCGGCGCCGGCCGAGCCGCCGGCAAGCCACGGGGCCGCGGCGCGCCAGGACGCGGCGGCCTTCAGCGCCGCGCTGTCGGCTGGCGTGCCCGCCGGCGGCGCCGGGGCGTGACGGGGGCGTGCTTTGGCGGGCGCGCTTGTGCAACGCAGCTGGGTGCCATGATCCAGCTGTAACTAGAACCCGAACGCTTTTCCTGCTGATGCGCCTTTTCCCAGGCCCTGCAAAGCCCTGCCCGGAGCGAGCGGTGCTCACGCCAGGGCGGAAGCCGTGACCAGCTTTTGAGAGTGCGGGTGCCGGCCGAGCAGCTCCGTGCACCATGCCGACCCAGGTGCTGCCAGGCGGCCCCTGCGTGACAGCCTGCCGGAGGAACCGGCGGTGTCGCGTCCGCACGGAGGCCGTGCTGGCCCCCCACCCCGCCCGTGATGCGCCCGGCCAGCACGCGCAGACGGCCTACAGGACGCCGGCCGTGGGCGGCCTGCTGCGGGGCGTGCTGGCCGCGACCGGCTTCAGCCAGTGGTGGCCCGGCACCGCGGCCAGGACAGCGTCGCAGCAGGCGGCCGAGGTGGTGGTCGATGCCGCCAAGCGCGCGACCGCGGTGCGCCCCGTGGCGCCTGCAGCGCGCCGGGCACAGGAGCAGACTGGACCTGCTGACACTGCCCCAGAGTCAGCATGTGAGTGGACAGTTCGCGGCGCCCGCCGCAGCAGCAGGGCGCTGCTGCAGCAGGCCGTGATCGGCGCGGCCGGGCGCCGCGGCTGAGCAGAGCTGCGCCGGCGCGCACGCTTGGGTGGCCTGCATGTATGCGCGCATCGCGCCGGCGCGCGCGCGGTGCCTGGGCGGTATGTCAAACTGCAAGGGCTGACCTGGTGGCCCGCAGCGGTCGTGCGCGCCGCGCCTGCGCGGCCGCCCTTGTGCCGTGCAGTAGAAACCTGGCCGCGCTGCCGGGGGCGTGCCGCGCCTGGCCGCGCCCGGCGAGCCTTCGGCGCCGCCTCTGTCGGGCGGCAGGAGCAGCTGGAGTGCGCGCTGCGCGACCCATGCGCGGCGGCCGGCGCGCCCGCTCGCAGCGCTCACCGCGTCGCCGCGGCCGCGCAGGTGGACGCCGCGCAGGCAAAGTCCAAGCCCAAGGCGCCGCCGGCCGACATCCGGCGGTACCTCAAGGCGACCGGGCTCATCGAGCTGCGGTACATCCGCAAGCTCTCCAGCCTCTGCACGCAGACCTACCTCATAAAGAAGCTGACGGTGCGCGCGCGGCTCCTGCTTCTTTAGCACACCCCCGCCGCTGGCGGCCCGTTGCTGGGTCTTGAGGGCGCTGCCGGCGCGGCCGCAGGAGCGCTCGGTGCTGCGGCGCTACAAGCTGAAGCTGGTGACCACGTCGCTGGAGCTCGCGGCCGTCGCGCCGGACCTGCCGCGCACGCCGGCTGAGGCCATCAACGAGGCGGACGCCATGGCGCCCAGCCCGCTGCAGGTGGAGGCCGCGGCCCGGGGCGGCGGCGCGCTGGACGAGGCCGCCGGCGTGCTGGCGATCGAGGCGCGGCCGCAGGCGGACGCAGCAGCGGAGGCCGCCAGGGACAGGGCGCCGTCGCCCGCCGACGTGGTGGCCGGCCGCCTGGCGGCCGCCGCGTCTGCGGCCGCGGCCGCTGCAGCGCCGCTCGCCAGCAACCTGACGTGCGCGCCCGGGCCCGCTGCCGCTCACTTGTTGGCCACTTACGAGCCATGGAAGGGGTCGCTGTCTGCCCTGCGCCAGCAGCGAGCGGGGCTTGTAATGTATGGCCGCGTGTACATAATCATCCTGGTGACATTGACGTCAAGTGCATGCCTGGCTTGGCACTGCAGCACAGTATTTCTGGTGGAGTTGTGACTGGTTTCATTCAACGGGCTGCGCAGCCTGTCATTAGAGGGTAGAGTGCGCGGTGATGTGCACAAGGCGCGCGAGCTGACGGCGGGCGCCGCCGTGCAGGTCGCTCACTTCGGCGGCCGCCGGCACGGTGCCGGTCAAGGCGGTGACCACGCAGCTGCAGTCCGCCGCGGCGGCGGGGCACTCGACCGCGGTGGCCACGCTCGCGACGGTCACCGCCGCCATGCAGGCCACCTGGGGCCCGGAGCGCGGCCGCAAGGTGCGCCGGCTTGGGAGCGCGGCAGCCTCCGCCTGTCCCTTCCTTCCTGGGCGCCGCTGGGTGTGGCGCCGTGCACTTGGGGCCTGTCAGGAAGCGTTTGTGCTGAACGCCTTGGAGCTCAGCATGCACCATTGCAGAGGCAGCAGGGTCGGCCGTGCACAGAGTGAGTTGGGGGCGCGCCTGCCGAGTCCGCGTGGTCAGAGGGGGAAGCTGGGTGAGTCAGCGCGGGATACCCGACCCAGCGCCCGAGTAGCGTCCTGAGCGCCGTCTGCGCGCAGGCCGCGCTGGCCAACCCCACCGAGTGGTACGTGGCCGACGACCCGGCAACCACCACGCGCTTCTTCGTGATCCAGGGCAGCGACAACCTGGACCACTGGCGCGTCAACCTCACGTTCGACCCGGTCGCCTTTGAGGACGCCAGCCTGGGCGTCAAGGCGCGCGCCCGCGCTCCGCGGTCACGCGCGCACGCGCACCCTGCGCGCCGGCGTCGCATCGCGTGAAGCTGCTGCGGGCTTGGCGTGACGCGGGCCGCCGGCGCCGCGCGCAGGTGCACCGCGGCGTGTACGAGACGGCCAAGGTGCTGTACGAGCGCTTCCTGCCGCTCGTGCAGGAGCATGTCGCGGCGTCGCCGTTCGCCAAGGTGGCCTTCACCGGGCACTCGCTGGGCGGCAGCCTGGGCACGCTGCTGATGCTGATGTTCCTGCGCCGCGGCGTGCTGCCGCCGGCCGCGCTGAGCCCGGCGTACACCTTTGGCGCGCCGGCCATCTTCTGCGAGGGCACCGAGCCCGGCATGTGTGGCCTGAACGGCCAGGTGCGGCCCTTTGGCGAGGCCCCGCCTGTGTGCGATTTATATAGGTTTTTTTAAATACACGGTTGCCGTATAGATTGGCAACTCTTATGTATTGTGGAAGGAAGCCATTATCAGCGGGCAAGCGGTGGCGCGCGCGCGCTGACGCGGGGCGCGCTGCTTCGCAGAGCGGCCCCACGCTGCTGGAGCGCCTGGGCCTGCCGAGCGGCGCGGTGCGCAACGTGGTGATGAACAAGGACATTGTGCCGCGCGCGTTTGCGTGCGACTACACGCTGGTCGCCGACCTGCTCGCGCGCGTGGGCGAGGGCTTCCGCGGCCACGCCTGCCTGCAGAACCCGCACGGCCGCAAGGCGCGCCCGCCGCGCCGGGGCTGCTGCGTGCCGGGCGTTGTCGAGCTCGCATGTAGTCGCCGACCCCCAGCAGCGGCCGCGCCTGACAGCCCCTGCCGGCGCGCGCCAGGTCATGTACTACTTCCTGGGCCGCGTGATCGCGCTGCAGCCCGACCCGGACGCGCCGTTCGTGCGCGGCGAGCCCGGGCACGCCATGCTGCCGCCCGGGCCCGGCGCGTACACGCTGGCCGAGCCCAGCCTGCTGGCCGCGGCCGCGTCCGCCGCCGCGGGCGGCCTGGCCGCGCCGCCGGCCGCGCCGCCTGCGCAGGGCCCCGCCACGCCGCTGGGCGCCAACAACATCTCGCCCAAGCCGGCCGCGGTGGGGCGGCGGGGCGCGCCGGCGCCCGCGCCGGCGCCCGGCGCGCCCGCGCCCTCGCTGCTGTTAGGTGCCCGTGAGCCCGTGCCGACGGGCGCGGGGTTCCGCTGCGCATCGAGGGGCCATACAGGCCCTGTGATGCGCTCCGCCGCGGGCTGGCACACATGCAATGGCCGGACAGTGCACTGCTGGCACCATTTGTCAGCAGCCACAGCATGGCGTCTCTGGAGCATGAGCTATGACATGTCCTGCGCCGTGTGAACGGCCTGGCTGCTGCAGAGGCGACCACTGCACTTCGGACTGAGGCAGGCGCCCATGGGACACGGTTGCAAAGAGTGTTAGGGACAGGGCGCGCGCCTCGTAGATGAGCATGAGCACCACGTTCTCGGCGGTCAGGAAGGAGTCGAAACGCAGGTTGCCGGCGGCCGTGTGCAGGCCGCCGCACATGTTGGGCGAGCCCGGCCAGCTGACGCAGGGGTGCAAGATGTAGCGGTAGATCTGCGGGTACTCAATGTCCTGCGTAGGCGCGCGCGCGCTGCGTCAGCCGCATGGACTGTGCCGCGCCTCCGTGGCTGCATGCCTGATAGCAGGCGCAACCCCGCAACACCCCCTGCGCCCATGAGTGGATGCAAAGTGACTGCTGAGTGACGAGCATCGGATTGCAGCGCCCCTGCACAGGCAATGCCCCATATGATACAAGGTTACGGATCACATGAGAGAGGACAGTGCGCCCGACCTATGGGTACGGTCAGGGCATGGCGCACCTCCCCGGGCGTCCACTTGCCGTCCGCGATCTGGTTGTTCTCCGGCGAAGGGTTCCACACGAACTCGTAGAACACGCTCGTGTTGTCCATGCGCGTGGAGGCGTCCACATACCCGTAGCGCCAGCCACGGTAGCCCTGCGCCGCCGCCGGGCACATGTCAGCATATGTCCCACGCATGTCAGCATATGTCCCACGCAGGCCCATCTCAGCATGGCGCCGGTGCAGCCTCATCAGCAGCCTTGTGTCAGACGTGGACCCAGCGCAAGGTCATTAGGCTGCCATAACGCGGTAGAGGCGCGGGCCTTGTGGACGTATGCCAGCAGACAGGCAGGGCCTTCTCTCGTATGCCAGGACCCCGCTGCTGTCAATGCCACAGCAGGAGTACCGACCCCGCTGCTATCGGAGCCACAGCAGAACAATAGCGCGCGGCGCGCCTGCGTGGGGCTGTACTCGGTGTGGAAGTCGACCAGCGGGCGGTACTCGGGCGTCAGCTGCGCCGTGCGCATGAGCAGGTCGTCCGTCATCAGGTTGGCCGCGGTCTGCGCCCGCACACGCAGCGCGCCGCGCGTCAGGCGCTGAGCGGCGCGGTGCAGCTGCGGCTCTGGCTGCATGCCCGCAGGGCAGCCATGGCGCGCCCTGATCTGCATCGTGTTCGCTCGCGGATCGCCCGCATGGGCCGCCGCCATGCAGGGTGAGCATTCGCCTCCTGTCTCACCATACGCTTATTTTCAGATATGCTCGCGCCGCACTCTGATGCAGTGACAGCGCATTCCTAAGGGTGGCCTGTGCATCACTGGCGCAGGGTAGGGTAGGGTATAGTGGGCCAGCAAGGGGCGCGCCTGGATGTCCAGGATGCGGTCGGGCGTCTTGTCCAGCACGCACTGGTAGCCGTGCGCGGTCCAGTTGTTCAGGCGGAAGGGCGCCTCGGGGAAGGTCTGCATGTTCAGGCGGTTCTGCGCGCGCGCGGGCCCGCCGTCAGGCGATGTCGCGGCGGGTAGCGGCACGGCGGCGGCCTGCTTCGCGCCGCCCCTGACGCGGCACCGAGCGCACGCGAGGTGCGCACTGCTCGGCGGAAGCGGCTGACGCAGGCCGGGACCGTTTGCACAACTTGTGGCATGCAGTGCTCTTCTATGCGGAGGCAAAACGCGTCAGGCGCGTTGGATGCAGAGAGGCCAATCAGCGGGCCGCCGCACCTGCGCCAGCATGAGCGAGAGGACCCAGGAGTTGTAGGAGCGGAAGTCGCGCGCGTCGGCCGCGAACGAGGAGCAGAAGTGGCGGCGGCGCATGAGCACCGGCACGTCCTCCGTGCAGTAGTCGCTCATCAGCCATGGCTCCACCTCGCCCTCGTACAGCTGCGCCGCGGGTAGGGTAGGGTTAGGGTCACCGCACCCCAGCACCCAGGGGCGCACGCGCGGGGACCGGCGGGCACGGCGGTTCCGCACAGAGCAGCCTTGCGCGTCTGCCGAGCAAACTCTGCCCTTGTGGTAAGCTCAAACCCAGGGAGCACTGGGAGAGGGGGCGGGCGGCCGGGGCGGCGCGCCTGCCAGGTGGGCGCGGTCGGGAAGGCGGTGCGGCGGATGCCGTTGCCCTTGTACTCGGGGATCTCCGCGCCGAACGTCAGCGCGCCGACCGAGTCGCCGCGCAGCTCGCCGATGTTGAGCAGCTGCACCAGGTCGGGGATGCGCGACTGGTTGATGACCGAGTAGGCGTCGGGCAGCAGCAGCACGGTCGCGGCCGAGTCGGAGTTCTCGCAGCCGGTGTCGCTGCACTGCGCGACGTCGCACACCTGCTCGAACAGCTGCGCGGCCCCGCACACCCCCGGCGTCAGCATGCTCAGCATGTCGAGGACCCAATGCGCAGAGCACTGTTGCATGGAAGTGGAGTGCGCTCTACATGTGAGAGAAAGAGCTGATGCGCGTCATCCGCAGGCAGTATGTTGGCTCCAGGCAGTCCAGGCTGCCTCACAGCCGCTCCCAGCATGCACGCCCCGGCTCACGGCGCTCAGAGGGTATAGTTCAGGTTTAGGTAGGATATAGGCACCCATATGGGGTATGGGCGCGCGGCCGCGCCTGCAGCGCGCTCCAGCTGGGGTCCAGGTTGACCGTCTCAAACTCATGGTCCATCGCCTTGGCCAGCTCCAGCGTGGCCGCGTCGTCCTCGATTGCTCGCCGGCCATCTGGTTGACCGCAAAGTCGTGGTGCCAGTCCTGCCACTGCTCCTTGCCGGTCGTCACGCGCGGCGACAGCGCGCTGATGCCCAGCTCGCCGCGCAGCAGCGCGTCGCGCATGCGCGGCGCCAGCTCGTCGCCCTGCCGCAAGCGTGCAGGCTTAGGGCCGGCCTAGGGTCGAGTCAGGGCAGCCATGCGCCTGCATGGCAGCGTGCGCTGGTGCGAACGGGCGGGCGGTGTGGTCGAAGTGCCGCACAGAGTCCGCGACAATGCCTGGTTGTGACGAGGGGAACTGGATGTGACTGCGCTGGCGCGCAAAGGCCGGGCCGCGGGGCGCGCCTTGGGGGTGCCGCAGATGATGTCGGAGTGCAGCTTGGGGTCGATCATCTCGGTGACGCCGCCGACGTCGTAGATGAGCAGCGGGATGCGCATGACGGACGCCTCGGCCAGCACGTAGGGCATGTTGTCGATCATGGACGCCAGCACGAGCAGGATGCCGTCCTGGCTGATGGTCGCGAGCGCCTTGTCGCTGCGCGCCGGCCCCACACCAGGTCAGCCGGGCGCAACATGTCTCCAGCGCATGCATGTCTGCTGACTTGCATCCCTTCTTCAGTCCTAACATGCCTGCCAGGTGCAGGGCAACGGCGCGCTGTGAGGGGGCTCCCTCGCACTCTGGAGCCTTGCTCAGAGCAGGCAGGCGGGGTGCATGGGGACTACGAGGGCAGCGCGTCGCGGCGTTTTGGCCAAATTAAAGGTCGTCCAGGTCCAGGATAGGGTAGAGTAGGGGACAGGGACCGCGGCGGCAGCGCACCGCGGCGTGTTGGCCATGATGAACGTCTTCCAGGTCCACGCCTTGGTGTTCTTCTTCAGCCAGGTGCTGGACAGCATCTGGTCGATCTTGGACTCGGCGCCCACGAAGTAGGCCTCAAACTCGGGCTTGTTCAGCACCTGCGCGGCGCCGCCGGCGTCAGCGAGGCTCCCTCCTTCCCACTGCTAGGGTTGGGGCACTCGGGCTGCCGCGCCGCCCATGTAGCAGGCCCACCAGGGGGCCTCCTTAAGCCTTCCAGAACGCATGCGCATGCCAGGGTCCAGGGACACGCCGGCGCGGTCGCAGGTCAGCATGCTGGGCGCGACTCGCGTCTTGCCGCAGGGCCGGCGGCCAGCGGCCAGCGGCCAGCGGCTTCAGCAGAGGCGGGGCCGGGGCTCCGCCGGCGCGCGCGCCTCGGCGGGCAGGCGCTCCACGGCGTCCACGAACAGCTTGATGCCCTTGCGCTCCTCCAGGCGGCCGAAGAAGGCCACGCGCCAGACCGGCTTGATCGCGCGCTCGGTCGGCGCCTGGTCCAGGTCGGCGATCATGTTGGGCACGGGCAGCCTGCGCGCAGCACGTCAGGGCATGGTCAGGGTCTGATCAGGGCCATTCAGAGCTTGGTCAGGGTCATGCACGGCAGCCGGACAGGGTGCCACTGCAGGGGCCGGCGGCCATGCATGGCGTATGCGTGACACGCGCGCTGGAACTCTGTCGCTGACTCAGGTGCAATCGCGCTCGCCATGTATGATAATAGCGTGAGCAACACCGGGCGGCGGGCGGCGGCCGAGGGCGCGCCGGTTCTCGGGCAGCTTCCAGCCGCGCTGGCGCAGCCAGGAGGCGATGTAGCGCGTGGGCGACAGCACGATGTCGGACAGCTCCACCGTCGTGCGCTCGCCGTTGTCGATGCGCAGGCTCATGATGTCGGTCGGGCGCGGCAGCTGGCCCTGCGGCACGCGCGCGGGGCGCCGCGTCAGCGCCTGCTCGCACGCTCCCGGCCTGCTGCGTGCCCACAAGTACATGCTGCCGCCTGGCAGGTAGACTTTTTCATCATTCAACAAATCAAGAATGGAAGCATGAGACGCAGCGAACATGGGCGTCCTCGTGGAGAGCTGGGTCTCAGGTGGCGCGCCTGGGTGGACCAG
>JAABUV010001776.1_pt1 | contig 30661 bp, 17 predicted proteins | sample 5559971 | NCBI WGS metagenome assembly JAABUV01 (sample SAMN10711881, study PRJNA513362) | rock metagenome | isolation source: Antarctica rocks | place: Antarctica: Victoria Land, Knobhead nord | collected 2015-12-19
CCTCCATGAGAGGCCCCGAACCCCGTCAACATACAACAAAGACCACGCTCGAACCGAAATAGACCCGAGCAGCTGAGCGAAACCCAGCCAACACAAAGCCATCAACCAAATTTCAACAAGCTCCTAGAACAGCATGCTGTAGCTTGGACCCTTCCTTTTGCAAAATTAGAGAGCAGTCGCTTTCCGCAATGACATTCACATTCTTTTCATCTTTAGTGAATGCCCTATTCAATTAGGTTCCATACGCTCCTCTGGCGAGACGCGGCCACTATGGTAAGGATTTGTGTGTAGTATTCGGTCTTGAAAGGCGTCGGCGGCTGATCTTTCGTGAAGATTTACACTTGAGCTGGCACGGGCACCATTGTGAGACTCGGCACCACGAAGCCCGACGCAGATGATTCGTAAACGTCTCCAGAAATGGGGATACAACTCCGCATTCCTATAGGTGCGCAGAGAGGGAGATAGACAACGCCGCCTCCCTAATTTGATGGGCGGAGTTCAGCTTTACAGTTGAAAGTTTGTCTCGCCTTCCAGCATCCGCTAACCTTGCCACCAACCGGGTCACAATGGCGGTCGATACGACACGCTTTGGTTTAGGAACGCCCTACTTAGGATGTATACAAATCATGCACAAATGCGACAGGACGAACTCCAGAGAGAAGATCGCAACACTTCAACTGAATCTGCAACATCTGCTCGACCAGGATCAAGGCGGACGCTCAGCAATAACAAAGAAGTACACAGCTGAACGCAAAAAACTGCGAAGCGAGTACCGCGCCTATAGACGTGATCTCTTGGTGGGACAGAGTGCCATTTCGAGCCCTGGCGGCTCCGCAGACGATGTTGCATGTTTCCATGCTGTCGTCGGAGCCACTGATTCGATGGCAAGCATAACGGCAGGGAAAGAGGTGCGGTCCCGTACTTATTCAGTGCTGGGTGTACCCGACCGCGTAACCCTTCCGTCCCCTTCGTGTCCACGCGACTTACCGGGCGAGCTACAGAATTTTCGCGATTGGATGGCTCGGCGTGCGAAAGAGGGCGATTCCGCAGCCACTTGCCAGTTGCGCTCTCTCCTACTAAGACGGATGCCTGAGGTTTCTATTTCGACTGTCCCACCGCAACTAACGATCGAATCTCCCAATCCTACCGAAAGGAAGGCGTCTAACCGGTTTCTGACCGCAATCGGAAAAGTTCGTTACAGGGTACATTTGAGAAGCGGAAACGTGCGATACGGTTTTGCTGGCAAGCTGCTGTTTATCGACGAGGGCAACAGAATTGTCGTCTATGAGGAGAACGAGATTGCTTATGCAACCGCCCTCAAACTCGGATACTACAGCTTTGGCAACCGGTTGCATGTCACTGGAACAGAAGACAGTCTGTTGGCGATGGTTCGGATGGCTGCCAAGCACCATCTGCCGGTTCAGTTCACCGACAAAAAGATGAACAAACTGCTTCGCGAAGTCTTACAGGGATTGAGGCGTGGGACGCTCACCGACGGTTCCGCTGTGCAAGCAGCTTGCCTCGGTGCCGCCCAGGCGGTCCGTAGTTCGACAACAGCTTCCAAAGCTATCAAGCAATAAGCGTCTAATGCATCGGGATTTGATTCCAGCACCTGAACAGCCGGTTTCCCCGCGTTGCCGTCATCAACAGCCACGCTTCATCCGGCGTGCGACAAAGTACGCGAACATGGGCACAGGCATGTAATCCGCTAACCAGCGGAGCCTCACCATTTCGTCAGTTACACCATCGGCAACCGCATCTCTGCCGTGCTTCAGAAACGAGACACTTTGCGATGTCTGCTTATGGCGAAGCATCTCGTCGCGGGATCGCCACGAGATGCTGCACCACAAACCCGATTATTAGACCGCTCGGTTGATAATTCACCGGGCGCGGTGAGACCTACATAGAGAAGTTATTGGTGGCTCGGCATGGAGGTGGAACCCTTTTTGCCGTTCGCAAACCCTGGAACCGATGGCTCCAGGCTTCGCAGGACGAATTCTCTGAAGAGATTCCCTATTGCGTTTGCACCTGTCGTTACACCGAGGGTTTGAAAGGTGAGTCCCAATCCTCGGCTGGATTCTGGATGATATGCGTTCGCTATGCCGCCCGCCGCAAGGTTGCCGAGTAGATGGGAATAATTGGGTTGCAACTTCCCATTATCTCCGTGGGTTACCACCGCGGAGGTCAACGCATGCCAGGTTCGCGAGCGGATGCCGCCCGAGCCCTGGTAGAAGTAGCGGGGATCCTGATGAAACAGGGACGGCAGGAATGCGCTTCCGATGATTCGACCGGAAACCGAGTCCGCCAAGGCTGCGCCATAGCGTTTTCCATACCCTTCGATTCCGGGGCCATAACCAGGATAGGTGCCGTTGTAATGTTCCGCGCCCGCCACGCCAGCAAGCACGACAAAGGTCGTGGGGTCGACGATAGTGCGGAACGCCAGCTTGTACTTCTGTTTTGCGGTCATTGGTGCCGCCTCCCAGATGTAGCTGGTATAGAAGTTCTGAAATACGCCGAAGACGCGCTGCTTCTCTTGTTCCTCCACCTGTGCCTCGGCGATCTGATCGGCAGCCGCGAAGACATTCACGGATGAAGCGGAGGTAACGTTCAGAGCGATCTTCGGCGCCTGGATTGTCTCGCCGGATTTCACGAGAAACTCAGAAGAGGTATATGTCCCGAATCCGGCCGCTGTGACGACGAACCGAAACTTGCCGGCGGGAAGCTCCTTAAAGGTGAAGCTCCCGTCGCTGGCGGTGGCGGTCTTCCTCTCTTGCCCCAGCTTGCCGGGTGAGGTCAAGGTTATCTCCGCACCGGACACGCCGTTGCCCTGCGCATCGGAAACAACTCCGGTAACCTCCGCTGTGCCCTCCGCTTGATCCGTTTGACCATTTGCCGCTCCGCCGTTCAGATCGAGCGATATTCTAGAAATGCTTCCCGTGGCTGGCGCAGGTCTCTGTTGAGCCCCCGTCGTACTCGCCTGTATGCCCGCTCCCGGAGCATCCGGAAGCTCGTCTAGAGGAGGGCCTGTTGAGACGGAAATCCGATGGAGAGTGACGGCCCCCTGGCTCTGTGAGTGGGGCTGAGGTGCGTCTCCCAACGATGTCTGCTGGTTACTAAACGCAGGCTGCGCGTTAGCGCTAGTGCACATAGACAAAGCAATACTCCCGAAGAGGAACAAGCGAAAACGGGACATCCTTGCAGTGAGTAAGATGGGCCGGGACAAAGAAATCATAGTCATATACCTTTGCTGGGGTTATTCCGATGTTGTGCTCGTTTAAAACTCATAATCGAGGGAGAACTGGATGCGCCTTGCGGTAGAAGTCGCAATTGGCCCGCTGAAGCCGCTCTGTGGCTGTGTGTTTGAGCCAAACGCCGTATTCAGGAGCGAGACGTCGCGATGATTCAGCAGATTGAAGCTCTCGGCAACGATGTCCAGATGCCCTTTTCCGGCTGGCACCATCTTGAGCACACGAAGATCGAGATTGATGTTCGGACTTGTCGATAGCGAGTTGCGGCCGTAGCCCGACGGCCGCAACTCGAAGGGGTAGATGTGTTCCCGATTGCTGTCCAAGCCAGTCAGTGGATCCGCACGGAAGCCGCTGGATACTTGGAAGATGGGTGCAAACTCCAAGCCGTTGAGAACGCGCATGAGCGGTCCGGGATTGGCGTTTCGTGCAGCGTCAGCCGGATCGCCAAGGTCAGGGCCGATGAGCCATAACCCGCTCAGCGTAAAGCGATGCCGCTGGTCTAACAGCGACAGGGCTCTTTCCGCACCAGGATCGAACGGATTCTGTGGTTGCTCTAGATCGGATGAGGCATCGTCGATGGTCTTCGAGTAGGTGTAACCGGCTAGCAACTCGAAGTCATCCTGAAACTGGCGATTCAGCGTGATGGTCGCTCCATTGAAGTTCGAGCCAGCCGTGGTGGAGAAGCGATTCACGGCGTCGTAGGAGGAATCGACACGCGCGGAAGCGAAGATGGGCCTGCCGAGCTGCTGGGCGGTAGGAGAAGGAATGCCCAAAGATGCGGCGTTGCCGGTAGTCAGCACCAGGGGGGGCAGAAGATTGCTGTTGGTGGTCCGCCCCAGATGAACTCCATGCACGAACTGATATTCGGCTTTCAGCGTGGTCTGAAGCGGAAGCTCCTGTTCGACACTCAGCGAACCAAACTCACTATAAGGATTGATGAGACGCGGGTCGGCGCTCCAGATGCTAGGCGCTATGCCGGGCAAAGGTGATGAGGGGAGGGAACCGTTCGCGTACAACGAAGCCGCTGCTGGACCTTCAACGATCTGCGACGACGCATGGGCTCCCTCGAACTCCAGCACGCGGTTGAGACTGGAAAGGAGGTACCGGTCGTAGAAAAGACCGAAGCCGCTGCGCACAACCAACGAAGGCCGCACTGTCCAGGCGAATCCTAACCGTGGGCTAAAGTCAATATCGGTGGTCGGAAGAGGGGAAGGTAGACGGTTGATCTCGTAGCGTAGGCCATAGTCGAGGGTGAGGGTGCGAACGGCCTGCAAGTGGTCCTGAACGAAGGCACTCACCCGGCTTTCAGCGAAGTTCGTACTGGGGTTGCCAAACGAGCGTGTAAAGAAATCCGCGTTGCCGGTCTGAAGCGCAGACACGGATGGAAACACGAATAGCCCGCTGAAGCCGTCGAGTACCTTCGCTCGGAGCGCAACGTGCTCCAAACCGATTCCTGCCTGCAAGAGATGTCGTCCACGCTGAAACAGGAACGAGTCGTCCCCATCTACATGCGTCTCGAAGCGGCGGTCGTTGCCCTCGAACGGTGTACCGAAGAGAACGACGCCTGGAATGAGCACTCCCGGAGTGCTCGGGCTCTCCGTACGCTCAATGGCTCGGCGCTGCGAAAGCTCCAAGTGCAAGTTGTTCACCCGCGAGCCGCCGAAGGCGGAGGTAAGGGTGGCATTTACGCTATTGTCGGCGACGAAAGACGATCCTCGCGCGCTCCGGTCCGTCAACTCGTCCGTGTGGAAGGCATCGTCCACATTGCGCGCATTGGTAAAGGCGTACCGCACCATCAGGGTCTGTCGTGAAGTCAGCACTCGGTCTAGTCGCCCGGACAGCTCCGTCTCTTGGTCGGTCGTCGGAAACAACCCGCTCGCCAGGCTAAAGCTGCTTAAAGGCCCGTTCTGCCGAAGTGCGGTGTTGATAGATGCAACCGTTCCCGAGCGAAGGTCGTTGGCGTCCTCCCCATGCGCCAGCTCCTGTTCTGCTGCGACATAGAAAAACGCCCGGTCGGGCTGCAACGCCGCACCGAGAGCGACTCCCGCGCGAAAACGGCTCTCATCCGGCTTGCGCAGATAGATGCCGAGTGGCGGCGTCCCGTTTAGGGCACCGTTCTGAGCGAAGATGAAGGCGTCCCCATGAGGATTGTTGAGTCCGGCTCGTGTCTGGACGTCCACCGCTCCGCCTGCCGCGCCACCGGATTGCGCGGCAAAGCCGTGGTTCACAATTTGGAAATCGTTAATGGCTTCGGGTGAAAGCTGTGTGCGGCTCGATCCGCTGAACTCGTCGTCGTCATCAACGCCGTCGATCTGCACGGAGTTGCTGCCTGGCCTGATGCCGCCGAAGCTGAACGCGAGCGTTCCTCCGCCTTGTGTGAGCGTGTTCTGAGACAGTGTGGGGTTTGCGGGTGCCGCTTGCGGTGAGAGCTGGACGAAGGACAAGTAGTTCCGGCTCGGGATGGGCAGTTCTTCTACTCGGTCGCGGTCGATGTTGACGACTGATGAGGTCTGAGTGGTATCCAGCGAAGAGGGCTGCGCGGTGACATTCACCGTCTCGTTCGCGGCTCCCAGCGAAAGCGTCAGAGCGAGTTGGGTCGTGCGACCCACGGCAACACTAATGCCTGGCTGCTCGGCCGGCTTGAAGCCGGATGCGGTGACGGTCACCTTGTAATTGCTTCCGCTTGGGAGATTGCGAAGAGTGAATGTTCCGTCCGGACCGGTTGAGACCTGGCGCGTAAAGCCATCTTGACCGGTCAGTAGAACGGTGGCGGAAGCAACGGGAGACCGGTCGGAAGCCACTACGGTTCCGCCAATCGTTCCCGGTTGTCCTACCTGTGCGATTAAGTAAAGGCTTGAAGCCGCAACGAGACAAACGACACCGCAGATGCGGGCAGAAAGGTTCGAATGCAAAATCTCTCTCTCCTGATGTATGCAGAAGCAGCAATCCATGCGACGGCACGGGAAATTCCGAGACGCGACAAGGTTGTCGCGCGGGATGCACGTTTGAGGAGTGGATCAGATTCGAAGAGGCGGCGAGCTGTGAGGCGGGACTGGAAACGGCATAACCCAAACTAGAGTTTCCATGAGAAACGTCATGCGTAAGGGGACGAGCCGCGATACGAATTGCCTCTTCAAAGCTCCTAGTGCCACGAGCATGGCGACAACCAGCACGAGACAGATTAGAAAAACGAAGAGGAACAGAGCAAATTCCGTGTCGTTGCCTAAACCCGGTGCGTCCCAGCGGTCGAAGCACTCTGCCAGGGGCGCGACAAACGTCGCAACTATGAGCAGAATAAATCCGAGCTGGAATAAGCGCTTCACTCGGACCAGTATAGAAGCGTTGAGGACGTCGTTTCTGAGTGCCGCATCAATATGAGGCGCTATCACAGGACAAGCCGAGGTTGAATACGGTATCAGCTTGCGGTTGCGTCCGATAACGAGACCCGCGATTCTGTTGGTGCGAAGCGATAACGTCGCTGCTTCTGCAAAGCGGTTTTGTCATCATAAAGCGTCGTATTCGTCGTGCGGTGCGTAATGTGGGAATCGACGTACTGTGTCGATTTCCAAGGACGGCACTGTCGCATTAACGGGATCGGCCCCTCCCGGGCCCTAACGATGTTCATGTTCAGCCGTCGTCGCTTTCCAGTCGGGATCATCCTGGTTTGTGTTCGTTGGTACTGCAATTACGGGATCTCGTACCGAGACCTGACGGAGATGATGCAGGAGCGGGGCGTGGAAGTGGATCCGTCCACGATTATCAAAGGCTTCGAGATCATGCGAATGATTCGGCGCGGACAGTGCCTCACGTGCAAGCCAGGCGTGCGCAATTGAAGTTCCGGCGTGATCGCTTACTCTTCCGGATTCAACGTAGCGTAACCCCGCGGTCACGGTCTCGTAATGCGCAGTTCCTAGTCTGAAGATTCGTGCCCCGCCTATTCCGGGACGAAACCAAGGCTAAGGAGCCGCATGTTCATCAGCCGCGTCATTGTTGCAGTTCTTATCTACTTGGCCCCCGCGACTCTGCCTCTCCTTGGCCAGGTAGGTCGAGGTACGCTTACGGGATCTGTCACGGATGTGCAGGGTGCAGCCCTTCAGGGTGCCAGAGTCGCGCTCAATCCGAGCACCATGGCGGCCCTCTCTGATGCCACAGGGCAGTACACGATTACAGGTGTTCCTGCCGGAAGCTACACGGTGAGCATCTCCTATGTGGGCTTCGCGACCAATTCGAAGCCGGTCGTCATCTCCGCTGAACAATCGTCCCGGCTCGACACCTCACTTTCCGTTTCTTCCAATGAGCAGAACGTTCAGGTCTATGCCGGTCGCCAGGGTGGAGAGGTCGAGGCCATCAATCGCACGGTAACCGCCGACAACATCATCAACGTCCTTCCTTCTGATGTCATCACCAGCCTCCCGAACGCGAACGTCGCCGATGCTATTGGCCGGCTTCCTAGCGTGACGTTGGAGCGCGACGAGGGTGAGGGCAAATATGTTAAGGTGCGCGGCACCGAGCCCCGCCTCACGCATACCACCCTGGACGGCGTTAACTTCGCTACTCCCGAGACGGTTCGCCAGATGAAGCTCGACATCATCCCGGCTGACCTCGTCGAATCCGTCCAGATCAACAAAACACTACAGGCCAACATGGAAGGCGATGGTATCGGCGGGTCCGTCGATTTGCGGACCAAAAGCGCCGAAGAACGTCCCACTTTCAATCTGGAGTCGCTCGGCGGCTACAACCCCATCATTGGCGGCCGCCCCAATTACCAGTTTGATGGAACGGTTGGTAAGCGCTTCATGGAAGGCCGCAAGCTTGGTGCGCTGCTTTCGGGCTCCTATGACTGGAACGGCCGCGGCATCAATGACGTCGAACCCGGCCCCGCACTCGCCGGCACCTACGACCTCCGCGATTACCGCTACTTCCGTGACCGCCGCGGCTTTGGCGGAACCCTTGACTACCGCATCAGCGACGGTTCGAGCCTCTACCTGAAGGGCCTCTACTCACACTTCGACAACTTCGGCGACGATTGGATATACAGTCCCAAGATCAACACGTTCGTCAGCCCAACGGAGGGTGGAGACGATGGCAGCATTTCGTTCACGTCGGTCCGTCGCCGTCCGGTTCAGGATCTCGGAGGCCTCCAACTTGGCGGTCGCCACATCCTCCAGGAATCACTGTTTGCATGGGATCTCGAATCCTCCGTCGGACGCACGCGCGATGACGGCTACGCCTTCGGGAACTTCGCCCCACAGGCTGCAACCAATCCCCTCAACAACATCGCGTATACCCTCGACGTCTCCAATCCCCTTATTCCTCACATCAACCCTCAGAAGGGCGTCGACGTCTTCGATCCCACAAGGTACTTCTACTCCGGGCAGACGGTACAGAACACCTACACGCCCGAAGTCGACCTGGGCTTTGGTGGCTCGTACGCAAGGCCGTACACCATCGGAGGGCACGCTAGTACCTTTGAGTTCGGCGGTCGCTTTCGCAACGTGCATAAGTTCACGAATCAAAACACTCTGAACTACACTCCAAACGCGGCTGCGAGCAACGCTGAAAACCCAACTCTGGCAATGACGAACTTCCTTGGCGACTTCAAGGACCCGGGCTACTACGGAGGTTCGTACACCTTCGGCCCTGCGGTAGACGTTGAGAAAATCCGCACCTTCTCCGCTCAAACCATTTCTTCAACGAGCGTTGGCAACTCCTTCAATCAGATTGAGAAGGTGTCCGCCGGCTACCTGATGAACAGCACGAACCTAGGCAAGTTTCGCCTTGTTCTCGGCGTAAGATTCGAAAACACGAGCGAAAACAACCTGGGCTACAACGGCCAGCGAAACGCGAACTCCCTTGGGACTACCCCGATCCGCGTGCAAGCCTCGTACCTTGACGTTCTTCCGAGCGCCTCACTCCGTTACGCCGTCACTCCATCGTCGGGTGTACGACTTGTCTACGGTCGAGGCCTCGCTCGGCCTCAGTTCGCCGACCTCATCCCCTTCCAGACTGTCGCGAGCCCTGGTCCCGCTCGCACCACCGTTACCCAAGGCAATCCAAACATCAACGCCGAGTACGCCGACAACATCGACCTGCTCTATGAAGACAGTCTGCCCCGAACCGGCTTGCTTCAGGCTGGTTTCTTCTACAAGCACGTGAGCAGTCCCATCGTACCCACGCAGACCCTCCAACCCCCAAACCCGGCTCTCACCGGAAACAACAACTCCTACTTCCTGAACCAGACAATCAACGCCGGCAGCGCTTACGTCTACGGTCTTGAGATCTCGTTTCAACAGCGATTTAGCAATTTACCCGGAGCCCTGAACGGCCTTGGGGTCTCCACAAACTATGGCTACACCGCTTCCAGCGCAAAACTGCCGGCCTACATTGACCCGGCACTGCTTCAGACCGGAGAGATCAGCGGCCCCAACCGCGGCACTGAGGGAGCAAACCCTGCCCTCATCGGTCAGGCCCCGAACAGCTTCAACCTCAGTCCGACCTACGATAAACGGGGTCTCTCCGTCCGTCTCGGGATGACCTATAACGGGTCCAACCTCTCCGCCTACAACTACAACGCCGGTAATTCTGGCCCGATCGTGTCCAGCGGACAGGCTGCTGATACCCCGCTTGCCGGAGGCGGCGCCAAGGGTCCGAACGGGGACGTGTCGTTTTACTCTCACCTTCAGATCGATCTTCAGGGCTCCTACAAGCTCCCGAAAGGCTTCACCGTGGTCGCGTACGGCCTCAATCTGAACAATGAGGTCTTCGGATTCTTTCAAGGCAGCCCCATCTACCCCATTCAGCGCGAGTTCTACCGTCAGACCTTCGGCGGAGGTCTCCGTTGGGCGCCAACACGAGAGCGGTGAAACAGCTACGTATGGCTTGCACTTCCGTCGCCGCTTAGACTGCCCTTGATGTTCGCGTCCTCGCGGCATAGTGCGAACTCCGACGCGCATAGGCGCGAACCGGAGACAACATAACGAAGGACATGCAGCCCTTAAGGTCAACCTAACGGTTGTCATGGAATACTTTCAGAATGATCGACCTATGGAGCCCAACCAACATGCGAAGCCCGAAGTGCTTCCGCGCACTCTCCCCCCTCTCCCTCTGTCTTACTCTGGCGCTCTGCTCCGCGCAGGCTCAGTCCGGGTGGCATGTGGAACGGACCATCGAGGTCGGGGGACTTGGGGGTATGGACTATCTCACCGTTTCTCCTGAGACCCATCGCCTTTACGTCCCGCGCGGCACGCACACTCTTGTTATCGACGCTGTTTCGGGCAAGACGGTCGCCGACATTCCGGGTCAAAAGATCGCCCACGGGGTCGCCCTCGTTCCGAAGTTGAACCGAGGCTTCATCACAGATGGGGGAGGGGCAGGGTCAATCACGATCTTTGATCTGAAGACCAATGCGGTGCTTGGGACCCTGGAGGCACAGCCCGACGCCGATGGCATCATCTACGACGCAGGTACAGATCACATCCTCATCAGTGCAGGAGATAGCCACAGCCTCATCACATTCAAGCCCGACATTGATCCGCGGTCCGGCAAGATTGAAGAACCGATCCCTTTGGGAGGTGCTCCAGAATTCCTCGCCGCTGACGGTTCGGGAAAGGTCTTCGTCAACCTCGAAGATAAGGACACCGTAGCAGTTGTGGATCTCAAGAGCCGCAATGTGATTGCGCGCTGGCCTGTCTCGCCTGGCGGCGCCCCGGTCGGGATGGCTATCGATCCCAAGCACCACACCCTTTTCCTCGGCTGCCGGAAACCCGCGAAGATGATAGTGATGAATTCAGAAAGCGGCAAAATCCTGAGCGACCTGCCCATCGGTACCGGTGTGGATGCAACGGCCGTAGAGGGATCCGAGGCTTTCGCCAGCAGCGGCGACGGCACACTCGCGGTCGTCACTCAGTCTCCCGGTGGCACGTTCAAGGTCAGTCAGTCCGTGAAGACGGCACTCGGAGCCAAAACGATCGGCATCGACGCGGAAACCGGAAAGATCTACCTCCCTACAGCAGATTTCGAAGATCCAAAGCCTGGCGTATCTGGACGGCCAAAAGCGAGGCCTGGCACATTCAAGATCCTTGTCGTCTCTCATTGAGACGCTTGGATTTGCGGTTCTGAGGGACTGACCTGACCCGCAGGGGAAGGCCGCTGAGAGAGACAAGTGTTGTGTATTCCTGCAACCGTTGATCTGCTGGCCAGCAACCAGAGCCGGCGTGCCAGTCGTGCTCCGGACCGGCCACCCAGAGAAAGCGTGAGCCAGTTCAGGGCTTCGCTCGACCGGCAGCTCCGCCGTGCGTAGCGGCCAACTGTGCCAGGTAGTCGCTCGGTGAAGACCTTCCGCCGGCAACGATCCTCAACGCAGATGAACTTCCGTGCCGCCCGACCACAAGAAGAAGACTCTGCCGAGGAGTCTTTCCAGCGGCGAGGTGCAGTGATCCACATCCTTTGGGGACTGCTGATTGCGCTATGAAAGAGAAATAGAAATCACTATCAGAAATTGAGATAAATGGGATTGCCAAGAATGAGCATGCGCCCATCTGTTGCGCGCACATTCACCCGGAACCAGTGACGTTTCCCGTCAGAGCGGTAGTCGAAGCTGGTCATCTCTTCCCCGAACATGAGCGTCTTCGGCTCGTCGTGCACGATCTCTGGATAGGCACCCTGCAGGTTGAGCATTTTGAGGGTGAAGTGAACGGTCTGGCCGTCGGGAGCTTTGAGGTTGTCACCCATCGCGGCAGTCTCCGTGCCCGCTTTGGCGGAGAACTCAATCCCGCGGTCGCTGCTGCCCTCAAGATCGACAAAGACGTGACCGGCGCGCACGCCGTCGAGAATGGCGCGTTCGGAGAGTTCCTCCGCGTAGACAACAGTGGCAGGGTGTCCGACGGCGGAGCGGACCATGGCGGGATAGACCGCCTCATGATTATCGCTGCCGCCAATGCCGGCCAGTCGGTATCCCGCATTCAGCCTGTCCTGCCAGAATGGGATGCCGGAGCCGCGACCGTCCATCGAACCGCCATTGATCGCTTCGACGGCCGTGATGCCTTTGTAGTCGGTATTGGACGCGGTCCAGCCGCAGCCCATGCAGGAGGCGCCCGTGGGCGCACCCGGATGATTGATCGAAATGAAGCCGTGATAGGCGCTCACCTGCTTGCTGATCGTGTTCACATCCGGAACCGTTGCGCTGCCGAGACGGAAGTCGACGAAGTCGGTGATACCGAAGATGTTGGCGTGGCCGTGGAAGGTCGTGATCTCGCGCGCGGGGATCAGCAGCAGCTGGTCGAAGTAGGGCTGCAGCTCGCGTTCATCGTTGTACTGCGAGGTGGCGTTATGGTCGCTGATGGCGATGAAGTCCAGCTTGCGACCGGCTGCCACCTCCACGGTCTTATACAGGGGGCAGGGCACGTTGAGACCCGCCTGGCTGAGGCAGGAGCCGTCGCTGTGGGCGTCGTGCATGTGGAAGTCACCGCGGTACCAGGCGGGGCCTTTGCGCAACGGCGTACTGATGAAGGTGGAGACCGCGGGCTGATCGCCAGCGTGGGCGAAGTAGATCTTCGCCTGATAGTCGGACTTGATGCCGTTCTCGATGTTAGGTATGCCGAGCAGGAGCTTCCATGGGCCTGGGCGGATGGCCCCGGGCAGGTAGGAGGGCGTCGCGTCGGTTTCGGAGATGGTGAAGGTTTTCTTATTGCCTCCGCTCCAGCCGCGAAAGCGCTCGCTGTCGAGGATGCCGAGGTCGATGCTGGTCTTCTTATCGCGCTCGGTGTAGGAGAAGTCTACGGTGATGCGCGTGACGCCAAACGGAACGGTGAAGGGCACCTCGCGATAGGTCTGCGCGTCGGCAACCGTGACGCTGCCGTGGAGAGTGATGTCGGGTGCGCGCCCCTGCTGGGCGTGCGCTGTCAGTGTGAGCGTTAGGAGAAGCGGAAGAAGGCTGGCGGCGGCGCGTGTGCGCCGAGAGGTGGCTGGCACGAGGGAACTCCATCGGTGGAGAGTGCTGCTGGGAAAGAGCTGGGCTGGCCCGCATGGCGAATGCGGGCCAGCCGGGAGCACGGCGGTGCTAGAAGGAGAGGCGGAGTGCGAGCTGCATGACGCGAGGATCGCCGGCAAGCGAGGTGATCTGGCCAGTGGAACCGCTGCTGAAATTATTGTTGGGCTGGCCGAACTCCGTCGTATTGGTCACGTTGAAGACTTCCCAGCGAAACTCCAGGTTGGCGGTGTCATGGAGGGGGAACTCACGGAGTAAAGCGGCATCGAAGACATTCACGCCGGGACCGCGCAGGGTATTGCGACCGCTGTTGCCAATAACACCCGATGGCGGCAGAGCGAAAGCGTCGGAGAGGCCCGAGGACTTCGTCGCACACTTGGAGTTCTTCGAGGCGTAGAACCAGCAATCCGGGCTGCCGACGATCACCGGCGTGCCTATGCGATTGATGGTAGCGGTCGCGGCGCCGTACGGGTCGAGAGCGCTCGAAAGGCTGCCGCCGTTGATGGTGAAGGGGCGACCGTTGTAATAGGTGTAGACGCCGGAGGTGCGGAAGCCGCCGAGAATGTAGCCGAGGACGCCTTGATTGACAAAGCTCTTGCCCTTGCCGAATGGAAGTTCGTAGAAGTAATTGAAGGAGACTCGGTGGGGGATGTCGAAGTCGCTGCGGCCGTACCAGCCGGCGTAGTTGCGGCCGTCGGGTGGCGCCCCGGAGCCGCTTTCGAGCTCCTGCGGTGCGTTGTCGAGGCTATGTGAATAGGTGTAGGCGGCACGAAGGCTGAAGCCGTTATTGAACCGGCGGGAGACGGTCGCCTCGAGGCCGTTGTAGTTGCCGTAGCCGATGGAGTTCTGGTACTCGATGTAGCCGAAGTTAGAGAAGGGCGAGATATTGGTGGTGACGCCGTTGTTGAAGGTGGGCTGGTTCAGATCGTTGAGAACGTCGAGGTGCGTCGATTTGGTGCCGACGTAGTTGACATCCGCGGTGAAGTGAAGGGGCAGTTCGCGCTGAAAGCCGAAGCTCCACTGCTGCACATTGGGCGCGGGCTGGTGCGGGTTGACCGCTCGAATGTGGAAAGCCTGTAACTGCGACAGGTTCACGCTCGCCGGGTCGACGAATCCCGCGGGAAAGCCTTTCTGCGCCATCAGGATTGGCGTCTTCGAGTTGCCGGCGACCGCCGGTGTCTTGTTAATCAGGAAGGGCGGATTGAGCGCGAGCTGGTTCTCCGAGCCGAAGCGTTCGAACAGGGAGTAGTAGTAGCCGTAGCCGCCGCGGAGGATGGTCTTGTCGTCGATCGAGTAGGCGATGCCGAAGCGCGGTCCGAAGTTCTTATAGTTGGGCTGGACGAGAGAGCGGCTCTGGAGCCCGCCGCTCTTCGCGAAGATGAGGCCGCCCGAGCCGCCGTTCGCAGTTGGGTCGAAGTTCGCCATCTGATTCTTGCCTTCGAGCGCGGGTGTCGCGAACTCGTAACGCAGACCAAGGTTCAGCGTGAGCTTATGTGTGACCTTCCAGTCGTCCTGTGCGAAGCCGGAGATCATCCAGAGGCGCTGATCAACGAAATGCACATTGGAGAGCTGGACCTGCTGCGCGTAGCCGAGCAGGCCGTCGGCATAGGAGATGCCGGTGGCTCTCTTGTTTGCGTCGCTAACGCAGCCGCCCGACGACCCGCCGCGCAGGCAGGTGAAGATGCCGGAGAAGCCAAGGTCACCGCGGGTGCTTGGCTCGTCCTGGAAAATGTTGCGCATGGGGGCGTAGAGGGTAGCGCCAAGTTTCAGCGAGTGGCGGCCTCGCGAGATGGAGAGTGCGTCGATGTATTGGAACTGTTGCGGCGCCTGGGACTTTGGCAGGAAGTCCGGTGAGCCTAGAAAGGTGAAGTTGGCAAATTGTGTCTGCGGGACTCCGCCGGCAGTCGCGGGATTATTCGGGATGCCGGAGACGTACTGGTCCGCGGCATTGAGGCCGAACGGGTCCTGCTGGGCGAGGGAAAGGTTGCGGATGTAGCCGAAATGGAAGTCATTCAGGATGTTTGGCGAGAAGATATGGGTCCAGCCAAGCACGCCACTGTAGGCCTTCAACTGCTGCCTTCCTTGAGAGGAGGAGCCGGTGCCGTCGGCGATGCCGCCGTAGTTCCCGGGAATGAAGCGGGATCGGGTGATATAGGCATAGCGCACAAAGAGGTTGTCGGCCTTACTCGCGGTCCAATCGATGCGCCCGTCGTAGGAGTCGTTGTTGTCGGTGATGAGTGGGCTGCGGTTATAGTTGTTGAGCTGCGCGCCCGGGATGTTGGGTTGCGGGAAGAGTGCGATCAGGGCGCTGACCGACTTGTCGAGGCGGCCGGACGGAATCTGGTTGTTCGGAAAGGATAGACCGGTGAGCGGATCGTAGATGGTGTTGTAGCTGAGACCCTTGACGCCGGAGGCGGCGGCGGCGGCGGGGCTGAAGTCGCCGATGCGCTCATTCGGCAGCGGTACGGTCGAGAGGCGTGTGACGCCCTGTTTAATGCGTGTGCCCTCATAATCGAAGAAGAAGAAGAGCCGGTCGTGCAAGATGGGACCGCTGACATTGCCGCCGAACTGATGCTGGTTGTTCTCTAGCTTCCTCGGGTTCGGGGCACGTTTGGTGAAGAAGTCCGTTGCGTCAAAGTACTGGTTGCGCAGGTACTCGAAGGCGAGGGCGTGGAAACGGTTGGTACCGCTGATCGTATTGACGGAGAGGGCGGCGCCGGGTGCGCGGCCGTACTCAGACGAATAGGGACTCGTAACGATGGTGAACTGCTGAATCGTGTCGACCGAGGGGTGCGCGGCCTGGGTGCTGAGTTCCTGGACGTTCTCTGAGATGGTGTTGTTATCGATGCCGTCGAGGATGAAGTTGTTTTGGAGAGAATGGACGCCATGCACGTTAAAAGAGCCGATTCTGCCCGAGCTGGTGGCACCGCCCTGCTGGGTGAACCGCGCGATCTGCACGCCGGCGACGGTGCGCAGCAGGTCGTCCCAGTTGCGCTGGTAGAGCGGAGTCTCCTGGATTGTTTCTTTGCCGATGACGGTGCTGATGGAAGCGTCGTCGGGAGAAAGGGCGCTGTCAGTAGCGCTGACGGTGATGGACTCCTTCGATCCGCCGACGGCGAGCGCGAAGTCGCGGCGCCCCTTCTCGGCACCGTTTAATTGCGCGTCCTCGTTGATGCTGGAGAAGCCGGCGCTCTCGACGGTGACGGTATAGAGCCCGATGGGCAGCGCTTGAAAGTTATAGTAGCCGGCCCCGTCGGTTTCGCCGCTGCGGGAGAAGCCGGTGCTCTTGTTCAGCACCATGACATGCGCATGAGCGACACTGGAACCGGATGGGTCCGTGACCAGTCCCGTAAGGCTGGATGTGCTGATCTGCGCGATGAGCGGAACTGAGCCTGCTAACGCAATAGCGAACAAGGCATGACAAAGCGGATTCCTGAGACGCAACATCGATGACCTCGCAGATAGAGAAGAGTGCAGTGCAGAAGTTCCACGCGGGAACGTTGGGGGATCCGTAGGTTCGCTTGCTGTGCTGTCAGTAAACGCTGTATGTGTGCATTTTTCATCAACGAACTGTGAAGGGCTAATGAATCCGGGCTGCCGATTGTTTATTAGGCAGTCCACACAAAACGGAATAAGCAGCACCGGCAAACTGAACACCTATTACAAGAAGGACCGCGCTAATGCGGCACACTGGCCGGTACGGCAACAGGGCGCAGTTCACGTGAGTTCTGTTGTAGGTATGCCGGTAAATCCTCATACTGGTCGGTCGCGATGAAGTTCACACCCGCTGCCGCCGCTGCCTGCCAACGTAATCTGGCCGCCTCCATCGAGCCGAAGTTATAGTCCTGTCCCCAGCCCTGATTTTTGTCTGGGGAGAACCCATCCAGCGTGTAGAAGCGTATCCAGAAGCCCATAGCATGTGCATGATCAACCAGCGCGTGCAGGCGATGATCGTCGGCCGCGCTCCAGTCTCCCGCCTGGTGCTGGCCACCTTCTTCCACGGCGTACCAGGAGCTGTTCCACCATCGCCGGTAGTTGGTGGGGCTCTCCTTGAGCAGTTCCTGCGGCGCGACCGTCACGGCCCAATGCATCAGCTCGGGCCTGGGCAGCTTCGGAGCCGCGGCCGTGTGTGCGGAACCGAAGAGCCTCAGCTTCGCTCTCGCGGGCAGGTCATCATAGAAGACCTTTTGCTGCTCGTCTGAATCCTCCGTGATAACGAGAATGGGACCCTTTTTGATGGGCTGCAACTCCGTCGCAGTTACGCCTTTTAGCGCCGTTGAGAGCCACGGTTCGTAGTCTCCCAACAACTGCCAGACTGCTTTCAACAGCTCTGGCCGGTTGTCCTTGAAATCAAAATGGAGCACGATCACGGGCCACGTGTCCGGATCATTTTTTGCGATCGCCTTTTCGATTACAGGTCGCACCTGCTCGAAGAAATACGCCCGCAATGTAGGCTCAGGTCCGGTAGTCTCCGGTGTGTGCGACACAACCACCCGACCCACTCCTGTCGCGGGATCGAGGTACCACGCAAGATCTTGCTCGATCGACACCGGATAGCCCGAGCGTAGAGCACGCATGACCCGGTCACTCCATCGGCCGTTATACGGGTAACAGTTGTGAGCGTCGAGTAAAGGCCGGCTCCCGTTCAGAAAGTCAAGCTGACCTCCTACTGGAGAACGCTGAGCAAACGCGGTCGCCAGCAACGAGAAAGCGAACAAAGACGCGATCGCCCCGTACGATCGGAAAGGGCGCACGAAATGAGCTTCCCAAGACCCGAGGAAGCCTCGGGCGCCCGACATATATTCGTTCGGGAGCAGCCGCGTGCTACGTTGCTTTTGCATGGATAAGTTACTCCCTGGCCCGTGGAGATTACAGATCGAGCATGACGAGCATATGAATATAGAGCACTTCTGGCGTGGCCTACGGATGAGCGATCTAAGTAGCGAACGAGGAAAGTTGGCGATCAAGGTGTTGACGGTGTTCACTCCCAGAATCACAGACAAAACCAACCCCAGCAAGTCGGCAGACCGCAACCAACAAAGCAGCTTGCACCTAATCAGAGCATCCTAAAGCTGCCGCCGGAACTTTATTCTCTGACACGCCGTAGATTGGTTAACTCTGTTCAAGCGTCGTCGTTTCCCGGTCGAGATCATCCTGCTTTGTGTTTGTTGGTACTGCAAGTACGGAATCTCGTACCGGGACCTGGCGAAAATGATGCAGGAGCGTGGTGTGGAAGTGGACCCGTCCACGATCATGCGCTGGGTTCATCGCTATGCACCCCAGCTTGAGAAACGAGTGAGAGCGTATCAGGGCTACGGTTCGATCGAGGTGCGGATGCTTCACCGGGTCGATCTGGACCGCGCGACCGTCGTCCATCTTTGACGGGACACGATCTTTCATACAGCAGATCTCGTCGTTCACTTCCGTTTCATTCGGATACACGCTACGGCTTCTTTCATCTCACAGCAACCTCCTGTTCAACGGACGGTCACCCGGACCTGCGACTCTTCCCTCATCCACGAGATTCGATTCGCCGACGCCGCCTTCTGAGCAGTTCCTCAGGCGAAACCTCGTGAAGGGAACGATACCTTTCAGGAGATCCAGATGACGTTTCGCCCCATTGCCAAAGTCGCCCTGCTCGCAGGACTGTCTGTCTCCGCGCTTTACCCCGCTCATGCGCAATCGGCAGTCGACGGAGCCATCGGGGGCGCGGTCGAAGATGCGACCGGCGCAATCATACCCAAAGCTGCCGTTGTGATTCTCAACAATGACACCAACGCGGAACAGACCCTCACAGCCGACGACTCCGGCTTTTTTCGCGCCGTCCACCTCGCCCCTGGCACGTACACAGTCATCATCCGTGCCGAAGGCTTTGAAGGCTACAAATCCACCAAGGTGAAGGTTACCGTCGGTTCCCTCACCAACGTGGCCCCTCGTCTCGCTCCCGGCTCTGCCACAGAGACGGTGGAAGTCTCGAGTATCCCGGCCCCCATTAACACCACCAATAACGACTTTTCAAACACCATCGACCTGAAAGTGCTGGAGGACCTGCCGGTCAACAACTACCGCTGGAGCTCTTACGCACTCCTGACACCGGGGGTCGTCCCCGGCGGAGGCTTCGGTCTGCTGAGCTTTCGCGGACAGTCAACCCTCCTCAACAACATCACCTTTGACGGCGAAGACGATAACCAGGCTTTCTTCTCCGAAGAACGCGGCCGCACTCGCGTCGGCTACTCCACCGCTAAAGCCGCCATCCAGGAATTCCAGGTCAACACCTCCAACTACTCCGTCGAGTACGGACGATCCGCCGGCGGCGTCGTCAACGCCATCACCCGCAGCGGAACCAATACATTCCACGGCGAGGCTTACTTCTTCGACCGCGACGCCGAGTGGGGCGCAAAGAATCCCTTCACCACCCGCGCCGTCCAGGTCAGCAGCACCCCCATACTGTTCCAGTCTCAGGTCTTCCAGCCGAAAGACTGGCGCAAGCAGACCGGCATCGGCATCGGCGGCCCCATCCTCAAGGACAGACTCTTCTTCTTCTTCGCCTTCGATAAGTTTCTGCGCAACTTCCCCGGCATCAGTGCTCCGTCCAGTCCCGGCCTGTTCTACGCGGTCCCGGACGCCTCGGTAGCCGACTGCTCAAAGACCAGTGCCGCCGGCACCAAGACCACGGGCGCTTCGGTGGACGGAGCCGTCTGCCAGCTCGCCGCCAATCTCAACGGAGCGGCGCTCGCCGCGGTCAAACCAGCCCAGTACGCCGCCGCCCTCACCACCTACACCAACGGCATCGCCGGTCTCACCTCCATCACCGGGCTGACCCGGCGCACCGGCGACCAGGACATTTTCTTTCCCAAACTCGACTGGCAGATCAACGGAAAGCACCACGCCACGGTTGAGCTCAACCGTCTCCGCTGGACCTCGCCGGCCGGTATCCAGACCAGTTCGTCAGCCCTGAACTATGGCGTCGCCAGCTTTGGCAATGACTATGTCAAGGACACCTTTATTATCGGCAAGCTGGACAGCATCCTCACCAACAGCCTGTCGAACGAAGTTCGCTACCAGTACGGGCGCGACTTTGAGTACGAATCCAACCAGACCCCTACATCCTACGAGAACTCGGTCCTGCTCAACCCGGCCGGATACACCAACCCTTACCAGATCCCGCCGCACGTCATCATCTCGAACGGAATCCAGTTCGGCACAGCCACCTTCCTTAATCGTCCAGCCTACCCGGATGAACGGCGCTACGAGGTCTCGGACACAATTAACCTGGTGCGCGGCAACCATAACCTGAAGTTCGGGCTCGACTTCCTCCACACCAACGATCTCGCCCAGAACCTCTTCCGCCAGTACGGCGACTTCACCTACGCCGGCTCCAATTACCTGCCCTTCACCGAGTACATCACCGACCTGAACAAGACCAACGCCTGCGGCGGAATCGAGTGCTACACCGGCTACGCCCAGGGCTTCGGCCCACTCGGCTTCGAGTTCCAGACCCGCGACTACGCCGCCTTTCTCCAGGATGAGTGGAAGGTCAACCCCCGCCTCTCGCTCACGCTCGGCGTTCGCTATGAGTACGAGCAGATGCCCGATGCGCAGATCCCCAACACCAACGAAGCCGATTCCCCCTTCGTCCACGGCTCGACGCGCACACTGCCGGACAACCGCACCAACATCGGTCCCCGTGTCGGCTTCGCCTGGGACATCTTCGGCGCCGGCAAGACCGTCCTGCGTGGCGGCGTCGGCGAGTTCTTCGGCCGCCTCATCAACTCCACTATCTATAACGCCCTTGCCCAGACAGGCAGTCCCGCCGGTCAGCAGGCTGTGAGCTTCACCAGCAGCAAAGCCAGCGGCGTCCTCTTCCCCCAGATCATCAACCCGGCCAATCCGCCCGCAGCCGGCAGCTCTGCCGTCTTCTACTTTGACAAGAACTTCAAGCTGCCGGAGATCCAGCAGGCCGACTTCACCATCGAGCAGGATCTCGGCTACAACACCACCTTCGACATCACCTGGCTCGGCGCCTTCGGACGCCGCCTGCCTGACTTCGTCGACACCAACCTCCCGCAGGCCAACGACACTGTATCCTACACCGTCGGGGACGGTGGCCCCATCCCCGCAGGCAGGATCATACGGATTCCCTACTACCGTCAGATCGGGACGAAGAATGGCCGCCCCAACCCGAACTATGGCGCCACCACCGACATCTTCTCCGGCGTCAACTCCAACTATGAAGGTTTAGTCTTCCAGATCAAACATCGCACAACTCACAACCTCAGCTTCAACGCCAACTACACCTGGTCGCACGGGCTGGACTACGGCGAAAACAACACCACCTTCACCGACACCAGTGACTTGCTCGACCCCGCCGACCTGCGGGGTGAATACGGAAACAGCAACCAGGACACACCCAACCGCCTCGTCGCCTACGCCATCTACAACACCCCGTCGCACTTCACCGGAATCCTCGGCTACCTCTTGAATAACTACGAGATCTCACCCAGCTTCTCGGCTCAGAGCGGCTCGCCGTACTCGGCAGGCGTCACTGGCAACTTCAGCGGGGTCGTTCTCGGAAGTGGCAACATCGCTTCCGGTGGCTCCGCCGCGGCCAGCTCCGCAGGCGGCATCAACGGCAGCGGAGGGACCGCACGCCTCCCCTCCCTCGACCGCAACATCTTCCGTTTCAAACGCGATCTGCTGCTTGACCTGCGTCTGTCCAAGCGGTTCAAGGTCGCCAATCGTGCGGAAATTGAACTGATCGGCGAATCCTTCAACATCTTCAACCATCTCAACCAGACCGGTGTCGGCAGTATGAACGCCTACGGCTTCACAGCCGGGTCAGCCACCACACCCAACGTCCTCACTTCAAACAGCACGTTCGGAGTCTTTGACCCGAAGTCGTTTACCGGCAACGCCAACAACAACTTCATCTATACCCCGCGCCAGGTGCAGTTGGGTGCCCGCGTCACCTTCTAACCCGCCGTCAGCAAAGCACTGGGAGGGGGCTGCTTCCGCAGTCGTCCCTTTTGCTCTGTCCCGCTGCGCGGAGAAGAGATGGATGGGTGATGCCACTATGGGGGCAGTTGTCGCTCCAGTCCCCATCAGAGCCGCCCGGAAGACCTCGTGGTCAATGCCAACGCTAACGACGCGCTCAGTTTCGGTTCCGCGGGGGGTGAGACTATCTGTTGGTGGTTTCGTAAGGTGTTCACGAAACTCGGACACCCAAATAATTACAAGATGATGATCGGGATGCCTATGTGGAAGAGCAGCCTGCGGCGTCCCAGGTGGAGGCCAGGCAGCCAACGATAAAGCACAGTTGGGCGAGCAGTTCTACTGGAAGATCTACGCCAAATACAGACACCTTTGGCCGAATTACATCCTGCTGCTCTTGATTCTCGGGGGGGAAGGTGCAATCGGGTTGTGGCTTTACAGAGCGTGGGGTTACGTGGCGCCTCTAGCGCCTAGCCGCTCATAGAGCCCCATACAATTCCCACCGCTCCGACGACGGCTATATGTATGTAATGACGAAAATACATAAAACAAGCCTAAGGGTAGGGCTAGATCGGGGGAGCGCCAGTGGTCTTCGTGTTCCAGGCTGCGCGTTCACGGTGGAATGGCCCGCTGTCAGCAAGAATTAGTTCGTTCCCTTTGAGCTGAAGGGTAGGCACATCGGGCGCGCAAGCGAGCGGGCCTGATCCGAGAGACGTGCCTTTATTGCACCAGAGCGCGGACTGAGCTTTCACCTCGCGGTAGGGCTGGCCGTACTTGGTCAAGATGGAATCTCGAAACTGCTGACGGTCGGCGTCCGTTGGGGTTACAGCTTCGTAGTTGATCGATGTGAGCTGTTCGGGCCGGGTCGGATCGAACGGATAAGTCTCGGTGAAGGTGAGCAGAGTTTTGAAGCGATTGGTGGAATAAAGGGCGGCGCTGGTGTATTTCTGGCCGGGCGTGAACTGCGCATCTGAGGGCATGGGATACGCCGGTTGAATTCCTGGGATGCGAACTGTAATCGCGGCTGCGGCTTCCTTGGCGGTCATGCCGAGTCTCAGAGTGAGGATGTCGAACGTCGCGGGGTCGGCTTGGTTTGGAATGTCGATCATTCCAGTTGCGGTCGAGCCGGTTGCTGCGCGAGCAAGGAGCGTGGCTCCTGTCGCGCTTTGGTTTGCGATCTGCTGTCCGCCCTGGGTGGCGATAGTCACATCAAGCGGAGCGGCGGTCTTGAACTGGATGAGCTGTTCTGGCTTGAGGTCTATTTCCTGGCCGTGAGTCAAGGCGTTGGCTCCGAGTCCAAGGACACCTCCGCTGGTCGCACCGTGGAAGTGGACCCGTCGACGATCATGCGCTGGGTGCATCGTTATGCGCCTGAGTTGGAGAAGCGGGTTCGCTGGTACCAGGGATATCGTGTGACCTCGTGGCGAGTGGACGAGACGTATGTCAGGGTTGGTGGTGAGTGGAAATACCTGTTCCGGGCCGTCGACAAAAACATGGCCGTCTGATCGACTTCATGTGGTCAGACCGGCGAAACACGAGCGCGGCTCATCGATTTCTGGGCAAAGCGCTGACCACCATGCGCCAGTGGCCACCGTCCTCGATTACCACGGACCAACTCGGCTCCTATCCCAAAGCGATCCGCTGGCTGCAACGGGAAGACAAGTTGTCGGCGGAAATAAAACATCGGACCTGCAAGTACCTGAACAACATCATCGAAGCAGACCACGGCGCGCTCAAGCGAGTCATTCGCCCCACACGAGGCTTTCAGACGATGAGGACAGCGGCCGCTACGATCAAGGGCTTTGAAGTGATGCGTATGATCCGTCGAGGCCATTGCCGCACATGTAAGCCGCGCGTCGAAGAAGAGGTCCACTTCGTCAACAAGCTTTTCGAGATCTTCGCTGTCCGGCCTGACGGAAAACAAAACAACGAACTGAACTATGGCCTAAGCAGTTAATGCAACAGTGCCGGACGAACTAAGGGGCTAGGGGAAGAGGTTGGCCAGCTTTCGGCTCGGTGGCATTCCAGTTCTGGCCGAGGAGGAGTGCGGCCGTTGCGGCGATCTGAGACTGAGTGACGGGCATGGAGTCGCGCTCGATGCCGTGGGCGGGAATGCCGGGGCCGAGCATGGCGATCCAGATATTCCTGGAGCTAGGTATTCTTTGGCCGTGGTCCTTCCAGTCTTCGGAGCCGCTGCCGCGGCCGTGATCGGTGAGGACGATGAGATTGGTGTTGCCGCGGTACTCGGGGATGGACTGGACCGTGTTCCAGAGCTGGGCAAGGTCGGCGTCGAAGCGGTGAGCGGAGAGGAGGTATTCGCCGTAGTTGCCGGCGTGGGCCCAGTCGTCGGTTTCGCCGAGGGAGAGGAACATGACGCGGGGCTTGCGAAGTTTGAGGTGTTCGAGCGCGGTGTGGAAGGTGGGGGCATCGAAGGACTCGTCATCCCAGACCCTGGGAGATTCGGCCTTGATGGTGTTGATAAGGTCGAGGCTGGGGGTAGAGGGGGTGAGGTGGAGGGGATCGTAGGCGACATTTACGGGGAAGCCGCAGCGCTGTGCGTTAACAACCCCCGCGATGACCTCCCAGGCGCCGAAGGCGGCGACCTGGCCCTCGAAACCCGGTTGTTTGTTGAGCCACTCGAGGACGGTCACGTTGGGGTTAGGTTTGTTGTCGTTGGAATTGATGCGGAGGTCGCCGTGTCCGGTGAGGGTTTCGCTGTAGCCGGGGTAGGAGAAGTTGAAGCCGTTGGTGACGTGCGCGTCGGAGCCGGCGTCGAGGTCGCCGTAGATGAGCCCCTGGGGAATGAGGGTTCCCCAGAGAAAAGGAAGAAGCCTGGCGCGGCGGTCTTCAGAGGAGGTGGCGAGGAACTGATGGCGAAGAGGATCGGGGTTGCGGCCGTCCCAATAGCCTTTGGGGGTGAGGAGGGATGCATCGGCACCGCGAAACATCTCCTGCCAGCGAAAGCCGTCGGTCATGACGATGAGAACGTTGTGGGCAAGGGTGTGCTGCTGGGCTTGGGCCGAGGGTGGGGCGAGGGTGGCGAGGGCGAGGCTGAGAAGGCAGACGAGGCGGGGCATGAGCGGGCCTTTCAACGAGTTTGGTGCGGAGCAGAGATTCCTACAGGAAGCACGACCAGAAAGGCAGTAACAGGGTGGAGCGAGGTAAACAAAAAGAGTCCTATCGTGCCTTGGTTAGGGCGGCATAGGCGGGGCACTTCTGAGTTTGCGGGAGTGGTTGGGCTTAGAAATCGAGGCGCATGGAGACCTGACCGGTGCGGGCTTCGCCGTTGCCGGCGCCGAACGTACCGCCGTTGATGCTGTTGGTTATGAGGCCGAAGGAGGGCGAGGAGATGTTGACGTTGGGATCGCCCAAATTAGTGTGGTTCAGGATGTCGGTGAAGGTGCCTTCCGCGCGCAGATTGACGCGCTCCGTAAGGTGGAGGCTCTTGCTGAGGCCGGTGGAGAGATTGACGGTGCCGGGGCCGACGATGGAACCGGGGCGCAGGTTGCCGAAGCGGCCGATCGGCAGCGGACTGGGGGCCTTGCCGGAACCCGTGGTACACGAGCTGCCGATGGTGAAGCCGGACAGGCCGGGACAGGTGAGGGCGCCCGGATTGACCCAGTTGAGGCGGTTGCGACCGTTGGGGTTGAAGGAGGTTCCCGCAACGCGATCGGGCGCCTGATTGCGGTGTCCGCCATCGAAGCCGGTATTGGTTCCGGTGAGGCCGGAGCCTGTGCCCGACGGATCGCCCTGGCCTGCGGGGAAGTAGGCGGATTCAAACGGGCCGGACTGCCAGAGAAAGATGTTCGAGAGCTGCCAGCCGCCGACGAAGAAATCGGTGAGGCGGGAGAGGGAGGCGCCGAAGCGCTGGCCGCGGCCGAAGGGAAGGGTGTACACCATCGTGTTGTTCCAGCGGTGGCGCCGGGTGCCGTAGACGTTTCCATAGTCGACGTAGCGGGCGAGGATGGAGGTGGCGCGGGCGCCGCCGCTTTCGCCGGCGAAGCCGCCGTTGCTGGCGGGACCCTGATTGTCGGCGAGGGCTTTGGCGAAGGTGTAGGTTGAGTCGAACTGGAGGCCTGCCTGGAAGTGGCGGGACAGATCTGCCTGAACGGACTGGTAGTTTTCGTTGGCGCCGGTGGCGCGGGTATTGATGCGGCCCCAGTTGGGAAAGAGGCGGGCGGACAGTGGCTGGTTCGCGGCGGAAACGGTGGAGGAGAAGGGCAGGGTGTTTTCGTCCGGCGCCCAGACGAGCTGGTGGGTTTCGGAACCGATGTAGGAGAGGCGGGCGGCGTATTTGTTGCCAAGTGAGCGCTCGATGTTCAGAGCGAACTGCTCGGTGTAGGGGTCCTTCCAGTTGGTGGAGTTGGCAGTGCCGAAGTAGTCCTGGCCGAAGCACGTCGTGCAGCCGCCGTTGCCTGCGCCCGCGTAGATGTTGGGAAACTGGTAGCCGATGGCGTGGGAGGCAAGGTCGTAGGTGTTGGTGTACTGGGTGGTCTGGGCCTGAAGGGTTCCGGTAAGGGAGTAAAAGTTGGCGCCGAGAAGGGTGATGTTGTACATGCCGAAGCCGGCGGAGATGACGGTTTTGTCATGGCCGAACGGGCGATAGGCGAGGCCGAAGCGGGGCATGAAGCGCAGGTGCGGGTAGTGTTTGAGGCCTGTTGGATAGCCGGCCTCGGTGTTGGAGAGGACGGGCATGCAGGGAGCGCCGTTGACCGTGGCGCCGCCCGAGGTGGAGCCATAGGGCGAGCAGGCGTTGGCACTGGCGAGGAAAGAGCTGGCGAGGAGTTTTGAGTAGCCGGCGGGGTAAATGACGGCACCGGATTTGGCGATGGAAGGATCAAGATTGCCGATGTCGCCGTGGACGTCGTAATAGCCGGGCTGGAGCTCGTAGCGAAGGCCATAGTTGAGGGTGAGGTTCGACGTCAACTTCCACTGGTCCTGACCATAGAAGGCGTAATGGGTGGATTTACCGTCGTTGTCGGCCTGAACGTTGTCGTAGAAGGTCTGGTACGGGGTGCCGAGGAGGAAGTCAGCAAAGTCGACTCCGGTGAAGAGGCCGGCGCTGTTGGAGGTGTTGAACTGGAAGGTGCCGTAGTTATCAGCACCGTTGAAGCCGAGCGGCGTGATGGCTTCGACGGTGTTGATGTCGATGCCAAAGCGCATGTTATGGCGACCCCTGGCGTAGCTGAGGTTATCGGTGTAGACGAAGGTGCGGGATTTCGTGAGGGAGCTTAGGCGGTCAGCGTTGAGCGCGCTTATGTTATTGAAGTCGAGTTCGGGGATGCCGTTGTAGAAGAGGTTCTGGAGGCCGTTGAGACCCAGGCCGGTGGTAAAACCGTTGCCATCAAAGTTGTTGCTCACGCCATTGGTGGAAAGGGTGAAGCCGAAGCCGAACTCATTAATGAGGTTGGGAGTGATGGTGTAGTTGGCGCTGATTTTGAGCACGCGGGTCTGATTCGTGTTCTGGGCGGAGGGCACCAGGAGCGGCTCAGGGCTGTTGATGGGGAAGTTCTTCCAGGTGAAGCGGCCCCAGAGAAGGAATTTCTGGTTGGAGCCGAGGTACTGGTCGCCTCGAATGTCGAACTGGTCGGAGTGGCCGCTATTGTCCTTGTTGACGACGTAGTTGGCAACGCCGTCGTCAGTGTAGGCGGCAGGGTCGCCGACGTTGGGGTCGGGGTAGAGGGAGAGGAGCTTGGCCGAGGCGGCGTTAATCGAGGGAAGAATGGTGCCGTAGGTTCCGCCGGTGAAGGGGTTGCGGAGACCGGTGAAGGGGGTGGAGGTCGAGATGTAGCGGGAAAAGTCGCCCTGCTTCATGAGGGTGGAGGGAACCTTGTAGCCGTACGTTGTGGTGGAGGGGTGACGCCAGCCTTCGTAGGCGCCGTAGATGAAAGTGCGGTCGTGGCCGTTGTAGAGGTGGGGGAGGACGACAGGTCCGCCGAAGCTGCTGCCGTAGGTGTTGGCGATGAGCTTTGGTTTGGTCCTGGTCACGGGGAAGGTGTAGGGAATGGCGTCGAAGGCAGCGTTCTGGTGGTACCAAAAGGCGGATCCGTGGATGGTGTTGGTTCCGCCTTTGGTGATAATGCTGATCTCTCCGGGCTGACCGAACTCGGCGTTGTTGAGTACACCGTCCGTCCTGATTTCGGCGATAGATTCGGAGGAGGGCAAGGCGTCGGCGATGGGGAAGTTGCCGGTCGCGGACTGTACGGTGATGCCGTCGACGGCGACTTGGGTCTGGAAGGGAAGGGCTCCCTGGAGAGAGAACTGGCCGTGGTCGGCCTGCACGCCGGGGAGTGTGCCAACGATGTTGAGGGCGCTAGTGCCGGAGGCGGATGCGCGGCTGTTGACGGGGAGGTGGAGGACGTCGGCGGCGTTGTAGGTTCCGCTGACGGTGGCGTCATCGGTGTCGATGGCGGAGATAACGTTGGCGGAGACCTGGATCTCCTGCTGGACGTTCCCGGCGGCGAGGGCAGGGTCGACGCGGAGCTCCTGGCGGGCGGAAAGGTTGATGTTGGCAGCAATCCATCTCTGGAAGCCGTTACGGGTAACGGAGATAGTGTAGATGCCGGCCTTGCTGTCGTTGAAGACATAGTCTCCGGATTCGCCGGAGGTCAGGGTGCGGGTGGTCCCTTCGCCCGTGTTGGTGAGGGTGACGGTGGCTCCGGGGACGACGGCACCAGTAGTGTCCCTGACAGTGCCAATGATGGAGCCCTGGATGGTCTGGGCGAGCGCGGAGGAGAGGGGCAGAAAAATGCCGAGAACGGCGGTGAGCGACAGAAGGAGGAATCTGCGGAAGGAGGTCATAGACTGGCCGGAGAAGAGAGGCATGCTGATTCCTGATTCGGTAGGGTGGCGCGGCTCCGCCATGCTCTAGGGAGAGGCATGTGAGACGAGCCGTGGTGAACGGCACAACGACCGAAGTAAGTAATGTAGGGACACCGTACCGCGCCGATGTTAGAAACAGGTAAATCTCTTCAGAGAGCGGGATAATGTGGGCGTGTGGAAGCACCTGTGGGGAGCGAGACCGGGATGCGCTCCGGACCGTTTCAGCATGAGAGTGATGCCGTGCTGCCGGACCACTGCGTGTGATAAGAGACCTCGCAGGCGAACGCCACGGACGTGCAGCTTCATCAGCGCGTTCCCGAGCACCCCGGCTCATCATTGATGCCCTGGGCGAGCTGGACCACCTTCCTTGGGATCTACGGGTGTTGCTTTTCAGATTATGTGGCGCACTTCTGTGCTGATTAGTTGGCAAACAAGGCTGCATGGGGCAGCTTTTCGTTAGGCCTGTCCAATCACCAGATTCTCGCGAGCCGTTTCGACGACATCCACCGACAAGGTCTCAAGGCCGTTGATCGCTAGTACGCGTTCCATTTGAGTCAGCAAGCGAACGAGTAGACGAAAATTGCCGCGGGTGAGTCGAATGACAGCGGCGATCACCTCCGGTGCGGGCGAAGGGGCAGGGAGGTGTATGCCGGCCGGCACCCATCGTTGCTCCAGCAAGACCCGGATGTCAGCGATACATATGGGCTTCAGGAGATGATTGAGGAGAGCTTCCCTTCAGAGCCATTCTATGGCCCAGTGAATGGCTGTAGCCCACGATCCCGCAGTCTATGAGGCAGAAGCAGATAATCTGGACATCGCGCTCGCCGGGAAGCAGTGGAGGGACCTAACCGCTGAGTTTGTGAGTGCAAATCCAGACGAGTACATTTTGATGAACGATCTAGCAGTTGTGGCGTTTCTCGGAGCATGGCTCTGGCGAGCAACAGAGGATTTAGACGGGCCGAGTGAATTGAGGCGCTCGCTCGTCTTTCATCTGGCCTCATACGGGGGCTCACGCACTCAGGATTACGGCTTGTGGGCAAATGGCTTCAAATCACTGAATCAGCAGCTGGAGTGCCCGGCTTGAAATGTGCCAGTGGATGAGAGAGAACTGGACAAGGAGAGCATATGGGACGAGGCAAGAAGTACCAGCCTGAGCAGGTGGTGAACCTGCTGCGGCAGATCGAAGTGGCCGTAGCGAACGGGAAGACGACAGCGCAGGCGTCGAAGGAAGCTGGGATCGTCGAGCAGACGTACTTCCGTTGGCGCAAGGAATACGGTGGGCTCCAGGTGGACCAGGCGAAACGGCTGAAGGAGTTGGAGCAGGAGAACTCGAAGCTGAAGCGTCTGGTTGCGAACCTGAGCCTGGATAACCTTGTGTTGAAGGACTTCGCCTCGGGAAACTTCTAAGCCCTGAGCGACGGCGTATCGCCGCAGACCATGCACAGCAGAACCATGGGATAACGGAGCGCAGGGCATGCCGGCTGGCCCACCAGCCGCGCGGCACGCAGCGCTACCGTGCGATACGGCGTGAAGACGAAGATGCGCTCACGCAGGCAATCGTCCAGCTTGCCAGCCAGTACGGCCGTTACGGATATCGCCGCATCACGGCGTTGCT
>JAABUV010001777.1_pt1 | contig 30651 bp, 22 predicted proteins | sample 5559971 | NCBI WGS metagenome assembly JAABUV01 (sample SAMN10711881, study PRJNA513362) | rock metagenome | isolation source: Antarctica rocks | place: Antarctica: Victoria Land, Knobhead nord | collected 2015-12-19
CCAGCGCGGGCCACGTCGGGTTGAGCAGCAGCGTATCGACCCAGGCGTCGTCCAGCCCATAGGCGGGGGCCAGCGCGCGCAGCATGCGCTCGACCGGCTCGGTGATGATGGTGGGCGGCGCGAACTCATGCAACCGCACCAGCGCCTTGCCCAGGCGGTACATCGCCGAGTCGTCGACCGGGACCGAAGCGTGGCCGGGCGCGGCCTTGGCGGTGATGCGCATGCGCGCCTTGCCCTTCTCGCCCACCTCGACCGTGTAGAAGTGGCGGCCGTTAACCTCGACGAGGTCGTCGCCGCCCTCGTTGAGCCCATACTCGGCGTCGATCAGGTCGCAGCGATGCTCCCACAGCCAGCGCGCGCCAAGGTAGCTGCCAGCCTCCTCGTCGGCCGTCGCCGCCATGATCACATCACGCCCCAGGGCAACGCCCTCGCGCTTGAGCAGCAGCATGACCATCAGGTTCGCCGCGACCTGATTCTTCATGTCGACGGCCCCGCGGCCCCACACATAGCCGTCCGCGACCTCACCGCCAAACGGGTCGCGTGTCCAGCGTTCGCGCTCCACGCCCACCACGTCGGTGTGGCCGAGCAACACGACCGGCCGCCCCGCACCGCTCCCGCTCAGGCGGGCCACGAAGTTTTCGCGCTCGGGCGTCCCGGCCAACTCGCAGGGGATGCCGGCGTCGCGCGCCACGGTAGCCAGATAGGCGGCCGCCTCCGTCTCGTTGCCCGGCGGGTTCACCGTATTGATGCGCAGTAACGCCTGCAAATAACCCGTCACCTCATCGCGCACGCTCTCCCAATCGACGGCCATACTCTCCTCCTCATCCTATCTCCACCCTGTACGATGGGTGGTGTCTGTTGCATAGTATGCACGACACGCCAACGCCCCTTTGATCGTCTATTATTGGAAAAGGGTCTATGACTGGTTAATAGAGCCGGCGTCCGTCACGTTCGCTTGATAGTACGCGCACAGGTCGGTCAATACGCACTCGCCGCAGCGCGGACGGCCGCCGACGCAGACGCGCTGGCCGTGTAGCAGCAGGCTGTTGTGGTAGTCGTAGACGATGCGCGCGTCGGGCGGCAACAGCGCCTGCAAGAGGGCGTGCGCGGCCTCGTGGGTGACGCGCGGCGCGATCAAGCCGAGGCGGATGCTGACGCGATGCACATGCACGTCGACGGGAAGGACCGGCTCGCGGCACGCAAAGAGCATGACGCAGGCCGCGGTCTTCGGCCCGACACCAGTGAGTCCCAGCAGCCAGGCGACGGCCTCGTCCGCCGGCATCTCACAAAGGAAGTCGAGGCTGAGCGTCCCGCGCTCGACCGTCACTTGTCGTGCGATCTGCTGTAGGCGCGGCGCTTTAAGTTCCGGCCAGTTGACGTTGGCGATAGCCTCTTGCACCGTAGTGAGGGGCGCGTCGCGCATGGCTTCCCAGGAGGGGAAGCGCCGCTTGAGGGCAGCGTAGGCGGCGCCCGTCTGCGCGTCGCGCGTGCGTTGCGAGAGGATGGTCGCGATCAACACACCGAGCGGACCTTCGCGAGACCAATCGGGCTCGCCGTAGAGCGCGACCAACCGGCGCGTTACCTCCAGGGCCGTCGCGGCAAGGGCGGCGTGGTCGGTGGTCGGGTAGCCGGTGTTGTCCGCCCCGCGCGTCCGCCGCGCCCGTGTCGCCATGCGCTACCGCCTTACTCACTCGCTGACAGACCCGACAAACCGGGATCGGAGGCCGCTTCAAGGATTGGCGTGATGAGGTCAATCAGCGCGGGCGCATCACGAATCACGACGCCCCACACGATGTCGAGATCGACATTGTCGTAGCGATGGATGAGCGTGTTGCGCATACGCTTAATACGCATCCAGGGAATATCGGGATGGGCTTGCAAGAAATCCGGAGACAGGCGCGACACCGCTTCACCAATGATTAGTATCTGATGCTGGACAGCCGATTGAAGTAGGGCATCTTGCTTAAATGTTTCGAGATCAGTACCTTTGGTAAAATTAATCACACGCTGCGCGGCGAGCCGCATCTGCAGCAGCGTCCCCGGATTACGATTTTCAGGCCGCATAGTACGGCTCAACTGAGCGCAAAATCTCGCCGCGTATGATGTAGTTCGCGCTGTTCTCTACCCCTTGCCGCGTCGTCAGGTCAACCTTACGACTGAGGATCTCTTCGAGCTCGGCCTCCATGGTCCAGAACTCGAGTCCGGGTGTCTTGCCCGGCGCGAAATCCACCATGACGTCCACGTCGCTGTCGTCGGCAAAGTCGTCACGCAGCACAGAGCCGAAAAACGATAACTCCGTGACGTTCCAGCGACGGCAGAAGTCAGCGAGCTTATCGTGCGGGAGATTTATGTGGATCGGCACGCGGACGTCCCTCTAGTCTAACGCGACAAACGCGCCTATACAGCTACTCACATACTGCTTATTGATGTGGCATGGAAGATAAGCGGAGGCGCCACAAGCTTGTGGGCGCCTCAATTGCCCATCATCGGTATGTAGCTACTGGCCGGTATTTCATGGTTTCGCGTGCGCTGCCACTTTCCCACGTAGATGACCGAGCCGCGTTTTCGCGAGTGTGCGAGCAAGTGATGGTTTTACACCGGCACGCTTATATGTATGGGCAGCAGCCTGTTCCGCGCGGGCTTCATCCAGGATGCGTGCAAAGCCGGGGTTAGCCGCGATCGAGTCCGCGATCAACTCATCCAGCTCATCGTGATACATGGCGCCCTTCTCTCGCTTTACGTCTCATTTGCATATATCGGCACAATCTATATCAACGGTAGATCGCGCGAATCCACGTTACATCAGTATAGCTTACTCGTCGGATATGCCACATCCACGCCAGTCCGAAAGACGTTTCTCGGCTAGGTCAATATCGTCCGGGTCCGTCTTGCGCGTCTTTTTATCGAAGGCATGGACAGCAAGGCACACCTGATTGTAGCGCCCTTCCGTCGCGAACAGCACGCGATAAATCACATCTTTGCCCGTCACGCGCACCTCGTAAATGTCGCCCCGCACATGCCGCGCTGCCTTCTTACCTTCTTCGCGGACAATCTCCATTTCAGCAAAGATACGAGCTCTATCTTGTTCGGGACGGCTAAATATATTAATCATTGAACGATACAGTTAGATTACACTGCCTTTGCGCTTTCTCAATTATGGTCAAGTAAATGACTGGCTTTGCCCTGCATCTTGCGGCCTGATAGTTCGGTAAACCCCAAGATGTAGTAGCCAAACAAAAAGTGCAAAGAAAGATAGAGAGATTAGTTGCATATCCCAATATAGAGGGTAATGCGTGTAGCCCCAGAACTCACTGCGCGCCTCGTCGCACTTCCACATCCTTAAATGACGGGGACAATGATCTGCAGGGTCGGAAAGTTGGTCCGAAAGTCGCTCTCGTTGAAGGTGAGCAAGGCGTCTGCCTGGTGGAGCGCATGCGCCCCTATGACAAAATCCGCTAGGATACGTCGCGCGTCCAGGGGTGGACGTTGTGCGCGTCGACGTTGGGCATATGCCCCGTACGCTTGTCCAGCCTCGATTCAGATAGCGCGTGAGGGCATCCAATCAACCATCACACCTGTTTGTGCCAACATCGGGTCGATAATGGAAGGGCCGGAGCCTGGACCGGCGATTAGTTCGGCGTAGACGTGGGCGGAGATGCGCAAATCATGCGCGGCATTGTACCCATCGAGCACTGTCGCCAGCGTCTGTCCTCGCCCTGATGGGTCGCTGATAATCGGTCAGAGTACATTCGTGTCGAGGGCGATACGCATATGTCGCTCCCTTTGCTTGATATTCGGCTGCGACGGGTCTTTAAGAATGCTAATAGCCGCGCTGCTCACGCTCCTCGGCGACGATCTGCTCTATGGTCTTGCCCTCACTCGCGTTTCCCGCGACACCCACGAAATCGCGGAATGACGCGCGCTGCCGCACGCTCAAGCGGACCGTCCCTTGATCCTGGTCCGCGTCGAACACGAGGGTATCCCCCTCGTGGAGATGCAGCGATTCTTTGATCGCGGGAGGGATGACGACCGCTCCCTCTCGCACTATGGCCTCTACTTGCATCGTCATTCCCCTAACTCCTTGTGTCGAACGGCGGCCGTTGAGAGCGTATGCGATACACCCCTACCCGCACCCCCAGCTTGCTATATTCTACCGCGCGGCACGAGCCGGCCGGGCGCCCGACGCGAGAGGACCATGATCGCCAGCGCACCGGCGAGGAGGACCGGACCAATCAGGGTGTAGATATTGGAGAGGACCTCATCTATCAGATTCTTTAGGCCGGACGCGTGCCGCGGCAGGCGGGGTAGCGCGCGCAGCCCCAGAACTCGCCGCGCGCGCTGGTACGCTTGCGCATCGGTCCCTCGCACGCGGGGCAGCGCGGGCCGATCCGCGTCCCGCTCCCTGGCCCCGGCCCGGCGCCATCCTCGACGGGAGGCGGAGCCAGGGCCGCGGCGGCGAACGGCAGCGCGCGCGGCGCGATGGTCCGGTAGCGGGCCACGACGTCCCATCCCACAGCCGCCCCCGCCTGCTCCTTTTTCCGCCCCCGCGCCTGACCGCCGACGTCTGGCGCGCCCGACCACCGCTCGATACCCTCTTGTTCGACCTCGAACGGCGCGTCAGACCACACGGGCAGCCAGTACCACCGTCCTCTATAGAGGAACGCCGGAGCCGTGGCCGGGACGCTATGCAGCATGGCTGGGAGCGGGCGCGCCGGGATGTTCGCGGCCCACAACAGCGCGCACGCCAACTCCGCGGCCTCGGCGCAGCTCAACTCGTCGATAGATGTTATGTCGTGTAGCGGGCGTGTCGTGTTGGGCGCGGTCGACAGCGTGCGCCGCCGCAGCAGCCGCGCCACCACCGCTATCCGGTCCGTGGCGTCGGGCAGCGCCGCCACGAGCAGCACCCCGGCGCGCTTGACGGACGCGGGCGCGTCGACGACGAGGCGGTGGGCGTCGCTCCGCGCGGCGCGCTGCCCCGAGGGTGGCGTCGGCGTGTCCCCGCCTGCCTCCACCACGTCGTCGTCGGGGCCGTCCGTCTGACCGCGCAGGACGCGTTCTACGGCATCGTCGTCGATGGCCGGCGCGGGGATTTCGACCGTCGTGGCGCGCCGCGCGTAGACCCATGCGTTGGGACCCGCCACCAGGGCAACGACCAACTCGGCCACGATATCGCGTGGACCGCTATCGCCCAGCTTATTGAGGGGGGCGAGAGGCAACGCGCGCAGGTCGGCGATCTCGGTCGAGGAGTAGACGGGCGCCCGTTGGCCGGCGACGCGGACGTGCGCGCGAACCGGCCGCCCCCTATACGCGACGCGCGCCATCAACTGTCCACCAACCGCGTCGAAGCGCGGCGCCCCCCGCGGACGCGTCGCGACGAGCGCCTGCCCCGCCGGATCGAGGTAGGGCTCTGCCGCCTTCAGGCTGCCGACGCCCGCGACGCGCAACCCGGCGTAGCGCTCGCCCACTTTGCGCTGCCGAGCGATATCCGACGGCACGGAGCGCCTGAGTATATCGAGCAGGCCGCCGGCCCCGCGGTCCGTCACGCCGTACTCCAGCGCCGCCGCCAGGTCGGCCGCCGCCACCATCACGTCGGGCGCGCCAGGCGCGCGCTCGTTGGCGCGGCGCGCCAGGAACAAGAGGTAGCGCGGCACTTCGCGCGCCACGGCGGCGCGCACCGATGGGGGGTTCTCGATCGGCAGCGCGTCGACCGGCAGGCCCGAGAGCAGGCACGCGGCGACGGCCAGGTAGTCGAGGCGGCCGCGCGCCCACTCGCGCAGCCGTTTGTCGCGCGCGGCGAGGGCACGGCGCAGGGTGTCGTCGGTCCCGCGGTCGGGCAACTCGTCGAACTCGACGGGCAGGCCGCAGGCGGCCATCAACAACTCCGTTTCGAGCGCGTCGGGGTCGACCGAGCGTGCGTGCTCCGTCGCGATGTGGCGTTCGAGCGCCGCGGCCGAGGCGACGCGGATCATCAGGTCGCTGGCGGCGACGCCAAGCGCGGTCGGGCTCAACGCGCCGTCGCGCGCCGTCACAAAGCCTTCGGCCAGGAGGTAGTTCAGCGGCTTGTCCAGGTCGGCCGGACGCGGCGCGACATGGCAGTGCAGCGTGCGGGCGTACCAGTCCGCGACATCGGCGCGCGAGCGCGCGAGCCCCAACGCGATTTCGGTGTTGATGTGCGTGGCGAGGTCGTCGCCGAGGCGGCTGCCGACGGGATGCCCGCCGAGCATGCCCTTGACGCGCGGCACGTCTTTCTCCGGCGCGATGACGTGGCAGTAGCCCTCCGTCTCCAGTCCCGGCCGGCCGGCGCGCCCCGCCATCTGTAATAGCCCTGACGCGCTGAGGTCCGAGGTACCGAGTTGCAGGTCGCGCACGACGACGGCGCGCGCGGGCAGGTTGACGCCGGCGGCGACGGTCGAGGTGGCGACGAGCGCCTTGATGTCGCCGCGGCGGAACAGGCGCTCGACGGCGGCGCGGTCCTCGCGCGTGAGCCCGGCGTGGTGGAAGCCGACCCCGCCGGCCAGGGCCTGCCGCAGCGGCCCACTCTCGACCGCCTGCTGGCGCGGCGGCGGGGACAGGCCCAGCGTGCGCGCGAGGGCGAGCGCGCAGCGCTCGACACCCTTGCGCGAGCCGCAGAAGACGAGCGCGGCGCCGCCGGCGGCGGCCGTGTCGCGCACGATGGCGGCGGCCTTGAGGGTGCGCGCCTCCTCATCTTGCTCCCACTGCCCTACGGGGTGATACGGCACGACCGCCAGGGAGAGCGTGACCGGACGCCAGCGCGACTCGTAGAGCGCGGCGTCGAGCCAGCGCGCGATCGCGGCGGCGTTGGCGAGGGTGCCGGACATGGCGATAAGACGCGCCGTCGGGAACAGACGCGGGACGCGCGCCAGCATAGCCTCCTGCCCCGCCCCACGCTGGCCCTCGTCGACGAGGTGTACTTCATCCATCACGATCAGGCCGATGCGCGCGACGAACTCCGGCGGGAGGGCGCGCCGGCCAATCGAATCCCACTTCTCAGGTGTGGCCACGATGCGCTGCCAGTCGTCGCGCTTCTCGGCGGCGATGGCGCGCATCGGAGCGAGGTAGACACCGGCGCGCCCGCGCTCGCGGCACTCTTGCAAGAGGGCGACCTCGGCCACGAGCGTCTTGCCCGAACCTGTCGGCGCGGCGATGACCACATTGCGGGTCGTGTCGAGGACAAGCGGGATGGCGGCAGCCTGCATCGGGTTGAGCGCGGCGACGGCGACGTAAGGCTGGATGCGCGCGGGGAGGACCGTCGCGGGGTCTACGCCCGCCGGTACGGACGCGTTGCCAGCGGGCGTTGTTGGGGTAGATCGCATCCCTGTAGTTTACGCGATGCCGCGACCGCTATCGACTCGACGGGCGGTGCGACTGACAACGGTTCCTTGTTATGTTATAGTCGAAAAAATTAACGATAACGTTTTCGAGATTAGGATATATAGACGTGGCCGAGAGCGCGCGAACGCGACGACGCTTGACGATCGCCGATATAGCCACTGCTGCCGGCGTCTCTATCCCCACCGTTTCGAAGGTGATCAACGGGCGAGCGGACGTGGCGACGGCGACGCGCGAGCGTGTACTTGGTGTCATCGATAAAACCGGCTACGTAACCGGACGAGCCGCGCGCGCGATGCGACATGGTCGGAGCGGGCTCATCGATCTCGTCGTCCCGGCGCTCGATAGTGAATACATCTACGAGATCATCCGCGGTGTCGAAGAGGCGCTCGCGCCAACCGGCTTACGCCTTGTCCTCTCATTGGCCGGCGCCGAGCTCCGCCATAAGCGGCGATGGCTCAACAAGGTGACGGACGGCTCGACGGATGGCGCGATCCTCGTGTTGGCGCGCGGGCAATCAAAGCAGTTGGATGAGTTGCGCCAGCATGGCATCCCCTTCGTCGTGGTCGATCATCGTGGCGAACTCGGCCCAGAGGTCCCCTCGGTCGGGGCGACCAACTTCACCGGTGGCCATGCCGCGACCGACTATCTCCTGTCCCTAGGACACCGCCGTATCGCCGTCATTGGCGGACCGGCGGACTTTCGCTGTAGCCAGGAGCGGATTAGCGGCTACCGCGCCGCCCTGGAAGCCGCGGACGTTCCCGTCGATGCTGCGCTGATCCGTCACGGCACGTTCCACTTCGAAGCGGGGGACGAGGAAGCCAGCTTCCTGCTCGCGCTCCCCGATCCGCCCACGGCTATCTTCGCGGGCAACGACCTACAGGCCCTCGGCGTGTACAATGCCTTGCGCGCGATAGGACTAGCGGCGCCGGAGGCGGTGAGCGTCGTCGGCTTCGACGATGTGCCGTCGGTCGCGCGCGTCAGCCCGCCGCTGACAACCGTCCGCCAGCCACTAGCCGAGATGGGACGGGTCGCGACGACCATGCTACAACGTCTTCTATCCGGTGAGCAACTCGACACCGCGCGCGTCGAGCTCTCCACGACCCTGATCACGCGCGCATCCTGCGCGCCCAGGCCGATCGATCCAGGTGTCGAGCGGCCCAACGGAGCGCGCATAGGAAAGTGAAAGGAGTTGGCGCGATGATGTGACGTGAGTAATCCTTGCGGCATGACCTAAAGATCACTAGAACCTTGTCACATGACTCAGCCATTGGGAGGTATAACGGTGAACATCCGCTCGATTCTACCGCGCTCGCTCGTCCTCGCGAGCCTCGCCACAACCGTCGCCCTGGCTCCGCTCTCGCTGCCCGCTGTTGGCGCGGCGTCCCATGCCGCCACGCCGGCGACGGTTACCATCTGGGATATTCAGACCGGCGCCGAGCAGGCAAACCTCAACGCGTTTGCCGATAACTTCAACAAGTCGCATTCGACTATTCATGTGCAGTACCAGTGGTTCCAGAACGATCCCTACAAGACCAAACTGGCCATCGCCGTCGGCGCCCACCGTGGCCCGGACATCTTCATGGGTTGGGGCGGTGGTATCCTGCAATCCTACGTCAATTCCGGCGCCGTCGCCGACCTCACCAGCGCGCTCAACGCCGACCAGTCCTGGCGCGACCGCTACCTGCCGATCGTCCTACGCCCGGCGACCTTCAGCAGTCACATCTACGGTGTGCCCTACAACAACACGCAGCCCGAGGTGGTCCTCTACAACAAAGCTATCTTCGCGCAATACCACCTCAGCATCCCCACGACCTGGCCGCAACTCCTGCGGATCGTCAAGACGCTGCAGAGCCACACCGTCTGTTCGTCGCGCCGGCCCTGCTGCTCTACGGCGTCTACATCCTCTATCCGGTCGTCATTTCCATCTGGTACTCCTTACTGCAGTGGAACGGTATCGGGGCGGCCCGCTTCATCGGACTCGACAACTGGGCGCGCCTCTTCCACGACGAGACCATCCTCGGCTCGCTGCGCAACACGCTGGTCATCCTGGTCGGGTCCTTCGTCTTCGAGATCCCGATCGGGCTCGGCGTGGCGCTGCTGCTGCAGCGCCTGGGCCGCCTGGGCACGATCCTCTCCAGCATCTATATCGTGCCCGTCCTGGTGTCCTCCGTGGCCATCGGCATCATCTGGGGCTTCCTCTATAACCCGCAGTTCGGCCCCCTCTACTACATCTACAATGCGTTCGGCCAGCAGGCGCCCGGGCTTCTCGGCAGCAGCACGTACGCTATCTTCGCCGTCACCGTCGTGATCGTGTGGCAGTTCATCCCCCTCTACGTGCTCCTGTTCAATGCCGGCCTGCTGGGTATCCCCGCGGAACTCTATGAAGCGGCCTCGATCGACGGGGCGAGCGGCTGGACACGCTTCCGCCATATCACGATCCCGCTCCTGCGGCGCACCTTCGTCACCGCGTCGGTGCTGATCGTCACGGGAGCGCTCGTCTACTTCGACCTCATCTACGTGATGACGGGCGGCGGGCCGGGCAACGCCTCCTACACCCTGGCGATGTACATCTACCGCGCCGCTTTCCAGAACCAGGATGTCGGCTACGGCTCGGCCATTGCCATGCTGCTGTTCATCATCTCGTTCATCATCTCGGGGCTCATCATCCGCTTTTCACGCCTGCTGCAGGAGCACTAAATGACACTCACATCGCCTCCCGCCGCGCCCACGGCACGCGACCGCCCTCGGCGCCCCCTCGCGGGCCTGGGCGGTCGCGCGCTCGCCGCGGTCGGCGCGCTCATCTGGCTAGCCATCGTGCTGATCCCGCTCGCGTACGCGGTGATCCAGACGCTCAAGCCGCAGCAGGATGAGCTCACGACGAGTCCTTGGACCGTCCCCCACCCCACTCTCGACAACTACGCGGGCGTGGTCACGCCTCAGTTTCTGCACTACGTCCTCAACAGCGTCGTGACGTCGGTCGGTGGGGTCCTGCTCTCCACCCTGCTCGGCTCGCTGGCCGCGTACGCGCTGGCGCGCGTGTCGGGCCGGATCAACGGAGCGTTGTATCTCCTCTTCGTGTCGGGGCTGGCCGTGCCTATCTACGCGGCCATCATCCCGATCTATCGCTTCTCGTCCGACGTCGGCCTGTATGACACGCTGCTCGGCCTGCTGCTGCCGTTCGCGGCGACGAGCCTGCCCATCACCGTTTTTATCCTGACGGCCTTCATGCGCGCTATCCCGGCCGAACTCGATCAAGCGATGAGCATCGACGGCGCGGGCTACCTGCGGCGCTATGCCCAATTGGCCTTGCCGTTGGCGCGTCCGGCCGTGGCCACCGTGGCCATCTACGCGTTCATCAACAACTGGAACAACTTCATCCTGCCGCTCGTGCTGACACAGAGCGACGTCAACCGCACATTGCCGCTGGCCATCTGGACCTATCAGGGCCAGTACGGCATGAACGTGCCGCTCGTGTTGACGGTCGTCGTGCTCTCGACCTTGCCCCTGCTCATCTTCTACATCTTGCAGCGGCGCAACTTCATTCAAGGCTTGACAGCCGGCGCGTTGAGCGCCACCTGAAGAGGCGGAGTAGGCCGTGCTCCTGACAAATGACGGCGTGCTCCCGCTCGCGCCCACGCCGCGGCGCGTCGCGGTCATCGGCCCTGGGGCTGATGATGAGCGGCTGCTGCAAGGCGACTACCATTATCCGTCGCACCTGGAGATCATCTACGCGGCCCCGCGCGACCTTGTAGCCGAGGGGGTTGATCTACTCCCTCAGGCCGGAGGAGCCTACGCGGCCGGTCCTTATTTCACCCCGCACGTCACGCCGCTCGCGGGCCTGAAAGCGGCGCTAGGCGCCGGGGCGGAGGTCCGTTACGCCCAGGGGTGTAACGTGCGGGGCGACGACAGGTCCGGCTTCGATGAGGCGATCCGGGTGGCCCGGGACGCTGAAGTCGCCGTGATCGTGGTGGCCGGCAAGAGCGGCCTGTTGCGGCCGGTAACCGTCGGCGAGGGCAACGACGCGACCCGCCTCGCGCTCACGGGCGTCCAACAAGAGCTTGTCGACGCGCTCGCGGACACCGGCACGCCGCTCGTCGTCGTCGTGCTCAGCGGACGCGTGCACGCGCTCGGTCCCGTCGTCGCGCGGGCAAACGCGGCCGTTTTTATGGTCCCGCCCGGCGAGGAGGGCGGCGCCGGGTTGGCCGACATCCTCACCGGAGCCGTCAACCCCAGCGGCCGTCTGCCCGTGAGCCTACCGAGATCGGTGGGCCAGGTCCCGGTCCATGTCGGCGCGCGGGCGGGCGGGGACCGCGCCATGTTCTTCGGCGACTACATCGACTCTCCGACGGCGCCGTTGTTCCCGTTTGGGCATGGGCTCAGCTACTCTACGCTTGCGTACAGCGACCTGAGCGCGCACGGAGCGAGCACGAGCGCGCCCATTGAGGTAGCAATCACGGTCCGTAACACGGGGGAGCGCGCCGGAGCCGAAGTGGCGCAGCTCTACTATCGCGACGATGTCGCGACCGTCGCGCGGCCCAACCGCATGCTGATCGGGTTTGCCCGTATCCCGCTCAACGTTGGACAAGCGCGGCGAGTCACGTTTATCGTCGATCCATCACGGCTCGCCTTCTACGATGCGGGTATGCGTTTCGTTGTCGAGCCGGGCAGCTTCACGTTCAGTGTCGGCGCGTCCTCGACCGATATTCGCGCGGAGCAAGCCCTGGTCCTCGACGGGGAGATCACCGTCCATCGACAACGTAACATCGTGGCGACCCAGGTCGTCATCGAGTGAGGATGTAGGGCTTAGGTACCTGGGTATCCATTACGCGATGCCGGCGTCGTCGAACGCGCGCGCCAACAGGTCGGACAGGCCGAGTCGCGCCGCCCAGTGCCGCAGGTAGTCCCGGTCGATGTCGCCGGCCCGGACCTTGAGCACGCCCAAGATGTCGTTCCACTGTCGGTCGGACACCTCATCGCCCAGGCGATACCATTCCAGCTTCGCCAAGATCGTCCCCTCGGCATCCGCCAGGTAGACGCTATCCTCGCCGCCCGGCTTGATCGGCGCTGATATCCGACGCTCGAACTGCGAGCGGTCGAAGGGGCGTCCCTTAGTGATGAAGACGTCGACCTTGAAACCTGTGTCCAGATGCAAAAGGTTGAAGCTCGCGCGATGCCGGATCGCGTCGCGCATTATCTCCGGGTCGGCATAGAACTGCTCCGAGAGCATGTCCGCGAGGCTATCCACCTGATCCTGGCGGAGGTCCGCGACGATGTCGGCGTCCGCCGTCGCGCGGTACGTCCCATGGACGCCGCTGGCGAGCGACCCACCGATGTAGTAGAGGGCGCCGAGGAGTTGTAGGGCCGCGATGACCATCAGCGTCACCGGTATCGGGTCCGCCGTCACGTACGCGTCCTCCTCATGCTGCCCTGCCCTGCCTGCGCGCGCCGCCCTCAGTTGTCGCGCCGCCACGGCGCCCAGCCGCTGCTCGTCCAGGCGAAACCGCGCCTCGTGGGCGCTCGCGCCCGGACATCTCCGCGCGATACCCTCCAACGCCAACGTGGAAAGCAGCGCGTTCATACCGGCGATCAACTGGAGTTTGCGCCACGCCGGGAGGCGCGCCATGATGGCGATGTGCATCCGCTCCACAGCAGGATGGGTGTCCTCGGACAGAGTCCTCACGGTCGTCACTCTTGTACCTGTGTGTACGCGGACTATAATCGCCTACGCAGGCTGCGCTACCGCCATCCTCTCGACTGTGACACGAACGTATCCCACCTCTTCGCCCGGCAGCAACTCTCCGATATCATCCGTGAGCGTAAAAAGGATAGCATCGCGCGCCTGCTTCTCGGCCTCCTCGCGCGTCTTTGCACCGCCGACAATACCCAGACTCGGAACCCTGAAACCCCAATCGTCCGTTTCATCATCGTAGACATAGATGACGGATAGATCCATCGTGCCCTCCTTCGTGACAACGTGCTACAAACGGCGCAATTCGTCAAGCGTATATCCGAAGGTACGCGCGACCTGCGCCATCCGCGCCGCCCCCAAATCACTCCCATCGTGATGCGCCCACGTTCGCGTTATCCCATCCTTTTCCAGCTGCCTGTGCGATCCGTGCCGGCGTATCTGCGTCCATCCGTCACGCTTGAGTGCGGCCAACACCTGCGCCGCTTTAGGCACAACGACCTCCCCCACAAAACCTACTTGGCATACCTTGTAGCCCCTTATACTCATTATCGCTTATCAAGCGTTTCGGCGGCGCGGGTGTCCAAGTTAGAATTACCAGAGTCTGCACACAGTCTACATCGCGGCTAGCGCGAAAAAGATGCAATGCCGCATCGCTATTCCGCGTGTCCGCGCCCATACGGACTAATCGTGCGATAATAGAGGTAAGAGGGATGACGACCCAACGATTGTCTAGCCCACGAGCGACGCTCCATGCAGACGCATGGCCGCCGCGTGGGAGTGAAGTGAGAGGAGAACGGGTGACTGACGACGAGCGGCGACGCCCACGGCGACAACGCGGGCGTGCGGATCAGCGGCAGCCCACGCAAGCTGACCAGCCGGGGCAACCCACAAACCAGGACAAGCCTACCACAAACCAGGGTCAGTCTACGCCAAGCGGGCAGTCGGGGCGGACCGGCCAGCCGGGACAAGGCGGGCAGCAGGGCCGGTCGGGACAAAGCGGCCAACAGGGCCAATCGGGCCAGCCCAGGCAAAATAGGCGGTCGAGAAACCAGGGGCAAGGGGCGCGCCCCGAGCAGGCACGGCCGGCCGCGCAGGTGAAAGGGCAGCGCACGCCCACCACGCTCCGGATCATCCCGCTCGGCGGCGTGGGCGAGGTGGGCAAGAACTGTACGCTGCTCGAATATGGCGACGATCTGGTGCTCGTCGACGCGGGGGCATCCTTCCCCGGTGTGGATGAACCCGGCGTCGACCTGCTGGTGCCCGACGCCTCGTACGTGCGCGACAACGCGTCCCGCCTGCGCGGCATCGTGCTGACCCACGGCCACGAGGATCACATCGGCGGCCTTGCCTTCGTGGCCCAACAGATCGGCGCACGCGCGCCGATCCCGCTCTACGGCTCGCCGCTGGCCCTGGGTTTCGCGCGGGGGCGCATCGAGGAACGCAAGGCCTCACGTCTGTTCGATCCGCGTCCCATTAGCGCCGGCCAGCGTCTGAGTCTGGGCGGCCTCACCCTCGAGACCATCCCCGTCGGGCATAGTATCCCCGACGCCATGGCCCTGGCCATCCACTCCAGCATCGGGACCATCGTCTACACGGGCGACTGGAAGTTCGCCGACATGCCCCCCGAGGGGCGCAAGCGGCTGCAGGAACTCGGCCGCGAGGGTGTCACCGCCGTGCTGGCCGACTGCGTGCGCATCGAGTCGCCGGGGCACACCCCCTCGGAAGAGGGCGTGTCCAAGGCCATCGAACGCTTGATGCGCGGCGCGCCGGGCCGCGTCATCGTGACGACCTTCGCCTCGAACGTGCAGCGTGTGGCCAACACCATCAACACGGCCCATCGTCTGGGCCGCGCCTGCGTGCTGATGGGCCGCTCGATGGAACGCAACATCGGGGTGGCGCAGGAGATCGGACGGCTGCAAATACCGGAGGGCGCGTTGATCACGGCCGAGGCGGCCCGGCGCTGGCCGGCCGATAAGGTGGTGCTGATCACCACGGGCAGCCAGGGCGAGCCGGGCGCGGCGCTGGCGCGCATCGCGGCGGGCGAGCACCGCCAGATCCGCGTGCACCGCGACGACACCGTGATCATCGCCGCCTCGCCAATCCCCGGCAACGACGAAACGGTGTCGCGCACCATCGACAACCTGTTCCGCCAGGGCGCCAACGTGCACTATTCGCGCATCACGCCCGATATCCACGTCTCGGGGCACGCCGCCTACGAGGACCACAAAGAACTGCTGGAGATGCTGCGCCCGCGCTTCGTGTCGCCGTTCCACGGCGAATACCGCATGATGGTGCTCTACCAGCGCCTGGCCATCTCGCTGGGCATCTCCGAGAAGCGCATACTCATCCCCGAGTTGGGCGGCGTGATGGAGTTTGGGCGCGAGGAGGCGCGCCGCCGCGGGTCCGTGCCGAGCGGCCAGGTCCTCGTCGACGGCCTGACCGTGGGGGCGGTCACGAACGCGGTGCTGCGCGACCGCCGCTCGCTGGCCGACGAAGGGCTGCTGGTCGTCGCGGTGACGCTCGACCGCGAGTCGGGGCGGATCATCGGCGCGCCCGACATCGTGGCGCGCGGCGTACCGGGCGCCGACGACGGCGCGCTCGCCGTGGAGGCGAAGGCGCGTGTGCGCCGTACGCTGGAGCGCGGCCGCCGCGGCATGGTCGAGCCACGCCTGGTCCAGGACCTGATCAAGGAGGCTGTAGCCACCTACGTCCTGCGCGAGACCGGCCTGCGTCCCATGGTGCTGCCGGTGATCACCGAGGTATAGGCGACAACGGCGGCGCAACGACGGTGAAAGGGCGTTGTACGACATAAATGTAATGAAGGAACGAACGCGCTTTCAGTTACATAATCTACAAGCCTGTTATGCTCTCTCTAGCTCAACATAGATGGTCGGATTGGCGTTATGCGCGCGTCTCCCGTCGCGTGTCCGGCACAGCCCTGCCTGGACCAGCGTAGACACAACCAACCTTGTCGAATAGAGCTCACCTATCCTCATGTCTTTTTAAAAGCAGGAGCACCGGACCCATGCGCTTTCCGAAGTTGTCTATTATTACCTTCGGCGTCGTCTTAGCAAGTCTCCTAGCAGGTCCGGGGCTGCCGCTTCGCGCGCACGCAGGCTCGACGGACACGGTAGCGGTGCTCACGCAGCACAACAACATGGATCGAACCGGGGTGAACCCGAACGAAACGATCCTCAACACCTCTAACGTCAACCCAAACAGCTTCGGATTGCTCTTCAAGTTGAACGTGGACGGGCAGATCTACGCGCAGCCCCTCTACGTGCCCAACATGGCGATCGCCGGCGGCGTCCACAACGTCGTCTTCGTCGCCACCATGCGCAACTACGTCTACGCGTTCGACGCGGACACGCCGGGGCCGCCGCTGTGGCGGACAAACCAACTGGGTGGGCCCATCCCCCTGGCGAGCAGTCCCGAGATCGGCAAGGCGTGCGGTACCTACCAGGATATCTCCGACGCGGTGGGCATCGTGAGCACCCCTGTCATCGACCCGGCGAGCAACACGATGTACGTCATGACGACGAACAAGGACGGCGACGGGAGCTACCACCACCGGCTGCACGCGCTGGACCTGGCGACGGGGCAGGACAAGGTTACCCCCACCGACGTCCAGGCCTCATCCCCAGGCAACGGCACGGATAGCGTGAACGGGCAGGTCCCCTTCAATAACCAGACAGAGTTGCAGCGAGCGGCCCTGCTGCTGTCACAAGGCAAGATCTATGCGGCGTTCACGGGCTACTGCGACACGGGTCCCTACCATGGCTGGGTGCTCAGCTTCAACGCGGGCGACCTGAGCCTGAACTCCGCGTTCAATGACACCCCCAACGGCGGCTCACCGGACGGCTTCGACGGGGCGGGTATCTGGCAGTCCGGGCTGGGTCCGGCCGCCGACGCCGCCGGGAACATCTACGTGGGGACGGGCAACGGGCTGTCCGACGCCAGTAGTGTCCCACCCCAACCGGACTACGGCGACAGCTACCTCAAGTTGAGCCCGAACCTCCACTTGAACGACTGGTTCATGCCGTACAACGTGAAAACGCTCAACGACAATGACCTGGACATCAGCTCGAGCGGAGCCGTCCTCATCCCCAACTCGAACTATTTTTTCGGCGGCGGCAAAGAGGGCAAGCTCTATCTGCTCAACCGTGACAACCTGGGGCATTTCAACGCCGATCCCAACGTCCAGTCTCAGGTCGTGCAGAGCTTCCAGGTCACGAGTACCGGCGGCAATATCCACGGTGGCCCCGTCTTCTGGCAAGGTCCAAACGGCGCGTACGCCTACGTCTGGGGCGAGCAGGACACCTTCAAAGCGTTCCGGTTCCACTACAATACGAATCGGTTCGACACAACACCGGCCTCGCAGAGCACGATGCTCGACCCAACAGTCTGCGGAGGCGTCTGCATGCCGGGCGCGGCGCTCTCGCTCTCGTCCAACGGCAGCGCGCCGGGGAGCGGCATCATCTGGGCGGCGCTGCCGCTCAACGGGGATGCGAACCACAGCGTGCGCCCCGGCATCCTGCGCGCCTTCGACGCGACGGACTTGAGCCACGAGCTGTGGGACAGCGAGCAAAACCCGGCGGATCATGTGGATACGTTCGCTAAGTTCAGCGCGCCGACGATCGCCAACGGGCGGGTGTATCTGGCCACGTTCTCGGGTTACCTTGCTGTCTACGGACTGCGTGATCCTAACGCATACGCGCCGACCGCCACTAATACCGCTGTCCCACCGACCGCCACCAATACGCCCGTCCCGCCAACCGCCACTAATACCGCTGTCCCGCCGACTGCTACCAACACCGCTACCCCGTCGGCCACCAGCACACCAATACCGCCTACGGCCACGAGCACAGCGACGCCGCCACTCTCACCAACGGCCACGAACACACCGATTCCATCGAGCACCACGGCGGCGACGACCGCCGCGATGACGCGGGTCCCGGCCAGCGGCGCCACGGCGACGCCACCCACCATACCCGTCTTCGGCCTAGCGCGGGCGCCTGCGCCGCGGCTGCATGAAGCTAGCCACGCGCCCATGGGTCCGCACGTCACGCTCAACGCGGCCACTGGGGTGTACCATCAAGGTGTTGCCGTGAGCGGCTCCCGCTTCCGTGCGCGCGAACGAGTGAGACTTTATTGGGATCGCATCAGTGCCACGCCCCTTGGCGCCGCGACCGTGGCATCCAACGGCTCCTTCAAGATCACGGTCACCGTTCCGCAGGCCGTTTCCGGCACGCACGCCGTCCTCGCGGTCGGCGCCAGTAGCCGGCTGAGGGGGCGCGCCACGCTGCGCGTCATCCCGAGCATTGTGTTGCTTCGCACCCTGGGAGCATCGGGCGTCCGCAATAAGGTAAGCGGCTATGGATTCGCCGCCCACGAGCGCGTGACGGTCTACTGGGAACCGCGGAGAGGGAGCGGCGTGCGGCTCGGCGCCGCCATCGCCAACGCGGTAGGGACGTTCACGGATCGGACGGCCATCAGCTATACAACGCCGGCGGCAAAGCCCGGACGTTACGCGGTCGCCGCGGTCGTCACGGTAGCGCGTAACCACAAAGATGTCTATACCCCTCCGTTCAGCGTACAGGCCCCGAAGGTGAGGCAAACCAGACGCGGATAGTCGTTGGACGACGTAACGGACACGCGTCGGCGAGGATAACGACGTTGTCACGACATGTCGTCGTGGTCATCGATCCCGGTCCCGTTCAGGCGCTGCTTGACGCGCGCGGCGACCGCTGAGAAGCGCTCGCTCGCCAACTCACGGTCGAGTTGATCGACGATCCCGATGATCGTCGCCGCCGACACCGCGGCGCCGGACGGCAGCGCCGCGATGATCTCCCGCACACGGCGACCGACCCCGCCGGCATCAGGTGCGGTGAGCATATCGAACAGATACGCGTCCGCAGGCTTGGGGGGGACACCAGCGGTATCCTCATCCAGCCACATGGCAAACGCCTCGATCTCCTGCTCCCTGGTCTTCGATCGTCCCCACGCCATGAACGCATCCTCCCCACCCCTACTATACGACGCTGACGACCGCCGTAGCGTCGGCCCCATGTTGAGAGGACGCTATGATGGATAACCAGGCTGCGCTTATACTTACAGTCGTCTAGCGTCGAACACACTGATAGTTTTGTCGATCGTGTTGGCGACAAAGACGCGCCCGGCGCTATCATCGACGGCGACCGCCGGGTTGGCCTCCCATGTGCCTTTCCCCGCGGTCTCAGTGTGCACGATCTGTCCCGTGCGCGCATCGAGAGTAGTGAGGCGCCCCGGCATAATCCCAGAGGTGAATGGGTCCTCATTCACTACGAAGACGCGGCTCGCACGATCATCAACAGCTAGGGATACCCGCGTGCTAGAGATCGACAGGGTATCGGCCCGCACACGCCGTCCGGTGTGCGTGTCGAGCACGTTAATAATGACCGGGCCAGGATTGGAACTATGGGAGGTGCTGACCGCAAAAACCCGCCCGGTCACCGTGTCCACAGCCATCGGCGCGCCCCCCATGTAATCAATATAGCTGCTCTGGCTGCAGTGCAATAGTCGGCCTGTCGCTAAGGCCACTACACACACGCGCTCCCCGCGCGTGCTCTCGTCGTAGAGATCGACGATGATGTGACCCACACGCTCGTCGACCACAAACGCAGCCGGTCCTTCGTTTCCTTGAGTGGGCACAGACACATCCGAGAGCACGGCTCCCGTCGTTTCATCGAGCACTACCTCTTCTGTCCCCGATAGCAGGCGGACGCGCGCATGGCGCGCATCGACCAGCACCATGAAAGGGGGGCCAGCACCGGGAACAGTATCCAACAGCGCGCCCGTCGTTTCATCGAGGATATGCACATTTCGGTCGCCGGAAACGAAGACGTGCCGGGCGTAGGGATCTATCCCTATGGCATTTGGGTCTGAGCCAACCGGGATAGTCCGCAGTAGCATACCGGTCGTCCCGTCGAGCACGAGAAGAGTACCGGGACTATTCGCTGTCAGGCTTCGTTTGATGAGCCAGACGCGACCGGTACGCGCGTCTACAGTTACTACTCTCGACACATAACCACTAAAAGGCACGGTATGCACGAGCGATCCGGTGGCAGCATCGAGGACGCTCACGCTGCTTAAACTGAGGAGACCGCTGCCATCATTGATGGCATTAGAATCGTGGCCGTTGAGGACAAAGACGCGTCGACTGCGTGGGTCGTCGATTACCGCGAAGGGGGACTGCGAAAGACGGATTGTCCGCACGAGGGGGGAAGCGCGCTGGGGAGCGGTGGGATGCGCCCCTGCCGATGTACAAGCCGCAGTCGAGCCGGCCATAAGCAGAGCTAGGAAGCAGGCAACACTTGTCCTATAGGATGTCTGCCGATCTCCAAATACTATGTTCATGGGGAGGGTCCTCTTTCTCACTTCGCAAAACGGCACAGCCAGCATCGCAACACGAGGCTCTCGCCGCTTATGAGCGAGGTGTTATTGTGAGCGGCGATTCTGCCCAGGAGCGAGGTGCCCTCGCTCCTGGGCAAGAAACAAGAGCGCTCTCTTATCCTTTATCGTAGATCATATGGCAAGCCTCATTCCTTTAGTAACATGCCGCGTAACGCAGCCAATAGTAGTCGTAGGCGATGCTGTGTGGCACGCCCGGCTTGATCGCCGGTGTCTTGCAGTGGGGCAACGGAATACCTGGGCTCGTGTTGCCTTGTGCGTCGGCCGACTTGTCCCCGCCGTCCTTTTGGTAAATGCCCAGATCGTCGGGGCTAGCATCGTCGGCGCCGCGGAACACGAGGGCGCGCAACGGGCTGTTGCTCGGCGTTCTAGTGTGGTACAGGTAGTCGTGGTCGTACATCCATGTGAACAGGTCGGCCAGGTACGTTCCCTCGGCCGGGGTGGCGGCAAAGCTATCGCTACTCCAATTGGTTTCCGTGAGGATAACCGGCAGGTTGCCAGGAATATTCTTGGAGTTTCTCCACTCGCTGAGCATGGTGTCCAGCCTTTCGCAGCCGTTGTTGACGACGTTCAGATGGCGCTTTCTGTATGCGGGATCGGGGTTCTGAGGGTTGTTGTCGTAGGCGTTATAGGTGGTGTAGAAGTTTTTCCAATATCTCCCTGGGGTGTCGTACCCATAAGGGTGGACGGCGACGCCCAAGTTCGCCGATGTGACGGTCGGGCCACCGGGGACGTTGTACGCCTGCATTTTTTGCGCACTAAACGGCTGACCTGCCTCCCTGACCGCGTTACCCGCGACGACGATGTTGGACGAATAATACGTTCCCTGACACGCGCCAATTCTGGTCCGATCCGCCGTTGGGGCGGCCATACCGCCGGTGAGGATGCGATACGGGCTGCCCTGCGCCACGGCGCTCTGGATGCCGTGCGTGGCGGCGGCGAAAACATCTGGGTAATGGTAGGTGCCGTCCGCCTTCTGACCGGGTTTTGCGTCCAGCGCGTCCACACCGTCGTACGCTTTCCCATCGGTGTATCCCCTGAAGCTGCTTCCGTTCGGCTCGTTGCCGATTTCGAAGTACACCATACGACTTGTGCCTATGAGGGCGTACAGGTATTGGACGAAATCCTGCGCCTGTTTGTACCACAGAAGAGGCTTCATGTCGCTGGGGCATCCCCCGTTTGGTGTCAACTCGATGATGGGGATTTCGTTATCGTACTTGACGGCCGCCACAATGATGCTCCCCGCGTCGCCTTCGTTGTTCAGAGCAGAGACAATCGGGTTACCCCTGCTGTCGAGGACGACCTTCCCATTGCTGTCTTTGAGGGGATTGTCGAAGTTCGTGTTCCACCACACGCGGCCTGGAGCATAGGTGGAAATGCCGTATTGGCTGTAACTCGGACACGCGAGCTGCGCGTTGAAACGGATGTACTGCCCTCCCAGCTTATTTTTGACCGCTCTAGCAGTCTGTCGGAGAGAAGCTTGCCGACCTCATTTATCGTGCTGTGGGAGGGCAAAATCGCGTCTGTAGCCCGTATCTTGGCCTCAAAACGGCCTCCACGCGCACTTTCCTCCGAAAAAACACGTTCTCTCCGACAAACTGCTAGGCTCAAGGTTCCCGTAGTACTGGCCCGTTATAATACTGGGGCAGGTGACATCGGGATGGGGCGCGGAGGAACACTGGCTCATCCCCGCCTCACCGTGGATAGTGTACGAACCGGATTCGCCATAAATAGTTTGCGCTCCATCGTTGAAAGGGCCGGGCGTGGCGCTCGCGGACGGGGCGCTCATGGTTGTGGCCAGCGCGGCCTGTGCCTTGACCCCGGATGGGCCCGGTCCGTATGTGATGTCCAGGTACGGAGCCAGCGATGGATCAGCGCTCGCCGTGCCCAGCGAGCCGGCGAAGCGGACGGGCGTTCCCGCGCTCTGTAGCGTGACGCCCCCGTTACTCGCGCCGTCCCGTGCCCATTGCTTGACCAAGCCGGTCACGTCCCAGCTCTGCCAGTGCCCGGTGCTGCCGCTCTGTGCGATGGGGGCGCTGCTCGTCACGACCGCGGGGGCGCTGCTCCAACTCGGCGGCTGCGCGGGATCGGAACCGGTCGCTGGGGGCGCGTTCTGGTAGAGTTGGACCCCCGTCGCCCCCGTCTGGTTTGGCGTGTACAGGCGCAGCGCCGCCGAGGCGATCGGCGCGTCGTACGGGACGGACGAGAGGTCGAAGTATGCCTGCCCATTGTAGACACAGCCATTCTCCGCGCCCACCACGAGGTCGGTCGGTGGGGCAGCTGTGGTCGGGGCGCAGCTGTTTACGCTCCCCGCCAGGCCGCTATCGACGTACGCGGAGCCCGTGGCGATCGGCAGGTCCACGGTCACGGGGAAGACGCGGTGGGGGTCGTGCAGCCAGGCGGGGTCGACGTTGAGCGCGAGGTACGCGTTGTTCGCCGTGGTGAGGACCACGCTGGTCGTGGCCGGTCCGGTGTTCACTGGGGCCGCGGGGTCCGCGCCACTGTCGGTCGCGATGGGGACCTGCGCTAGGTACTCCGTCGGCGTGATGACGTAGGGGCTGCCGCTGTCATCGTATCGCGTGATAGGCTGCGTCACCCGCACGACGCCACTCGCGTCCTGGAACGTCTGCACGTCGACTGCCAGCGCGGGAGGACCCTTGCCCAGCGTCACCTGCCGGCTCGGCCGGCCACTACGCCCGTCACCCGCGGCGAGGGTATTGACCAGCGCGTTCGCGGCTGCGGCGACGAAGAAGACGCGGTTCACCTGCTCGTCGACCGCCGCCACCGCGAAGACCTGCTCGTCGTCGGTGCTGATATCGCTGCGGCCGATGATCACGCGCCCACTGCGCGTATCGACCACGCTGCCCGAGCCGGTGAACGCGCGGCTAGTGGCTGTGTCCACCACCAACGGTGTCCCGCCCTCGCAGGCGACGCGCCGCACTACTCTACCCGTCGTCGCGTCGAGCAGCCATAGCTGTGGCCCCCCTCCGTTCACCCGGTCGAGGTCCATGCTCGCGATGACCCGCCCCACCCGCGCGTCCACCGCCAGCCCGACCACCTGTTGGGGCAGGATCACTTTCGAGATAAGGGCGCCGGTCGTCGCATCGAGTGCCGCGACGCAGACGCTGTCCGATATCTGGGCGTGATCGTCGCAGCCCCCCACCAGCGCATTGGCTACAAAGACGCGATTGGTGCGTGCGTCGATCGCTAGCAGGTCGCCGACGACAAAATCGCGCCGCACGACCATGCCCGTGGTCCCATCGAGCACGAGCCCCACGTCGGTGAAAACGCGGTTCGTGCGCTCGTCGACGGCGAGGGCATCCGGGGTCTGGGACAGCCGCACTGTGCCCAGAAGCGCGCCGGTCCGCGTGTCGAGCACGCTGATGACGCCAGGGGCACCGGGCGGCGTGCTGCTGCTGTTATACGTGCCACTCGTCGCGATAAAGAGGCGGCCAGTCCGCGTATTGACCGCCGTCGCAGGCGTGGCGTTGGTCTCGAAGAAGGCGGGAGAGTGGAGAGGGATCGTCCTCTGGGCCATCCCTGTGGATGCATCGAGTACGGTCACGTTACTACTTCCCGTCGGGCGACCGTGGCGATCAAGCGGGCCGCGGTTGACGACGAAGACGTGGCCGGTGCGCGCGTCCACGGCCAGCGCGGCGGGCGCCTGACCCACACGTACAGTTCCGACGGTCACGCGCCTGGCATCGTCCGCACGCACATGCGACTGTTGGCCCAGGGAGGCGATGAGGACACACGTCAAGGCCGCTATCTCACGTAGGCGTCGGCCCAGTCCAGCGGATTTGATTGTAGACGCCATACTTTGTCACCCACTCCTTATGCGTGATATGCGTGATCCACCGCCGACGAGTCGTCTGTCAAGGGGGTTACTCATAGTATCGACTATCCGACAAATGTTGGGGAGCGTCATCCTTAGCGCTTCTGACCGACGAGTCCACACTATCAGAACGCTTGCGGCTCGACGGGTGAAACGACGAGCCCACCGCCACAAACAATGTTCCACTCCGCCCATCCGTCGATGGGCTGGGGCGATGAGGCGCCGGGCGGCGTGAGCAGCACGTAACGCGACACGGGACACGAGAGCCCCGGCGTGGGTGTATCACCCCATTCGAGCGAGAAGAAAGCTGAGCCGCCACGGCCGAGACGAACGGCGCGCGGAGGGACGGCAACAGGAGGCGTGAGGCGTCCGTCATTATGGGAAACGAAGGTCGGCTGCACGCGATGGCGCACGTCGAGCAAGTGGACCTGTGGGTACCCCACGAGGACACAGGCCTGTGTGGAGCGATTGCGCCACCGGAATAGCTCCCGGACATCGCCCGTTTCGGCATCTTTGCTGACGGATGAGAGCTTCAATTGGGCGGGACGGCAGGTCGGGATAGGGTGAGGTAACACGGCCGAGTCGCCTGTGTCCGCTACGACGTGGGGGAGCCCAAGGATGACAGCCCCACTGAGGGCAAGCCCACCCGCCAATCTTTTCATCGCTCGTGTCACCTTACCTATTCATCACGTAGGCGCTTCCATTAGCGTAGCGCGTGTTCGACTAAAATCCGCCACGTTGATCGATCAACGTGGCATGCGCCCCGCAGGCTAACACAAATTAGATGGATGGAGAGGCCGCTGTTAGAGGCGCGTGGTGTCAAACACGCTCACCGTGTTATTGCCTCCGTTGGCGATGAAAAGGCGTCCTGTCCGCTCGTCCACGGCCATCGCCACCCCCCGAGATCCGTCGGGCTCGATGACGATGCGGGGCAGTGTCAGGTGGCGCAGTGGCTTGCCGGTGCGCGCGTCCAGCACGTCGAGGACCGTGCGGGACGGGGCCTTGCCGGTGACGGCTGGCGTAGCGAGGACGTAGAAGCGCCCCCGTTGCGCATCCGCCGCCACCCCGATGGGCGAGGACTCCCCGCCGAGCGCGTTGGGGATGGTGTCGCCGCCCACCTCGCGCCCGCTGCGCGTGTCGAGCACACTGACCGAGGCCGCCGGCGGGGACCCTGGCCCGTAGCCGGTCGCGATCTCATAGTTATCCGGCGTGTTCACCACGGCGACACGGCCCGCCGCCTCGTCCACGGCGATGACGCCGGACGACCCGCCCGCCGGCACGACCGACGCCCGCCGCGCGCCCGTGCGCGTCGCCACCACGCCAATGTTGGCGTCGCCACGCCCGTCGCCGTAGAGCAGGATGGCGCTGCCCGCCCGCGTGTCCACCGCCATGGCGCTCGGCTGCTGCGGGTAGCCCTGCTGGCTGCTCAGGTCGGCCGTCTTGAGCAGCCGCCCCGTCACCGCGTCGAGGGTGTCCACACACATATCAGCGAAGCCTGTAGTGTCGTCACCACACGCGTAGGGCAGCATGATGCGCCGCGCGGCGCCGTCCACCGCCAGCAGGTCGGCGTACTGGGGGATGCTACGCTTGAGGGGGCCCGTCGTCGCGTCGAGCACGGCGATGCTCCCGGGACCGCTCCCCGCCGGCCCGTGGTCGACACCGCGCACGGCCACAAAAACCTCGCCGTACCGCGCATCGACCGCGAGCCCGCCCGTTGGGCCGCCGCCCCCGACAGAGATCGCGCGCAAGACCGCGCCGGTATGCGCGTCGAGCATGAACACGCGGCCGGTGACGGTGACGAAGGCGCGCCCCGTCGCTTCGTCGACGGCCACCGCCAGCGCGACGGGCTCGCGGCCGACGTCCACGGTGCGCAGCAGCGGCGCGGTCGTCGCCGGCGTTGTGGTCGTGCGCGCGGCCACGGGCGGTCCCACTCCCGCGAGCATAGCCCCCAGGATGAGCGCGGCGACCGCCACGAGCTTGGGCGACCGCAGGCGTGATCGTGATACTGACGCGCCCAGGCGCATGCTCCCTCCTGTCTGTCGTACGCGCATGTCACCACAGTATGACCGAGTGACAGGATGGCAGCCAATAGCCCGGTTGCCTACATATCCCCGCAGTGGTCATCATCCCTAATCGCCTACAAGCGCGCGGGGTCGAGCACGCTCACGGTCCCGTCGCTCCCGTTCGCGACAAAGAGCAACCCTGTCGCCGTGTCCACCGCCAGGGAGGCGGGGCCACGACCTACCATCACCTGCCCCACGACCTGCCCGCTACGCGCGTCGATCACGCTCACTTGCGTGGCCTCGTACCCGAGGCCTATGTCGGTGGCGGCGACAAAGACACGGTTGTGCCGCTTTGCGTTAAACAACTCGCCGTCGCGTGTACAAGTGTACCAGCGCGGTATTGCTTTGGATACTGCCCAAATGTCTGATTGTCGCATGGTACTTTTGGTCTGGCCCGCCGCAAAGGATCGTGAGAAATAGCGCGCGCGCATGTTACAATCTTCGCTATGACAATGACAACACGACCCGCCTATCTGATCCCCCACACGCACTGGGACCGTGAGTGGTACCGCACCTTCCAGCAGTTCCGCCTCGACCTCGTGCGCGTCGTCGACGGCGTGCTCGACACGCTGGAGAGCGACCCCGCCTTCACGCATTTCATGCTCGACGGCCAGACGATCGTCCTCGACGACTACCTGGCGATGCGCCCCGACCGCGCCGCGCAACTGCGCCGCCACATCGCCGACGGCCGCCTTGGCGTCGGCCCCTGGTATTGCCACCCCGACTTGTTCCTGGTCAGCGGCGAGGCGATCGCCCGCAACCTCATGCTCGGCCTGCGCATGGCCCGCGGCTATGGCCGCGCCATGACCGTTGGCTACATCCCCGACCAGTTCGGCCACACCGGGCAGACGCCGCAGATCCTCGACGGCTTCGGCATTGGGAGCGCCGTGCTGTGGCGCGGCGTCAACGCCCGCGCCACGCGCAACGAGAGTACCTGGCAGGCGCCCGACGGCAGCGCCGTCTTGCTGGAGTTCCTGGCCGGCAGCTACTGCAACGCGCAACGCCTCCCCCTCGAGCCCGAGGCGCTGGCCACGCGCTTGCGCCAGTTGTGCAATGTGCTGGCCGCCACCGCGACGGGTCCCGGCGTGCTCTTGATGAACGGCTGCGACCACCTGCCCGTGCAAGCCGGGCTGCCCGCCGCCCTCGCCGCCGCCAACAGGTTGTTGGAAGGCGAGTGGCGGGTCGAGATCGCCTCGCTAGACGAGGCGGTCGAGCGGCTGCGCGCAAACGGGCAGCCCGACGGCGCGACGCGCGGCGAACTGCGCTCCTCGGCCACGGCGCACCTGCTCCCCGGCGTGCTCTCCGCGCGCATCCCGCAGGTCAAGCAGCGTAACGCGCGCGCGCAGCTGCTGCTTGAGCGCGAGGCCGAGCCCTACGCCGCCTGGGCGTCGCTGCTGGGCGCCGCCTACCCGCACGGCGAGTTGTGGGAGGCGTGGCGGCTGCTGCTACAAAATCAGCCGCACGACAGCGTCTGTGGTTGCTCGATCGATCAGGTACACCGTGAGATGGGCGCGCGCTACGATGGCGCGGAGCAGATCGGCGCGGAGCTCGTGGCGCGCGCCGCCGGGCGCATCATCGCGCGCATCGACACGCGCTTGCCCGACGTCGCCGCTGTCCCGGATGAGGAGACGCCAGAGGCCCCGATCCCCGTGGTCGTCCTCAACGGCGGCGACGGGATACGCAGCGAGCGCGTCGTGCTGACCCTGGAGTTGCCGGCGCCGACGGGCGCATACGCCCTGGTCGACGAGCGCGGCGCGCCGGTCGCGCACACCTGGACCAACGCGGGCGGCGAGCCGACGCTAGTCACCGGCGTGCCGCGCGACACGATCCCCGCGCCCGACGTCATCATGTCGCAGGTCGAGGGCAACCGCATGATGGGCATGGGCCTGCAGAAGCTGACCATGCGCGTGGAGGACGACGGCCTGCACGTCGAGGCTACCGTGGGCGAAAACGGCATCATGTCGCGCGAGGAGATCGAGGCGCTCGTCCACGAGGTACACCGGCTGCTGGCCGAGACCGACCCCGCGCCGGTCACCATGCACGTCCACCACAACGAGCGCCACGAGTTGCGCTTGCTGGCGCGCGATGTCCCCGCCCGTGGCTACAAGACCCTGTGGTTGCGCCCGACCGCCGAGCAAGACGGCGCCGGCGATGCGGGCAAGGCCGGGATACCGGGCGACCCGCGCGCCATCGAGAGCGCGTTGTTCACCGTGCGGGCCGACGAGGCCACCGGCGCCCTGACGATCACCGATCGCCGCTCCGGTATGGCCTACGGCCCCTGCAATGTCTTCGTCGACGGCGGCGACGCCGGCGACAGCTACACGTACGCGCCGCCGCCCGAGGATACAATCGTCACGCGCCCCACGGCGCCGCCGACCATCACGGCCGCGCGGGACGAGTTGGGCGCCAGCCTGACCATCAGGCAGGAATTCATCGTGCCGCGGGCGCTGGACGAGGGCCGCTTCGCGCGCTCCGACGAAACGACGACGCTGCCGATCGAGAGCGTGGTGTCGCTGACGCACGGCTGCCCGCGCGTCGACATCGTCACGACCCTGACCAACAACGCCCGCGACCATCGCCTGCGCGTCGCCTTCGAGGCGCCGTTCGCGACCGACCATGTGCACGCCGAGCAGGCCTTCGACGTGGTCCGCCGGCCCATCGGGATCGCGGCGGACGAGGCGGCGGTGGAGACGCCGCACGAGGACCCCGTGCCGGAGGCGCCGCAACAGGGCTTCGTGCTGGCGCACGCGGCGGGGCGCGGCCTGCTGATCGCGAGCGCCGGCCTGCCCGAATACGTGGCGACGGCGGCCGGCGACACGACGACGATCGCGCTAACGCTGCTGCGCTGCGTCGGCTGGCTCTCGCGCGAAGACCTACCAACGCGGCGCGGCGGGGCGGGGCCGGCCCTCGAGACCCCGGAGGCGCAGTGCCTCGGCACGCACACCTACGCCTATAGTCTGATCCCGTTGGCGTCCGATGGGGGGCGAGACGACGCGTGGCGCGGGGCCATCGCGGACGCTCACCACGCCGTGCTGCCGTTGCGCGCGCTGACCGCCGACCCGTCGGAGGGCGAGCTGCCGGCGAGCGCGAGCTTCCTGTCCCTGGACGCGCCGGGCGTGGTCGTGAGCGCTATCAAAGCGGCCGAGGATGGCCACGGGTTGGTCGTGCGCCTCTACAACCCGACGGACGCCCCCGCGACGGGGAGCCTGCGCCTATTGTGGCCGGTTGGCGCGGTCAAGCGGCTGAACCTCGACGAGCGCACGTTGGAAACGCTGTACTCCGGGCCGCCCACTATCGAGGTAGCATTGACGCTCACACCGCACAAGATCGAAACGCTGCGCCTCGTGCCGGCCTAAAGAATGCGGCCCTCACCCCCCACCCATGCGGATTGGTCTCTCTCCGCTCCGCTCCGACAGCCCAACCGGCCTCTCCCTGACGTGGGAGAGGGGGAGCCGCCCTTCAACGCATGTGAAACACACTCTAAAGAATACAGTGGTTACGGACGAACTATCGCGCCAATGAGGAGCGCCGCGCCGCAGGCGAGGAGGGTGGCTATGATGGCCGTGGCAAAAAAGAAGGTCAGCATGTAGAGTAGGACGAGCGCGTGGTTGTTGCGACGGTGACCGGCAAGCCCCAACCCCCGGCGTAGCCGCCGATATTGCTCGACGCCGACCTGACCGCGCAGCAAGACGAGCATCGCGCCGCCGGCCAGCAAGGGGAAGGCCGCGCGCTCGGCCTCGCCGCGCAACGTCTGCTGGAGGAGGACGGATAAGCCCAGGACAAGCCCGGCGAAGGCGATGGCGAACGCGCACAGCAACAAAGCCGCCGGCGATAGCGCGCCGGGCGCGAGGCCGGGCCGCTGCCGCGAGCGCCTGCCCTTTATGGTGGTAAAGGGTCGGGCGAAACGCGCGCCGATAGGTAATCCTGCTTTACGGGCGCGAGACGCGCCGGCGGACATCGTGCGCGCCCGGCGGACCGGCCTAGCCGGCGCGGCCTCCGGCGTCGCATCCATGGGTTTGGCGTGACTACGCGCGGCCGGGCGCTCCAGTAGCGGCCGCGGCGCGTAGACAGCATGCTTCTGTATAACCGATCGCTGCGCCATATCCCCATCCTCCTACCTGTTCAACCAGGGCTCGTGAATTACCGGCCGACGACGTGTCCACTGGGCAGCGCAGCGCGCCGCCGCGGTCCCCGCGGCCTGTCTGCGCGTCCATGCGCCCCTGGTGTGCCCGAGCGTCGCGCCCCCAACGGCGTGCCGCGGG
>JAABUV010001778.1_pt1 | contig 30645 bp, 30 predicted proteins | sample 5559971 | NCBI WGS metagenome assembly JAABUV01 (sample SAMN10711881, study PRJNA513362) | rock metagenome | isolation source: Antarctica rocks | place: Antarctica: Victoria Land, Knobhead nord | collected 2015-12-19
TTTTGAGTGATTCTCAAGCAATTCACGAAGATTCTTTATCGTCGATTCTCTTAATCAAGTTGAACAGCTTATTTTCACTCGTCTGTTTCATGAGAATGAGTTGATTCTCTTGATCGAGTGAACTTTGTATACTTAGTGAGCGATAAGTTGTCTAGTGATTCAAACAGTCTTGTTGTTGATTCTATTAAACTCTTTAGTGTTGTTCAATCTTTCAATTGCGTTGATCATCAGATAAACGAATTTCTTTAGACTTGTTCTGTCTGTACAAGTATGTTGAATGAATAATGAGATCAGTATCATGTGATTAACAAATTCTTAATATAATGTCAGAATCGTGTCTAAATGAGTTAATCAGCGAAAGTCAGAATTGAGTAGTGCTTGATCTTTAAAAATAGCTATAACTGAATATTAAGAATACAGAAGAAGATGAGTACAAGAGCTTTTATTTAAGTAATATTCAGAGACTGTGCTAAGCTTAAAGAGAATGTGTTTGTGACACAGGTAAAATGTGATGTAGAAAGAAAGATGATGTTGAACAAAGAGATGTTAAGAAAAGAAAATAAAGACTGAGTCAGATCTGAATTAGATCTGAGCTAAAGACATTGACTAGTTCTATTCAGTCTTGATACGCTTGTAACAGATGATCACTCTCTTCTTAGAAAAATCATCATTGATGAAAGAATTCTTTATGACTTTAATGATGATTCTTTTGCAAAACTTTGATTTGAGATGATCAGATGCATGACTTCGTCATGTTAAAAAGTAATCAAAGTTCAATGTGCAAAACGCTCAATTCAGATCTTTTAGCAAAGTAATGTTTTTAATGAACAATATTTTGCATTAAGCATACATCTTTAAATAATTTTGTTATCTTTGCAAGATCTTCACGTCATCAATAATGTTTTGAATTTTGTTGAAGATGATGAATGAAAATTCATGCTCAACGACTTTCATTCTTGTCTGAAACAATGTGCGTTATCTCTCTTTTCTTTCTACATCGATGTGAGCACTTCTGATGTTTTCATTCAACGTTGCATGATGATGAGTCTTTAATAAATTCTTCAAACTAATGCTTGCAAAATCAGAAAATGATTGAGTTAATGAAATCATGATATTGATGATGATTGCTTGACATTATGCAAGACTCTTCATTAAGTTCAATTGAGACTTTTCTTTATTATTGCAAGAAATTTGATCAAGCAGAATGAATGCAAATTTTGTGAAAATAATGAAAGTAGACGAGACAACGCTTTTGAAAGACATGCAAATATTGCTTTCAAGAGATGAGATGATAACATTAAGAGAAATCATATCTTGATCATGATGTTCAAAGAGTACATTTACGACATCAATGATGATGATTGTTTGAGTCAGAGATGTAGAAGTCTCAAGAATGAAAAGAAATTAAAATTTATTACAAAGATTGAGTGTCATATTTGAAGAATTGTTATTTAAGTTCATGATTTTTTTTTTGATTGTACAAACTATCATCTCTGCAATAAAGTAAAGTGTTAAAATTGTGAGTAGCTTGAGAAATGTACAGTCACACTAAAGAATATGTGCATAGATAATATGATCAAATTTGATAGTAGTTTAGTAATATTTATTTATATAAAAAGTTAACACTAGATTACAAAATACAGAAGTAAATTCTTCTTTATATACTTAAAAGACTAAGTTCAAGCATCGTTGATGAAATCAGCAAGATTACATGCAACTCATGTAAAATCTCTTGAAGATCATATGTAACTTGAATTCTTATTATCGATGAAATATCAAGATTTGTATGTGACTTAAATTCTTGTAGTTTCAGAGTCTTTAAGAATCAATGATAAAGATTCTCGTAGACTCAATATTTCTGAGAATTGACAGTAAAGTTTCTTGTAGACTCAATGTCTCAATTCTCATAAATTCAGATTCTCATTTAAGAGTTCAATGATAGTGTTAAAGAATAGTTTTTATGTTTATTCTTTATTTTCTGAAGAACTCTGATTTTCATAGATCTGAGTTCTAACAATTATCTCTTCTTTTAATAACAATGTTCTCGTTGTTGAATTGCTTCATTTCTTCATGCAATGCATGACATCAGAGTTCGCTGTGTATCATTGTGTTCTTGAGATTTTCTTTCGATAGTGCAAGCATTAAGTTCAATAGCATATTCTTTATTCTCTGATTTTCATAGATGTAGACTGAACATTCTTTGCAACTCATGTAGAATCTTTAAACAATCAGCAGTATCATTCATGTTTATTCTTTGAATCTTGTAGATCTGAATTCTGACTATTATTTTGTTGTCTCATTATATTTCAACTGTCACTTTATGTACAATGTGATCATGATCTTGATGCTTTGTTTCATTAATGCATTCACATCGACTAGACTTGAATTCTCATAATGATGATTATGACAAGAATTAAGATTTACTTGATTTCAAGTTTTCTTCTGTAGATGATGCTTAATAGTAGAAGCAAACAATGAGCAAAAGATAGTATCAGATAGTAGAAGTAAACAATGAACAGAAGAGCAATGCTTCTGTTGTTTATTATGACTAGCATGATGATGATGATCATCAATATTCATGTTTATTTATTGTGAAGTAGTGAATTTTTATCAACTCATCTTTTTTATCTTTTGCCTGATTTTCTTTCTTCTTCAACTTTCATTCTTGCATTCAATCTTCATCTCATTATTTTACTTAATCTTTTATTCATTCTGTAAAGTAGTTCTGTATGATTTCATCGAGTATCATAATAGTAGTGAGTATAAATCAGATTCTTGATTTAATGTGCAATGAGCTGATTATTTCGCGTCTGAAAATAAGAAAGAAAGAAGATCATTAAAGTGTTTTATTATTCTTATTTCTTCGATTCAGAAATGTACTCATCTCTCATTTACACACTTCATCTGCTGTCAATTCTGTTGTCTCTGATCTGATCACTTTATCTGTTGCTGATGATCATTCTTGCGCGTTTTTTGTCATCTTTATTATGCTCGTCTACATGAAGAATTTATTTTCTTCAGTTCAGTATCATAAGATTGTTATTAATGTATATCACAAGAATGTTTCAGTAAAGAAATGCAAGAAATGCATTGAAAGAAATGTTGAATGTGTTAAGATTAAATTTTCTATTGAAAAGAACTCAAAGAAATGCGCTTTATGCGCAGTATTCAAGACAAATTGTCAATATGAGTCGTAAGTATAATTTTCAGTAGCTTCAAGATGCGAAAATTAAATGATTAATTGATGCTTTTTAAAGCATTTAAAAGCAACTTGATGCTCATTTCTGTCAGCTTTGCTCTCTTTTCATCTGAGTTCAATCTTGTCAGTTTTGCTTCTTCATCACTTCGCTTAAGCTCTCTTTCTTCTCAATTTCACGCAAGCTTCTCTTTGTTCTTTGTTGCATCTGATTCTGAGTCTGTGATTAAGAAGATGATAATCGCTTCTTGTGATCTTTCTTTCAACTCAGCTCAGAGTCAGATGTTTCTTGAATTTGAAAAGTATATTGAGAAGAAGATGCATCTTCTCGTTCTTGATATCAAGATAAACAGAGACAACATCAGCGAAATGAAGAAGAATGTTGAAGACGTGACTATCAATTGCAAAGAGATGCAAGAGCAAATGAAAGCACAAGAGACTTAAATCAATGATTTGCTGTGTTGAATTGTAAGACAGAACAAAATCATTAAAGATCTGCAAAAGCAGATTGAGAACTATGATAATCTTTGACTTGTCTTGATCACTCAGACTCAGAGTGCTCTGATTCTTCTTGCGATGCATTTGAAAGATCAGAATGTCTCTGTTGCAATTGAAATATGCTTTTTTGTAATGTCATCTTCATTCTTGTTCTCTTCGCTCTCTCATATCTCTCTGTTCTCACTTTTATCTTTGACGTTGATCACGCAATCTATCATCAAAGAGATGAAGAACACAGTGAGCTTTGATATGAGCTTCTTATCTCATTCATTCTGTTAATATGATAGCTTGTGCATGTTTTGTGCTATCTGACTAATAGTTGCAAGAGTTTACTTTCATCAACTTTTGAATTTTCGAGAAAGTGAGAATTGAATGATACATATATCATATGAAACTCGTGAGCTATTTGTATATCAATTTCTGCATTTGCTAACGACTTTTTTAAACTGTTGATTCGAGTACTGATGAGAATGATTAAGCGAAGAAGTCTTGTTTTTCTTTTCTTTTTTTCTTTCTAGTGATAGCTAAATAACTATCAATCTTTCTACTTTGTTTTATGCATACTTGTGATCTTTCGTGATGACGTTAACAACTTACTTTCAAACTTGATGAAATGTTTGCAATGAAAGAATCTCAATAAAGTCTTGCAGTTGTCAAGATAGTTTGATGATTCTCAAATATTTTTTGAAGCTTCAAAGTTCTTTCAGCTAAGCAGATATTACAACTGATCATTCTGTATGCAACTATTCAGTATGTTGTTGATCTTTCAGCTATCATGTATTTCTTTCTTCAGCTCAAGATCTTTCACAAGCGACTCATTCAATTCTTTCTTTCTCAAGCAGAAAGATTTCAGCAAGCTGACATTGAATATCAAGTGTATGCGCATCTTTGAAGACAGTTTCAGACGATAGACTTGTCTGCTCAGATGCTTCAGAATTTTATATGATTCATATTTTTTAATTTTAAGTTTCTTGAAAGACTTCTTGATTCAAATGTTCTTGACATTCAATCACATCAACTGATCAATAAAATATATTTTAGCAAAGTGTTTTTTATCATGTTGAGTTGCATAGTCAGCGTTTGTCTCTGCAAGTCTGTAGTGAAGATTCTCATGCAATCTTTTCATTCTCGTTGCGTAGTTCGTGACTGACTCTGATTTCTTTGAGTGACTCTTGATGCTGAACTTCATTCTCGAGTGTTTTTCTGTGACTGCAAAGAATAATGTTATCAATGTTGCAATGTGAACACTATTATTGTAGAAGAACTCAGTCATGATAAAAAGATGAACTCAATCGTTTTGAACATTATTACAGTATACTCAAAGATAAGTCTTGAGAATTTGATTCTGTCTCTTGATTTGATCATCAATGCAAGAATGAAATGCAGTGCTAAGTTTACACTTGATCAGAAGATGATAGCACAGCGAGATTCAAAAGTATGATGTAAATATGAAATTTCTGTCAAAGACTATATTATCAGAAGTCTTGTGATATCAAACTACTTTGTCAAGAAAGAGATCAATCAGATTGAAAACAATCATTGTCTTTTGAATAGAAATGTAGTGCGTCATCTTGAAAAGATAATCGACTATAATCATAATGCTGTCGTAGAAAACATCTGAGATGCTTGTGCTGTCAGAAAGATCGATGATGAAGTTCATAATGATGCTTTCTCATACTTTTCAAGAAATGAGCAAACTATTCAGAAGTTCTCAAATTCTGTGACGTAGTATTTTATATTGCTGACATAATTTACAGATTCTGCAGTATTTCTTAATGTTCTTATTTGTGAATGATCAGTTGAAGATTCATTGAACAAGCTTTAAACATCATCAAAAGTTGAAATGTTCTGCAAGAAAGCTGTCATGATGTTGTTTTATAATTTCTGCTTTAAATTCATTTTGTGCAAAGACATAAATAAATTCTTGAAATATCATGATGTCATCTGTAATTTTCTTTGATCAGTTGATCATGAAGACGCTGAAGTCAATTTCAGTATTGCATATGTTTGAGTTTTTCTTTTTCATTAATTCTTGTACTGTGATGACGAAATGATTCATTTTCTGCTGTTTGCAGATCAATTAAATCAGACTCTTGAAAAAGTAGCTTGCAAAGTCAACAAAGCTTGAGATCAAAACATCATTTCATATCAATGAATTAAAGCATTTATGAATTTTCATAGACTTTGAAACTACATCATCTGTCTCATCTGAATCATTCTGAATCGCAATGAAATGATTCTCTGATGCATTCACTTTCTCTCTTGTGAATAAAGCTTTCTTTATTTCTTCAGCAGAATGATGCATAGTTGAATTTCTGTTCTGACTCATGATCAAACATTCACTTTTCTCAGCAGAACAACGCATGATTAAAACTCTGTTCTGACTCATGATTAAACATTTGCTCTTCTCGACAGAATGACACATAGTCAAAACTCTGTTCTGATTCATGATTAAACATTCACTCTTCTCAACAGAACAATGCATAGTTGAAACTCTGCTTTGACTCATGATCAAACATTCGCTTTCGTCAGCGAAACAACACATAGTTGAATTCTCGCTCTGACTCATGATCAAACATTCACTCTCTTTAGCAGAACGACACATGATCAAAACTTTGCTTTAATTCATGATCAAATATTTGCTTTTGTCAGCAAGATGACACATAGTTGAACTTTCGCTCTGACTCATGATCAAACATTTACTTTCTTCAGCAGAAGAATTTGCTCTTCTGCATTTTCATCTCATCTGAATGATGTTTCTCTCAGTTTCAGCAACAGTGATAAACATCAACTCAATATTCTTGCAAGAACAGATATCTTTTTTAGTTTCAACAACAGTAGTAAACGTTGATTCAATGTTTTTGCAAAAACAAATGTTTTTTCTAGTTTCAACAATAGTAGTAGATCTTGACTCAATGTTCTTGCAGAAATCAATGTCTTTTCAAGTTTCAATGATAGTAATAAATCTTGATTCAATGTTCTTGCAAGAGCAAATGTTTTTCTGACGAGAAATAACAACATTTTGAAATCATCATTAAGACTTTTCATCAGCAGTTAAGAATTTCTTCAAAATCTGAGAAACTTTTCTGATTCTTCTTGCAAACGCTGATAAGTTAATGATCTTTTCAAATGATTTGATGACTATCTTTTCATGATTTCTGATGCTCAGAGTTTTGAACTGTTGAGTGAAGATGATGAGCATTGATGCTGATTAATTCAAGAAATTCTTCAAGAGTTCTCTCATGTATGCTAAATTACAAGTGAACTCTCTCTCGTCTGCATCAATATCTTTCTCATAGTTAAGTCTTCTTGACAAGTCATCAACAAAGTTGCTTACTTTCTTTTGATAAAAGATCTTGAAGTTGTATGCAGTAAGTTTGTTGACTCACTTTATTTATCTGCAAGAGAGCTTGATTATTGTCATGAAGTGTTGAAGATTTGCATGATCATTGATTATCTTTATTTCATGTCAAGTCTTTTCTAAATAATGTCTTCAATAATTCATGCTTTCAATAATCATCAGCATTTTCTGATCATGTGCATCATAGTTTCATTCAATCAATTATCACTTTCTTGATCAAATAATTATTGAGTGTCAATGTAAATTCTCAAGTGTGATATTTGTTTATTAAAACATCATTATTTCTTCTGCAAATTCAAAAACATTCATCTTTAATCTTATGACTTTTGCAGAATTGAAGTGCTGAAGAATAACATTTTGAGCAAAGACAACTTTCAGCTTCTGAAAAGCATTTTGAGCATTGTTGATGAACTCAATTCACTTTATTTGTTCTTTGAGAATTCATCTCTTCTTTGCGTTAAAAAAGAGACTTGTTTTGAGATGATTAATCAAGAATGATGCTATTCTTGAATAGTTCTTTATGAATCAACAATAGAAGTTGACAAAGTCAAGAAATGTTTGAATCTTTTTCATCATTCTTAATTATGATCAATCTTGAACAATTTGCACTCAATTCTTTTTCATTAAAATTTCTTTTTTTTCTATTTTATATTTTAGAAAGAATAACTCTTTCTTGAAGAATTTACATTTGAAGAGCTTAATGTAAAGCTTTAAAATCTGCAGTTTGTCAAGAATTTGTTGTACATAATGAACATGTTTCTTGCAAGTTTCGCTGAATATCAGAATGTTATTCAGATAAATGAGACAGATGATGTCAAGAAATTCAAACAAAGTCTGATTTATATAAATCTGAAAGAAAGTCGATGCATTGATGAGATCAAAGAGCATCACAAGATACTTGTATAAGTCAAATCTTGTATAAAATGTCATCTTTCATTCATTTTCTTTTTATATGCAAAGTTTGTTGAACGCGTTCTTGATGTTAAGTTTAATAAATCACTTGACATCTGCAAGATAATCAAGAGCTTCATTGATCAGCAAAAGAGAATATTTATTCTTGAGAATGATTGCGTTGAGTTCTCAATAATCAACGTACGATCGCAGCATTTCATCTTTTTAGATGTAAAGAGCATGAGCATCTCAGCTGAAGAGATGAAATATCATATTATGTTTGTTCAAAGCTGTTTCTTGATATACATCTTTTGTGCAATGAGTTCGACTGCAAAAAGATTGTACAAAAAGTCTCAAAAAGTGATATAATTCTTCTTGATGCAAATAATGTGATCGTAAAACTCGTAAGTTGAAAGAACTTTGACTTTTTGAGTGAAGAAATTCGCGAAATTCACAAATTCTTTTGAAACATTTAAAAATTGATCAACTATCGTACTCTTAATCTGTATGAATTGAGAGTTTTCTTCTGTCATTGAGAAACTTAAAGAATCATACAGAGCAACTAAAAGCAATCAAATGTGTATTATGATGCTCTGTTGCTTGAGATTCTGAGTCGATTGAGTGCTTGAGACTTCTCATTTCTTCTGATGATTACATCAATGAGAAGACTTGAAAATAACTTTTCTTGCAAGATTAAATTAATGAATATTGCATGCAAAGAGACTTGATGCAAGTCTTGCTTCATTGAACATCACGTAAGATGATTCTAAAACTATTTCTTGATGAGATAGTCTCTTTCTTTCATTCTGAGCATACAAGATTCTTCAGCATAAGCATCAATGAGCAAACTTGTGAATGAAATTATATTTCTCAAAGAATGAAAGATCTAACATGAGATTCTTTGAAGTATATTCAACAATAATAAAGATTTTCAAAATGCATAGATTGCTTTCATTGAAGTTCTGAATGTTCAGATCAAGCAGTATTGTTTCATGTAGTTGCATTGATTTATTGTCAAAGAAAATTCTTGTGAACTTTCAAGAATGAATATTCTCGATCTTATCTAAATGTTTCACAAGACTGTGACAAATCACGTTTAATATACATTCAATGTTCATTATGACTTAGTTTCAAGAAGATCAAGACATTCTGACTTAATCTTGATTACAAGAATGAATGATGTTGTGATTGAGTTTAAGTTCTTTGACATTGTTAACGCGTTCAGTTCAACAGACAGTTGATTGATTGAGTTGACTCATTGAGTTTTGTACTCTTCAGTTGCTCTCTTCTCTTGAGCGATCAATAAATGAAAGAAATCTATTGAGTTAAGTCTTTTTTCAAGACATTGACAATGAAGATGTTGTTAAAAGCAGAAGAAGCTTCTGAGAAGAAAGTTTCTGAAAAGATGAATCATGAGTTTAAACAATTCAATTCTGCGTGATCTTTAGATTTGCATCTGACACACGCTCTCTCGCTGATTCTGCAATATTTTTTCTTTCAAAAGACTGTTTCTCTCAGTTCTGATTTTTGTTGCTCTTGTTAATCATCAAAGTATTCTTCTTTTTCTCAATTATTAATTTTCTGCAAGAAACTTTGCGAATTCTTCTTGTGTGATTGATATTCGAAAGATGAGTTTGTTTTCAACTGTCAATTCTGCTTGTTGCATGTCAATGTACTTCATCGATTCTCAATAGAACATCTTGCTTTATTGAGCAAAAGTTAGTACGATTAACTTGATCTTGTTTGAAGAAAGTAACTTATTCAGAAATCTGAACAATAGCACTTTTTCAGACTTCATGATCTTAACATGATTTTGAAAATGTGTCTTGTTGAGTTTCAGAAAGAATGACATGCATGTTTAATCGCTTTTTTTTATAATGATATTTCATAAATCATTTGTTCAATTTTGAAGTGACTTTGCATCAAGCAAACACTGCTGAAGAGTTTCAAGAAACTTCGCTTATGTGATTCTATGATCTCTTTTCTCGACAATCTTCTTGATCTGTTGAAGATAATGCATCACTGTGATCTTTACATATTTTGTGATGTAATCAAGCTTGTCATCGTCTTTGATGTAATTCATTTTGATGAAGTTTAACTTTAGTTTTCTGAGAAACAACTTCAAATTCTCATCAACGATAAAGTCAAACTTCTTCTCTTTTAAGAACTTATTTGAGAAAATGATCTTAGAAATGATTGTTCTCTTCTTAAAGAAATCATCATCAATGAAAGAATTCTTTATGACTTTAATGATGATTCTTTTGTGAAACTTCGATTTGAAACAATCAGATGCACGACTTCGTTATGTTAAAAAGTAATCAGAGTTCAATATGCAAGACGCTTGATTCAGATTTTCTAACAGAGTGACGTTTTCAATAAACAACGTCTCATGTTAAATACACATCTTCAAATAATTCTGTTGTCTCTGCAAGATCTTCACGTCATTGATAACATTTTGAATTTCATTGAGAGTGACAAATAAAAATTTATGCTCAACAACTTTCATTCTTGTCTGAAACAGTATGTGCTATCTTTCTTTTCTTTCTACATCAACGCAAGCACTTCTGATGTTTTCATTCAACGCTGCACAATGACGAGTCTTTAATAAATTCTTCAAACTAACGCTTGTAAAATCAGAAGATGATCGAGTCAATGAAATCATGATGTTGATGATGATCGCTTGACGCTGCGCAAGATTCTTCATCAAGTTCAATTGAGACTTTTCTTTATTATTGCAAAAGATTTGATCAAGCAGAGCGAGTGCAAGCTTTGTGAAGACAACGAAAGTAGACGAAGCAACGTTCTTGAAAAACATGTAAATATTGCTTTCAAAAGATGAAATAATAACATCAAGAGAAATTATATCTTGATCATGATGCTTGAAGAATACGTTTATGATGTCAGTGATGATGATCATTTAAATCAAAGATGCAGAAGCTTCAAGAATGAAAAGAAATTGAGATTTACTACAAAGATTGAGTGTCATATTTGAAGAATTGCTGTTCAAGTCAACGATTTTTTTTTTGATCATATGAACTATCATCTTTGCAATAGAGTAGAGTGTTAAAATTGTGAGTAGCTCGAGAAATGTGTAGTCACACTAGAGAATATGCACGTAGATATTACGATCAAATTTGATAGTAGCTTAGTAATATCTATTTGTATAGAAAGTTAACACTAAACTACAAAATACAAAAGTGAACTCTTCTTTATATACTCAGAAGCTTAAGCTTAAGCATTGTTGATGAGATCAGCAAGATTACATGCAACTTATGTGAGATTTCTTGAAGATTGTATGTGACTTGAACTCTTATCGTCGATGAAACATTGAAGTTTGTATGTGATTTAAATTCTTGTAAACTCAGAGTTTCTGAAAATCGACGATAGAAATTCTTGTAGACACAATGTCTCTGAGAATCGACAGTAGAATTTCTTGTAGACTCAGTGTTTCAATTCTCATAGACTCAGATTCTCGTCTGAGAACTTGATGATAGTGTTGAAGAATAGTTCTCATGTCTGTTCTTTATTCTTTGAAGAACTCTGACTTTCATAGATCTGAGTTCTGACATCAATCAATAAACAAATCTCATCTTTTTTGTTGAAGATTAAACATCTTTCTATACATCTTTCTTCTTTAATCATCAAGCATCATCATTTGTTCAATTCTCTTTTCAAACAAATCTTATCATGTTTAGTCATTCATTTATTGAAGAGTATTTCAAAGAATTTTGAAATCATTTCTCTCAGATTTTTGATGCTGATTCATCAAAATCACGAACGAAATCATTAAGTGCTGCATCATTCATTCATGAAGATGACAAATTATTTGCTGAAATGATGATATTTCTTGTGTTTTACAAAATTTGAAAGACTTAAAGTCTAGTTCTTGATGAAGAAACAAATCAACTCTATGAGTTAAATAAACAATAAAAAGACAAAATTAAAGAGTTGAAAACTAAACTTCAAGCTAAAGAAAACACTTTTTCTGATTTCATCTACTTTGAGCGTTCTAAATCTCAAAAAATATCTGATTCTTCATTGTTTACTGATGAAAAAAACTTTATTTGAAAGAATTAATACAGAAAAATTCAGAATAAACTAGAGATCAATGTTGATTTCTTTTCTAATGAATGAGGTAAATTGAGCTATATACATTCTAGATTATTCAATGACACAGCTGAGATCACTCAGACTAGACGTGAATGTGACTATGTCAATCTTTATAAAATTGTTGAAGATCTTTTAAAAGAGCTAACTCAATTGTTCAATGATTCAAATAAAGAAGTCAACTTTCATAGAAAATACTACAATTTGATTCAAGAATTCAAGAAATTCAATGAATTCTATACTTAGTTTCAACGTTTATTTTTCTATCTAGATCATTACAAGAAGCAACTGATCACTAATCTGAAAGATAAAATTCATTCTCATTTTCGATTCATTTGAGTAAATCAACTAGTTCAACCTGATTTTTTAAAAGAAATTCGTTTCTATTTAATTCATTTAAATAATGATCAGCGAGTCATTCGAGAGATCAAGAACAAGATCAAACGCGTTGATAATTTTTTTAAAACTATCTTTCATAAAGCAACTGTTATCACTCAGTCAATTGATCATTCGAAGTCTGATCAGCTAAAGTTGCATGACGCGATTTTAACTAACGTCAAAGAAGCAGACATTCTAGTCGAAAGCTGTTTTATATATCATAAATTAGATCATAGTTTTAAAGAATGTTTCAATTGATTTACTAAAATCAATGCAGTGAATAAGAAATATGATCGCTTTGATTTTGATTCAAATTTCGATTCAAAAAACTAGTCATTTCTTTAAAAGTCATTGAAGAGATAAAAATTATATCTTTATGCAAACTAAATGAAATTCTATTGAAAGAAAATTACTTTGAAAAGTTGTTTTTAATTGACACTCATCTCATCTCTCAGAATCAATCTTTTAGTCTTCATTCTTTAATAGACAGTGATTCAATCATTTACATGATTATATATTTTAATCTAGTTGATAAAGTATGCAAGAAACTGAAAATTCAATCTATATCACTGACAAAAAAGAAACTAATAAGAAATTATGATAAGAAGATATTTAAAAAAATCATCACTCATAAAATTCTATTCAATCTCATCATTGAAAGTTATAAGAAATTGATCATATCAATGCTGATAACTGATATTGATCATCATGAAGTCATATTGAGTAAGCTTTAAATGAACAAAAACGAAATATTATTGAATATGCAAAATGACATCATTGTTTTTTGAATCAATTGAATACTTCTATTTTGATTTTTTCAATCTTTCTTAATTCAAAGCACTTAAGTTGATCACGATCATTTTCATTTTCTTCAATCACTCAAACTAAAATCTTTATGATGCTCAAATGATCTGTTCAAGAAGAGTCATTCTCGATTCAAAGCATAAACGCAGCTTCGTTCAAAACATTGTTAAATTGTTCAAAGAAGAACAAGATCAAAGTCTTTGCTCTATTCATGACAGATATCAATAAAGAAATCACGTACAATACTCAGTGCAATTTTAACACTTTAAACGTCTTTTCAACTGATGAAACAACTCAGAATTTGAAAGATATTAAAGCGAAGCTGTCATTAAAATATCATGAGTTTTTAAATGTTTTTGATCGAGCTCAATTGAATAAACTACTTTCTCATCACTTTTATGATCATAAAATTGAACTCATCAATGATTCAACACTTTCTTGCTGTTGAGTTTATCAAATGTTCTTTGTCAAACTTCTGAAAGTAAAGAAGTACTTAAACGAGAATTTGTTGAAGAAATTCATTACTTCTAGTCAGACTTTTTATTTCTTCTTCGTTTTATTCACTTTTAAAGCAAATAAAGATCTTCAATTCTGCATGAACTATTAAAAGCTAAATGTCATTTTCAAAAAAAATAGATATTCTCTATCGCTGATAAATGAGATCATTGATAAAATAGTGAGTTGCAAGCATCTGACTAAATTGAACATCATATCAGCATTCAACAAACTGCAAATGCATCTTGATAGCAAGAATTACATCACTTTTATCACTGCTTTAGAAGCATATAAATACAAGATGCTATCATTCAAACTGACTAATGAATCAATCTTCTTTCAGCAATATATGAATGACATTTTATGAAACTATCTGAACGACTTTTGTCAAGTCTATCTAGATGACATTCTCATTTATAGCAAAATGAGAAAGAAACATAAAGATCACGTCAAACTAGTATTGAGTTGACTATGCAAAGCTGAACTGCAGATGAATATTTGAAAGTGCAAATTCAATGTAGAAGAGACTATCTTTCTAAAAGTTATTATATCAGAACTAAATCTTTGTATGAACTTCAGCAAAGTGACAGTCATAATCAGCTGAATCACTTCAATCAATCTAAAAGAAATTCAAAGCTTCGTGAGATTTATTAACTTCTATCGTCATTTCATTAAGAACTTCTTGAAGCTAGTCAAATCATTCACTCAGCTGACTAGAAAGAATACATTTTTTGTTTGAAATGAGATCTGTGTTTAAGCTTTTGACAATCTAAAGAAACAAGTCAGCTCAGTCTCAGTACTTCGTCACTTTAATCTCAAATGACAAGCTATTTTGAAGATTGATGCTTCAAACTATGTAAAAGATGAAATACTATCTCAGTACAATGACGAGAAAGTTCTTCATTCAATGACTTTCTACAGCAAAAGCATGATTCTCGCTGAAATCAATTATCACATTTATGACAAGAAATTGCTAGTCATTATTCAATGCTTTGAACACTGACGACTTAAGCTGAAATGCATTGAACTATTCATTCAGATGTTCATCAATTATCAGACTTTGAAAATCTTCATGAAAAACAAATAGTTGAGTCAATGACAAGTCAACTATCTGAACATTCTATCGAAGTTTAACTTTCAGATCATCTTTAAGTCAGGCAAAATGAATACTAAGATTAATGCTTTAATCAAAATGTTTCTAGTGAACGTCTCTGAATCAGCTTAGCGTCTTGAAAATCATTTTCAGACTATTTTGATTCTCAATAAAGTCAATGTTTTATCTGTTGAATCAAAAGCAAATCTCTATTAATGAATATATATAATCAATCAAACTGATAAGTTCTGCAGCAAATATAAACAAGCTATGAACGAAAACAAGCTCAAATTTCATATCACTAAATTGAAAGACTGTGAAATCATTAATGACGTTTTATTTAAAAAAGATCTACTGTGAGTTTCTGAGAACATGCACACGAAATTACTACAAGAAGTGCATGATCAATCTTTAATCTCTCATCTTGACAATAAATGAATCATCAATCTAGTTCAGCGTTTCTACTATTGATCAGATCATCGAGTTACTATTTGATGATACATTTGAAACTGTCATGCTTATCAGCGAAGCAAAGTCTCTAGAGATAACATCAATGAACTTCATCATTCTTTCTCAATTTCACAGAAACGCTGAAAAGATATAGCTATGAACTTCATCATTGAACTATCTCTGTCAGAAGACTATAACATTATTTGCACAATCATATATTGTCTCATCAAAGAACATCACTATATTTTCTGTTATTAAGAAGACAATGACATCTCAGTTGAAGAAACAGTTTGAATCATGTTATGAAATGTTTATTGACTGCATGATCTATTCAATTCTATTGTTTCAAACAGAGACTTTTAATTCATATCAACTATGTGAAAAAGTCTTTGCAAGTGACTGAGAATCACAGCTAGTTTATTTACAGTTTATCATTCTAAGATCAATGATCAATTGAAATGAGTCAATCAAGACGTTGAATGCAAACTTAGAATTTACTGCAGTTACATGCAGAACGACTGAGTCAAATGAATATCTATGATAAAATTCAACGATAATTTCAATATCTTCTTGATTACTTCAATGATTTTCTTCTACTTTAATAAAGAATTTTATCTTTGAAAAAGTTTCAATTCAGATACAACTGACTACAAAACAACTTGTGAACGACTTAAAGCTAGAAAAGTAAATGATATTATCATTTGAATGAAAGAGTTATTGAGCTTCAATCATCAACAATTGAAAAAGATGAAGTTGATCATTGAAGTTCAGATTAATAAACATAAATGAAACATCATCTATGAAGTAGAGAACTGAGTTTGACTATCTTTCAGAAACGTCAAAACAACAAGACTTTGCAAAGATTTGAAAGACAAACAACTGAGTCTTTATTAAATCACTGCAAAAGTAAGTATCTTTTATCATCTTTGTTTATCAGTCAGCATGAAGCATCTGCATTCAATGTTCAGCTTGAAGTTACTGCAATCATATTCAAAAGACTTTCTATCAAAACAGCATTCAGAATCACTCAGATCAATCACTATTGAAGACGATGAACATTGAAAGATAGATGATATATTGAACTTCAGACGCTATTGAGATTGAATACAGTACAAAGTCAAATGAACAGATCTAGATAAAGATAATGAATGATACTATATTGATAAAGAGAAATTTGATAACTCAGAGAAAGTTTTAAATGAATTTCATAAGCTATATTTAAACAAATCGCGCTAAATATCGAAATAACTATCAACAAAAGTGAGTAAAGAAACTACATTCATACAAACATGAATTTTCGAAGAAGAAAGTAATGTTATGAGCATATCAAGGCTGAAGCTCTAATCAATTTGCAGTGAACGCTAGCGAGTTTTTGTTATGAATGTGTCAGAATTGATTAGAGCTAGTCAATGATCTAGTCGAGATCTGATCTAAATCTGACTCAAATTTGATTCAGATATGACTCAGCATCTTTTTTCTTCTCTAGCATCTTCTAATCAGCTTCTATTGTCTTCTATGATAAACACACTTCTTTGTGTTACGAGTAATTAACAGATGTTCATGATAAACATATTTCTTTGTGTCACAAACATCTTTTGAATCAACATCTTTCTTGTGTTTCAACACGTTCTCTTTGAGACTAGCGTCGATCTGAGTAACTACTATATAAAGTGTGTTCTTCTTGTCTTTTGTATCTTCTTTCTTCTGTATTCTTAAAGTCTTAGTTATAGCTATCTTTATAGATCAAACATTCTAGTCACGCATGCACTCTGATTAGTTTCTAGACATGATTTCAACATTACTTTAAGAATTTGTTAATCACATGATACTGATCTCATTACTCATTCAAGTTCACTCAACTGACAATGAGATGAGTATAAAGAAATTTGTGTATCTGATGATCAACGACATCGAAAGACAGAACAACATCAAGAAATCAATAGAATCAACGAGAACATATGATCATATGATTGCTAGAGAATCTATCGCTCAGTCAGTAGCATCAGTTCAAATCGATTAATAGAATCAATGATAAAGAATCTTTGTTAATTGCTTGAGAATCACAAAAACTCTTTCAAATCAGCAACATTCTCTTCTGAAGACTAAACACTTTAACAAATGATCTTACTACATACTATTAAGCATCGTCATTCACTCGATCATTAATTCTTTGCTATGACTCAATCATTTGTGAACAATCTCTTTGAGAGTAATCAAAGCTTTATTTCTTCTGACACTACAGATTCAGTCATTTATTCTGAGCTATCATTTTGCATATTGAAATATCTTAGAATTGATGTCGTATGAAAACATCAATACTCTTTGTCTTATTCTCAGACTCTTGATGAATCTTGTGAAGCTTCTACTTCATGAGATATAAAAAATGTAAAGCAGCTACAACACTGAGTTGAACAAGACTCAGAAGTTTTTCTAGAAGATTTGAACAGTTTTCGAACTCAACGAGATTTAGACGTGAAAGCTTGTGAGCTATTTGACAAGATATCAAGCGAACAAATATGAAAGACTCGTTTCAAGAAAATGAATAAAGTCAAAGAATGCTTGAATCAATTAAATCAGACGTTTCAAAATCAAGTGATTGAATTGCAACATCAACTGCAATCATTTAAAGAAGTCACTTCTTTCTCTTCTACTCTGTTCAATTTCTTCAAGCGATCTCAAAAGCTTTCAAATTCATCTTTGTTTACTGATGAAAAAGAATCTATCTGAAATGATTGACAAGAAAAGATTCGTGACAAGTTAGAAATCAACGTCGATCATTTTAATATCAATAAAGCTATTCTGATCTACGTTCACTTCAGAATCAAAGAAGACGCAGTCAAAGCTACTTTAACTTGACGTCAACAAGATTCATTGAATCTCTATGTTACAGTTGATGATCTGTTAAATGAACTGACTCAGCTTTATGATGATTTCAACAAAGAGATAAACTTTCGAAGAAAATATGCTAATCTCTCTCAAGAAAAGAGCAAATTCAGCGACTTCTATTCAATGTTTCAACGTCTGTTCTTCTATTTAGAGTATCACGAAAAGCAATTAATTGTCAATTTACGAAACAAGATAGTTTATCATCTTCGTGCAGCTTGAAGTAGTCAGTTGATTCAGTCAGAATCTCTGAACGAAATTCGTAACTATTTAATTCATTTGAACAATGAGCATTGAGTCATGAATGACATCAAAGAAAAGAAATTTCTGAACAAAGTCAGAAAATAAGTCATCTTTGCTGAGAAACAAGATTCATTGAATCTCTATAGAAAGATCGAAGTCACTACATTCATCAATCATTCAAAATCGTATGACGAGATTTTGACTAGCGTCAAAGACTTTGATCTACAAGCTGAAATCTGTTTCATCTGTCACAAATCAGATCATACTTCTAAAGAGTGCTCTGATTGAATCTCAAGAGTCAATGCATTAGAAAATGATGAGTTTGATCGATTTACATTGAACTCTGAGTCAGATTCTGATTCAAAAAACTAACTATCTCTTTCAGAGTCATTGAAAAGATAGAGATCATATTTTTGTGCAATCAGATCAAAGTTTTATTGAAAGAAAACTATTTTGAGAAGTCATTTCTGATCAATGCTTCTTTTATCTCTCAGAGAAATTCTTTCAGTCTTCGCTCTTTGATAGATAGTGATTTCTTCGTCTACACGCTGATACATGACAAGCTAGTCAATAAGATATGTCAGAAACTTGAAATACAATTTATATCACTAGCAAAAGAGAAGTTAATATGAGACTATGATGATAAGCTAGCTAGAAAGACTATTACTCATAAGATTCTACTCAATCTCACGATCAAAAGTCATAAGAAATTGACTGTGTCAATGCTGATAGCTGATATCGAGCATCATGAAGCTATATTGAGCAAACTCTGAATGAACAAAAATAAAATATTATTGAACATGAGACATGATACTATTGTATTTTCTGATCAATTAGATGTTTCTATTTCGATTTTTTCGATCTCGTCAAATATGAAGCACTCAAGTTGACTGCGATCAACTTTGATCTCTTCAGCAGCTCACAGCAAGATCTCTAAGATGCTCAAGCACTCAGTTTCATTCATTCAGAAAGAGTCATTCTCGATTTAAAACATAAACGTCGTCTCTTTTCAAGCGTTAGTAAAATGAAAAAAGAAGAATCAGACAGAGGTTTTTGCTATGTTCATTGAAAACATTGATAGAGAAATTGTCTACAATACTTAATGCGAACTAGATGTCATAAATGTTTTCTCTATTGATGAAATGACTCAGAATCTAGAGAATATTAAAGTCAAGCTATTATCGAAATATCAGAATTTTCTAGACGTCTTTGATTGAGCTCAGACAGACAAGCTATCGTCTCATCGTTTGTATGATCATAAGATAGAGCTTACTAGTGACGCAACGTCATTTTGCTGTCGAGTATATTGAATGTCTTTCTACAAGCTTCAGAAAGTAAAGAAATATCTGAATGAGAATCTTTTCAAAGAATTTATAATCTTTAGCAAAGCTTCGTATTTCTCACTCATTCTGTTTATCTTAAAAGCAAATGAAGATCTACGATTCTGCGTTAACTATTGAAAGCTCAATGCTATTATCAAAAGAAATCGCTACTCTTTATCACTCATAAATGAGATGATTGACAAAATAGTTGATTGCAAGCATTTGACTCGATTAAATATCATTTCAACTTTCAACAAACTGCGAATGCATTCTGATAGTGAGAACTACACTATCTTTATCATCGCTTTAGAAGCATACAAATCAAAGATGTTATCTTTCAAACTTATCAATGATTCTGTCTCGTTTCAGCAGTATATGAATGACATTCTTTGAGACTTTCTAAATGACTTTTGTCAAGTCTATCTAGACGACATTCTGATCTACAGCAAAACTCAACAAGAACATCAACAACATGTTAAGATGATATTAAATCATCTACGAGAAGCTGATCTACAAGTAGACATTTGAAAGTGTGAATTCAACGTAGAAGAAACTGTCTTCTTAGAAGTCATAGTTTCAAAACAAGATCTTTGTATGAATTTTATCAAAGTAAAAGTCATAGTAAACTGAACTACGTCAATCAATCTAAAAGAAGTTCAGAGCTTCGTGAGATTTGTTAACTTCTATCATTGTTTCATTAAGAACTTCTCGAAGCTAGTTAAACCGTTCACTCAGCGTACTGAAGATCGCTATCAGATCATTCTGACACTCAATAGAGTAAATATTCTATCTATCAAATCTGAAGTTGATCTTTATCAGCGAGTAAAAGATGTTAACAAGATGAATGAGCTTTGCAATCAGTATAAACAAGCTATAAGCGAAAACAAGCAGAAGCTACATAGCATTGAATTGAAGCACTGCAAGATTATTGACGACATTCTGTTCAGAAAAGATCTACTGTGAGTTTCTGAGAATATGCATACGAAATTGCTAAAGAAAATTCATGATCAGTCTTTCATCTCTCACTCTGACAATCGAAGAACTATTAATTTAGTTCAACGTTTCTACTATTGATCAGATCATTAAGCAATGATTAAACGTTACATTCAAAACTGTCATGTCTGTCAACAAAGTAAGACATTTAAAGATAGTATCAATGAACTTCATCATTCTCTTTCGATTTCACAGAAATGCTGAAAAGATATTGCTATGAACTTCATCACTGAGCTATTTCTATCGAAAGATTATAACGTCATTTGTACAATCATATGTCATCTCATCAAGAAACGTCACTATGTTCTCTGTCATTGAAAAGACGATGACATCTCAGTTGAAGAAATGATTTGAATCATGCTATGAAACGTCTATCGACTTCATAATTTATCTAGTTCTATTGTTTCAAACAGAAACTTTCAGTTCATATCAATCATGTGACAAAGTCTTTGCAAGTGACTAAGAATTACAGCTAATTTATCAACAGCTTATCATTCTGAGATTAATGATCAATCGAAACGAGTTAATCAAGATGTTGAACGTGAACTAAGAATCTACTGCAATTACATGCAGAACAACTGAGCAAAATGACTATCAATGATAGAATTCAGCGAGAATTTCAATATCTTCTCGATCATCTCAATGACTTCGTTCTACTTCAATAAGAATTTTCATTCACGAATGAGTTTCAATTCAGATATGATTGACTATGAAACTACTTGTGAACGTCTTGAAGCTAGAAAAGCAGATGATATTATCATTCAAATGAAAGAGCTTCTTAATTTCAATCATCAGCAATTGAAAAAGACGAAGCAGATCATCGAAGCTCAAGTCAATAAACATAGATGAAACGTCATTTATGAAGTAGACGACTGAGTTTGATTATTCTCTAGAAATATAAAGACAACTAGATCATGTAAGAATTTGAAAGACAAACAGCTAAAACTTTATCAAATCACTGTCAAAGTTGAGATCTTCTATCATCTTCGTCTATCAATAAGCATGAAGCAGCTGCATTCAATGTTCAGTTCAAAGCTATTACGTTCTTATTTCAATGATTTTTTATCAGAACAGCATTCAGAATCATTTAAATCTCTTACTATTGAAGATGATGAGCATTGAAAGATAGATGATATTTTGAACTCTAGATGCTATTGAGATCAAATACAATACAAGATCAAATGAACGAGACTAGATTGAGACAATGAATGATACTATGTTGATAAAGAAGAATTCAAGAGCTCAAAAGAAGTTCTAGTTGAATTTCATAAGCTCTATTCAGACAAGTCACACTAAATTGAAAAATAGTGAAAATTTTTGCGTTTCATTTGTTTTATTCATGCGAACATAAATTTTCGAAGAAGAAAATAATGTTACAAATGTGTCAGAATTGATTAGAACTAGTCAACGATCTAGTCAAGATCTGATCTAGATCTGATTCAGGTTTGACTCAGATATGACTCAGCATCTTTTCTCTTTTCTAGCATTTTCTAATCAGCTTCTATTGTCTTTTATGACAAACACACTTCTTTGTGTTACGAGTAGTTAACAGATGTTCATGATAAACACATTTCTTTATGTTGCAAACATTTTTTGAATCAACATCTTTCTTGTGTTTCAACAAGTTCTCTTTGAGACTAGCGTTAACCTGAGTAACTATTATATAAAGCATGTTCTTCTTGTCTTTTGTATCTTCTTTCTTCTATATTCTTAAAGTCTTAATTATAATTATCTTTATAGATCAAACATTCTAGTCACGCACGCACTCTGATTAGTTTCTAGACATGATCTCAACAGTTTTCTGCGTAATGATTAAAACTAGTCAATGATTTAGTTGAGATCTGATCTAGATCTGACTTAGGTTTGACTCAGATATGACTCAACTTCTTTTTCTTCAACAACATTCTTTTCTTTCAACAACATCTTGTTCATTTACATCACATTCTTCTCATGTTACAAACACATTTCTTTCAAGTCTAGCGCAATCTTTGAACATTACATAAATAGAAGCTTTTGTATCAATCTTCTTCTGTATTCTTAATATTCAGTTATAGCTATCTTTAAAGATCAAGCATTATCAATTCTGAGTTTCATTGATTGTATCATTTAGACATGATTCTGACACATTTCTATGATCACAAAATTGAGTTGATTAATGAAGAAACATCTTCTTGAAGCAAACTATATCAAATGTTTGATCACAAGCTTCAGAAGATAAAGAAGTATCTGATTAATCATTTAAACAAAGAATTCATTTTCTTCAGCTTTGCATCATACATCTCGCTCATCTTATTCATTAAAAAGAAAGATAAAAGTTTGCATTTCTGCATCAATTACAGAAAGCTTAATGCTTTAATCAAATGAGAGCACTATTCTTTGTCATTGATAAATGAGACTTTCACTCATGTACAAGAAAGTAAGTATCTGACTTGATTAAACATCATTGTCGCGTTCAACAAACTACACATGCATTCAAATAGCAAAGATTTGACTATCTTTATTATCTTTTTTGATTCATACAAATATCATGTAATGCTCTTCAAATTAATCAATGAATTGATGTTTTATCAACATTATATAAACGACGTGTTGTTTGAATATTTACATCAGTTCTGTCAGATTTATCTAGATGACATTATCATTTACAGTAAGATTTTGAAGAAACACAAGTGACATGTATGATTAATCTTGAATAGACTATGAGAAGCTGATCTACAGATAAACATCAACAAGTGCAAGTTTCATGTTCAGAAAACTATCTTTCTAGAACTCTTGATATCAATCAAAGAACTGAAGATGAATTCTTGAAAGATACAAGCAGTCATTGATTGATCTACATTCAATAATCTCACTCAGATGCAGTTTTTCATTGATTTCTGCAATTTTTATCAACGCTTCATCAAGAACTTTTTGAAGATTATTCATTCAATGATTTAACTCACTCAAAAGAAAATCATATTTGAATGAAATGAAGTCTGTCAAATCATCTTCGATCATATGAAGAGATGTATAATTGAAACTTTTATACTACGTCACTTTGATCAAAGTTGTGAAACTATTCTTAAAATTAACTCATTCAACTACATCAACAATGAAGTTCTCTCTTAATATAATGATAAAGAAGTATTACATTTGATTGTCTTTTATAGCAAGAACATGTCTTTTGCTGAATGCAACTACAAAATATATAATAAAGAACTTCTTGTCATCATTTGAGCATTTAAACATTGATGATTTGAACTGAAGTTAACTGACATTTCTATCAAGATGTTCATCGATCATCAAGCACTCACTTCATTGATGAAAGATAAAGAGCTGAGCAGATGTCAGATGCGTTGAATTCAGAAACTCATTGACTTCAACTTCAGAATAATGTATTGCTTTAACAAATAGAACATCAAGATTAATGCATTAACTTGTTGAGTTGACATCATGCTCAAAGATTCAGAAGATGAGCGTGTTTACTATTAATGAATCATTATTCTAACTTCAAATTGAATAAAAATTGCTGATCTAAAGAAGAATATCAGTGAATCAGTTTATAAACAAATTCTTAAAATTAATGAAATCGATGAGAATTGTATGCTACTTCGCGAAGTAATAGCAAGAGACGAGACACAATATGAAGATATCAAATTGAAGAATTGTTGAATTCAGAATGAAATCTTGTATCATGATAGTCAACTATGAATCTCATTCAACGAGCTGCTACAAATGAATCTGATTCGTGAGATGCATGATTAATCATCAGTTGATCATTCTGATACTTTTAGAACTGTGAAAGTCATAAAGTGAAACTACTATTGATCATTCATGCGAAAAACGATAGATCAATATATTTGAAACTGCTATATCTGTCAACATTCAAAGACATTTAAAAATAAATCAAATAACTTGCTTTAATCTTTATTAATATCTGAACAGCAATGACAAGACATAGCAATGAACTTTATTATCAATTTATTTGATTCAAATGAATACAACGCTATTCTGATGATCATTTGCAGATTGTTAAAAGAAAGACATTATATTTCTTGCATCATTGATGATGAAGATATCACTGTCAAAAAGACAGCTGAAATGCTGATTTAATGAGTATATTGAACTCATGATTTATCAAGCTTCATAGTATCTGATCGAGATTTGCAATTCATCTCTATACTATGAAAGTTTCTTTGCAAACAACTGAGCATTTCTCTTTGATTGTTCATCATTTATCATTTTCAGATCAACGATCAAAGCGAACAAGTTAATCAGAACATTGAGCAATATCTTTAATTCTTCTGTTCATATATGCAGAATGATTGATTCAAGTGATTGCTTATGATTGAGTTTGTTGACAATAACATCTTGTTTTCAATCATTTTCTTGACTTTCTTCTTCATGAATAAGAGTTTTTATTCTCATATGAGCTTCGATTCTGACATTATCGAGTATGAAAGCACTTGCGAGCGTCTGCAAATCATCAAGATCAAAGATATATTCAATTACATGAACAAGACGTTGATTTTTGCTTGCGAAGCTCTGATCAAAACACAGAAATAAATGATGAAACAAGCTAACAAGCATAGAAAAGAGATCAATTATAAGATTAAATCAAAGATGTTTCTAAATGAAAGAAACATTGTTACAGTGAGACTTTTCAAAAAGCTAGATGACAAGATGCTTAATTCATTCAAGATCACAGACTCTGTTGACTTTTTTTATAAATTGAAGTTATCAGACACTATGCATATACATGATGTATTTCATTCAGAGCTTCTTTATCTCATCATTAATGACTTTCTGTCTGATCAGAAGAATGAACTTTTGAAATCAATAGTGATAAATGATGAAGATGAATGAAAAATCAACAATATATTGAACTTTCAACAATATTAAAGATGACTTCAATATCAAGTCAAATGAAAGAGCTATGACAACAATCTCAACTGATATAATGCTGATGATGATGAATTTATGAACGCTCAAGAAATGATTGATGACTTTCATATTAAATATTCAAGGAAAACGCACTAAGAAATAACATTCATGTGAACATGAATAGTCAAGAGAAAGAAGTAATGTTATGATTCTAGTCTTCATTTATTTTTCATTTAGTTTTCATCTGATTTCATTCTAATTGAGTCTAGCGAGAATCTGATTTAAAGATAATGTCATTGAAACTCTGCATCATATGTGTAAGATGTCAATTCAATTGAGTCTAGCACAGAGCTGAGAAATACACATATAAGAATTGAGTTTCTTTCTGTAAATTCTTTTCTTTCTTAACATTTATTTATTAGTTAAATGACACTTTTATGATTCACTTTAAATCAATCTCTAACAATCATCATTAACACTCTCACTCTCGTTGCTTCTGCTTTAATCAACATCTTTCTCTGTCTTCTTGTGAAATAACTACAACTTATTATCTTCGTTCATACAAGATTTAAACATGCACTTCTTGCTCATTCTGAACGAGATGTTGATTTTGTATGAGAAATGATTTCTTTGAATCAGATGAAGATGCATAAATCTTCATACATCAACATTGTTTTGATTCAGTCTCATGAACAAATTGCTTTCATGACTTGTACACAATGTGCATGATCAAATGATCTTTGATTTTTTCTGAAGTGTCACTTCATTTCAGAGCACTTTGAAGAAATCTGTGTCAATTGCAAATGATGAAATCATGTAACATGATGCAATCTTCTTAAGACTGAAAATGATGAAAGTGAAAATGAATGAGATGAAGATTGTTATTTTCGCTCATTTGAAAGAGAAAATGATCGTACGAAGCAAAGAAGATTGAGAGAATTCAAGCTGAAAGAGCAAAGACTGTTGAGAGCAAAAGATGTTTTCAATCTCATTGTGCTGAATTAATGATATGTACGAGACGCGTTTCTTTTTCTGTTTGTAAGCATTTGTTTTTTCAGCACATCTTGAAGCACAGTTATGTATCTTGAGTCAGCAGTCTGCATCTTTACGTGATGCTCAAGATCAGTACTTCGTATAAAGAAAGAAGCTATCATGACTGCTCTTTAGTACAAGAAAAGCAAAGACAGACTCTTTTATTTACATTTTGTACATAATGTTAGTTTAAATCTTGTTGTACAAAGTAGAGTTAACAGATAGCACTTAATCAATTCTTCTTGTTGTCACAGCTCATGCAAACTGACTATTGATCTTCTTCGTACAATGCAAATGAAATCAAGATAACTATTCAATGAGTCAGAAAAAAGCAAGAAACAGCTCAAGATCAATACTTCGTATAAAGAGAAAAGCTGTCATGACTGCTCATATAAGAAAAGCGAAAACAGACTGTCTTTTATTTACACTTTGTATATAACATTAGTTTAAATCTTGTCGTACAAAGTAGAGTTAACAGATAGCACTTAATCAACTCTTCTTGTTGAGTCAGCTTTACAGCTCATGCAAACTAACTTTCAATCTTCTTCGTACGAGCTTCAATTCTTTCACGACAGCATTAAAGAATTGATTCGATTGTGTTCATTAATGTATCTCGTCAATGATGACTTTTCTTCAATCGAAAAAGATTCTTTTCTGTTGAGAAAGTCATCATTTAGCTTCATACGTTGTTTTCAAAGCTTGAATGACAGAGACAAAGTCTCAGTTAAGCATTCACTCTCGTCAGAGATTTGAAATCATGCTCACAGTTCAACACATGTGATGCTCAGAAGACATAATATCAGAATTCAGCAATGACGAAGCTTAAGAAGCTTAAACATCAAAGATATCTTCATATGAAGCAGCTTTTGATCTCTGAAGATTATTCAGACTCAAGTCAACTTCGTATAAAAACTGTGATGACAGCTGAAAAGAAGCAATGTTGAAGTCAAAGTTGTTCTCATATGAAGATCATAGCATGAGCTGAGAGAAAGTAACGATGTTGCTCGAAAAAGCAGCAAAGTCATGCAGAGTAATGAAAAACTTTTCTGCAAAGAAGTTCTTCATACAATTATGCAATGATTCTAGTATTTGATGATTGTGAAAATCATAATGCTGTATACTTTATATGATGTTCTTTGAAATCATACTGATTCAATTGATAATATCTGATACAATGCTTCGTATACGAAGTTCGTTCAACTTCTCAACATTGAGCAAAGAAAGTTCTACTTCATTTGCAAACATCAGATAATTATCTTGTATGAAGAGAGAATCTTTTCACAAAAGATGAGCAGAAAATTCTTGATAATAAATAATTGAATTTTGCAAAATCACTATGCAAAGCTTCTTCAACAAATGCAGAAAATCTTAAGCAATCATGTTGAATCAATTTTTCTTAACAGTATCAAGCAAAAATTTATCATTCTTGTACAAAGCATTGCTTGAGAAATTGCTGAATCACATCAGTCAATAATTAATTCATGATCAAAGTGTTCATATGAAAGATAACGAAGATTTAATTTTGATTTAAAACAAAAAAAATCTTCAGAAATTAATTTGAAATTTGTCATTACTTGTATGAACTTCAGAGAAAAATGAGTTAAATAACTTGTGAACAGAGCATCTGTATTTCATCATTCAACATGATGTATCTGAGATTTTAATGTGTCATTCAACTCATCTGTTCATGCTTTTGCATCACAATCATGAGTCTTCTTGAGATTAAAAATGCTGATGATGTTAAACATCTTGTTGATTCATTTTAGTTGAACTTCATATGACATAAATGAAGTCGACTTGCTTTCTTGAAGCAGATGAAAATCATATCATTGCTGTCGTCTTTGAAAATGTGAAATTTGCTCTCGTACGATGTTTCAATGATAGAAAAGATAAAAAGCAAGCTGCAAGATGATGCACAGCAATGAATTCTTATGTTGTATGATTATCTCGTATTCAATTCGCTCAGTCTGATTCATTTTTTCATTGTTCAAGATGCAAATGTGCATCGTACAAGAAATGAGATTCTCGTTCTTCAAGTTCAAAGAAAACAAATCAATCAACTGCAGATGACGACGATTTTCTTCATGCATCAACATCATATGATTCATTAAAAAATCAAGCGTTGTATGATGAGTGAATTTCACAGTTTGAGTCGTGACTCGTTTCTGAGAGAGCTCATGAGTTCAACAGCTTCATACGACATCAATCATTTGTTGTTACTCATATTTATTCAGCAAAGTATTGACATTGCAATTAAGATATTGAGCTTTTTTTCTTGCATGCTTCTTCTTCATATGATCTTTCAAAAAAGCTTTCATCTTGATTTCTTATGAATGAGAAAATGTAGCATGATCGAAAGATTGTTGATAATTGTACAAAGAAATAATAGCAGAAACATAACTGTCAACTGAATCAAATCTCAACGTCTGCTGCACTTTCTTTTTCATAGCAGTTGTACAAGACTGCTTGTAATGACTTGTACGAAGTTCTTGTGATAGAACTTTCTTGTTCAAAAACATGATGAGTTTATCTTTCATCACTATTTGATCATTTATGAACTTGTGTCTCGCACAGAACTTCTACTTCACTCAATGCATGTCATACAAAGACGTTAAAGAAGATCTTATTCATCATTTCTTCTGCTTTGACTTGTAGTTTCTGATCGTATTAATCGAAGCGTTCGTACGTTTCAAGATCAACGCAGTCTGTTCATGTTGATACAATTTGACTGCAACATTTATCTCATTGAAAGTGTTCATCGTCGAGAACATCATTGTCAAAGTTGCTGTACACTGCAGTACTGCACGCAAAATTAATTCAAATGTGACAGACTTCGTACGAATAAATTGTTGAAGAAAATCAGAAGCAGCGAATGCAAAATGAAGTAATAACTGAATAAATAACTGAGATGAGACAAGTTCTCGAATATGTTGCATATTATCGAGAGAAGAATTCTGTTGACATGCAACATGTTGAGAGCTTGACAATAACTCGAAATAACTGAAGACGTCGACATGTATGAACAAACAGATAAGAAAATTTCAATCGTCGATCAGGTGATTTTCGATCATCTGATGTACGTACAACGACTTCAATGAACTGTAAAAATCAGAATGATAGTTGAAGCGAAAGAAAAAGGAACGATGGTAGTTTAAACGGAAGAAAACGACTTGCACGGGTCAACGCAGCCAAAAACAGTGCGGGGTCGCAAAGTTTTGATGTTGGGTCACCTGATGAAACACTTGGCAACCAACGATCAGAATGAACTCTTGCTTCAGTACTATATAGACTTCGCACCCGCTCAACCTTTGCCCTTTTTCTCAAGTCGTGCCTTGGAATTGAGAATTGAGAATTGAGAATTAAGAATTGAGAATCCCGACCTCTCCCTACTCTAGCACGTGTTTCGATGAAGATATAGCGGCGAGAAGAGCGATAGCGAGCGCGAGGGGAAGGGGGGAGGGTGATGGAGGGTGTGGAGGTGCGGTTCCGAGGGAATGTATGGGTGGGGCGGTGAAGGGATGCGGGGAGGGAGGTGGGGGAGGTGGGGGATGAGGATGCGGATGAGATGGAATGAGACGAGGAGGATGCGAAGGCTGAGGCGGAGGGGGAGGAGGGAGTGGGATGGGACAATGGAAAAGGTGTGGCGGGGTGGGGAGGAGGAGAGTGGGGGGAAGGACGGACAAGCGCTTGCAGCTGAACGGATTTCTTATGTACAACACCGCTGGCCAGTCTCTCCCTATCAACCGTCAATGCTTAGACTCGAGCAGTCACGAATATTTACACATCGCTATAATATTCCCATTAGCTCATAGTCATGTCTCCGGCCGCCCGTCACCACCGTTTGTGGACTAGCCCCTATTGTTTCGTTCAAAGTCGTTCATGAGAGTTCAGATTATCGAGGGATTGAACAGCCAAGTGGTTCCTTGTAGAATGAAGAGCGCTACTTGTGGCTGGTTATCGAGCGTCTGCTTTGTTTGTATGTAGAGAGGTTTTGTGGTGTCGAGGTCAACTAATCGACTAACATGGATTACAGATA
>JAABUV010001779.1_pt1 | contig 30622 bp, 53 predicted proteins | sample 5559971 | NCBI WGS metagenome assembly JAABUV01 (sample SAMN10711881, study PRJNA513362) | rock metagenome | isolation source: Antarctica rocks | place: Antarctica: Victoria Land, Knobhead nord | collected 2015-12-19
GCCGCCCTGGCCGCCCGCCGCGGCGCAGCTGGCCGCGCTGGCGGCGCGGCTGCTGGCCGGCGCGCGGCCCGCGCAGCGCGACGCGCTGGCGCGGGCGCTGCTGCAGGCGCGCCCGCCGCGCCTGGTCTGCCCGCGCGCAGGCCTGCCCACGCGTCTCCCGTTACGGGCGGGGACAGCAGAGTCAGCAGCGCGGCAGGTGACCCTGTTTCGGGTCCGCGACAGGGTGATGCTCATGGCCTGGCTGGCTCTGCCCCGCGCCTGCAGCCCAGCACTGCCTCTCCCATGCCCCTATCCCCTACACCAGAGCAGCTGCTGAGGCTGGCAAGTCATGGGAACAGGAGGCGCCGAGCGCAAACTGCTTCCTACCTTACCCTACCCCTACCTTCACATGAGCAACTGAACGCTCGGCCGCGCGGCGCAGGACGCACCGCGCGGGGATGCGCCTGGCGGCGCGCCAGCGGGCGCCGAGCCGCACGACTGCCTCACCGCGCCCGAGGCCGCCGCGTGCGCGGCGCTGGCGCGCGTGCTGGCGCTAGCGGGCGCCGCGGCCGCTGCGACAGCTGACGCGCGCGATGTGGCGGCGGCCCTTTTTGCGCGCATGTGTGACGCCCTGCACCAGCACGGAGCCCAGGACGCTGGGCTGCGCGCGGCGTGGGCGCTGGCGGCGCTCGAGCAGCTGCTGCTGGGCGACCTCCTCAGAGACCTTGCACCCCCAGTGCGCCCCGGCGGCATAGTGACCTTACCACGCCTGTATCATTGTGCGCCTGGAGGTCCATGCGCAGCAGCCTGACGACACGACAGTGTATAATGAAATGAGCAATTCCCTTTGCTGTGAAGGCCCCTCAATCACCGTGTTTGCTTCACTGCGCCCCTGCCGGCGCTGCTCAGGCATGACAGAGCTGCGCAACTGCTGTGACAGCCCATGAGCACACAGCCAGTGCCCACCTCCTCGCGCGCAAACCCTCCAACCCCCTCTCGCCACCGGCCGCTCCCAGGCGCTGGCGGCCGCACGGGCGGCGGCGCTCGGCGCGGTCACCGCCGCGGGCGCCCCGGCCGCCCGCCCGCCGGGCGCCGGCGCGCTGGCGGCCGCGGCGCGCGGCGTGCGCGTGCTGGCGCTGCTGCACGCGCGCGGGCTGCCGCCCGGCGGCGGCGACGCGCCCGGCGCCGCGGCCCTGCTTCCCGCGCTGCAGCGCCTGCAGACGCTCCCCGCGGCGCGCCTGCCCAAGCAGGGCCCATGGCGGGCTTGACAGTGTGGGACATGCGGGGTGTCTGTCCTGGTTTGCAGTGGTTTACCGGATGCTTGCAGGCGCACTGAGCCAAGAGCTGCCTCTTGTTGTGCCATGAGAGCAGTGTCAGGCTGGCGGCCTGTGAAGGCCGCGCCGGGCCGTGCGTGCAGGCGGCCGCCGAGTGCGCCGCGCTCGCGGCATGCCTGCCCCACGTCCGCCCCCCGCCGAAGCAGCTCTTCGAGGCCGTACTGCTGGTGCGGCCCCCACTCATGGAGCGGCTGTGCAGGTCCTGCGCCCGCCTGCACACTCTGCGTGCTCGAGCACATGGCTTTCCGGGTCCGTCGTCCCGACGCGCACGGGCGCGTCAGTGCGGTGGCCGCGGGCAACCTGCCTTGCGCATGCATGCATGTCACCCGGCGGCGCCTGCCCCACGCTGAGTGCCACGGCAGGAGGCCGCACATGCGCATGCACCGTCTCAGACTCGCCACTGTCTGCGATGAGCAGGCGATGTGCAGGCAGCCCTGCATGGCACCACCCAGCACAGGGCTGGTGCATCCCAAAGAGAGATCAGCCTGAAGAGGGGTGTGACCCAACCCCGGGCTGAGCTGGAAGGCCCAGCTTGCCTGCGCCGTGGGGGCCAGGAGGAGCACTGGGCGCTGCGGCACGAGGCCATGGCGGCGGTGCTGGCGTACATGCGCGCGGCGGCCAGCGGCGACCTCTGCGCCGTCGTGCCGCGCGCCATCCACGACCCCGGTGGCGCCCGCCACCCTGCCGCTCCCCACCTGGCCGAGCATGCCGGCGCCGAGTGACAGGGATGCACTGCTTGGGCTCGTCCGCGATTTCTCCTACGGCCTGACAGATGCTTCAGCTAAGGTGTGATGCACGATGCCGCGGACACCTGCGGGCGTCCATGCAGCATTGCCGTCCACCCCAGCAGAGGCATCTTCCGCGGGTCATGCACAACACGAGTACTCACCATGTGTTCGTGCGGGTGGGGGCAGCGGTGCATGCATCAGAACACTGTTGGATCGCAAAGCTTGCGTCCGCCGTGCGCAGATGCGCACTACAGCGAGGGCTGCTCGCCCTTCGTCGCGCTGCTCTAGCAATACATGGCGCGCGCGCCGCCGCCGCCGGCCAGCACCGGCCCTGAAGAACCCTTGAGCACGGCCGCGCGCAAGGCACTGGCACATGCTGCAAGTGCCGCAGCCGAGCAGCTGCTCAAGCAGGCCGCCGCCTCGGCGCGCGCTGCGCCAGCTGCGGCCGCTGCGGCCCGCGCTGCCGGGGCGCCTGCTGGGGCGCACGCGCCTGGCAGCGCGGCGGGCGGTGGCGCGGAAGCCGCGGCGGCCTGGGCAAGCGGAGCAGAAGAGGCGCGCCGGCACAGCCTTGCAGCCGCCGCGGACGGCCCTGCAGCGGGCGCGCCGGCTGACAGCGGCGGCGGGTGTGGTGTGCCGGGGCCTGCGAGCGACGAGCGCGCGCGCGGCGTGCGGGCTGCGGCCGACGACGCGTGGCAGGCGCGCCGGTCCTGGCCCTGCCTGGCTGCGCGGGCGTGCATGGGCGCGGCAGGCATGGCCGGGACACTGTGCTGCCTGCCAGGCACAGTCTAGGGAAAGCGATGCAAAGAGCTTCGAGCACTTTATGTCTCCATCATGCACAGAGATGAGCTTGCACAGGCTGCCGACGTGCGTGAGAAGGTTATCAGTTGGGCGCATGTGCTGACGTCTCAAGCAAGCCCAGGCTGCAGGCGGGTCTGTGCATGTGCCGTGCGTACCAAAGACTTCAATGCGTCACATCACACTTTGCCGAGTCCTCGGTTGAGGCCGCAAATACTTCTGGAGTCGGGGTGGCGCGCGTGCGCATGGCCAGCTTGCTCGCGGTGGGCTTGCCATTATGTGGCGTGAGCAAGTGATGACGACCCACTCGCTCAGCTGGCATGGGGGCCCCGCTCGCGCAGGCGCTGCAGCAGCTGGCAGGCGCGCTACGTTCGACCGGGACCAGAGACCATGGCGATGCCGGCCTGCAGCAGCGCCTGAGAGAGCTCGCCAGCCTGGCAGGAGGCCTGCCTGCGCTCTTGGAGGATGGAGAGGGGCAGCTGCCTGTGTACTAGACACGCATACATAGGGCTGCTGCGCATACATGGCTGATAAGCATGCTGGCCTCCTGGCGGCCGGCCCTTATGTGCAGTCCTCTGCAGGGTCGCCCGCGCCTGCCGGCTGTCCTCAGCATGGCCATCAGCATGAAGTCTGCAGAGTGCGGCCTACATGGCTTACACGGAGACCACATACCATGCCAATGCACATGTAATGCAAGACGTGTTCTTGAGCGATGCATTTCTTGGTCGCCCTCGGGCTCCACCACGGCAGGACCGCATGTGCAGTGGGCTGAGTGGCCCATCGAGTGGCCCATCACACAGGAGCAGTTGATCAGGGGGTAGGGGCTCCACGCCAGCTCACTTCGTTGCCTGCGCATGCAAGCTAGCAGCTCTGCACGGTCCGCCTCTTCCTGTCCCCACGATCAGCACTGTAACAACAAAGGTCCAGACTGAAACAGCACCACTGACTGCCGGTGGGATGGCTCAAGTTCCAGCAAAGTGCCCGCACCTGGATGACCACGTGCTCCTCAACATACTCAGTAACCTGTCAGGCGCAGACGTGTGCCGAGCGCAGGTGCGCAAAGCGCCTGGCTGTGTATAGCTCGGCCACTACATCCATGCGTGTCAGGTTATGCGCGCCACCGCTCCGCTTCCCGCTCTGGGCCTGAGCGCTGCTCACAGAGGCTGGCGTGCTGTGCAGGCAGTCAGCCGGCGCTGGAATAAGGCTGCTGAAGACGTGCAGGTGTGCATCAGCAAGTCGCTCTGCTGGCACGCTCATAGCGCAGCGCCTGTATGGTGACGCTGGTGCCAGCTCAAAGTGTGCTGCTGCTGCGCAGGAGGAGATATTTCGGCGGTTTTGGGGCCTGCACGACGTGCTCAACAAGCCCAAGAAGCGCAGCACATACCTGAGCGCGGACCTCACGCAGTTCGTCCGGCAGCACAAGTGCCGGCGGTGGGAGACGCTGGCGTCTGTGGCGGTGCAACATGGCTCGGACGTGGTTGCGCTGAGGCGTCTGAACAACCTGATGTCCGACAACGCGCTGCGCTCACGTGTTCTCGTGTATGTGCCAGGTGCAGACCGCTTCCCGCGCGCGTCGTAACTTAAAGGTCTTGTTGTGCAGACACACTCGTTCCGTTTAACTTGGACAGCTTTTGTGTTTAACACTGCATGCAACTGCTGTGCAGTGACGTGAGTAGCCTAGGAAGTGCTCAACTTGAAGCGTGCGGGGGCAGTGACGGACAAGGAGGACCTGCGCGGGCTGGTGGCGTCGTTCCTGTACGACTCCCTGTGCGGCCGGGAGCTGATCGTGGTTGACGACAGCGCAGCCGCACCGTCATCTGCTGCGCGGTCAAAGGCGCCCATTGCGCCGCGCGCGCCGTCTGCGCTGGACGCCTCCAAGCTCTGCAGCATGCTGGGCCGCAGTGCGCACCTACTTGCACCGAACAAACCTGTTGTGTAGTGCTCAACCTAGTCGTTTTTCCATCAAGCGTCATGGCTTTTCCCTGCCTGGCAGTGCGTCCGTCTGATCCGTCCTGGCTTGTCCGGCAAAGTCGCCTGCAGGAGGGGCTGCCTCAAATATGGTCTCTGCTGCGCACTTGACCTACTAGGCGGGCTGGCATGCGCGCTTTTATCCTGCTCGCTGATGGTCACAGGTTTGACTTCGGCGATCTGCAAGATCCCAACGCAGTCGTTGCCTGATGACAAGCTTTTCTGTCCCTCTGCAGGCCTGCACATCTCTGAGGAGACGGCCAAGTTCTACCTGGAGGATGCGCAGGGCGACCTCAAGCGCGCCTATCAGCTGCACCGTAAGTGCCTTTCTCTCTGTATACTGAAAAAACTTCTGGTGCTTCCCTTTACTTGCATGAGTGACTGCATGCGTTAAAAGACTTATCTTGGCGGGACCGTCTGCTGAGTGCCGCGCCACTCGCAAATGTGTGAACGTAGTCCTACGTTGTAAGTGTACCGGAGGGGTACCTTGGTAAGTGCTTGCCAGTGCAGAGTGCACTTGCTGTGCACGTGAATTGTGCATAAGTGCACGCAGAGCAGGGGCATGAAGTGCTGCTGAGACTGACTGGTGCTGAGACTGCTTGTTGTATTGCGGGCCGAGCAGAGCAGGACATGGAGTGGGAGCGGATGGGGATGGCGCGCCGCCGCCGCGCGTAGCCGATTCTTTTCAAATTGAAAGAGGTTTATTTCTTTCCAACAGGCCTGGGATGGGCTCGGGAGCGTGATTGCACTTGCGTGTAGAGCTCATGCATGTGCCATCTTGTGCCATCAGGTGTCACTGTGTGGGTACGTCAGTGGTATTTGAGACCCAGCGACGGAGTAAGAGAGCGGTTAGACGTTGTCAGCAATTGATGTACGGTGCTGAGAGGGCCCATCGCTTCAGGTTTCTTTACGGCTGGTTTGCCGATTGTATTATAGCAGGCGTATGCCTAGATACAGGTCGCTTGCCTGCATGTGGGAAGGGTGTTGCATTCGCTGGATGCATACCTGCATGCAGGTGGTGCGCAGCAACGATAGGACTGATCGTTGTGGTGGATAGCACAAAATTTTATGGTGTTGGACTAGCTCAGATCATGGTGTTGGACTAGCTCAGATCGTGAACAAACAAACTGTGATGTTTTCAATGGCCAACATGCATGCGTTAACTTCACAATTAGTTCTGCCGTCGTTCCTGCCTTCCTCTATGTTTTGCTCGCACGCATTACCCAATCAACATGTCAGGTTGTGACCAGAACAAGAAAGAGAAGAGTGCAGGGGCTGCAACCCGCAGTTTGATTAGCATGCTGCAGCAAGCATGCACTGTTGCGGCACATGTAGCAGGCATGCACATGCAACATAGCACACGCCTGCACCTGCTGCTAAGCATTGCACAGCACGCTGCGCACGCCTTACCACCCTGCACTAGATTTGCGGCACTCAGTTCTGCTGACGGGGCTCAGCATCAGACGCTGCGCATCTCCAGCGAGCGCGAGCGCGGCGGCGACAAGCTGCGCGCCTGCACGAGCGGCGCGGCGCCGCCTTGCGCGCCGCCGAGCGCGGACGACAGCGACGCGACCGGCAGGGTCGACTGCTGCCGCATCGCGCCGTACGGCGCCAGCACCTGCTGTCGCAGCGCGCCTGCGCGCGCCAGGCAGAAACAAAGTGTCGGCATCGGCACGCCGTGTCCTGCTCGGCCACGCGCCACCACTGCTGCAGTGTCCACGGAGGGCGCCGAGGATGCGGCGCATATCAACGTTGCCACGGTGGCGCAGAGGCTTGACACATGCCAAGCAATCCACTCGCATGACGACCTCTCAAGCAAAGCCATGAGCACAAGCAGAGACACGGCATTCTTTTTAGCTCACAGCCACTGGCCGTCAGCACTGTCTCAATGCCATGTTTGTCATTTAACCAGACCCAAACGGCAAGCTCTGGCACCACCATCCAGACCCAAGCACAGCGTGACACACGGCCCATGCCCTGCATCCAACGCGGCCGTGTGCGTTTGCAAGTACCTGCCAGCTGCAAGGTGGCGCACCTAGCGATATGTCCAGGTCGCGCGTGGCGTGCAGCAGGAAGGTGCCAATGACGATCGTCGAAAAGCCGCACAGCTCGGTCACCATCTGCGGCGCAGTCTGCGGCTCCTGCAAGTGCGCCGCATCGTCCGTGAGCAGGCCTCGCATGCGCACCAGCTCATTCTTGGTAAGGTGCGGTCAGGCGATGCGCTGTCGCAGCGCACAGCGCACCGCCTCAAGCAGCAGCACATGCACCGCAGCGCGCCTGAGCATGGTGTCCGCTTAGGAGCAGCAAACAGGGGCTGAAGAGCACCACACAGTCACGAACTTTAAGCGCTTTCAAGTGTTGAACAAGCGCGGGGCACCTGGAACATGATGCAGGAGGCGGTGATGGTCGCGACGGTGAACATGACGTAGTAGATGGGCGACACGATGGACGTGTTGAACACGTCCAGCGCCTTGTTCAGGTAGTTGATCTGCGTCAGCACGCACACCGCGACGATCTGCGCCGCGCGGCGCGGCCGTCACGCGCCGCGCGCTTGCGGCGCACATCCGGCGCCCCTGCTGTCCTCCGTCCTGATCGTATATGATTTTCCGCATCGCATCGTTTAACACCGGTGGTGCGCTGGTGCTGCCAACGACACAGCTACCTTTCCACGCTGGGCGCTGCTCTGCTGTGCACGGTGCGGAGGCGCGCATGCTGACACGGCCCTGCCTACATGATTGGGTGGTCACATACGGTCAGGCTTCAGGTGTGTGAGCAGAGGTCCCGCACAGAGACGGCTGCCCTGTAGTGCAAGGTCAGGCTAGGGTAGGATTAGGGTGTGTTAGGGTAGATTATGGAGGCGCACCAGGATGCAGTAGTAGGTCTCTGCCAGCCAGAACTGGTTCTGACCCTGCAGCGTCAGCTTCAACGCGATGCCCAGCGCCTGCGCGCTGGCCGCTGCTTCACTAGATCATAGCGTACACAAGCAAGGATGGTCATGGACGCTTTCAATCGGTGCAGCACACCCATGCCCAGCGCTTGCATGAAAGTGGAGCATCCTTGCTCGCAGCTGATACTATATGTGTACAGCAGCGACGGCCATCGGGTCATGTGGGACCACCAGAACAGGCACATCACAGGAGACCATCCAGCATCACCGGGGTCAACACTCAGCGCATAGGCTTGGCGCCTTGCTGCTTGCAACAGCCGGGGCATTCATCAAGGTAAACATTAGCGCAGCATGAGAGCAGCAGGGTGCAGCATCAGGCTGGTCGAGCAGACATCGCCGTCAATAAGCAGGCGTGCGCGCCGCCACACGCAACGCGAGCACCCCGGCGCTGGCCACGGGCGTGCATGGCGCGGCCCGGGCCGGCACCTTGACGCTCATGACAGACAGCGAGCCGATGAGCGAGCAGATGCCGATGTAGACGAAGATGCTGCTGTTGCCGTGCGCAGGCGCCACGTACCAGATCAGGTACACGATCGCGGCCGTCACCAGCAGGCTGTACATGACAAAGGCTGCGACGCCCCACATTGCCAGGCTCGCGCATGCCCCACACTGCCAGGCTCGCGCGCGGCCCATGCGGCCAGCTTCGCGCACGCCCCACACTGCCAGGCTCGCGCACGCCCCGGACTGCCAGCCGCGGGCATGCCCCACACTGCAAGGCTCGCGCGCGGCCCACACTGCCAGGCTCATGCACGCCCCAGCAGGCCGGCGCCGGCGGGACTCCTGCATGACTGCCCGTGATGATTCCAGGCGCATGCGTTGAAGGATCATGGCTGTTGTCAAGGCAGCCATGGTTTGGGTGTTGCACGAGCCCGAATCATAGCGCGCCGGGCCCCAGGGCCAGCACGCCAGCGCTGGCGGCGGCTTTCGCGTGCTCCGCCCAACTGCAGCTGCCTGTGAGCGCTGCCAGGCCACTGCTGGCAGGCGACGGCACGCGTCTGTGCCGTGCCGGCACAGCTCTCAGACCTGCGGGGGGCCCGGGCGCGCGCCTGGCTGCTGCGCGAGCCGCCAGACCTGCAGCAGCGAGTGGATGGGCTGCTCGTCCGGCGCGTGCAGCACGATGGTGACGCTCCCCACGATGCACAGCACGCAGCCCAGCACGCAGAAGATGTTCAGCCGCTCGTTCAGCAGCCAGTGCGCGAGCACGGCACTGCGCGCCCCGCGCGCGAGCGCGCCGCTCAGCACGGCGGAGCAGCCTGCCGTGCCAGGGGGCGGGCGGCAGCGGGCGCGCGCCTGACGATGATGCTCAGCGCGCCGAGTGGCGTCACCAGGATGGCCGGCGCAAAGGCGTACGCGGCGAAGTTGGCGACCTCGCCGACCACCATGGTGAGCATCCCGGCCCACCACATCGGCTCGGTCAGGTACGAGTAGCCGCCCACGCCTGCCGAGCACCCGCAGCCAAAACGATTGCTCCAGACGCGCGTCTCAGACCACAGACTTCCACGCTTGCAAAGCTATAATCGGACGCACACTGTGTCGTCAATGGCAGAACGTAATGCAGAGGCAGCGCGGCCACAGAGGAGGCTGAGCGCGGCGCGCAAACCTGCGCGTGTGCCGCTCGCGCCCGCGACGCGCAGGCCCTTCTTCTTTATGATGAAGCTGGAGCCGATGAAGACCGCGGAGCTGCATGCCAGCGCCAGCCCGCGCGCCTGATCGCTGCTGAGCCCCGGCGGTGCGGCCGTCTGGGAGCCCGCGGCCATCCCCGGAGCAAGACAGGCAGGTCAATGTCACCCCATGCGTCAACCCATGGTTACTGCCCGCCGATGCAAGAGGTCCGACTCAGCAAAAGTGCGCCTCAATGCCACCGCCACACGCTTAAGCACCTGCAGTAAGCCTTGACCGTGAATGGAAACGCAACTGCCCTCTGCTGTGAAAGTGAAGCACCAATTGCCCCTCCTTCCTGGCCTGTCGATGTTTGGGATGGACTCCTTTCCCTGGCCCTACAGGGTAACACCCGGCAACTTTGGGCCAACCTGCAAACTTTGGACCTGAGGGATCTCTGTGTTTCTTCAGACCTCAGCAGACTCACCAGCAAGTTTTATCGTCACGCGAGCATAAACTTGCAGAATTGCTTGCTCTGCTGAATAACCTTGCTTGCGTGCACATGCCGCTGGGCCACCCACTGCCGTCTGCTGCTACAGGACAGGTGCATCCATCTGTTTGCGCTCTCATTGGCTTGACTATGAGACTGACTACCTCCGCTTCTCACCAGGTGCTGCAAGCATGGTGCAGGTTACTGCCTCACTGTTCCGGGACGGGCAGGTGTTGCGCCAGCAGTCAGGAGTGTGCTGCTGCTATCCTGCGCCGCTGCGGCGGAGGGGCGCCTGCGCCGCAGCGCCCAACAGCGCCTCTGGCACCCGGGTGTCGCTGCCGGAGCTCTTCACCCAGCAGCTGGGCCACCCGCCGCAGCAGCAGTACGAGCCGAAGCACCTGATCAATGCAGCGTACTGGCTCGTTGAGCAAGCTGCGGCCCCGCGCGACGCTCCCGGCTCGCCGTGCGCACACTCAGCTCGACCTCGCTGCGCCGTCCCAGGCAGGCGGCAGTGTCGGCGACACAGCTGGTTGCTCAAAGTTTCAGTGGGTGTTTACACCTGCAGGGCCGAGCATGTGCCCCCGAGCGCGGTGCGGGAGGCTGCGCGGCAGCTGTGCGCGGCGACAGAGCTCGCGGCGCGCGACATCGACACGGATGCGCTCCCCGGTGCGCGACGGGCCCTGGCTTGCCGGCGGACGCAGCTGCTCACGCGAAGTGTGCCAGCGCCTGTAGTGTATGGCTGGGGCAGGGTGGGCACCACGCACGCATGGCACCCCTGCTGGGAGTGGCAGCAGCGCGCAAGCAGGGCGCGTACCGGCCGCCCCGGCCGCTGCTCAGGATAGGGCAGGCCCCTACCCTACCCTACTCTATACCCCATCAGCCGCCCCTGGCCTGCGGCAGATGTGCTGCTGTACGTGGCCATGCTCAGCCCGTGGCTTCAGGCCGGCGCGTATGCGCGGCTCGCACACGCGCTGCTTGCCAGGCCGCGCGCATGGGCCGTCACTGCGAGCGCCTGGAGTGCCTGGTGCGCACGGCCGCGCGCGGCCGGCCCTGCCCTCACCCTACCCTATCTCCAACCAATGCTGCGAGGCAGGGCGTCCAAGTCACCGCAAGCGCATGCCAGCCTTGCCGGCGCAGCGGCTGGCGCTCAGCGGCGCTGCCTGTTGGCAGCACCCTTGGCGCTGTGCCTGCGTCAAATGAGCCCAAAGGCAGCTCCCAGCCACCCCCACACGGCCCCTGGGGACATACGTCCAAGGACGCGCTGGAGCGCCGCGGCATCGCGCTCACCATGGCATGGAGCGGCGCACTTGACAAGCGTGTGGGACACGGCCCTGGAGAGCAACCCAGGCGCTGAGCGGCGCCCCGCTCGCGTCAGGCTCAGCATCGACGACCTCGCGCAGGCGCTGGAGCGCTGCTCCGCGGCGCTGGCGGACCAGGCGCTCTCGCCCGCAGCTGCCGGCGTTGTCCAGGCGCGCGGCATGCGCACACGCCTCTGCTGCGCCCCGCATTCTTGGAACCTGCTCAAGGAAGCAGTGCTCGCCAGCAGCTGCTGGCGTTGTCAGGGCGCGCGGCGTGCCGTCGCGCCTCTGCCTCGCCCTGTCGGGCAGGCAGCGCCGGCGCTCCGAAAGCCGCGCAACCCGGCTCGGGGCAGGTGGTGGGGCGACGCCCTGTTTCGCAAGCCGCGGCCTGTCGCTGTTGGTGCGCGCGCGTGCGCGGGCCGGACGCGCAGCGACAGCGCGGCGCCAGCTGCTGCATGGTGTCGCTGCAGGCACCTGCCCGCACGCGGGCCGCCGGCTGCGGCTGTTGCATGAGCTGCCAGCCTGGGGCGTGCGGGGCCGCCTGGTGCCCCGCGGGGGCGCCGGTGCCTCACCCCGCCCGCCTGCGCGCCGCAGCTACTGGCGCGCGTCGTGGCGGCGCGCCTACGCGGCGAGTGGCAGGCCGGGCAGCCGCTGCTCGGGCGTGCAGCGCGCGGCCTGCGGCGCTGCGCAGCGCTCGCAAACCCGGCGCGCGCTGGCGCCGCGGCGTGGCGCCGGGGCGACCGCCTGGTACTGGCCGAGGCGGGCAGCTTCTACTTTGTGCAGGAGCAGTTCGATGACAACCTGGATGCCCCGTGCGCCCCCCCCTGTGCGCCCCTCAAACTTCTGCAGTGCCTGGCGTCGTGGACGCTGCACAGCGCGGCCGGTGGCGGCGACAGCCTGCGCGGCGGGCTGTGCACGCGGGCCGCATAATGTCCGCGCGCCGGCCGGAGTATAGAGATGGCCCGTGGCCTCACAACTCCGCACCGCAAACAGCAGCAGACACTTCAGCCTGACTGCTTTGTCGAGCATTCGCACGCTTGCGCTCGTTAGTATGTGAAGTGCATTTCCTGCTTGCCCTTCCCGCATGCCGAGCTGCTTTGTGCGTGCCATGCCTCGCTGGACTCAGGCGTGGCGGTGTCATGCCTTCCCCGGAGGGACGCATGCCCCATCTGTCACTGCGCGCCTGGGAGCGATGCATGCTGTTAGCATGAAAATGACCTGGCCGGGCGCCGGCAGGGTCGAGCGCGCCCTAGCTGGGGCGCTCGCGCACGCGCTGCGGCTCGCGCTCGCCAACCGCCACTCGCGCACGGTGCGCGGCGCGGCGGCGCTGCTCTCCGCCGAGGACGAGGCCGACGTGGCCGAGGCCTTTGCGGCACTGCCGGCCGGCGGCGCCGCCGGCAGCGCCAAGGAGGCGCGGGCGGCGCACACCGCGCTGGTCGGCCATGTGGCACGGCGCCTGCGCGACCCGGAGGCCGCCCGTGAGCCGGCCGACCTGGGTGCGCGCGGGGCGCGGCTTCACCCCTAAGGCGTGCATCGTTTACTGCACGGGGCTGTGGCCAGCCGGGCTGGTGCTCGCACCAGCCGTTCAACCTGGGTGTGCACAGGGCGGGGCTCACCCCGAAGGCGTGCATTTATTCCTGCTGTGGCCAGCCGGGTTGGCGTCTCGCACCAGCCGCCGACCTGGATGCGGCACGGGCGTGGCGCAGGGTGCCTCGCGCGGCTGCTGCGCGCCCTGGCCGCCGCGCGGCACGACTGCGCGGCTACGCCGCAGCTGCTGTCCGCCCTGGGCGGCGAGCTGCGCCGGCAAGTCGCGGACCGCGCCGAGGCGCCAGCCGCCGGCCCTGACCCTTCCCCTGCCAGGGTCGCGCCGCCCGCAGCCTCCTGGAACGCCGACGCGCCAGGCTCCGGGCCGGCGCGCATCAGCGCTCCCTGGGACGCCGGGCGCGCCGCCGCAGGCGCGCCTGCCGGCGCGCCGGCGGCGGCCGCTGCGCCAGGCGCAGGGCCCGGCGCCGCGGTGGCGCCCAGGCCGCACGGCGGCGCGCCGCTGCGCGCGGCGGACGTCGCGGCGGTGCTCGCGGCCATGCACGCGATGGGGTACCGCCCGGAGACGCCCACGCTGCAGGCGGCCGCGGTGGCCGTGCTCGCGCGCGCAGGCGCCGCGCCAGTCGCGGACCTGGCGGCCGCGCGCGCGGCGCTGGAAGCGTTCGGCTACGTCGCCGGCGCGGCGTGAGCGCCTGCCGCGCTTGCAGGCTCCGGGTTCAAAGAGAACCCTAGCCTCACGCCCGCTGCCGGCGGCGCCATGCGTGCGCCTGTGGCATCTGTTTTAACACCACGCTGTCGTTCTGCCATCATGAGCAAAAGCTGGTGTGTTTGCGATTTGCTCAGCATGGACACCCAGAGTTCCCAGAGTTCCTGGTGCCGACATAATGCTGGCATGCGGGAAGAGAGCGTCATGCTAGCCGCAGCTCAGACTGGGGTGCTTGCTCGGCTCTATCTCCGGAGCGCTCGACACGGGCGTCCGGCCCATGAAACATCTCACTTTTGAGGCGGCGCCTGTGGTGCCTGCATATCATGACAACAATGTCTCATAAAGTTCATGGCGTTGTGCTGCAGACAGCAGACCTGTGACTCTGGCGGCACAGCGCTGTGCATAGATGGACCTGCACCGCTCATGCGCGTGCGAGGCACCACTCTGCTTTTACACACTGCAATGCAAATTTTGTGATTCGGTACAGCCGGGCTGCGCAGGCTGCGCTCGCGTGCGCGCTGAACGAGGCACTGCAGGTGCTGACGGCGTGCATGGCTCCGACGGCCAGCCGCCCAGCAGAGATGCGACAATCACAAAGCAAATAGGGCAGAAGACCTCTGGCGATGGCATGCACTTCACTCTGCACAGATGACACCGGGCACAGACTCTGTGCACCACAGGTGCAACAGAACAAAAGCAAGCAAAACCGCTCCCCTCGTGGCCACAGGCCAGGTTTTCAGACAAGCTCTGCAAGTAAACAGCACCAAGCGGCAGCAGAGTGCCCCCCGCGCTTCTCGTGGCACAGGTCACGTCCAGTTGAAGCCCAGGTCTGGGCCGAGCAGGATGGGGAAGAGCGCCGGATCGTCGGGCAGGTCCGGGAACTGCGCCAGCCCCGGCTGCAGCTCCGGGTAGCCTGCAGCTGGGCGCCCGCCCGCTGGCGCGCGCAGGGCCAGCGCAGGGTCGCACTCCAGGCTGGGGTCCCGCGCGCCGCGGCCGCCGCCGCCCGCTGCATGCAAGCCACCTTGCTGGGCCTTGGCGCAGCCGTTGCCGCCGCCGGCCCCGCCGCCGCCGTCGCCGCTGCGGGTTTCCCAGGCGTTGCAGGTGCGGCCGCCCGCGCGGGCCATGCTCCTGCCGCTGTGGAGGCTGTACAGGGGCGGGTCCGCATAGGGCGCATCGGCCAGGGGCGGCGACGCCCACGGCTCCGCCGCGCTGGTAGGACCGCCGCGCCGGGGCGTGCCGGCCGGGGCGTCCTTGCGCTTGCGGCCGGCGCCCGCGCCACCTGCTCGCGGCGATGCAGATGGATTCAACACAGTACAACAATAAATGTAAACGCAGGCTCCGGCACAGCGCCGGGGCAGCGGTGCCAGAGCAGAGCTTCACTTGCAAGCCAGTCCAAGGTGTGCGCCCTGTGAGCAGTCCGTGCAAGCCCGTGGTCCGTAGCGTCCTGAACCTACCCTACTCCCTACACCATAACCCACACATGGCGAGACTTACAACCGATCCCATGGGATGTGCGCCGGAGGCACCTTTGGCCGGCGGAGGCGCGGACGGCGGCCGCTTGGCGCGCGGCGCGTCATCAGCATCGGCCCAGGCGACCTCGCCGCGCCGCGCCAGCGCCTCCAGGTCCAGCCCCAGCTCCTCCTCGCCTGCGCATAGCAGGCGAATGCGTCTGCATCCCACTCTGACAAGCGCATGATCGATTCTTTTCCCAGCATTTCAGTCATCGCTCTGTGCCAGCGTCTCCAGGCCCTGGTATCAGCCTCTTCTGGCCTCGTCGGGTATGGTGATGACTTCTGTCCACTGCCTTACACCCCGGGCGCCTAGCTGCTTTGCCTGAGGAATCCCGCTCCCAACTGCTCACTGTTTTCTCGGGCAGATGCAGGCTGCACGACTCAGGCCTGCCCAGTCATCACACGAGGGTCCCAGCAGCACGCGCGCACCGGTCTCGTACAGCAGCGTGGCGCTGCGCCCCCGCGCATTCAGCGCAGTGACGGTGCCCGGCCACCAGCGGCCGTCCTCCGGCCACAGCACCTGCAGGCGCGCCCCCACTAGCGCAGGGCCCACGTCCTGCAGGCACAGGCGCAGCCGCGCTTTGGGCGCGCGCGCACGCGCGCGGCCGCCGCCGCCGTCCCCCTCCAGCCCAGCCCTACCCGGCGCAAAGGCTGCCCCTGCATCCTGCTGCCGCGCCGCCGCTGCCTGCCCGCTCCGGCCCCGCGCGCTGCCGGCGCGCGCGGGCGTGCCAGCGCCCATCCCAGACGCAGTGCGGCTGCTGGCATGCGCTGCGGCATGCGCATGGCTCGCCTGAAAGGGCTCCGTCGCAGCCCAAGCGTCCATGCCCTTCAGGCCGGGCGGGCTAGCCGCGCCGCTGGCGGCTGCCCGCGCGGGGTGCCGCTCGGCCGCGCAGCGCTCCGGCGCGCCGCGCTGCACGGCTGCGCGCCGGCGCGCCGCTGCGCTGTCCGCCGCGAGGCTGCCTGCGTCAGCCTGCCTGCCCGCCGCTGGCCGCGCGCTGCGCTCGGCGCGCTCGGCGGCGGCGCGCTCGACAGCGGCGCGCTCGGCCGCGGCGCGCTCCGCCGCTGCGCGCTGCGCGGCGGCCCGCTGCACTCCGCGGTCCGCTGCCAGCTGTGCGGCCGCGGCGCGCTGGGCTGCCCTGCGCTCCAGGGCGGCGGCCTGCTCCTCCAGCGGGCGCGTGTCTGTCCTGGCGACGCCGCTGAGGTCCACGGCCACGCCCGGCGGCGGGACGTAGTCCAGCCCCGCCGCCGCTGCCTGCTCTGCGGCGTCCAGGGCAGCCGCCGCCGCGGCCGCCTCCGCGCCGCGCAGCGCTGCCTCGGCCTCCTTCACGCTCGGCGCCCCTGCGGCGGCGCACGTGTGAGGCGGCTTATAGCAGGCAGCGGTGGCATGCTTGTGTGGCGCAGAGGGCCGACGCAGGAGGCGTGCAGGCCAGTGTGGCGAGCGGTGGCAGCGGGCACGCCGGGCGGTCGGCCGTGCGACAGCCCGCAGCGCAGCGCGGCCGCTGGCAGGGCGACCCAAGGTCGCACCAGCGTCAGCGCTCGGCACGCGCCGCCGCACGCCGCGCAGCAGGCGCGGCAGGACCAGGTCGACCTCGCTCGGGCCCACTGCCGGGGCAAACATCTCCTCCTGGCGCTGGTGCAGATGCCACGCATGGTGCGCGCGGCGCAACAACGCGGCTGCGGCCTGCGGAGACGCCAGGGCGGCTGGCATGCCCCGCTCGCACTCGCACACATAGCGCCTGCGCAGTGTTACAAACAAGATGAGGCTGGTCCGCTGGAAGCGGAGTGCGGCCGGCTCCCAGACAGCCAAAGCCTGCTGCGTTTCCCCAGTTGCTATGTCATGTCTGCAAGAGACGCTGGCCTATCAGTGGTGAGGATGCAGCAGCAGCTGTGCACTACACCAGCCACAAGCTAGTGCATACACACTCAACCAGCTGACCACGCGTCAGAGGGACCAAGATGCACGCTGAGTGCAAAGGTGCAAGGTGTAGGGGCTTGTCTGGCGCACCCTGTGTGCGGGCAGCATATGTGAAATGCGCCGGGCGGACGGTAGCTGTCAGGTGACATCACCCAGGCCTCTCCACCGCCAGGCACGACAGAAACGCTCTGGGCCTCCTTGTCTTGGCAGAAATCGATGGAAAGCTCTGTGGAGAGCTCTGATGACCCTAAAGGGCTCCCCTCTAAATGTAGCAGCTCAAATTACAACATTTAGTTGTCTTTCCTTGCCAGGGAAGACAATACAGCATGTCTGTTTCCGTGCATGCACAGCGATGATGCCTAGCTTTGTTGCAAGCCGCGGTAGCATCAGAGGCCGACACACGCAGCAGCTAGCTAGGCCGCGCAGCTAGCTATTTTAAATTCATAGAATGAATGAGGCTGTTGCTGCAGGAAGGACGTTCCACGGTGTTCCTGATCCTGCTTTTCATGCAACAACCCGGTCTCGCCCCTCGAAGTTCGCCCTGAACTGTGGCTGCAAGGCGCGCACACACAGACGCAAAGGCAAACTGCCTCATCGTCGGGCGAAATGAGAACAAAAGCGTCCCACACTCAAAGCGCGCCACGCCGCCCTGATCACGCCTGCGCGACCGCCGGGACCACGGCCTCGCCGGTCCCCTCGCGAAGCCGCTCCACGACATCCTTCGGCAGCATGTGGCCGTAGCGCTTGCGGTACGCGTCCGCGTTGAGCGGCTCGAAGCCCTCTGGCACCTCGAACAGGCCCTCCTTGACGCGCAGCTTGCGCGGCGGCATCTCCCAGGCCACCAGCCGCGGGTCGCCCACAAACGGGTGCTCCTCGTCCGGGAAGATGCGCAGCTTGCGCGCGCGCTCCTGAGCGCGCATCGAGCCAATTACTCTGTTGCAGGCAAATCCGATAACATGTGATGCCTCGCAAGCAGAAAGACGGCCGCTGTGTGCCCAGCTCACAGCACGCTCCATGCCGGCATGGTGCACGTGCGAGTCTGCAAGACCTGCACTTGATCGGCTGAAGCAACGCTGCTGAAGCATGCCAGGGCTGCCTCAAGCACCTTCGCATGTATCAATCTAGCTTGCATCCACGCATGGCTAAGCAGAGTGGGCCACTCTAAGTGGCAGGACACTGCCAACAGAGCACATCGCGCTTGATCACCTTGCGAAGGTTGTTCTTGGGCAGCATGCCGTACACCGCGCGGCGCAGGATCTCCTCCGGCGCCTTTGCCAGCTGGTCTGACACAGGCCGCTCCTTCAGGCCGCCTGGATACCTGCACTCCCCGATGGTCACTCAGCACAGCCAGGCAGCCACGGGCTAGAGCCAAAGCAGGGACACGATGCCGGCACGACTGAAGGTCCTGATGCAGGCATGCGACGCCTCAGCTGCGCAACGCTGCTGCTGTGCCCGCCCGAGCGAGGCAAGCCGGCTGCGCCCCAGCTTGCGGCGTCAGTGCAGGGGGTGGCAGCACTAACGCGTTCAGCATACGCCGCCGCTCGCTGCGAGACGGTCGACGCGCCCTGGGCGAGCAGGCGCGCACCCGGTGTGCCACCGGTACACCTTCTGGTCCCACTTGCGCCCGGTGAACTCCACGTGCCGCGCGTTCTTCACGACCACCACGTCGCCCATGTCCTTCCAGGGCGAGAACGTCGGCTTGTCCTTGCCCTGGCGCGCGCCAGAACACAGTGCAACAAAGGGAAGAAGCACAGAGAGGTCAGCCATACAGACCTATTTTGCAGCGCCGCGGCGTTGAATGGTACGCACCAGAACACAGTGCAACAAAGGGGAGAAGCACGGAGAGGTTAGCCATACAGACCTATTTTGCAGCACCGTGGCGTTGAAGGGCGAGCTGCCGCTGAGGGGCGCGGGCTGGAGGCCGGGCCGCAGCGTGCCTGGAGCAGCATCGCGATGTGCGCGGCCAGGCGCCCGACCACCTTCTCCTTGGCGTCCACCAGCCGGAGCCGCAGCCCCTCTGTCTTGACGCCCTGCGCGCCCGGGCTCCTCGGCGTCAGTGTGGCGCGGCCGAGGACGCACGCGAGCACGTGCACGCTGCGCAGGGCGGCCCGCACCCGGAGGAGCTGCTTCGCCATGCTGCCCCTGCGCTGCTCACATCTCACAGCATGTCTGCCTTTCGCTTGAGGCGTGATACCGGCGCCAGCAAGCCCGGAGAGCAGCGGCTGCCAAGTTGCGCTCCAAACAACCAAACTCGACTGACAGCACGCTCTTCCTCTTACACTCTCCACCACTTGGTTGCTCTTATTGAGGGCAAAGTTACCCAGTCTGTCCTTCTGCGTCTCGACTCGGGCTCACTGTTCCCTGCCCTGCAGGGCAGCTGCCGCCGCTTGCCGCCGATCGGCCAGCCGGAGCTTGCTGCCTTGTTGAAAACGCACTTTTGGGACGAGGCTGACACGCGTTATGGCTAGTCGCTGCCAGTTTGAGAACAACAACGAGGTCGGCGTGTTTGCCAAGCTCACCAACGCATACTGCTTGACAGCGCTCGGCGGCTCTGAAAACTTTTACAGGCAAGCCTGCTCCTGAGGTCGCGAGGCTTGTGTTTGTGCTGGACGCGAGATCCATTATGGGGTCTTTCGCCGCGTGCAGCTGAGTCATGTGTGTGTGGCGCAGCGTGTTTGAGGCGGAGCTTGCAGACAACATACCGGTGGTGAAAACGTCCATCGCGGGGACGCGGCTTGTTGGGAGGCTTACAGTAGGTAGGCAAGGAAGCTTCTGCGCTCAAGTCCTGTAACTTCTGCGCTCAAGTCCTGTAACATTGCCTGCCAAGTCAATCCACTTCCTGTGCTTGTACCTATTGCCCTTGTTCGGCTTGTTGCTGGCACTGCGCCTTCTCCACTATTGCGTGCTTGTGCGCAGGCAACAAGAATGGTCTGCTGTTGCCAAACACGACCACAGACCAAGGTACGTTGGTGCTATACGTCCTTGACGCGTGTCCTAGAGCATTGGCAGTATATGTGTTGACTGAGCGGGGCTTGCGCCTGCAGAGATGATGCACATCAGGAATAGCTTGCCAGACGAGCTGGTGGTGCAGCGCATAGACGAGCGGCTCAACACGCTGGGCAACTGCATCGCCTGCAACGACTACGTTGCGTTGATACACCCTGACATTGACAAGGTGCGTCTCCACTGGCTGTAGCCTGCTCAGAAACCATGAGGGCAAGGCCAGCATGGGCCAGCATGGCCTGTGATCCTGTCCGCACAGCACCAGTATCACTATTGCTTGATAGCATGCTGGGAGAGGCTGCTGGAGGCAGTGCGCCCGATGTGCTGCCAGTCAGCTGGATGCCCATGCTCATGACATGAGCCCTCAACAGCTGTGCACCCTCCATAACTGAGGGCTGCGCGTGTCATGCATCACATGCTCATGGCTGGGCTCATGACATCCATGTGTACCTCACACAACGCATCACATGCTTGTGCCTGGACGCATGCCATCCATGTGAACAAAGAATTGGTTCTGAGTGCTGTCAACCCACGCCGCGCTGCTGGGCGGTGCGCAGGAGACGGAGGAGCTGGTGGCGGACGTGCTGGGCGTGGAGGTGTTCCGGCAGTCCATTGCGGGGAACACCCTGGTCGGCAGCTACTGCGCCTTCTCCAATCAGGGCGGCATTGTGAGCGCGCCCAGATTGATCAATTAGCGGGCATTGTTGCGTTGCGTGAGGGATTTTGTCTGCAGTCGCAAATTGAGCTGCGGCCGCGGCACATGCTGCTTGGCAAGCCTTTGCTTAGACCTTGTATTCAGGCAGACATGCATCGCCTCTCTCATGCCTTCCCAGTGCTAGTGTGTGCTAGGTCAGGTGCGTGTTTTGCAACGCCCCCTGCAGACTCGCAAACATGTCTGTAAAGCAAGACACTGCATGACGAACCGCTTTGTTTGTTGTGCTGACGATGCGAGACTGCTGCGTGTCAGCTGTCTGTTGTGAGACTGGGCGTTCTGTTGCGGCAGGTGGCCCCGTCGGTGTCGGTGGAGGACTTGAATGAGCTCTCGTCCTTGCTGCAGGTATGGTAGCGTGTTCGCCCCAGTCAGCAGTTTTTTGGTGCTGCCAATGCTGTTTTTACGATGATGTTGATGTGTTGCCTTCTATGCTGCATTGAGGGCCCCACAGGTTTGCCACCACACTTCATATCGACTAGAGCACTTTCGCCACGCCAATGCTATCGTTCAAGCGTGTTTGCACAAGCAGGTCGGTGACACATGGCATGTCAGGCGTCAAGCATGCATGCATTCATGCACAGCATACCATCCATACCTTGCACCCCCAGTCCGCGAGCCCCCGTCACCGCCCCGCGCGCAGGTGCCCCTGGTGGCAGGCACGGTCAACCGCGGCAGCGACGTGGTCGGCGCGGGCATGGTCGTGAACGACTGGGCGGCCTTTTGCGGCCTGGACACAACCGCCACCGAGCTCAGCGTGCTGGAGAGCGTGTTCAAGCTGCGCGACGCGCAGCCCAGCAATATCGTCACCGAGATGCGCTCGGCGCTCATCGACTCGCTCGCCTAAGCGCGCGCGCCGCCGCCGCTGCGGGCCTGCCGTGTGCGGGCGCCGCCGCGCGCGCTTGAAGGGCACCTGCAGGCTCTGCCACGCGCGGTTTACCGCTCTGTAGGGAGGACGTGCATGTTGCTGCTGTCTCCTTGCTTGGCGGCCCAGCCGCTGCAGCTGCTGCAAAACCGCTGCCAGCACCCAGCATAGTTAAAAGTTGACTGCAGTTGTTATGAAGCGCGAGGGGGACCAGCACTATCTGTCCTGGAAGAATGCCTGGTGCTGCAAAGAGGGCGCGGGCATGCCAGCAGCTGTTTGTAAAGCACTGCGCATGCCTTTGCTGGCCCAAAGAGCAGCTCGTCCGCTCATGCGTCGTGCATGCGCCTGTCCAGCGGCGCGCCGTGCTCAGAAGGCGGGACGCGCCTGCCGCGACCAGGCTCTGCATGCAAGCAATGGAGCCCGCGCTGGCGATGCGGAGTCTATCTGCCTATCTTAGCGCCTCCTCGACCTGTGTGCCGACCATTTCGAGGCAGGCGTGCAGGTGGCATGCGAGGTGCGCGCCGCGCGGTTGACAGTCAGATCCAGCTCTTGAATGTGCAGTGTCAGAACAAGCGTGAACACACAATTGGTGACATTCACATCCTGTGAACCTGGACAGAAGACTGCCTCGCAGTTCGCCATACACGGAGCCTCAGGCTGACAAACCAGAGTCCCCAACCACGAGCAGAAGCTGTGCCCGCATCGACTGCCGGGGTAGATTGCTAACCCACAGGAAAGCAAAACTGGGCCTGGGTTCTGCGGCAGGCTGACACTTCTATTGCACACCAGCCATATGGCAACCAGGACGCAGGGTTACTCGCCCTCCTGGTCATCTGACATCTCCGCATCCACATCCTTGCTGATGGGGCGCTCCCAGTGCATGTACGGCATCACATCCAACATCTGCGCGCAATCATTTTTCGCAACCATCGGTCCTGCACTTAACACAGACCCTGCTCGCCTGCCCGTGCGACGTGCCACCACGCAAGCCTGTCAGCGCGCAGCTACAGTTTGGCGCAAGGCGCAAGCTCCGGTGGGCGCAGGGAGCAAGGTGGGCGGCGAGGCACGGCTCACGGGCGCACCTCCTTCCAGCTGACGCGCGCGCCGCGCTCCGCGCTCAGGCGCTCCTGCTCGCGCAGCCGCGCCGCGCCCCGCCGCGCGATGCGCAGCCGCTTCCAGCCGGAGCGCGCCGCGCCCGCGACGGCCGACCCGGCCACCGGCGCCAGGAGGTTGCCTGGCGCGCGCGCCCGGCGTGCTGAGCGGCGCGTGCACAATTGGGGCTGGTGAAGCGCGAGCGGAGCACACACGCGCTGGGCAGGAGCTCCCGCACCCTGCACAGCCTGTGTCCCCCGCAAAGCAATAAACGCATCGCTCGGCCGTGCATGATGCCAGCATGCGGGAGCCTGCCAAGCGGAGCTTGTGCCCAGCGGCGATTGCTCCGTCCTTGCACAAAGGGTACCCCTGGTCATCTTCGTCGCCAGCGCAGGTCCGAGTGGTGCCTCCTCCGCCCGCCCCGCACTGCGCGCGTCGCTGGGACAGGCGGGCCTGTAACGCAGCGGGGCGCACCCGTGGCGATGTAGCTGATGCAGATGCCCGGCAGCCGCACCAGGTCGCGCAGCGTGATGAGCGCCAGGTGCGCCCGCAGGACGTGCTTGACGTCTTTGTCGCCGTCGCGTGCCCTGACTTCCTGCCTCACGGCCTGCTCCATCCCGACCTGCCCCACGACCCCGCGTGAGAGTCGGTGCTCGACTGGCCGCACGCAGCAGGCGCCCATCTCCTGCAGCCATCAGGCTAATGAATACATGACTACAAGCTGATCCTGCAAGCTGCTGGTCTCCACACGCCCACACTTCAACAGCAGCACCGAGGCGGCGGAAAGGCAACATGCGGGAGAATGCGCTCAGCCGCGCACCGCCGCGCACCGCCGAGGCCTCCGCATTGACGATCTCGTTGAGGCCGGCGCCCAGCAGCGCCGACGCCCACACGAAGGTCGCCAACCTGGCGCACGCACGGGGGTTGTGATGACCCTAACCCTACCCCTAGGGACAACTACGGCATTTACGACCTGCTTCAGGCCCGCGCATGTCACGCGCACTCATCCTCCACGTCGCGCCTACCCTGCACCTGCAACGACGAGGCGCAGTGGCACGGCAACCACATGCATGACCAGGGCATGCATCTGGCAGCCTGGTTTGCTGCCGGGTAAGGGTGGGTGACAACTGCGTTTCGGCTTTCAGCACCCCTGGTGCAAACCAGAGCTGAGGTGAGAGCCAGCCTCGCCTCTGAAGATGCGTCGGCGCACCAGAGCCCGGCTCCCGTCAGGGGCGGCGCGAGGTCCGCGGCCGGCCCGCGCACCGCCGCGTAGAGGCCGTCCAGCGCGCTCGGCAGCACCGCATGCTCCAGGCCCGCCTCATACAGCCGGTCTCGGATCCAGTGCGCGCTGCCTGGCGCTCCATAGCAGCATACATCGGTCCGTCTTGGACACCCTTTCGCTCGGACAACACCGAAGCAGCATACATCGGTCCTTTTTCAAAACCCCTTTCGCTCAAAAACCACAGGACTCCCCTGGACCCGAGCTGAACGGGCTACAGCCAGAAGGTATTGAGCGCAACCACACTCAAGCTGTGGAGTAGGGTGCAGGGCGGGCATGCGGCGCCGGGCGGGCGCCACCCGTCAGCAGGATGGATGTCGCGAACATCTCCGAGCCCAGGCGCGCGGCGCCGATGAGCGCCACGTCCGCGGCGAACGGCACCGGCGACGCGGCGCGGCCCATCAGCAGCGCCTGCGTGAGCGACAGTGCGGCGCGCCAGAACATGGAGCGCGCGCGGCCCCTCAGCTGCACGTTCAGCTGCGTCTGCTGCCGCAGCAGCTCCCGCAGCAGCTCAACGATCAGCGCGGAGCTGTCGCCCGCGGCGCCTGCGCGCCCGCGCGGCGCGGCCGTCACGAGCGAGCAGCCTCCTCGCCGTGGCACCGGCCTGTCCAAGCTTGCCATTGGTGGGCATGCCCTTGGTGGGCATGCCCTTGATGGGCATGCCCTTGATGGGCATGTCCAGGACGCGAGGGTCTGTCTCGCAGGGGAAGGAGGGACACAGCGCCGGCACGGCCAAGCTGCCCTGCAAGGTGTCACAGGTGTGTGTGCGCCTGTGACGCACAGCGGGTGGGCAGGACAGCAGCGGCAGCGGGGTCCCCTGTTGGAGTCTTTCTGAGTGCAGCAGCACCCCAGTGGAGGAGCACGTAGGCTCTCAGTGCAGAGTGCCCGCACAAGAGGAATGAGGTGGACCGGGAGGCTGGGACGAGGCTCGTGCCGCCAAGCCTGACGTAGAATCAGGGCACACTGCCGCAGCGTCAGAGCGGCATGCACAGCGGGGATAGCAGCCGGCCGCGGGGCTGTGCGTACCTACACTGGCACGGGATGCTGGCTCACGCTCAGGTGCGCTCGCAGACGTGCTGGGCGTGCCGGCGCGCAAGCGCTCGACGTCCCCAAGCTTTAATGCTTCGAGAGCGCCAACAGCGTCACCCGCCTCTATCCGCGCTTCAAAGTCCTTTGTGGCGGCAGCAAGCCATTCTGTCGCATCAGCCATCCAACGCTGGCTGCCCTCCTCAAGGTCCTCTTCGTTGGCCTCAAACTCCGGCAGCAACAGTGCCGCGTCTGCCATGCACAGCACGCCGTCACGCGTTTATGTCTCTGCCGTATTGCGGAAGTAGGCAGCGAAAGAACAGACAGCCAAGGAGCTACAGTGGCGCGGCAGGACGAGGCGCGCACCAAGAAGCATGAAAGGCGCTGCGCACGCGAGCCCCACCGCCAGGTGCTCAGCATCCCAGTGCAAATTCCCAAAGGGGTCCAGCTTCAGCAGGTAGCCAGCGACAACAGCAAGCGTGCCGGTCACCCCAGGCGACCTGCGACCGCACAAGAGCGCAGCTGGCTTGGCTGCACAGCACGTGTTCGAGCTGCCAGCAGCATAGCTGGAAGCGCATAGTGCAGCCGTTTGAGACTCTCCTCTCGTACACGCTGTATATGAAGTACAGCAAGGGCGCCTGTGCAGCGGACTGGCGCCGCGCGGGCCAAGCTCACGCAATCAGGCGCCGGAGAGCCTCGCGAGGAGCTACGACTTGGGAGACGTAGTTGTATGTGGAGTCAAGAGGAGCTTTTTTGTTGGGCTCCCGCGGCTTGGAAGCACCAGCGCTGTGCTCTGTATGCGTACTATCGCCGTCGCGCTTCTGCTGGGGCGCTCCCCTGTCCTCGTCCTCCGCGCCAGGGACGTGAAGTCGGCGTCGGCGCCGCCCACGTTCAGCCTGCAGATATTGATACAGACGTCTGCTGTGCCAGAGACATTCACCTTGCCAATGCACCACGCACCGAGGACAGAGCTTCAGCTTGAAAACTAACCAAAGGGGAGCTTTGCCGTCAAGACATCCCTGCCGCGACGGCACACCTGCCCGAGCCTGACAACACACGCGGCTGCAGTCGCAGAAGGTGAGCGCCTTCGCGTGCCACCAAGCGAGCGGAACAGGAAGCGGACGGGCAGCACGGGCAGCGCATCGGGTGCGAAGCTGCTGCGCCACCACTTGCCTAGCTAGCGCTCTAGACAGTGCCAAACAACAGGGCTGGTATTAGGTTTGTGGCTTGGCAGGGAGTTTGGCAGAGTTTCATGCATCGACATGTGGGAACTTTTTTGCATACCCACTGTGATACGCTCGCTCCAGGCAGGTGCATAGGCAGGCTGTGACGAGGTCACTGCTGTCTCTGGGTGCGTATAGGTGGCTGGAGACCAGGCCTAAACACACTTTACAAGTTGATGAACACTGACACAGGACATACCAGTCACCAAAATGAGTGTGCACACTCTGATACCACATGAACAGGTCTCCCACACACACACATGCCCTAGCACTCAGTCTCAGCTTGTAAGACAGTTTGTGAGATGCGCTTGGCATCCTGCAGATTCAAGCGCACACGCACGAAACACTGCACATGCCACCTGTACAGTGCATGCACAGATGCAAACGTGCAAGTCGACACTATACACTGTAACCCTTATATTTCATGCTCATGTTTCAGCCCTTACTTGGATACTCCGCGCAAGGCTGGGCAGGGTGCTTTTTTCTTAGACGTTGCCGTTGGCGTCATCCTTCCGCCGCGGCGCTGCGCCGGCGGTTGCCGTACAGCGCACGGGAAGACATATCAGCTTCTTGGTGCGCCTGCGCGCATGTCCACCAGAACTACTTACAGAATACTGTTCACAGCAGCCTGGTACAAGCGCGGACCAGCGGCAGTCCAGCAGACATTGCTTCGGCATGCAGTCCTGCATCGGTCATGCCCTCCTGCGCGCGGGTGCCGGGGAAGACGCTCCAGAGCCGCGCACCTGGGACACATCCATCAGGTTGACGCGGCCGCGCGGCGGCGCGCGGGCGGCCGGCTCGTCAGCAGCGGCCTCGGCGCCGCCCCACGGCGAGCGGCAGAACACGCAGACCGGGTCCGCGCCCTGCCGCTCCCGCTGCGCGGACCACAGCCTGAAGCACTCCGCGTGCACGTTGTTGCCGCAGGTCGTGCACCAGACGACTGCCTCCTGCGCAGCCGCGCGCGCGCTTCACGACGCGCTCGCTGCCTGCGGTGCTCGGCGCTCGCCAGGCGTGCCGCCATCCACGAACACCCGCACTCAGCGCGTGCAGTGCTACCTCGGGGCATGCTCGACATGCGACATGCATGCCACTGCCAATGAACACCCCAAAATACTGATCCATTTTCAGCACGCGCTGGAACGCCACCCGGCTCCCTGCCGGTTGGGCGCACCGTCGCGGAGAGCGCGTCAAAGCAGACCGGACAGTCGTCCGAGTCCAGCGGCCGCTGCTTCGCCTGCTGCGCCGCAGCCTGCCCCGCGGGCGGCGCCTGGCCGGTGCGCTCCAGGTAAGCGCGGCGGACCGCATCGTCCGCCATGACTGCGGCAAGGCCGCTCAGCTCCTCGCCGCCCCTCAGCACCTGCGGACACATTTACCTTCGAATATGGTATGGTTGGGGTCAGGTAGGGCAGCAAATGCTGTTACAACGCGGTGGCCCAGCGGCGAGCTGCACAGCGCATGAACAGCTTCGGCCGCGCCTGCAGCGCGTCCGCCTCGCTCAGCGTCTTGCTCCACACGCGCGGGTCGTCCTGACGCAGCCCTGGCCACCAGTGCAGGGTCAGCAGCACGTACGCTGCCGGCGCGCCCGGCATGCACGCAGAGCAGGGAGGGCCGCCGCACCCAGCACGCGCAGCATGACAAAGAAGTGGTGCTTGCACAGCGAGCGCCTGCGCCGCACGCCGCGTCATGCGGGTTTCACGGTTTACGGCGAGCTGCGGGTGCGACTGGCAGTGACCCGCGTGCGCGACGAGCGCAAACTGCGTGTTTGCACCTGATGCGCGCATCGGAGCATGTGCAGCTGGGCTTGGGGCCGACCACTACGGTGTAAACTGCGCGCCGAAAAGGTTCACACTCGTGAATTATGACAGCTTGGGGCACAGCTCTCAAGATTACAGCTGCTGGTGCGCGCACTGGGAGGTAGCATGCAAGCACTCAAGGTGCTCACCGTCAGCCTTGGCGCCGAGCACGGTGAAGCGCTCCTTGTTGTCGCCCTGCTTCTCGCGCGCTATCAGGAAGATGCGGTGCCCGCTGCCTGGCAGAGCGCGTGTAATCCTGTCGCGCAACTGCCGCGCACAAGACGCGCAGAAAGTAAGTCAGGCAGCGTCGCCTCGTCTGCCTGCGCACGCGGCTCGGCGAAGCACGGCAGGAGGCGCGCCTGCTTGCAGGCCTTCCTGCACTTCTGCTTGCAGGGCGCTGTGCAACCGTCCAGCAACTTTGCGCACACGAGGCACCCTACCCTACCCTACCCTATACCCTACCCTACCCTAGTCTCACAGGCAGCTAGCTGACATGCCCCGCACTGCGCAGAGGGGCACCCGCTGGGCGTGCTGCAAAAGCCACAAGGACGCCGCCATCCGGGAGCAGCTGAAGCACGTGCCGGCCGCCTTCCACTCCCTGGCGTCGCAGGCGGTGCGCGCGTGCGAGCACCCGGAGCAGCTGATGGCGGAGGCCTAGGCGGAGGCGGGGATGCGGGGTCGGCTCGGCGCCGCGCTCACCCGCAGCGCCTTGGTAGCGCCGCGTCCCAGCGCTCGGCTGTGGCAGGCCAGCTGAGCAGCTCGGCTTTGCCCGGTGTGTTCCAGGCCGGGGTTCACACCGCGGCTGGGAGAGGAAGGGCCAGGGCGCTTTGGTTTGCTGCCGTCCAGCCGGCTCACATCTGTCTCGCAAGCGGTACCCCAGCTCAAGCTATGGGCCACATGTCCGCAGAGTGCGGAACGCTGTTTAGAGTGGGATGAGATGGCAGTTGTGCCAGGGCGTCGCTTAGCTAGCTAGATGGTTTGCGCTGACTCACCGCTCATGTTGGGGCAGACCTTGCAATGCACGGTGTAGGAGGCGTGTAAGGTGTATGCGTAAGTCAGCCTCAGAGGCAGCCTGCGCCTAGGAGCCCAAAAAATTGTGAGCAGAGCGTTTGGCGATTGTGTGCGTTTGCAGTATGGCGTCTGGGCAGTCTGATGCAGGAGCTTTTGATGCAGGAGCTTTCTGATGCAGGAGCTGCGCAGTGTGTTGCGTATGTTCGCTCATAAATCCACATGTGCTTCACAACGTGAAGCCCCACCGCTGGAAAGCACGTATGCACACAGAGTCGCCACTTCAACGCTATACATGACAGCAGCAGGGTGCCCCAGGTGTGCGTGTGTAGCTGGGCCCGCGCATGCACACAGCTGCTATGCAACTTTGTGCTCAGCTGAGAAGGCTGCCTCGCCGTGAGCCAACCTTTGCAGCCGTTGGACACTGGAGCTTAGGCGAGCACAGCAACAGCGAAGCAAGTAAAGGAGGGAGCTCGCGAAGGAGGCCAGCCCTCGCAAACACAGCGCCACCCCGACGAAGGCTGCTGTGTTGAAAAGCGAGCGCGGTGCGTGCACTCAGCCCCAGACGTGCTCCAGGGCCGGCCTTAGCCCCCTGCCATATGTCAACTTGCAGCAGGCGTGCGGGCGCCGAGGCGCGTGCGTACTACGCTCGGCTCAACGGAGCCCGGCGTCGCCGCAAGCGGCGTCTTGCGGGGCCGCCCCGGGCCCCGCTTTGCGGCCGCGGCGGGCGTCTCCGGCTTCGCCTCCGCCGACAGGGGCGCGACAGCCTGCGCCACGGCCCGCGCCATGGCCTGCGCCGCACCTGGCCGGCGTCAAAGCAAAGGCCTTGCGTGCTTTTGTGGGTTTGCAGTTGTCGCAGCAGACAATCGAGCACGCCTGGGCGGCGCCGCGCACCTTGGCAGGCTTGGCAGCGCTCGTGGGGGTGCCCGCGCCGGCAGGGCTCGCGTAGTCCTCCGGGCTCCACCGCTCCACGGACTTGCGCGACCTGCGGCGCCACTGCAGCACGTCTGGCAGGCGGGGCCCTGGGCGGATGTTAAATCCTGCAGCAATTCCGCTCAACACGCCTGGTTGATCGCCGCACGGTCTGGCCGTCTGCGTTTGTCACGTACTGCGTCCCAGCGGCGCGGCTGAAGTAGCCCCTGCGCTTCAGCAGGTACAGCGACAGGACAATAGTAAGAAATGTTAAAAGACCAGCCGTTGCTGGAATCGCTAGGTCGTTGTCCCAGTGGGGCCGGCCGCCCTTCATGGTCGCGCGCACGCGCTCGTCGTCTCAGGGCGCGGGGAGTCCAGGCCTCCCCGCGCTGCAGAGACAAGAAAGCCGTTGGCAGGGCCTCAAAAGCCCCTGCTGTAGTTGGGCCTACTTAGGCTTGTGGGATGCACATACCGATCCATTATATTTAGCAGTGCTCCTACGTCCTCACCTGAATGAAAACAGGCTTAGCGCAGCCTGGCGCATTGAGCAAGAGCTGTAGTGCTGGGCGCATGATGAGTGGTTAAAGGGTGCCAAGGCCGCTGGGGTCTTTGGTAGCTGCCATCAGCTTTCTTTTTCCGTGTGTTGATGCAAGACAGACGCTCTGTCTCGTGACCATCGCCGGGCCTGCCCGGGCGCTCGAGCCAAGCGGCTGATGTGTATCGCGGCGGGCGCCATGCACGCCGGCACGCAGCCCGCGCCCCTGCACGCGTGCCGAGACAGGCTGTGCGCACGCTGGCCAGGACGGCGCGAGCAGATCCTGCGGCTGCTGCAGCACCTGCATGACCCGCACCTCCTCGCGCCGCTCCAGGTGCAGGGAGGCGCATCCACCGGAAAGACGG
>JAABUV010001780.1_pt1 | contig 30614 bp, 23 predicted proteins | sample 5559971 | NCBI WGS metagenome assembly JAABUV01 (sample SAMN10711881, study PRJNA513362) | rock metagenome | isolation source: Antarctica rocks | place: Antarctica: Victoria Land, Knobhead nord | collected 2015-12-19
GGAGCGGAACACGATCCGGAACGACCACTGGAAGCACATCAACTCGATGCGGGTGATGACCGTCTGCGACAAGTGGGAGTACCCCTGGTTCGCCGCCTGGGACCTGGCCTTCCAGTGCATCCCGTTCGCCCTGGTCGATCCCGACTTCGCCAAGCATCAACTCTGGGTCCTCCTCTTCGAGCAGTTCCAGCATCCCAACGGCCAGATTCCGGCCTACGAGTGGGAATTCTCCGACCTCAACCCGCCGGTCCACGCCTGGGCCGTCTGGCGGGTCTACAACATGGACCGGATCGCCTCGGGCAAGGCCGACCGCGACTGGCTGGAGCGCTGCTTCCACAAGCTCCTGATGAACTTCGCCTGGTGGATCAACAAGGTCGACCGCGAGGGGAACAACGTCTTCGAGGGCGGCTTTCTCGGGCTCGACAACATCACCGTCGTTGACCGCTCCAAGCGGTGCGGCGACGGCTCGACGATCGAGCAGTCCGACGCGACCGGCTGGATGGGGATGTTCTGCCTCAACCTGATGCGGATCGCCCTGGAGCTGGCCAAGGAGAACCCGACCTACGAGGCCCTGGCGACCAAGTTCTTCCAGCACTACACCTATGTCGCCGCGGCGATGAAGCACATGGGGAACAAGGATTATTCGCTCTGGGACGAGGAAGACGGGTTCTTCTACGACGTCCTCCGCTACCCCGATGGCCGCTACCACAAGCTCCGGGTCCGCTCGCTGGTCGGGCTGATCCCGCTGTTCGCGGTCGAGCGGCTCGAAGAGGACTGGATGGCGCCCTTCAGCGTCTTCCGGAGCAACTTCGACTGGTTCCTCAAGCACCGGGCCGAGCAGGTCCGGGGGGTGGTCCACACCGTGGAGAACGAGGGCAAAACCACCCACGCCCTGACCATCCTCAACCAGGAGCAGATCCGCCGGATCGTCGCCCGGGTGATGGACCCCGGCGAGTTCCTCTCCGACTACGGGGTCCGGAGCCTCTCCAAGGCCCACAAGGAGCACCCCTTTCACTTCGACGGCCAGGCCGTCGGCTACGAGCCGACCGAGGCCCTGGTCCGGATCAAGGGGGGGAACTCGAACTGGCGCGGGCCGCTCTGGTTCCCCACCAGCTTCCTGCTGATCGAGTCGCTCCGGAAGCTCGGCAAGGCGTTCGGCAACGGCGCCGCCGAGGGCGAGGGCGACAACCCGGGCCTCCCCTTCAACACCATGGCCCGCGAGATCGCCACCCGGATGGTCGCCACCTTCGAACGCGACGGCTCCGGCCGCCGCCCCGTCCACGGCGACTCGGCCCGGTTCCAGGCCGACCCGCACTGGAAGGATCATATCCTGTTCTATGAATACTTCCACGGCGACACCGGCGCCGGCCTGGGCGCCTCGCACCAGACCGGATGGACGGCGCTGGTGGCCTCGCTGATCGACGAGTGGCGGCACTGAGCCCCCGAGAGGTTCCCGGAAAGGGCGCCCCGAACCCATCAGGAAGGCATTGCAATTGCAAACACCCCTCCCGAGGGGACGGGGGATTCCGGGCGTGCGACCGGGCCCCGCCCGCTCATCCTGACGGACCTCCGGGAGAATTCCGATGCGACTGCTCCGCGACTGCCTCCTGCCGATCGCCCTTGGGTTCGCCCTCACGCCGGCCGCCGCCCGGGCCGACGACACGAAGCCCGACGGCAAGGAGGAGATGCAGACCATCCATGGCGTCATCTCCGACTTCACCGAGGTCGGCGAGGCCGACGCCGACGAGACCACCGGCAAGGTGACCACCGCCTCCGCGACCCTGGTGACCGTCATCGGCCACCCGCACCATCACCACGACGCGGCGCACCAGGGTCCCGAGGCCGCCAAGGCCAATGACGGCGACAAGGGGAGCCAGGCCCAGCATCCCCGGCACCGGCTGAACCTCTACGTCGTCGCCCTCTCGTCCAAGACCAAGATCGCCCAGGTCATGGCCTCGGGCAAGGAAGTGGCCGCCGACGACAAGAGCGCCGAGTTCGATGACCTCGAAGTCGGCGACCGCGTCGAGCTCGTCTTCGCCAAGAAGGACCTCGACAAGGCCAAGAAGGTCGAGGCCAAGGTAGGCGACGACCAGGCCAAGGGCGACCCGAAGAAGGCGGACCAGAAGCACGGCCGCCACCGGACCTACTTCGGCGAGGCCGTCTCGATCAAGCTCCTCCCTGAAGCCACGGGCGGCGAGCACTCCGCGTCCCCGGAGAAGAAGTAACCCCGAACGCTCCTCGCCCGCCGGGAGCCTCGGGGCCCCGGCGGGCGGCCCATTTTAGGCGCAAGAAGCTACTGAAGCCTTCTATCGTTGTGAAAAGTGATCGGGGGACGAGCGATGTCACGACCCGCCTCGCCGAGGTTCACTCTGGCCGATCTGATGATCCTGATCTTCGCCACTGGATTCGGCCTTGGCTGCTACGTCTTGCTTGATGACTCCCTCTTGGGAGGCCAGCGATTCGTCTTCGGGATCTTCCAGTCCCCGCCCAAGGGCTGGAGTCCGTTCCTGATCGTCGACCGGGTGGCCGGCGGCTTCGCGCTGGCGGTCACGGTCTTCGGCGGCTGGACGATCGCGGTGCCGGCCCTGACCCTGCGGAGGCCTCGACACCAGCGGCGGCGGATGATCCGGGGGCCCGGCCTGACCGCCTGCATCGCGGCGACGGCCGGACTGGCGGCCTGCGTCGGAGCGGCGGGGCTGGCGTTCACGTTCCAGCGGTGGTTTAACGGGCTGACGAGGTTTTACCAGTCTCTCGGCCTTCTGATTGACGACGTCTTCATCCTCGCTGGCATCGCCGTGGCCGGGGCCTGGGCCGCACAGCTAGCCTCGGGCCGGTGGCGGCCGACCCGCGACGGGTTCGATCGCATCGGGCGATTCCTCGGCGGGCTCTGGATGGCGTCGGGCCTGGTCTCCGCCGTCCGGCAACTCTTGCAGCAATGATCGAGCGGAAAGCTTCAGGCCTCCGCCAGCGGGGTGTCGACCCACGCCCGCCGGGCGTGCGATTCGAGCACGGCGTCGGCGATGATTTGCGCATTCAAGCCATCATAAAAGCTGGGGACGGCCGGGCGGCCCTCGACGATCGCCGAGACGAACTCCCAGACCAGGTCGTAGCGGAAGACGGTGGCGGGCTTGCCCTGGGCGGGGTCGCGGGGGCTCCCGGCCGGCTTGAGGTACTCGGCGGGGACGGGGACCGGCGCGAGGTCGCTCCCGGTCCTGCCCAGGAGGATCGTGTTGGGCTCGTGGAGCCGGTAGACGGCCGAGCCCTCCGAGCCGTTGATCTCGGCCCACTCGTGCCCGAAGCCGTCGCGGCCGTAGCCCTTGGCCAGCGTGGTCCCCTCCCAGACCCCGGTGGCGCCGGACCGGAACTCGCCGATCATGCTCGACCAGTCGTCGACCTCGGAGGGGGGGCAGGGCTTGCCGTCGGGCGTGAGGTCGCGCGGGGCGAACCGGGCCACGGCCCCGCAGACCCGCTCCAGCGGGCCGAGCAGGTCGAGGGCGAAGTCGATCCGGTGGATCGTCATGTCGTAGAGGTCGCCGGCGCCCGCCTTGTCCTTGTACTGCCGCCAGCCCCAGCTCGTCTCCGGCCAGTCGAGGAACCGCTGCGACCGGAAGTGCCGGGGCGAGCCCAGCGCCCCCGACTTGAGGAGGTGGCGGAGGTAGAGCATCGACGGGGCGAACCGATACGTGAAGGCCGTCATGTGGACGACCCCGGCGTCGCGGACGGCCTCGTACATCGCCCGGACCTCACCCTTGTTCACGCCCAGCGGCTTCTCGCACATCACGTGCTTGCCGTGCCGGGCGGCGGCCCGGGTGATCGGCTCGTGGGTGAAGTTGGGCGTGGCGACGATCACGGCGTCGACCCGGGGGTCGGCGCAGATCGCCTCGGGATCGGTGGTGACGTTGTCGATCCCCCATTCGGACTTCCGCCGCTCCAGGAGCACCGGGTCGGCGTCGCAGGCCCCGGCCAGCTCGGCCCGGGGGTCGAGCTTGATGGCCGGCACGTGGTGGTAGTCGCTGACCGCGCCGGCGCCGATGATGGCGACCCGGACCTTGCCGTTCGATCCCGTGTTCATCGTCCGTCCCGTTCGACTCGACCCCGGGTCCCGCCCGCTTGCCATCGGCCCCCGAGCCTAATATCCTGCACCCAGTTCCGCAACGGACCTCCGAAGGGCAATCACCGTCATGGCAACCGACAAGCCGATCCGAGTGGCCATCGTTGGCCTCGGTTTCGGGGCCGAGTTCATCCCGATCTATCAGGCTTACCCCGGCGCCGAGGTCGCGGCGATCTGCCGGCGGTCGCGGAAGGATCTCGACGAGTGCGGCGACCGCTGGAAGATCAGCAAGCGGTACACCGAGTTCGACGAGGTCCTGAAGGACCCCGAGATCGACGCGGTCCACATCAACTCGCCGATCCAGGACCACGCCCGGCAGTCGATCGCCGCGCTGGAGGCCGGCAAGCACGTCGCCTGCACGGTCCCGATGGCCACGACGGTCGAGGACTGCGGCAAGATCGTCGCCGCCCGGCGGACGTCGGGCAAAATTTATATGATGATGGAGACCGTGGTTTACAGCCGCGAATACCTCTTCGTCAAGGATCTGTACGACAAGGGCGAGTTGGGCCGGATCCAGTTCCTCCGGGGCTCGCACCAGCAGGACATGGCCGGCTGGCCTGGCTACTGGGAGGGCCTCCCCCCCATGTACTACGCCACCCACTGCGTGAGCCCCTGCCTGGCCCTGATGGGCGGCCACGCCGAGCACGTCGTCTGCCACGGCTCCGGGCGGATCGACGAGAAGCTGATCCCGAAGTACAACAGCCCGTACGCGATCGAGACGGCCACCTTCAAGATCAAGGGGACCGACGTCTGCGCCGAGGTCACCCGGAGCCTCTTCGACACCGCCCGGCAGTACCGCGAGAGCTTCGACGCCTACGGCAGCAAGAAGTCGTTCGAGTGGCAGCAGGTCGAGGGGGAGGAGCCGGTGATCCACACCATCGGCCTGCCCGAGCCCGAAATTCCCAGGCGGATCCCGGTGCCCGACTTCGCCCACCTCCTGCCCGAGCCGATCCGCCGGTTCACTACCAGGGGCGTCTACAACGCCGAGGACGAGCAGCACCTCTCCTTCCTCCAGGGCGGCGGCCACGGCGGCTCGCACCCGCACCTGGTCAACGCCTGGCTCAGCGCCATCAAGGGCGACCGCCCGGCCCTGCCCGACGCCGAGACCTCGGCCAACTGGACCATGGTCGGCATCTGCGCCCACGAGTCAGCCAAAAAGGACGGCGAGAAGGTCACGATCCCGACCTTCTGATGCCCCCGGGTGGCGGTCCGCGAGACTTCGGCGCCGGTCCGGGGTTCATGAGAGGGGCGATCCCGAGGTGGCGGAGAAATCCGACCCGAGATCGCCGCTCCTCCCCCCAAGTCACCCGACGAATCCGCGATCTCTGGGCCCCCGATGGCCCGGGAAGGCCGACCCATGAAATCCATCGCCGCCCTGCTCGCCGCCTCCTGCCTGGCCGGTCCGATGACCCCCGACGCCCTCGGATTCGAGAACAAGGCCGCCCAGCACGCCATGGAACAGCAGCGCAAGGCGATGGAGCACGAGGTCAAGCGGCAGCAGGAACTCGAAAAGAAGATGATGGAGCAGCAGAAGCGGGCGATGCAGGAGCAATGGAAAGCCGAGCAGAAGTTCCTGGAGCAGCAGCGGAAAGCCTTCGGGCAGCAGCAGAAAGCCATCCACGAGCAGCAAAAGATGGCTCCGCATCCGACGGCCGCCCCGCACCAGGCGGCGCATTCCTCGGCGGCGCATCCCTCGGCGGCGCACCACGCCCCGCCGCACCTGGTCTACCACTCCTCCCGGCACTACTACGGGCACTCGCACCACCGGGCGAGCCCCTATCGCCACTACCGGCAGATGCCCGCCCAGGTGGACCCCGAGACGCTCGCGCTCCATCAGCTCAAGCGGAGCCTGGACGCGGTCAAGCCGGGCCCGACGGCGACCCCGGCGGAGAAGACGGCGATCAAGTCGGCTCTGATCCGGGTCGTCGAGGTCCCCCGGATCCCCACGCTCACCTCGGTGGCGTCCCTCTCCGGCCACCTAGCCGACGCCCTCGCCCACCGCGAGTCCGCCGCCGCCCAGACCGGCCCGATGGCCCTGACCCTCCGGGCCGTCATGAACAGCACCGACATCCCCAAGCTCGACCTGAACGAGATCATGATCGAGCACAAGGCCGCGTTGAAGACCTCCAAGGTGAAGCCGGCGGAAGTCGCGGCGGTCATGGACTCGCTCCAGTCGATCTCGAACCAGGAACGGGCCCGGAGGTGATCGCGGCGGCTGAAGCCCGGGTCCGACCCCGGCCGAGCCTCGCGAAGGCCGGCCGGGCAGCGTCCGGACCGTCCAGGGCCGCCCGGGCGGCGAAGCTGGCGCCGACCCCGTCGAGCCCGCCCAGCTTCGTTCTTTCGAGCCAACGGATCAGCCCGATCGCTGGGTTCGTTTCGTCGTCGGGCTCGTCTGGTCGGGAGCGTCTTGGGTTCGTTCCGTCGATTCACCCGTCCCTTGGGTTCGTTCGGCTGCTCCGGACGGAGTTGGCTTCGTTTTTCCGGAGTCCGGTCGGACCCGTTTCGGCCCAGGCCGGCGGGTCGCGGGGGATGGGGGACTTTTCGTCGGGGAATGACGGTCGAGGAGGTCCTCCCGGGCCCGGTCGAGGGCCGGCGAGGGCCCGAAGCGCGTGGCGGCCTCGTCGAGCCTCCGGAGCCCGAGGCGGCGGGCCCCGGCGGGGTCTTCGGGGTTGGCCCGGGCTTCGAGCTGGATCGAGAGGACGACCAGGTCGACGAGGTCAGCCCGGACCCGGCGCTCGGCCGCCACCGGGAGCGGGCCGGCCCCGGCGTCGAGGAGCTGCTGGGAACCGTCCCAGATCTCGCGGCAGAGGCCGGCCAGCTCGATGGCGAGGGGGGGGTCGAGCCTCCGGCCCGGGGCGACCTCGGCCCGGAGGCGTCCGACGACCCGGGCGAGCCGGTCGGCGGCCTCGGCCCTCCCGCCGGGGGCCGGGAGGGGCACGGCCTCGATCGCCTCGACCGGCCGGGGCGTCCGGGTCTTCCACGCCGCGAAGGCCACGATCGCCGCGGCCGTCGCCACGACCAGGGCCATCGCGACCACCGCCAGCGCGTGCGGCCGGCGCCTCCGCCATTTCCGCCACCGCTCGACCGGGCTCCGGTTCCCGACGCCTTTCAGGGGCCGGTCGGCCAGGTGGAGCCGGAGGTCCTCGGCCAGCGCCCCGGCGTCGGGATAGCGGTCGCCGGGCTCCCGCTCCAGGCACCGCGCGACCACGTCGGCCAGCCCCGCCGAGACCGCCGGATTGGCCCGCCGGAGCGACCGCCGGGCCTCGCGGGGCGTCGGGGGCGGAGGCCAGGGGCCCCCCAGCGCCTGGTACAGGACCAGCCCCAGCGAGTAGAGGTCCGACCGCCCGTCCACGACCGACCGGGGCCCCCGGCCGGCCCGGGCCCGTTCGAGGGTCTCGGCCTGCTCGGGCGACAGATAGAGCGGCGTCCCGCCGATCGAGCCGGGGTCGGGGTCGTCGGGGTGGATCGGCTTGCGGGCCAGGTGGAAATCCAGGAGCATCGGCTGGCCATCGGCGGCCAGGAGGATGTTGGTCGGCTTGATGTCGAGGTGGATCAGGCCCCGCTCGTGGGCGTGCTGCAAGGCCCGGGCCAGGCAGCCCCCGACCCAGGCCAGGGCTTCGGCGTGGCTCGCCCGCGCCAGCCAGGCCCGCGCCGGACCCATCGCGGGAAGCTCCACCGGCAGGCCCTCGTGGGACCGGTCCAGCGCCTCCAGGATGTCGGTCCCGGTCCGGCGGGCGGTCGGGATCGTCCCGAGGGCCTCCTCCAGTCGCGCCAGGGTCAGCGAGCCGTGGTACGGCATGCAAAGCGAGCGGAGCCCGAGATCGGGGAAGTCGTCGACCTCGTAGAGCGGGACGATATGGGCGTGCTGGAGCCGGGCCAGCGCGACGTGCTCGGACCCCCGGCGGGGGACCAGCTTGAGGACCACCGGGCGGTCGGCCAGGCCGGGCTGGCTGGCCAGGAAGACCCGGCCCATCGCCCCCCGGCCCAGTTCGGCCAGGAGCCGGTTCCCGCCCAGGGTCTCGCCCGCTTTGGGGAACGCCGGCGTGGCGGCCTCGTCTTCCAGGAGGTGGTGCCCGGCCAGGAGCAGCCGGAGTTCCTCTCGGTAGCGGGGGAACCGGCCCAGAACCTCGACCTCCGAGGCTTCGGGCCCCTCGTCCTGGCGGAGGCAGATCTCCTCGTAGATCAGGCGGACCGCCGCCCGGGGGTGGTCGCGGATCTCCGGGTGGCTCTCCAGGACGTCCTCGACCCGGCGGCGGCGGCCGGCCCGCCAGTCCTCGGCCAGGGCCCCGGCCAGCCGCTCGGCCTCGGACTCGATCGTGTCGGGCCCGTCGAAAGGCGGGGGGCCGTCGGGGTCGGGGTCCGGCCCCCGGTGGGTCGACGGCTCGTCGGGGCGGCTGGTCATGGTCCGCTCCGCGATCGGCCGGTCGGGCTCAAGGGGCCGCCCGGCCGTCCCGCTCGCCCGCCCGGGCAATCCCCAGGCGGCGGGCCAGGTCGTAGAGGATCCGGCGGACGCTGGACGGGTGCAGGCCGGTCCGCTCGGCGATCTCGGCCACGTCCAGGCCCTCGCGCTTCATCCGGATCAGGTCGTGATGCGAGGGCGGACACGAGGCCATGATCCGGGCCCAGAGCTCCTCGGCCAGGACCAAATCCTCGGGCCGGTCCGGATCGACCGAGGGGACCTGATCGCATTCGCCGTCGACCATCGGCCGCTCGCGGCGGATCGTCGAGGCGTGCTGGCGGTGGCGGTCGATCAGCCGGTTGCACGCCGCCCGGGTCAGGAAGGCGCGGAGCCGGTTAACGTCGGGGAAGCGGTCCTTCCCCTGGCGGAAGACGTGGAGGAGGTCGACCCAGACCGACTGGACGATGTCCTCGGAATCGACCTTGGACCGGAGCGGCGTGCTGAGGCGGCGGCGGACCACCATCCGGAGGTAGGGGCCGTAAGTTTCGAAGACCGTGCGGGCCGCCTCCTCCTCGCCCCGGTTCAGCCGTTCGAGCATCTCCCGGAGGGCTTCGTCGGTCTCAGTCATGACAGCCCCCACGAGGACGCGAGGTCGGGGTCGTCGGCGGAGGGCGGCCGGTCGTCCCCCTTGCGGAGCCCCCGACGGGCGACCCCGACGGCGACCAGGACGACCGCCCCCAGGAGGAGCCACGACGAAGGGTCTCCCGCCGCCAGCCGGCCCCGGAGGCCGACGACGAGCGATCGGACCTGGTCGAGGAGGGCCCGGAGTTCACCGGCCAGGCCCGGGTCGCCGGCGGCCTCGGCCGGGGGGACCGATCGGGTCGCCGTCGAGAACCCCGCGATCCCCCGGTTCCCGGGGACGGGTCGCCCGGTCGTGGGGGGGGCCTGGGCCACCGAGAGGATCCCGGCGAGGGCCGGGGGCCCCGCCGCGTCGTCCGACCCGGCCACGGCCACGTCCGGAGTCGCGAGGTTCACGGCCAGGGGAGCCGGGATCGCCGCCGGAGTGGCGGCCGTCTCGGGAGCCGCCCCGAAGGACGCCCTTGCGCCCGGGGTCGTCGAAGCGTGGGCGACGCCCGACCCGGCCCAGTGCGTCGCCTGCGGGGCGACCGGAGGGGGGGCGAGCCTGCCCGGAGCCGTCGGGGCGAGGCTCGCGGCGACGACCTCCGCGGTCCGGGTCTTCTCCGGGTTCACCGGGGCGACCGGATCGGCCGCGACGGATGCCGCCCCGAGGGCCGCGACGGGGATCGAGGTGGCAGCCTCGGCCGGAGTCGCCCCGGCGGGCGAGGCGACGACCTCGGCGAGACTCGACGGAACGGCCGGGGCGACGGGCGATGGGGTCGTCCGAGCCGCGAGCCCGAGGGCGGACACCGGAGCCGGCCCGGTCGGGGCGGCGGCCTGGACCCGATCGACCACCGGGTCGACCCGGGTCTTCGTCCCGGCAGCAATCGATCCGATCGCCGCCACCGGCGTCCCGGCAACCGAGACGGCGGGGATGATGGCAACCGGGACGACCGCCGCGATGGGGGGCGGGGCGACCTTGGCGGGCGTCAATTCCCGGGCGATCGGATTCGGGGTCGGGACGGCCACGGTCTCCGAAACGGGCAACCCCACGACGGGCTCGATGGTGGAGAGGACCGCCGGGAGGACGATCTTGATGGGGATCGCGGGGACGCTGAGGTCCACGGCGGGCGTCAATTCCCGGGCGATCGGATTCGGGGTCGGGACGGCCACGGTCTCCGTAACGGGCAACGCCACGACGGGCTCGATGGTAGAGAGGACCGCCGGGAGGACGATCTTGATGGGGATCGCGGGGACGCTGACGTCCACCGCGGGCGTCACGCTCAGCGAGAGTCCGGCGCCCGATGGGAGGCTGGCAACCGGACCCAAGGCGGTGGCCGAAGGATCGGAGGGCTGGCTCGTGGGTGCCGCCGGCTGGCTTGCGATGGGCGCCGGCTGGCTCGCGATGGGCGCCGGCTGGCTCGCGATGGGCGCCGGCTGGCTCGCGATGGGCGCCGGCTGGCTTGCGATGGACGCCGGCTGGCTTGCGATGGGCGCGGGATTGTCCCCTCCGCCCGATTGAGGCTGGGGGGCCGGATCGGGCGGGGCATCGCTGGAATGGCCCTCGCCGGGATGATGGCCCTGGCCGTTTGAGCCGGGGTCACCCTTCGGTTGCTTTGGTTTGGCCGGGTCCTGAACCCCCGTCGAAGGCGAGTCGGTTGCCTTCGGGCCGTCGTTGGCCTTGGGGGCCGGGGTATTCGGGACGCGGGGGACCTTGGGCAGGCCGGGGACCTCGTCCGCGATGTCGCCGATCTTGGCCGGGGGCGCCGTCGGGGCGGGAACCTCGACCGGACTTTCAGGGCCTCCCACACCGGGAGGAACCGCATCGGCCGGGGGATCCGCCGGCTGGACCAGGGCGGCCGGGGGAGCGATTGTCGACGGAGCGGGGCTCAGGAGCACCCGGCCTTCGAGGGGCTCAACTCCTGGGCCGGCGGCGGGGCGACCGATCCTCTTTCGACGGGAGCTCATCATGGCGGGAAATCCCCCGGCCCCCGACGTTTTCGTCAAGTGGCCGGTAAGAGAGCTTCAAATTTGATGCCGCCCCGAGGAATTCTCGGGGTCGTCCCGGCGATCGAGGGCCGATGGCTCCGGGGTGATTCCGGCCGGCTCGGGCGCGCCGCGGCCTCGATCCTGCGTTACTTTCCCTGGAAGGGTACGGCGGGCTTGGTTGGCGTGACTCCGGGGGATCCCCCCACCCGGGTCGCGACGGGCCGGGCCACGGTTTTCCCAAGGCACGCCGACCCGGGCCCCCCCATGCCGCCTCCCGCTCGTCCGGCGGGAGGCGGCGTCCGGTCCGGCGTTTCTCGATCGGGCCGTCTCGGGGTCGCGGAGCCCGGCGGATCAGTGGGCGGCCTGCTTGCGGAAGAAGGTGAGCCAGTCCTTGCCGTTGGCGGCGGAGAGGTTGGCGAAGACGGCGTCAATCTTGGCCCGGTCGGGCGTGCCGGCCTTCTCCTTGGCGAGGCCGAGGTTGGCCAGCCGCTCGCTCTCGCCCTTCCAGTTCTGGGTGGCCAGGCCGTTGGCCAGCGCCGAGAAGTACCAGACCCGGGCGTCGTCGGGGAAGACCGACTGGAGCTTGGTGAAGGCGGCCTTCGCCTCGGCGAACTTGCCCTGCTTGAACAGGTCGGCGGCCTGCTCCATGGCCTGACCCTCGACGTTGACGTCCTCGTTGGGTTGGGCCGCCGCCGGGGCGGGGGTGGCCGCCGGGGCCCCCGGGCCGGGCTTGCCGGCGACCTCGGCCTTGAGGGCGTCGACGGCCTGGGTGAGGTCGCCGACCTTCTTGTCGATGGCCTCGACCTTGGGCGCCGGGGCGAAGCCCTCGCCCTTGCTGGCGGCGTCGACCTTCTGGCTGAGGGTGTCGAGCCGGGCGGGGACCTCGGCGAACGACTTGCCGAGGTCGGCGACCTTGTCGTCGAGCGACTTGATCTGGGGGGTCGGGTCGGGCGGGACCGGCATCTCGCCGAGCTTCTTGGTGAGCCCGGCGATCTCGGACTTGAGCCGGTCGACCTCGGAGGAGGCGCCCTGGGCGTCCCCGGGCCCGGCGGCGTCGGGGCCCTGTCCGGCCCTGGCCTGCTCCCGCCTCTGTTGGAAGAGCCCGAAGCCGCTCATCAGGAGCAGGACCAGCAGGAGGAGGGAGTTGACCCCGACCATCGTCGAGAGTCGGCGGTGCGGCGAGCCGGCCTCGGGGTCGTCGAGCGGGAGGTCCGGCGGGACGGGGATCTTCAGCCTCGGGGCGGGTCGCTTCGGTTCCTCGGGCTTGATGGGCTCGGGGGATTCGATGTCCTGGGACATGACGTCACCTTGGATCGGTGGGCGGGATGGGACGTGGCCAGGCTGACCATTCTATGAAGGCGGTCGGCCGACTTGAAAGGTCTACGCGCCGGATCGCCAACATTCCCCGGTCCGCTCCGGCGGGTCTTTGAAACCGGGACGGCTCCCGGCGTATCATCCGAGGTGCCGGCCGGAAATCTCCCAAGCTCGGGCGGATCCGGGCGAATGACCCGTGTGGACCCGAGCCGGGTCTGGACCCCCTGGACGATCGGAATGACTCGGACCCGAACCTTCTGGCTCTCGCTGGCCGGCCTGACCGTCGCGCTGGGGACCGTCGCCTGGCTGGTCGCCTCGGTCGGCGAGATGCACGACCGGATCGCCCGGACCTCGCCCGAGCTGGCCATCGGCTTCATCGTCGCGGCCGGCCTGGCGTCGACGGCCGTCGCGGCGGGCGCGGCCCGCGTGCTCTGGAGGCTCGGCCGGTCCGACCCCCGGCCGGTCCAGGCCCCCGAGGACATCGTGGCCGCGGCCGAGGTCCAGGCCGAGAAGGCCGAGGCCGTGGTCGATCAGGTCAAGGACGGGGACGCGCAGGCCCGGCTCCGGGCCGACCTGGCGGCGCTCCGGGCCGACCGCCGGGCCCGGCGGTTCCACGTCGTCGTCTTCGGGACCGGGTCGGCCGGCAAGACCTCGCTGATCAACGCCCTGCTGGGGCGGTCCGTGGGCCGGACCGAGGCCACCATCGGCACGACCCGGGGGGGCGAGGCGTTCACCTACGAGGTCGAGGACGTGGACGGGACGGTCCTCCTGACCGACACCCCGGGCCTCTCCGAGATCGGCCAGGGGGGCGCCGGGCGCGAGGCCGAGGCCCGCGACCTGGCGGCCCGGGCGGACCTCCTCCTGTTCGTGGTCGACCACGACCTGATCCGCTCCGAGCACGAGCCGATGGTGGCCCTGGCCCGGCAGGGGAAGCGGTCGATCGTGGCCCTGAACAAAAAGGACCGGCTGGTCGACGAGGACCGCGAGGCGATCCTGGCCAAGCTCCGGGAGCGGCTGGCCGGGCTGGTCGCGGCGGCCGACGTGGTGGCGGTCTCGGCCTCGCCCCGGCCCTTGCCGGTCCGGATCCAGGCCAGCGACGGGACCGTCTCGACCGTCCTGGAGGCCGAGGGGCCCGAGATCGGCCCGCTCCGCGACCGGATCGCCGCGGTCCTCGACCGCGAGGGAGACCACCTCCGGGCCGGGAACCTCCTGCTCCGGGCCCATCTCATCAACGAGGACGCCCGCGGTCAGGTGTCCCGGGAGCGCGACCTCCGGGCGCAGGCGGTGATCGACAAGTTCCAGTGGCTCACGGCCGGGACGGTCTTCGCCAACCCCGTGCCGGCGCTGGACCTCCTGGCCGCCGGGGCGGTCCAGTACCAGATGATCACCGAGCTGGCGGCCGTCTACGGCGTCGAGATTTCCACCGGCCACGTCAAGATGATCGGCACGCAGATGGTCCAGATGCTCCTGAAGACCGGGCTGGTGGAGGCCTCGACCTCGCTGATCGCCGGGCTGTTCAAGTCGAGCCTGGTGGGCTACGCCGCCGGCGGGGCGGTCCAGGCGACCTCGATGGCCTACCTGGCCCACGTCTCGGGCCACGCCTTCGCCGACTACTTCCGCCACGGCCAGTCCTGGGGCGACGGCGGGATGGGGGCCGCCCTGATCCGCCAGTTCGACCTCAACAGCCGGGCCGAGTTCTTGCAGGAGTTCGCCAAGCAGGCACTTTCCCGCGTCACCAAGCATGTTCTCAAGAAGGCCGAGGCCCCGGCCGGCGGCGGGCCCCGATCATGACCGATCCCATCCCCGGACCTCCCGCCGAGGAGCCCACCCTGGACGGGGTCCTGGGGCAGCTCGACGACTCCGATGGCCTGGTCCTCCGGGCCCGCGAGAGCCTGGAGGAGACCCTGGGGGCGCTCCGGCTCACGCCCGAGGAGGAGCGGGCCCTGGCGCCCGAGATCGCCCAGCTCCGCGAGCTGACGCGGAAGCTCGACGAGTCGACCGTCGAGATCGCCGCCTTCGGGATGGTCAGTCGGGGCAAGTCGTCGGTCCTCAATGCGTTGATGGGTCAGGAGGTCTTCCGGGCCGGCTCGACCCACGGGACCACGGTGGAGAAGACCTCGGAGCGGTGGGAGATCTCGCGGCCGGTCGGGGCCGGGTGGGAGGACGCCCGGCTGGTCCTGGTCGACACCCCGGGGATCGACGAGGTCGGCGGCGAGGCCCGCGAGAGCCTGGCCCGCGAGGTCGCCCGCCATGCCGACCTGATCCTCTTCGTCGTCTCCAGCGACATGCAGCGCCGCGAGTTCGAGGCCCTGGCCGAACTTCGCGAGGCCCAGAAGCCGATCCTCCTGGTCTTCAACCAGGTCGACCGCTACCCCGACGCCGACCGCGACCTGATCTACTCCAAGATCAGCAACGAGCGGGTCCGCCACCTGGTCCGCCCCGACGACGTGGTGATGACCGCCGCCCGGCCCGACCCGTTCCGGGTCAAGATCCAGCGGCCCGACGGGACCTCCTCGATCGTCTGGGAGCGTCCCGCGCCGGTGATCGAGCCGCTGAAGCGGCGGATCCTGGAGGTCCTGGAGCACGAGGGGAAGGCGCTGGTGGCCCTGAACACGCTTTTGTTCGCGGGCGACCTGCACGAGGAGATCGTGGCCCACAAGGTCCGGATCCGCGACGACGCGGCGAACCGGCTGATCTGGAACTTCGCGCTGGCCAAGGGGGCGGCGGTGGCGATCAACCCGATCCCCCTGGCCGACATGGCCGGGGGCCTGGCCGTGGACGTGGGGATGATCGTCGCCCTGAGCCGGGTCTATGGGATCCCGCTGACTCGCCGGACGGCCGTGAGCCTGATCAAGGACATGGTCAAGGCGCTGGGGGCGCTGGGGGCCGTGGAGGTCGCCGGCCGGCTGATGGTCTCCGGGGTCAAGGCGCTCCTGGCCGGGACCACCGTCGCCACCGGCGGCCTGGCCGCGCCGCTGGCGGCGCTGGGCTATGGGGCGATCGGCCTGGGAACGGGCGTGACGGCGTCATGGACCTCGTACATCCTCGGCCGGGCGGCCAAGGTTTACTTGCAGCAGGGCTGCCAGTGGGGCAACCTCGGGATCAAGACGGTGATCCAGCAAATCCTGATGCAAGCCAAGTCCGACTCCGTCGTCGAGCGGCTCCGCGACGACCTCCGCCGGAAGGTGAGCCCGTGAGCGGCCCGACCCTCGACGTGGCCGTCTACGGGATCATCAACGCCGGGAAGTCGAGCCTCATCAACGCCCTGGCCCGCCGGGAAGTCCGCCCGGCCGGGCCGATCGGGGGGACGACGGCGGACGTGGCGGGGGTGGCCTGGCGGGTGGTCAATGGGGATCAGGGGATGGCCACGCCGGACGGCCCCACTCCCCAACCCTCCCCCACGAGGGGGGAGGGGGCCAGAAAAGGCGTGGTGGCGAACGACTTCGGGGGTGCATCCGACTCCCTCCCCCCTCGTGGGGGAGGGTTGGGCAGAGGGGGCGGCGACGTCGCCGGAGCCAACCCCCCGCACACCTACACCGTCCGCCTGATCGACACTCCGGGCCTGGAGGAGGTCGCCGATGAGGGGCGGGGCCGCCTGGCGACGGAGGCGGCTCGAAGGGCGGACCTCGTCCTGTTCGTCCTGGCGGAGGATCTGACGGCGACCGCCCGCCGGGCCCTGGTCGGGCTCCGCGAGGTGGGCAAGCCGATCGTGGTGGCCCTGAACAAGATGGATCTGCTCGGGCCGGAGGAACAGGGGGCCGTCCTCGGGGCCGTCCGGTCGGGGCTGGCGGGCCTGATCCCGGAGGAGGACATCCTGCCGATCGCCGCCGCGCCGATCGTCCGGCGGCGGGTCCCGCTGGCGAACGGGGCTTATCGGTCCGAGACGGTCCGGGGGGAGCCGGAGGTCGGCGATCTGGAGGCCCGGCTGATCGCGGCGCTCTCGGCCTCGGCGAGCGACCTGAAGGCGCTGACGAGGGCCTTGGCGGAGGTCGAGCGGCACGTCCTGGCCCGCGAGGGGGACCGCGTCCAGCTCCGCGAGCGGGCCGAGCGGGTGGCCGACGAGACGAGCGCGGCGCTGGCCCTGGCGATGGCGGTCAACCCGATCCCGCTGCTCGACTTCCTGGCCGGGCCGGGCGGGCTGGCGATCCTGGTCCGGCGGGTGGCCGAGGTCTACGGCGAGCCGATGACCGCCGAGGTCGCCCGGGGGCTGGCCGGCGACCTGATCCGGGGTGGCCGGGTGGTCCTCTGGGGCTCGCTGGCGGCGACGGTCGCGGGCGGGGCGTTCAAGCTCGTCCCGGGCGTGGGCCACCTGGCCGGGGCCCTGACGCAGGGGGCGGCGGCGGGCTACTTCGGCCACGTCGTGGGCCGGGCCCTGGTGGGCTACCTGGACCGGGGCCACGACTGGGGCGACGGCGGCCTCGTCGCCGCGCTGGACCGGATCGCGGCCTCGACCGACCGCCGGGCGCTGACCCGGGGGCTGGTCGACCGGATCAAGGCCCGGCTCCGGGGGACCTCGTGAGCCCGATGGCCCGGCGGGCGGGGTGGGTCGCCGGGGTGATCGCCGGCGCGGCCTTGCTGGCGGTCCCCGCGAGCCGGGGGGCCCGGTCGCTGATGATGACCCGGCGGGCGGTGGCGACGTTCGTCGCGATCCTGGCCGCGGCCGACGATCAGGACCTCGACGCGATCCGGCCGCTCTGCACCGACCGCTACCTCCGGGCCCGCCCCCCGGCTCCATCGCCGGGGGGCGGGGTGGTCGGGTTCCCCCGGGGGATCCACCAGAATTTCCAGGCGTGGCGCGAGGGGGCCGAGGTCTGGCTCTGCCCGACCGACCGGGTGGGGCCGGTCTACCGGTTCTCGTTCGAGGGCGGGGCCTGCCGGTTCGATGGGCTGGTGGGCCTGCTCCGGCCCGGGGGCCGTGTGGAGCGGGCGACCGGCCCGGCCGGCGAATTGTTTTAAGTTTCGGCGGGGAACATCCGGGGTTGCGTCCCCCCGATGTCTCGGGTACAAGGCCCCCGCACGTCGCCTTCGCAACTTGAGGCTTCGCCCAAGGACGGGCCCAGACCTCTCCCCCGGTCCGAACGCGGTTGGCCGGCTCGGCCGGGAATCGCCGGAGCGTCCGGGATCATCGGTAACTCCTGACCGTCGGCGAGCACCTCCCGTCCAGGGGCGGGGACCGCGCCGGGGGCCATCATCGGGACCGATCGAGCATGACACGCGGCATAATTCAGAGAGCGCCCACGCCAGGGATGGCGACGGCGGCCGGACGATTGGCGACCTGGGCGTGGGGCTTCTGGCTCCCGCTCCTGGTCGCGGCCGCGCTGCTGGCCCTCGCGGGCCGGGCCCTCGCGGCCAAGGGGAACGCACTGCCCGAGGGGATGATCTCCGAGGTCCGGCTCGAAGGGAACGCCTCGGTCACCTTCGACCAGGTCAAGGGCCTCATCAAGAGCCGGGTCGGTCGGCCGCTGGACCGCGCCACCGTCGAGCTGGACATGAAGGCCCTGCTGGCCAAGAAATGGTTCTCCGAGGTCACGCCGGTCTTCGACGACCGGACCGGGGAGAACAAGGGGGTGGTCCTGATCTTCCGGGTCGTCGAGATGCCGGTGCTCCGCGACGTCCAGTTCATCGGCCTGAACAACGGCCTGGGCCACGTCAAGCTGAAGGACATCGAGGAGGCCACCGCCCTGAAGAAGGGCGCCCGGGCCGACTCGGTCCGGGCCCGCCTGGCCGTCCAGCAGATCCAGACCCTCTACGAGGAGAAGGGCTTCGAGAAGGCCCAGGTCCGCCTGATCGAGGGGGGGAACGCCGGCGACACCAAGGTGGTCATCGAGATCTTCGAGGGGCCCAAGTTCAAGGTCGGCTCGATCGACTTCGTCGGCAACACGTTCGTCGACGACGGCGTGCTCGCCACCAAGATCGAGAGCCGCAAGGGGATCTTCGGCCTCGGCGCCAAGCGTCACAAGGACGGGCTGGATGCCGACCGCCGGTCCCTCATCAAGTATTACGAGGACAACGGCTTCTTCGACGTGAAGGTCTCGGGGATCGCCCGGCCGGGGGCCTCGCTGGGCGAGGAGCAGATCACCTTCACGATCTCCGAGGGGCCGCAATACAAGGTCCGCAACATCGTCTTCGAGGGGAACAAGAAGCTTCCCGAGGCCAAGCTCCGTGAGGGCCTGCTGCTCAAGCCCGGCCAGCCCTTCAACGAGGCGATCCGCGACCTCGACTACAAGACGATCAGCACCCGGTACTGGTCGATCGGCTGCATCGACACCCGGGTCGAGAAGGACCAGCCGATCACCGAGACGCCTGGCCTGGTCGACGTCATCTACAAGATCGAGGAGGGGGAGCCCTACATCCTCGGTCAGATCATCGTCCGCGGCAACGCCCGGACCAAGGACAAGGTGATCCGCCGCGAGGCGCTGATGGCCGGCCTCCTGCCCGGCGAAATCCTGGACAAGAACCGGATCGAGACGTTCAAGCAGCGGCTGGGCAACACCGGGTACTTCGTGAAGGACCCGCAGATGGGCAAGCCGATGGACATCCAGATCGTCAACATGCGGCCCGGCGACCAGCCCTTCGGCAAGAGCCTCCCGTTCGACCCCAACGGGGTGAACCTGACCCGGATGCAGAGCCCCGAGCCCGACCCCCCGCCCGCCGGCGAGCCCCCGGGGCTGCCGCCGCTGGACGTCCCGCCGCCGGTCTCGGCCCCCGGGCCGGTCCCGGGGGCTCCCGCCGGGCCCGAGGGGGTGATGCCCTTCGGCGGCGTGGGCGGCTTCGGCGGCGGGTTCGCCCCGCCGGTCAATACCGTCCCGCCCGGCCCGGCGCCGATCCTCCCGCCGGCCACCCCGGGCCCGCCGCCGGGGGACACGCCCGGGCGGCCCGCCTCGAACACGCCCACCGGCGAGGATCCCGGGCTGCTGCCCAGCCTGCCCAACAACAACATGAACGACGTCGGCCCCGACCGCCAGGAGCCGTTCCCGAATCGGTCGTATGCCGACATCGTCACCAACGTGGACGAGGGCCCGACCGGCCGGCTCCTCTTCGGCGTGGGGGCCAGCAGCTTCGGCGGCCTCAGCGGCAACCTGATCTTCCACGAGTCCAACTTCGACCTCTTCGCCGTCCCCCGGTCCTTCGCCGAGCTCTCCAGCGGCCGGGCCTTCCGGGGGGCCGGCCAGGAGTTCCGCGTCGAGCTCTCGCCGGGCACGCTGATCAACCGCTACGTCATCAGCTTCCGCGACCCGTACCTCTTCGACCAGCCGCTGGGCTTCGGCCTCTCGGCCTACCAGTTCAAGCGGTTCTACCCCGACTTCACCGAGAAGCGGAGCGGGGCCCGGGCCTCGCTGGGCTACCAGTTCGGCACCCAGACCTACGCCGACGTGGCCGCCCGGATCGAGGACGTGGACATCTCCGGCTTCCGGTATCCCGCCCCGGCCGAGATCCTGGCCGTGGCCGGCCACACCACCCTGTTCACGATCCGGCCGGCGATCCGGTTCGACAACCGGAACAACCCGTCGGCCCCGAGCAAGGGTTCGTATCTGGAGGCGGCCTTCGAGCAGGGGCTGGGGACCTTCTCCTTCCCCAAGCTCACCGTGGAAGGCCGCCAGCACTTCACCACCGGGAGCCGGCCCGACGGCTCGGGCAAGCGGACCCTGGCTCTCCGGGGGTTCGGCGGCGTCACCGGCCGCGACACGCCGATCTACGAGCGGTTCTTCGCCGGCGACTTCCGGAGCATGCGGGGCTTCTACTACCGCGGCGTCGGCCCGCACGAGATGGGGGTCAACACCGGCGGCGTCCTGACGGCGATCGGCTCGATCGAGTACCAGTTCCCCTGGATCGCCAGCGACAAGCTCCAGCAGGTCGTCTTCTGCGACTTCGGCACCGTCGAGGCCGACTACCACATCACCAAGGTCCGCGCCGCCGTCGGGACCGGCCTCCGGGTCGTCATCCCCCAGATCACCGGGCAGCTCCCCCTGGCCTTCGACCTGGCCTTCCCCATCTCCAAGGCCGAGGGCGACCGCGTCCGCTACTTCACCTTCTTCATCGGTGCCTTCTGGTGAGCCGGCCCGCCTCCGCTAATCCGAAAATTTTCATTTGAAAATATCTGATTTTTACAAACATCAATAAGAGATCAGGCTGAAGACCTCCTCGGGCCCCAGCCTGGCCCGACCTCCCAGGAAGGCCAGCTCGATCACGAAGGCGCAGGCGACGACCTCGGCGCCCGCCATCCGGACCAGGTCGCGGCAGGCGACCATCGTCCCGCCGGTGGCCAGGACGTCGTCGAGCAGGAGGATCCGGCCGCCCGGGGCCAGGGCGTCGCCGTGGACCTCCAGCCGGTCCGTCCCGTACTCCAGGGCGTATTCCAGGCCGATCTTGGCGTAGGGGAGCTTGCCCGGCTTCCGGATCGGGATGAAGCCGACGCCCAGCCGGAGCGCCAGCGGCGGCCCGAAGAGGAACCCGCGGGCCTCGGCGGCGGCCACTGCGTCGATCCCCCGACCCTCGAAGTGGTCGGCCAGGCGGTCGACGGCCTCCCGGAACGCCCCGGGGTGGGCCAGGAGCGGCGTGATGTCCTTGAACAGGATGCCCGGCTTGGGGAAGTCGGGGACGTCGCGGATGTGGTCGCGGAGGTCGATCGAACCGTTCGCTGTCATTCCGGGCGGGCTCCCCATCGATCGGGCCGGGGCGATCCCGGGCGGCCCCGGGTCGACCGCCCCGCCGGACGGTTATACCCGAGGCGGGCGAGCCCGGTCGACCGTCGGGTGCCGGGGCGGGTACAGTATCGGCGTGATCCGCCCCGTCGTCCCCTCGCCCCGAGGTCGCGCCATGCCTGGCCCCAACTCCGCCCCGGCCCGCCCGATTGCCCTTCGCCCTCCGGCCCGGCTGATCCTGGCGGCCCTCGGCCTGCTCGGGGCCCCGGGGGCGGCCCGGGCGGTCGAGGAGGTCCCCAAGGTCCGGGTGGTCGAGGTTCCCGGCGGCGGGATCCAGCCCCGGGCCCTGGCCGACGCCTCGGGCGTGGTCCATCTGGTTTTCCTCCGGGGCGAGCCGGGCTCGGCCGAGGTGCATTACGCCGCGTGGAAGCCGGGCGGACCGGGCTTCGGCCCGACGGTCCGGGTCGACGACGGGCCCGGGAGCGCCGTGGCGATCGGGACGGTCCGGGGGGCCCAGCTCGCCGTCGGTCGGGGCGGGCGGGTCCACGTCGCCTGGAACGGCTCGGGGCGGGCCACGCCGGCCAACCCGATCGGCGGCTCGCCCCTGCTCTACGCCCGGTCCGACGAGGCCCGGACCGCCTTCGAACCCCGGCGGAACCTGATGACCTGGACGACCGGCCTGGACGGCGGCGGCTCGGTCGCGGCCGACGGCTCGGGCCGGGTCTACGTGGCCTGGCACGGGCAGGTCCGGGGCTCGGAGGGGGAGGACCGCCGGAAGCTCTGGGTCGCCCGGTCGACCGACGACGGCGCGACCTTCGCCGCCGAGGAGCCCGCCTGGTCCCGGCCGACCGGCGCCTGCGCCTGCTGCGGGACCGGGGCCCTGGCTGATGCCCGGGGGACCCTTCACCTCCTCTATCGGGCGGCGACCGACGGCGTCGACCGCGACTCGACCCTCCTGGCCTCGACCGACGGGGGACGGACCTTCGCCGGGGCCTCGCTCCAGCCCTGGCGGATCGCCGCCTGCCCGATGAGCACCTACTCGCTCGTTGATGCCCCCTCGGGCCCCTTCGGGGCCTGGGAGACCAAGGGGCAGGTCTACTTCGCCCGGCTCGACCCGAAGGGCCCGACGGCATCGGGTCCGGTCTCGCCGCCGGGAGGGGGCGGGACCCGGAAGCACCCGGCGATCGCCGTCAACGGCCGGGGCGAGGCGGTCCTGGCCTGGGCCGAGGGGACCGGCTGGCAGAAGGGGGGCGCGCTCGCCTGGCAGGCGTTCGACCGGCTCGGCCGGCCGATCGGCGAGCCCGGCCGGCTCGACCGGGGCGTCCCGACCTGGGGACTCCCGGCCGTGGTCGCCCTGCCCGACGGTGGGTTCGCGATCATCCATTGACCGGGCCCGGGGAAGGTCCGAGGTCGCGGGAGCGGGTCACGCGGTCCCGACCCTGGCGCCAGGATTGGTCGAGCGCCCGGTCGGACCGGTCGAATGGGTCCGAGGGCGTCGCGTCCTCGCCGGTCATCGCCCTTCATGGGTTGGCCAGGCGGCGACGCCCCGGCCGGCGGCGGCGCTCGGCTTCGGCCTGGGCCGATCGCCGGGCCCGACGCTCCTGCTTCCGGGCCCGACGCTCGATCTCGGCCCGCCGGGCGTCCTCCGAGGGCTCGCGGCGGACGGCGGGCCGGGGCGCCGGCTCGCCCCGGATCAGGTGGTCCAGGCCCCACCGGTCGCAGCAGAGGCAGTACATCGAGGGGGCCAGCCGCCGCGACCGGCAGGCCGGGCACGACGCCTTCCGGCCGTCCCCCGGGCCGGGCCAGGGCGAGAGCCCGGTCCCCACCAGGAGCGTCGGGCGGGGCAGGACTTCGGCCGCGACCGGCTCGCGGGGGCTCGGTCCGGCCGACCTCGCCGCCGCCTCCTCGGCGCGCTCGGCCTCCTCCCCCGGGCCCCGCCGGGGGTCGGCCACCAGTTCCAGGGCCGCGGCGCGTTCGTTCCGAAACAGCCCGGCCGACCTCGCCATCGGCGGGTCGGGCTGGCCCATCCGGGCCCACCGGGGCGTCTCGTCGGGCCCGGACTCGACGATCCGGACGTCCAGCCGCGAGGCGGCCCCGACCGAGAGCGTGACCACCAGGTCCCCCGGCCGCTCCCAGGCCGAGAGCCAGCCCCCGGCGTCCAGGTCGGCCAGGACGTCGGTCGTCCGCTCCAGCCCCAGGCCGGTCGCCGAGGCCAGCTCGCCCGGCGATCGCCAGGCCACCGGTGCCGCGATCAGGGCCTCGACCACGGCCCGGCCGTCTCCCGTCAACTCGACCATGATTCTCCCCTTCGCCAGCCGCCCCCGAACCCGGCCCGGGCCGGCCGTCCCCGGCCCGGGCACCCCGCCCCCGCCCCCGCCCGGATCACGCGCCAAGGTCCGCGATCGCCCCGAAGTCCGCCTCGTCGATCGCCCCGCGCCGCTCCAGGGCCAGCCCGATCGACTCGCCCGGCCGGGCCACCGGCTTCGACTGGATCCGCGCGTCCCGCTCCAGCTCGCGGTCGGTCGGGGCCTGGACGCCATCGAGCGAGACCTCGGCCTCGGCCCGGGCGGCGGCGAATCGGGCCTGCGACGTTGCCGCCTCGGCCTCGCCGGCACGGGCCTCGGCCTCCAGCCCCCGGAGGGTCGTCAGCGCCGCCTCGGGGAACTCGGTCAGGCCCGAGAGAACCTTCCGGACCCATCGACGGCCGGTCCCGTCGGGGGCCTGGCGGGCCAGGACGAACGCCGCGATGCAGGCGTTGGCGTCCCCCTCCTGGCAGGCCCGCTCGACGAACGATTCCAGCTCGTCGTCGCTCCGGCCCCCCAGCGCCTCGCAGTAGACCTCGACGATCCGGGGGTTCACCCGGTCGGGCCGGTCGGTCGCCAGGTCGATCTTCCGGGCGTCCTCGGCGGAGAAGACCCGCGGGCGGAACCCTTCGAGCTGACGACGCGACCACTCCAGGGCCACCTCATCGCCCGAGTCGCTGGCCAGCCGGTGGAACCCGAGCAGGCCGTCGAGCGTCGGGCTCGGCGGGCCGCCGGTGACCGGCCGGAGGAACGCCCGGCCCTCGAACTCCCCGGCGCGGGCCCCGAGCTGCTGCTCCATCAAGTTGAGCCGGAGGAGCCGGTTCGTCTCGCGCTGGAGGCCCTCGATCGAGAGCGACTCCCGCGCCAATTTCCGGGCGTCGGCGGCCTCGACCAGGCGGTCCAGGAACGCCCGGGGGGTCGGGCTGTACCCCTCGGACTGCTTCAGGAGCCGCGAGCGGAGTTCGGCGGCGGCGGTGGCGGCCCGCTCCCGGGCGACCTTGGGCGTCAGGTCGCCCCGGCGGACCTGGCGCTCCAGGTCGGCCCGGGACACCCGGAAGCCCGCGAGCGCGGCCTCGGCCTCGGCCTCGAACGGCGTTGCCCGGCCGGTCGCCTCGGCGGCGGCCCGGGACAGGGTTTCTCGGAAAGGATTCAGCACCGGCGGACTCCTCGATGAGGGTTCAAGTGGATGACCGGAAAGGGCCCCGGCGGCCGCGCCGCCGGGTGGTCCCTGGCTCTCGCTCCCTGGGACAATATCGCGAGAATGGGGGGTGGCTTAGCACACTATGCTCCCGGCTCGCCGGGGGATCCGTTCGGGCGACGGTGGACAGGCCGACCGCGATCCGGCACGATGGAGGCTGGGAATCCGGCCGGAGGGCCCGGCCCGGGGGGTCCGAGGATGATCACGATCGAGCTGTTCGGAGTCCCCCGCCTCCGAGCCGGGACCCGCCTGGTCGCGCTGGAGGCCGGCGACGTTGGCTCGGCGCTCCTGGGGCTGGGCCGGGCCTGCCCGGGGCTGGAGGGCTCGGTCCTCCGGAGTGGTCGGGTCCACCCGGGGTACAAGCTGAGCCTCAACGGCGACGCCTTCGTCACCGAGCCGTCCACCGCGCTGGCCGACGGCGACGTGCTCTTGCTCCTGGCCGCCGACGTGGGGGGTTGATGGCACCGCCCGGCTACCACGGCCGCTATCTCCGGGTCGACCCCCGGCCCGGCCGGACCGCCTGCGTCCCGCTGGAGGATCGGACCCTCCGCGACTTCGTCGGCGGGGTCGGCCTGGGGACCTGGATCGTCGCGTCCGAGGCCCCGACCGGCGTCGACCCGCTCGGTCCCGACGCCCCGCTGGTCTTCGCGCTGAGCCCCCTGGTCGGGAGCCCGCTGACGACCTCGGCCAAGTTCGCCGTGGTGGCGATCGGCCCGCTGACCGGCCGGCTCTGCGACGCGCTCTGCTCGTCGCACTTCGCCATCGCCGCCAAGCGGTCGGGGGTCGACGCGATCGCGCTGTCGGGTTCTTTCGACGAGCCGACGGTGGTCTTCGTCGACGGCCTCGGCCCCGGAGGGCCCCGGGTCGAGGCTCGGCCGGCGGGCGGACTCTGGGGCCTCCCCGCCGCCGAGGCCGAGGCCCGGATCCGCGCCGAGCACGGCGCCGGCTGGCAGGTCGCGGCGATCGGCCCGGCGGGCGAGCGGCGGATCCCGTTCGCCACGATCAGCCACGACGGCCGCCACGCCGGCCGGGGCGGCCTGGGCGCGGTGATGGGCTCCAAGCGGATCAAGGCCCTGGCCGTCCGGGGCGACGCCCGGACGCCCCTGGCCGACCCCCGCCGGACCGTCGAGCTGGCCCGCGACCTGTCCGCCCGCTCGCTCGGCCCGGCGACCGAGAAGTACCGCGAGCTGGGGACCGTGGCCAACCTCCTGGCCTTCAACCGCTTCGACGCCCTGCCGACCCGGAACTTCCAGGCCGGCCACTTCGAGGGGGCCGATCGGCTGGCGAGCCACGCGCTGGGCCCGTCCCCGGTGATCGCCAAGAAATCGTGCGCCTGCTGCACGATCGGTTGCGAGCACATCTACGCCGTCGGCGGCAAGCCCGGCGGGGCGAGGCTGGAATACGAGTCCCTCTTCGCCCTCGGGCCGCTCTGCGGGATCGACGACCCCGAAATCGTCCTCCGGGCCGCCGCCGCCTGCGACGACGCGGGCCTGGACACCATCTCGACCGGCGGGACGATCGCCTTCGGCATGGAATGCGTCGAGCGCGGCTGGCTCGACGGCCGGCTCCCCGGGTCGGGCCGGGTCCTCCGGTTCGGCGATGGCGAGGCCCTGCTCGGGGCGATCGCCGCCCTGCTCGGACGCGACGGGATCGGCGAAATCCTGGCCCTGGGGAGCCGGGCCGCGGCCGGTCGGATCGGCCACGGGTCCGCCGACCTGGCCCCGCACGTCAAGGGGCTCGAACTCCCCGGCTACGACCCCCGGGCCCTCCACGCCATGGCGCTCGGCCTGGCCGTGGGGACCCGGGGGGCCGACCACAACCGATCCGGGGCCTACGAGGCCGACTTCTCCGGCCGGGTCGACCGCCGGAGGGGCGGCGACGACTCCGCGCTCGCGGCGATCGAGACCGAGGACCGGGCCGCCCTGATCGACTCCCTGATCCTCTGCAAGTTCCTCCGGGGCGTCTTCGAGGATCTCTACGCCGAGTCGGCCGAACTGCTCCGGGCTGTCACCGGCTGGGACGTTGACGCCGACGAACTCAGGACGACCGCCCGCCGGGTCGTCAACGCCCGGAAGTCTCTCAATCTCCGCGAAGGCTGGACCCGGGCCGAGGACACCCTGCCGCCCCGGTTCCTCGCCGAAGGGCCCGACCCCTCCGCCCCGACCCTCTCGCAAGGCCGCCTCGACGCCATGATCGCCGCCTACTACGCGGCCCGGGGCTGGGACGATCAAGGCGTCGTGCCGACCTCGGTCCGCCAGGCCCTCGGTCTGGGAGGCCCGGAGTTCGGCCCTTGATGACCGAGTCGTGAGTCCTGAGTCGTGCGGGATCAAGGCAGGATCCGCGACCCGACCGCCGTGTTCAGGGCGAACATGCTCCGGCGGTGCCGGACCGCCGTGTCGCGATACTGGCGGACCACGTCGTTATACGCCTTCTGCATGTTCAGGAACGCGGTGACGTCCAGTTCTCCCGCCTCGTAGAGGTTCCGGGTATCCTCCAGCGCCTTCTTCGAGGCGGGGAGGACGGCCTTCTCCAATCGGTCGAGATAGGCCCGGGTGTTGGCGTACTCCTGCTCGGCCTGGCGGACCTCGATCACCACCCTACGCTCGAGGGAGCCGAGCTGGACCTGGGTCTGGCCGATGTTGACCCTGGCCCGCTCGATGTTCCCCTGGTTCCGGTTGTAGAGCGGAAGCGGGACCGTGACCCCGAGGGCGTAGGAGGTCGCGCTCTTGAGATGCATGGGCGAGTTGTTCTGGTAGGTGTACGGCTGATAGAGCAGGTAGGCATCGGCATAGCGGTTGGCTTGCTGGAGCCGGAGCCCGGACTGCGCGTAGGTCACGCCCATCCGGTAGGCGACCACGTCGGGCCGGGATTGCAGGGCCATCGCGACGAGCTGCTCGCCCGGAGGGATCGGCGGGGCGAGGTCGCGGATCGTGGCCCGGATCTCGATCGCCTCGGCCTCGACCGGCGGCATGTCCAGCAGGCCGCCGAGTTCGAGCCTGGTCCGGCGGAATTCCTCCTGAGCGGCGAGGACCCCGACCGCCGACTGCTCGCGCTGGGACTGGATCGAGGCGACGTCGGCGCTGGTCCGGTTGCCGAACTTGCCCAGGACCCGGCTCGCGGCGAGGACCCGCTCGATCCCCTCCAGCCCGGCCCGGGCGTACCGGACGGTCTCGCGGGCCGCCAGGACCGCGAGGTAGGCGTTGGACAGGTTGTCGATCTGGAGCCGGACGGCGTCCTGATACTGCGCCTCGACCACCCGCCTGGCCTGCGTCGCCACGGCGGTCCGGTACTTCCGCTTGTGCGAGTAGTCGATGGGGTGCGAGACGTTGAGGTCGTACTGGGTCTGCCCGCCGGGCCGATTCCGGGTGTACTCGCCGTAGGGGACGAGCTGGGCGTCGGCATAGATCAGGGGGTTGGCCCGGAGGCTGGCGGTCAAGACGTCGGCCTGGGCCAGGGGGATCTCGAACCTCCGGGCCATCAGGTCGAGGTTCTGGCGGATCAGGCGGTCCAGGGCCAGGTCGAACGTCAGACCGTCGGCGGGGCCCTCATCGGATTCGGCGGGCAGGGCGAGCGACCCGTAGAGCGGGACCTCGGACAGCGGCGAGACGGCCGGAATCGCCAGCGCCGGGGGCGCCTGGGTCTGGTTGCCGCCCCCGCCGGGGACCGTGATCGACACCGGGACGCGCGGGGTCGCCGCGCCCGGTCGGCCGCCCAGGATCGCCCCGCCCCCGGCCGCCTGGTCGGAGAACATGGCACCGCCCGCCCCGGGCAAATTCCCGAGGACCGAGGTGTTGGTCCCGGGCAGGACCTGGGGCAGTTCGGTGGGGAGCGTCGGGGTCTGGGCCCTGGCCCGGCCGCCCGGCGTCGCGGCAAGCAGGCCCAACGCCAGGATCCATCGCACGTTGCGCTTCGCCATCGCCGGCCTCCTGCCGAGGATATGCGGTCGCGTTGCCTCGATCTCCCGATCGAGGCGGGGAACCGCAGAACCCCCGCTCGTGCGTGGGTTCACCATGTTATCGACGTTTCCTCGTCGGTGATCTTAATCGGAGTTCTATGCAGACCCCCGGGACGCAAAAAATCCCCGGAGGGAGTTCCCCGGGGATTCATGGTGATCGCGAGGACCCGCGTCTCAGCGGGATTCGAGCCGGAAGACGGCGGGGACGAGGGTCACGTCGTCCGGCCAGAGGCCGGGCTCGGGCTTCTTGGCTTGGTTGAGGAACATGTCCGAGTCGGTCAGGCTGAGCTGGCGGTTGTGAAACCACTGGATGTGGCCGTCGGAGAACAGGACGTTCTGGCCACGCCCGCCGTGGTTGGGGCTGTTGCCCGGGAGGACCGTCCCGTGGTCGTGGGGCGGCTGGTCGGCCAGGATCGGGATGCTGATCCCGACCTGGGGCGAGGCTGGCTGGGCCCGGCCCGAATCCTGGTGGCGATAGCCGACGTGGTAGGCGTAGTCGATGTGGCCCGGGCTCGGCAGGGGGCCGTCGGCCGGGCACTGGCCGCGGCAAGGGCAGTGAAGCGCCCGGGGGTCGCGGAGCAGGTCCTCGTCCCTGAGCTTGACCGCATAATCGCCGACGGCGGCGTCGGCGTTCTGGGCGCAGACGCTGGGATAATGGTTGTGGCGAGCCGCGTAGTTGGCCAGGCCGGTATAAAGCTGCTGGAGGTTGAACCCGCAACCGGCCTGGCTCATCTTGTCGCGGGCCGACTTGACGGCGGGCAGGAGGGTGAGCAGGCCGGCCATCAGGATCCCGGCGGCCACCGCGACGTCGGCCCACCGGAACGGGACGCGGGCCGGGACGAAGTCGAGGATCGCCCGCCTCGCCCGCCGGTCGGCGACGAAGGCCAGGGTCCGCGAGGCGAGCCCGGCGGGCGGCTCGGACGGCTCGCCGTCATCCAGGAGCAGTTGCAGGGCCTTGCCGAGCCGGTCGGCCCGGGCGGCGAGGGCCGGGTCCCGGGCGAGTTCGGCCTCGGCGGCGACCCTGGCCGGCCCTTCGAGTTGATCCAGCGCGTGATCCAGCAGGTCGTCGGATTTCATTGGCATCAACCGTTCCCATCTTGTCGAGATGCCCGCGCCATCTCCTGGAGCTTCGCGAGGGCGGCGTGGAGCCTCGACTTGACCGTACCCACGGGGATCTTGAGGATCTCGGCGATCTCTCGGTATTTCAGGTCCTGGTGATAGGCCAGGGTCAGGGTCTGCCGCAACGCTTCGGGAAGCTTCTCGACGCTCCTGGTCACCCAGTCGCGCCGCTCCTGCTCCTGCAACTCGGCCAGGGGGGCCACGCCGTCGCCGACCAGGAGGTCGACCAGGGCACCGGGCTCGCTCTCGCCCGAGGACGCCACGCGGCGATCGAGGCTGACCGTCGGGTGACGGCCCGCCTTCCTCAGCGCGTCGACGGCCTGGTGGGTCGCGATCGAGTACAGCCAGGGGCGGACCGGCCGCCCGTCCTCGTACAATGCTCGCTTTAAATGAACCTGCAGGAACGTGTTCTGGAACACGTCCTCGGCCAGCGCGGGATTACCGAGGTAGCGGGCGAGGTATCGATAGAGTTCGCGTTCGTAGCGGCGGACCAACTCGTGGAAGTCGTCCGGATCGGCCGATTCGCGGTAGCGGGTCAGCAGGGCCTCGTCCGAGTCCGGTGTAAGGCTTTCCGCGATGCCCGAGCCATCGGCCTTCACCATGGGTACGTCCGGTTGCGGCCGAGGGTTCGTGGTGGTTTCCAAAATATTGGGCCAGTTCTCGTGGAATCTGCTTCGCAAGGTCGATGCCGGGGGAGCCCCCGTCCAGTCTAAGCCCCCCGGCCGCCCCGTCAAGCCGGTGGGCGGGAACGAAGGCCGGCGGCCCGAAAAAGGGGACATCCAACTTTTCGGCTGGCAGGCGTGCCGGGCCCTGCTCAAACCGCAAAAGAGAGCATCCAATGGAGTTTAAGTTGGATGTCCTTGCGCCAGGAAAGCTTGGGAAAGGAGAAAGAGCCTCGAACTCGGAAACCTTTCGTCGGAACCCTGCGAGTAACCAATCCCGCCTGGTAGGGCCGGGCCAGCCGCC
>JAABUV010001782.1_pt1 | contig 30612 bp, 24 predicted proteins | sample 5559971 | NCBI WGS metagenome assembly JAABUV01 (sample SAMN10711881, study PRJNA513362) | rock metagenome | isolation source: Antarctica rocks | place: Antarctica: Victoria Land, Knobhead nord | collected 2015-12-19
CTTAAAGCTTTATTATAATAACCCTTATACTAGCTACTACTTATAAAAGTATATATAAGAGCTTATTAAGTAGAAGTTCTATTAGAAATTAATAGGATAAGATATTTATAATTATATATAAGAATACTTAACCTATTAATTAATAAAGCTATATAGATATATTATTTATAATATACTATTATTATTACTAATACTTATAAGACCTTTTTAAGAAATTATAATAGATTTTATTATAAATCTCCCTTTAAGTAAATAAAAGGGTAGTATTTATAATATAATCTTAATAGTTATAAACTATTATATTAAGGTAGCTAGGTATTTACTTATTATAAAGATAGTTAATATTATTAGTATTATTAACCTATTATATTATAAAATCTTCTTAAAGTTTAATTAATTAGAAGGTATTATTAATAATTAAGGGATAATATTTATAAGTAGCTTTTAAGTAGTTATATATTATTATATTAATATAAAAAGAAAGCTTAATACTACTTTCTATCCCTAAATAGATAATTAAATAGAGAGATAGAATAGTATACTTAAGTAGTATCTATACTACTATTCTACCTAGAGATAAGATAACTAGGTAGAGTTACTTTATCTAGTAGAGATTATATATAATTATATAAAGTATATTAATACTAGGTTACCTTTATATAAGATACTTTATAATTACTTACTTAAGCTAGATATAAAGCTTTTAGAGTTATTATTAAAAGAAGTCCTATTAATATAAAAAAGGGTTAAATTACTTTAGAAATAAAGGGAAGGTTTAAAGTAATATTTATATTAAGTATAAGTTATATAAGTAGAGTATATAAATAAATAGTAAAAGTAAAGATAATATAATATAAGTAATTATATCTTATAAAATATAAAATATATTAGATTAGTATAAGTAATTAAAAAATTATTATAATATTATTTAAGGCCTTTTAAAGTCTTTAATTATATTAGTAGTTAGGCGTATAAGTTATAACTACTTAATACCTTTTATATATATAATATCTTTTATATCTTACTTATAAAGCTATATAAGGGTAATAATAAGAGTATTATAAAAGTTATATAAATAGAGCTTATAAATAATAAAGATAAATAGGAAGTTAAAGTTATTCTTAATTATAAAATCTCTTCTAATAAACCTTAGTATTTAGTAAAGTAGAAGGGTTAGTTTTATAATTATAATTAATAACTATATAAGTAGGACTTAGTTAATATACTAAATATATTAAAAAGATTTAAGTAGAATTACCCTAAGATATAAAGTTTATATTATATAAGAGGGGAAATAATTTCTATTATTATTAATAAAAAAAGAGAAAAGATACCTAATATAACTAGACTACTAAAGGCGTTATAAGAGAGGGCTACTATATTATATTAGTAGTAGTACTAGGCCTATTACTATTACTACTACTATTAATAGGATCCTCCTCCTTTCTTATCCTCCTCCTTATTCTTATCCTCCTCCTTTATAATAGGAGGAAGGCGCTCTTATAATATATTAGTAAGGCTTTAATAAGGTTTTAGAAGGGGAGATAGAGTAATATATATATACTAGTAGAGGATATTAAGAATACCCTTAAGGGTATTTATAATATAGCTAGTAATAGCGGGGTCTACCCTAGCTAATGTAGTAGTAATAGAGGGGGTAGAGGTATAGCGGAGGTAGTAGCGGTATTAATAGATAAGCCTATTAAAGGTTTATTAATATCTAGTAAGCTAAGGAAGATTAGAGCTAGTATTAGAGGTAGCTATAGTATTAGAAGCTTATAAAAGGTATAAGTAGGAGTAGTAAGTAAGGGTAAGGATTTCCTATTTATATTTTATATTAAGGTCTTTATAATAGCTATATCTTATTAAGCTAGGGGAGGCGTATATATAGAATATACTATTAAAGGGGTAAGTAAAGCCTTAACTAAAAATATTAGACTTATAACTCTTTACTTTAAAATATAGTATACTAGAGGTATACTATATAAGATAATATAAGAATAGGCTATAAGTAACTTAGTAAAGGAGGTTAAGTACTATTATAAGGGGGGATAGTAGGAGCCTTCTTTAATTAATAGAGGGTAAGTTAATTATTAAGGATTACTTATAAAGTAACTAGTAGGATTATAAGGAGGTATAATAAGGTATAGAGGGGGTAATAATATAATAAGAATTAAAAAGTACTTAATATAATTAATAAAAAAAATTAAGATATTATAATTAGAAGAATAATATTAAAGTTATATAAAGGAGGTATATCTTAAGTACTTAATAAACCCTTAATAGTAACGACTTCCTATTTACTTTAAAATACTAAGACTTCTAACTACTTTTATAATAAATTAATAAAGAATAATAGGAAGTATAATAGGAATATATTATAATATAAGGATTATATATAAGAGTATTATCTATAATTATTATAATTTAATAAAACTATATATTCCTTAAGGCTTAGCTTAAAGGGCCTTATAATTAATTATATTATTATACTCTTATTAGAGGTATATTCTATTACTAAGAGAGTATCTTTTATAGATTATAACCTTTTATACTCTTAGAGCCTAAGAGCCTAGATAGGAAGATAATTATAAGGACTAGTTAGGAATACTAGTTAGGAATATAATACTACTATTAACGTGGTATTTATAGTATATAATAGCGCTACGCTACCCCTTTACTTATAATATATAGAGGAGGGAATTCCCCTTAAAAGGAAGGGTAGTAATTAGTCTTACTATTAAGGAGAATAGAGAGTTCTATATATATACGTATACGTATCATTTATAGTACTTAATAGCTACGTTATTACGTAGTACCCTTATAATTAGGTAGTTATAAAATTAGCTACTAACCTAATTAATTATACTATTATAAAATCTATCTAAATAAGATACTATTTAATTTATTAACTAGTTTCTAAAATTAAAGAAATCTATTTTAAATAAGTTAATATTAAAGCCTAATATATAGATCCTCTAATAAAACCTATTAGTCCTATTAACTTTAACTTAGCTAGATAATAGTTAGGACTAGCTCTAAGTAAAGTATAAGGGTATTTAGATATAGTAGTTAATAATAGAGACTATACCTTATTATTACTAAACTAAGAGGAAGTATTAGAAATTAGCTTAGGTACACCTTAGTAACTATAAACTATATCTTAGTAGATATTAGAAGAGATTTTCTTTTTATATCTCCTTTTCTATATAGCTATTATCTATCTAATAGTTATTAAATAATATTATACTACACCTAGAATTATATATAGATAACTTATTAATTATTAAACTATTTAATAAGAATAAGATTACTTATAAGTAATAATTCTACTAGGGATACCCCCTTTATTTTAATTGCTAATAGCGCGGAGGCTACTATAGCCTCTTATAATAGTATTATTAGTAATAGCGACGTACTAGCTATCTATACTAATAGTAGTAGGATTAATAATAAAATCGGTGCCTTAGTAGTTATAATATTCTACCTAGGATCTAGAGTAACCCTAATAGTTACTTAATACCTTAAGGTAAACCTTAGTCTTATTATAGAGTTTATAATCTACTTTAAGAAGCTTTATAATATTATTATAACCCTAGATATTATTATAAGGGATAATAGCTAAGGGCTAATAATAATCTTTATGAATGATTAAACTACTATTAAGTCTATTTATAAACCCTAGAGCTAGTTTAAATAATATATATTAACCTAGATTATTAAATACTTTAAACTCCTAAATTATTAGATTAAAATCTACTAGATTCCTACTTATATTAGAGTCTCTAGAAATAAAGCTACTAACCTTATAATAAAGGAAGTTATAAGGTAGAGTATAAATAATATTAACCTTAAAGCTTATATCCCTCTTAACTTAAAAGGGTTAATTTTAATAGTAAAGACTCTTATCCTAAGATAAGCTAATATTATATAAGAGTAATTATAAGTTAAAAATAATATTAAAAAGGTTAATTTCTAACTCTAAGTAAAGCTATTAAAGTAGGTATTAGCTAAATTTAATAGCTAATCTTATATCTTCTACTTAACTCTTATTTAACTTTATATTAATAAGATTAGCCTTAATAACTACTTTTATTAAATTAAAAAAGAATCTTTAGTAGCTTATAATTATAACTTAATTAAGTAGATTATATAATATATACTATTAAGCTACCTAAAATTAATTAAGCTTAAGGAGTAAATATAAGTTAATAGACTAGAAAGGGATATATAAAAAATTCTCTTAAAACTTATATTAATTATTAAAGTAGCTAAATTTATTATAAATATAAACCTCCTCTTATAATTTAAAGTAATAGCTACCTCTTATAAAAGAGATCTAGTTAATAATATATTTATTAACCCCTCTAATAATATAAAGATTAAAGACTTAAGGTACTTAAATAATAAGACTCTTTAAATAAGGGGTATAAATTTATTATTAAGCTTAAAAAAGCTCTTATAACTACCTATAAATAATTAAGATCTTAGGTATAAGTAGGTATAAGTATAATAGTAATAGCGAGGGAATATCTTATTACCCCTAACTACGGACTAAAGGACTAGGATAGAGGGGTAGGGTAATAGGATAGGGACTTTTAAGGGACTTTTAGAGATAATAATATATCCTATATATAATTTACTTAACCCGTAGGCGTATTTAGGGGGACGCTTAAGCCGAGCTTATAGCTTATAGATCGGCTACTCTAGAACCTACTAGGCTTAGAAACCCCACTAGATAGCTGCGGCATAACCCTTATAGGGCCGGATCCGTCTATGAATACTACCTACCTACCTACCTAACGATTCTGCCATAGTCTTTGTCACTCGGGTGAGGCCTACCCTCTCCCCCGCGACCGACTCAGGAGGTATCATGGATCCACTTAGCGTATCTGCAAGCATTGTTGCTGTCCTCCAGATGACGGGAACGGTCATTCAATATCTCAACTCTGTCAAAGGAGCGCCAAAAGACCGTCAGAGGTTGCTCCTGGAGCTGTCCAGTACCAGTGGCATGCTATACATTCTCCAAGATCAAGCTGAAGAATCAAAGGAGGGTGACCCTCGGTCCTCCACATTGCGGTTGTTGAGCCTGCCTGATGGTCCGCTTGCACAGTTCAAGGCATCACTAGAAGCGCTAACGTCGAAGTTGGCTCCGGTTGATGGCTGGAAGAAGCTCGGTAAAGCGTTCATGTGGCCATTCGACAAAGATGAAATCTACGAAATAATGAATGCAATCGAGAGGCAAAAAACCCTTTTCAACCTGGCGCGGCAGAACGACCACATCGCTCTTTCAAAAGCTATCAAGCACAAAGTAGAGGATTCGGATGGTAGAGTCAATGATATTAGCGAAAGTGTTTCCCAAGTACAGTCATCCGTCAACCGTGATAGGCTTTGTCGATGGCTTCGAGCCCCTGACCCTTCATCAAATTACAATAAAGCAATCAAAGATCGCCATGTAAATACGGGTGCTTGGCTTGTGGCCACTGACGCCTTTCTAAGGTGGAAACGTGAGCCTGGATCGTGCCTTTGGCTCTATGGGATCCCTGGTAAGCCTCTCTGTCGTATTGTTAGGTTGCTTGTATCTTGCTTCCTGTTCTATGTTACATCTCATCACAAACATCGTGACTCATGAGAGCTTCGAGATTCCTGTCAACATGAATGCATCACCGGATGGTCTCGTTGACTCCGGAGCAATACATAGGTAGTGGTAAGACGATCTTGATCTCTACCATCTTGGAGCAACTATTGATCGGCTATCCTGAGAGCAAAAACAAATCAGCTGTATTATACTTCTTCTTCGATTTCAATGATGTCGAGAAGAGGCGTTACGAGAATATGGTTCGTTCCATGGCGAGCCAGCTATTAATGCACCGGGGAAGCTCAGACTCTCGAGAAATCCAGTCTCTGTATTCGTCTTGCTTATATGGCGAGCGACAACCGACGTGTGATGCGCTACTCGTGACATTGCGACAAATTATGAGCGCCTTCGAAGAAATATTCATTATAGTTGATGCCCTGGATGAGTGTACCGAACGACCAGAGCTACTTGCAGTCATCGAGGAGATCTTTGAGTGGAATGAGACCAACATGCACATACTCACCTCTAGTCGAAGAGAAAGGGCTATCGAGGCTTCAATGGAGTTGATGATAGCGGAGGAAGAGCGAATCAATCTTTCAAGCACGCTAGTGAATCCTGACATTCGCACCTATGTACGTCACCGACTTCAATCCGATCAGAAGCTCAAGAGATGGCACAAAGACCCCAGTATACAACTAGAGGTTGAAAGCGTGCTGATGAGCAAAGCCGACGGCATGTACGATGCCTATACTGCCCCACCTTAACTTAGTCAACACAATTATGCTCATTTGGTATTAGGTTTCGATGGGTAGCATGCCAACTTGACTCCCTAGGTAGCTGCTTCAATGCCCTTGCGCTTCGTAAAACACTGGCATCGCTGCCAAAAACCTTGGATGATACATATGCTCGCATTTTGTCCAACATTGACCATGACCATACTCAGCATGTACACAGAATTCTAAGATGGTTAACATTCTCTGCTAGACCGCTGAAACTCGAAGAGCTAGCTGAGGTCGTTGCTATAGATTTCGAGGAAACCCCCCAATTTGATCCAGAACGACGGTTCGCAGATATACAAGACATCCTGGAGCCATGTTCCAGTCTCATCTCAGCGATTGGAAATACACATCGAATCCCGAAACTGGTATTTCGTGACGAGAACGGAATGCAGCAGGGTGTGGATGAAGAAAAGAGCCCAGTGTATGTGAGATTGGCACATTTCACGGTGAAAGAATTCCTGCTCTCGCAAAGGATCCGGCAGGGAACGGGGAGGATATACGGCCTGGAAGAAATCAATTCTAACAGATTGATAGCCGAAGATTGCCTTGCCTATCTCTTACATATCACCCCGCTCGAAGCTTTGGACACGGCGTATATTGGATCCTATCCACTAGCTCGCTATGCCGCCAGCAATTGGTTTGACCACACTCGTATTGCAGTAGACAGCAATGGGAGAACCAATGCACTGATCATGGAGCTTTTTGGGTCCAAGAAGACAGCAGCCTTGAATAACTGGATTCGCCTCTATAATTGTACAACCCTTGTCGACAGCTGCGAGAACGCTCATCCGCTCTACTTCTCGTCATTACTTGGCCTGAGTTGGACAGTGAATTGGCTCACAGTGCGTGGTGCTGACGTGAATGCTCGTTGTGGGAAACATGGCAATGCCCTCTGTGCAGCCACATGGGGAGGTCATCAGCAGGTGGTGCGGCTTTTGCTCAGCAAGGGAGCTTCAATCAATCAATTAGGAGGGCATTATGGTAACGCCTTACAAACAGCTTCGTGGCTTGGGAATGGGAATCTAATCTGCTTATTTCTTGAACACGGGGCTGACATCAATATCCAAGGGCTGGTGGGTAAGACAGCACTCCACCAAGCTGTAGAAGCTGGAAACAAGGACTGTGCGCAGATATTGCTCAAAAAAGGTGCCGATGCTGACGTACGAGACGTATATGGGGACACCGCACTTATCAAAGCTGCACAACATTATAACTTGAAGATGGCACGCCTTTTAGTGGAGGCAGGGGGTGACATCAATATACAGAACATCTCGGGTGTCAGCGCGCTGATGGAGGCTGCTGGCAAAAACCATCCAGATATAGTCCGCCTTCTTTTGGAGAATGGGGCTAATTTGCACTTGCAATCAAAGACTGGCGAGGTTGCTCTCTTAAAAGCCACTCGTGCAGGGCATGGTATGGTGATACGACAATTGTTGTTGCATGAAGCTGTGACTGACTTAGACATTCAACAACAAGTGCGCGCAATAAAGAGGGTAATATTTGAGGAATATAAGGTAGTCGTTGAGTTTCTACTGGAGGAAATGTCTGAGCCAAGATACACGGACGTCAAAGGCAAGACTGCGCCGTATCATGCAGCGGCCGAGGGAAGGTATGCTATAATAGAGGTCCTACTCAAGCACAAGGCCAATCTGCTGAGCGTGGATAAGCACGACGAGAATTGTTCATATGATGCCGCAGAGGGAGGGCCTAATCGAACATCGAGATTGCTTCTCGATAAGCGGAAGGCTGATCCTGACATTACCAACTTAGACGGCTTGATGGCTTTGCCCTGGGCTTCCAGATACGGTTCTGCTGACACCATAAGGATCTTACAGGATGCAAGTACTGATTCAATTCCTGAAAGCATCCGAGATACGAACCGCTGGCAAAGAGGATCAATATATGAAATACTATCTACCCTAGATATTGACCCACACGAATTAGCGGAGACGTTGAGGACGCCCGCCTCTCGATGGAAAGCCGAAGTCATTGCCTTTACCAAGATGAAGCGCGTCATCTGTGACGGATGCCATAAAGTGAGCTTGCTCTACCTCCATAATGCAGTGTCCTTCATACTCATTAATGTCAGGGGATCTTTGGTACCTGGTATAAGTGCATTGATTGCGAGAGCTTCGATTACTGCTGGCGGTGCAAGATCTCATCAGACGACACGCACCCAGGTCATAAATTCGTTAGAAACCCAACATTGTCTCAGTTTAAAGCTTCGACAAAGTGGAAAGCGCAATTGCAATGGCTTGGTGGTGAGAGCGGTTGAGAGTAATCCCGAGTGGCACTCCACCTAGGTCTATCCTCGCACTTGCCTGTGACCTCTCTGAGTCAATGGCGTCTCAATAGACCTTCAGGCTTCAGTGGGCTTCAAGGGTGAGTACTTTACGATTATAGGTAACACGATCTTTTCGATATTTTAATTCTTATATTGTGATTGTTTTTTTGGGACGAATGTTTATGTGTATGATACCATGGCTGTATTGTCCCATAGTCTCACGGGGTCCTCGTTTCGAGAACCGCTGACGAAGCTCCAATGATTGTGGAAAACCTGCAGCTTGAACTACGCTCACTATTAAAACATCTGCGTTGACTCGAAATTCGATTCAGAATGCCGTTCCAGCTGATTGAATAGCAGTGCTAATGACCTATTCAAGCATCCAACTTACTGCATCCAAAGCAACTGCTCCAACCATTTTCCCATCACTCGAAACAGGGGAGATCTCAATCTCGCTCGCTAAACCTCACTAACAAAGTGCGCTGATAAGCGTCATCCCTGTATCGCTTGTCATACTTCCCACAGCTGTAACCCTTGTCAGCGGTAGGATAATTCTGCAATGAACATTCGGACTACTTGGCGCCAGTGCGGGGAGCTTCAAGATAGTCAGCATTATCACGTCATGACCTCCTCAAGGGGTCCTCTATCCAACTTGCCATGCCAAAGACTCTCGTCATGTCGATATCGATCTTGAACACTTTGACTGCAACTAAGACTGAATTTCAGCACTGTCTAGACTTTGAATAGGCAACTGATACAGAGCTTGTAGAGATCTATTCCGAGAGATCACGCGAAGTCCAACGATTATGTTGTATATCTAAGCACACATCGATAGGTCCAAGATATAAGCTAGCAAGGTGAGCAGATTTGCAATCGAATCTTATAATTCGAGTCTTCAATCCACTATCTTAGGAGTACGTACCCTTCCGCAATCACCAAGATACTATACCTAAAGTACTTTAGGTATCGACAGGCAACGATCAACGTCCACCCTCTCCTCACCGTCGAGTCCTAGGTCTCACGAGTGGTCCAACAAGGTCTACGTTGCTGCAGAAGGAACATGGGATTTGACAGCCTTGAATCTAATTGATCATTGGCTCGAATATGAGCTCAACAGTATGACCCAGAGATAATAGAATAGCGCTGAAATCCTCTGTGCCTGTCGCCTGATCAGCATTTACCGAGGATGGAGTTCTTCCCGCTATCAGTGGTGAAGCACATGGATCTAGGTGGATATAGAATAAGCGCATTGGGATGCCAGCTCCGAGCCCGTCTCAAACATCAGCTTCAGGCTAGGACTACTCTGGTACGGCTGCATGCTTTACCAGACCAGATAGAATCATCACCTATGGAACCCGCGCTCACCACTGGTTCAATATGAGATGACATTGATTGGTACTGAATGGTTGCCGGTATCAATCCACTGAAACACCATGGCAGACGACTCCCGAATCATCCCCTTCTTGATCGTAACCTGGTCTTTCATTGTCGTCCACATTGAGCACGATCTCAGACCTAATCAACAGATGCCCATTTTGATGATCTAGATACCAAGATGTACTTCGAGCTTGGACTGACAAGCTTTCAACCCTTTTAGCAAGCATTGATTCTTGCTTGCATCACTTTCTTGGGCCATCTTAATGGTCGAGTTCTACAATGCTCGCTTCATACTCGTAAATTTGAAGAAGCTAGGTTTGGTGAGTTATCAATCCCCAGACTTTGACATATGATTTAAAGGTTGGAAAGAATACTAAGGAGGCATAGTCAACGCCACCGTATCATTCAGTCTTCGCGCACCTACTTCTGGCCCATGACCTCCGCTCCAAATTACCCCCGGACGCATATCCCTCATACCTGCCTGGCCTGATGCGACGAGCTCTTTCTGATGTCGGCAGTGTCTAGGACGAGGTGTACGCGTACCGCCGCCCTTAATGTAACGAATCTGAGAGTAGCAGAATCCACATTGCACCAAACTACATGGCCTACCTACTTCTTGTCCCGATTCCATTTCCCGCACCTAACAATATACAGACTGGCTTGGGGTCGATATGATGGAGAGTTTGGTAGGTGCGTTATCCTTACTCTTGCACAAGAGCAGCAGTTGAATGTGGAATGGTATACCTGGTTGTATTTAGCTATGAGCTGGGGATGGTGGGACGTTCAGTGTTTAACTCTGATAGGGGATAGTCGGAGTCAGGGACGCAGTATGGGGAGCGAATAGGATCTTGGGAGGGGATGGGGGGGGTGAGGGACAGGGAGAGAAGCTGGAGTTGATGGGTAGAGTTGGACTTTTGGTACTCGAGTGATACGTAGGATGTCGTAAGATGTTGGCTTTGGAGGAGAGAGAGGTGAAGGGAGTGAAATGCAGGTAGGTGATGAGAGCACCAATTATACAGGCATGCGTGACTCTGTTGTAGCGTTGAGAAAGCGGACGAGAGTAAATAACATCGCTCTACTGTGTGGCCGGAATGAAAAGGTGGCACTTATTCCAGGTATATCTCTTCCCTTAATCTCCTCAGAAACCCCGGTCCACTACCACCTCCATCACTTTGCCCCCTAACAGTACTCGTCTCCCTCCTCACCTCCTGCCTTCCTCCCACCCCCTTCCTCCTCCCCTCCTCTTTCTTCTGTATCTCATCATCAACCAACGCTTCCAGCCCCTCCACCCACTTCAGCCTCGCTCTCGCCTCCCCAGTCCCCTTCCATATCTCACATATTTCCCTCAACTCTCCAAGTCGCTCCCTAGCCCTATCCGCGCCGCCCCCTCGTCCATCCTCATCTGCTAGTATATCAAAGACTTCTTGGCGTAATCGAGAGAGTGCAGCTTGGCCTTTGCTTTCGAGGTCGGGATCTTGGGTGGGTGGGTTGACGGAGATGAGGGAGGATGTGGTTGTGGTGAGGAGGGATGGTGGGAAGGGGAAGGAGAGGGCGAGGTTGAAGCGCTGGATTACGGTTTGGAGTTGGGCACGAACCTGCATGAGAGTGCGGAGGTGGGGGAGCGCTTCTGGCTCTCCTATGGATGAAGGGTTTGTAATTTGAAGATTGTCTTGAGCATTTCTCTCTGGTGGGGGTAGTTGTCCCTGGCTGCTATGTTTGGTCTTTGATGGTGAATGGGGAGGTTCTGGCGATAGACTGGCTTTTTCGAACCCATCAGGCACAAACTTGCGGATAGACTCGTGTAGGTCCCCTCTCGATGATAAGGAATCTGCCAAAGATAGAGCTTCTCCCCTTAGCAGCTCGACTTCATAAGTCAGGCGAGAGCTGCTACGGAGTATGTCGTCCGTTAAACCTGTGAGGGTCGCAGATAGGCGAGTAGTCTGGGCGTTGAGTGTGGAGATGTGTGATTGCGTTTGAGAAGCTAGAGCTGAAAGGGGAGGGACTGATTGCTGCTGCTTTGTGGACGACGGGAGGGTGGAGTTCAAGTAGTCGACTGGGGAGAATGTTGGTGAGAGAAAAGGGCGGAGGGTAGGATCTGCGAGATGGGGTTTCACGTTTTGGGATGCTGCGATCATGCCTGTAGTCGTGTCCTTTTCCCTGCTGGTTCATGATCTGTAGAGACGATGAGTCAGATTGTGTCCCTAGCTAAAGCCCCCACTAAAGCCTCAGGATAGCCTTAGCTGCCGGGGCTAAGATAGCGATAATGACAGTCTTCGGCAGGAAGTCACACCCTCGGGAGCTAACCTTTTGGGGCTGAAGTTCCAGATAAGCTAGCCCTTACAGGCTTGAATGATGTGAGCTTTGAGCCTCATAAAGTTAGCTCCCGAGGGAGTGACTTACTGGCAGTAAGTCACTGCCGAAGGAATAAGGATGGCATAGTACGGGTACGGATAAATTGCCGTAGCCTGGGGTGCCTGGGCACCTGGGGTAACCGCTCCAGCCGCCATAGAGTTACAGCCTTGCCCAACGCCCTTTGTTGCCTGACTACACCTCGTTTTCTCCCAATATTCCGCTGTTTGTATTGGTACTGACTACAAGGGAGCTGAGGATACCAAGGTCTCATGTCTATGTATCAGATCTCTCATGCCTGTTACTTTCTCGCACATGGAGCTCATTGGCCAAATATTGCACTCCTCCAAGCGAAGTAGTTTCAACACAACTACCACAGCAACACGAGCACTACGAGCCTTGCCACGCTTGATGCTGCTACTTCCTTCACATCCTTCGATCTCTTCTTCTTGTAAATTTCATGGTTTCCATGCGCCTTGATATAATCCCATAATTGGGCAGTTTCCATCCGCTTTCGATCAATAATCTGACACTCACTCAACATGCCTCGAAAGGCCTTCGTAGCCGACTTACAGGGGGCGCTGATAGCATTTCAACGGAGTAACATCACCAACTTACGGGCAGGGGAGGAAGATGGCATGATCAACTTTCACTATCGTTGCAACAATGAAAACTCCGCCAATTCTACAGAGATTACAGTCCTCGTTCCAGGTGTGCTACCTTGTCAGCTGTGTTTCTTATGAACGTACTGATGGCCGAGACCATAGATCTTGGGGAATATCCAGAGTCACATATGTACATGTTCTACACGAACTCAGAGAGTGTTTCTCCATCCGTTCACTCGGCATTAGATTCCATGAGCGACTGTATGGGATTAAAGATATCAGAGATGCTTTGCAAGGCCAGCAAGACTCTTGATAAAGCTACCGCTGGCTCGCGTCACAACCCTGTCGACCTCGAAGGCGGTGACCCTATGGACATAGATTTCGACCATGGTAAGTCTGGGGAAAGGCGGCCATGTACAACGACTGTACGATCAACTGATTTGTGGGCAATGAGACAGAGCTCTCTGATGACCCCGAAGATTACGATAGTGAAGCTGGCGGTTGGTCACCCAAATCTCCCCAGCATCAATCAAGTGCACCTTCTCAAATCCGCCGCGGAGGCCACCCCGATACCGCTGCAGCCAATGCCCGCGTACGACATGATCTTAGTAAGGCAAAAGAAGCCGGATTTCGGGTCGGCTACTTAGGTAACCTGTTCAATGGCGGTCAAGATGGGTTTGTGACGATATCATGCCGCGTTGCAAAGCTTGGCATCTCGGAAGAGGCTCTGCAAGCATGGCATTTGGAGGCCAATCAATACTTTCTGCTACTGATACGGTACACAGCGGGTTACAAGGATTTGGACAAGCTGATTGGAACGGCCATGGCCCATGGGGTCCAGATACGGGCGGGCTTGAGCAATAGATACAAAGTTGCCATTAACGAAGCTATTGCCGCCTTCACGCAATTGGAAGACAAAAGTAAATCGAGCAAACTCTTGCACAACGAGGCGGCGGATCCAAAGAAATCAGGAGGTTTGGGCCGTCTGTTCATTGGCCAGCCACTTGACGAGCTCTTGAACGACCGTTTGATACCGTTGCTGAGATACAGGATGGGCATGGGAATGCCATGGGGAGGCGCAGAAGATTTCTTCAACGATCATCAGGGCCGGAATCTCACAGATCAAGATGATATGGACCCTCGATACTGGGCTGAGGACGCTTCTCACCACCCAGAGACTCTACCTAATATTGTTACCCAGGATCACCTCAATGACCGTGCAAAGGAGAAGTCGTTTCCCGTGCTTGCTATGCAATTCGCCTTGCGTCATCTCGTCCGATGCACCGAATTCTGTTTGGTATGCCACTGCAAGGTGGAAGCGGACTTCGAGGCTTTGAAGCCATATGTCTGCTCCAAACCGTTGTGTCTATATCAGTACATGAGCCTCGGTTTCGGTCCCAGTATCGAGCATGAGATTATCACGCAACCTCATGTCGTGGACCTTCTCATAAGCTTTTGCTATGCCAGTGCCAGTCATGCAAGGCTTCGATCCTTACCCACAGGAATGGCTCTCATGGTACCCTCGCCTTCTCTCATTTCGCAAGGTGCAGCGCCGAACAGCGGCTACCATCAAAGCCCGTTTCATAATAGTATACCGGACGGCACTTATGACCGCAAAATTTCCCATACTTCAGACTATACTCGGCCATCGCAGACATACAAAGCCAAGTTCGATCAGGCAAGAATGGAGCTCCTCTTCAATGGGGGTTCGCAAAAGGTACTGCATGCCGGAAACTGGATCACGTTTGTCCTTCCTGGGACTTCTGAAGAGCGATATCACTGTCGAGTGACTGAGGTGCTGCATCCCACCGTTAGGTTAGGAGCTGCAGTGATCAGGGGGTCAAGAAAAGGTGGTCAGATAGCCTCCGTCAGCGTATCTCAGAGGCACCTAAGTGGCTCGAACATAGCAAACCTGACTCCGGCTACAACACCTCCACCCGCCTCAAATACCGAGATATCAAGAAACCAACAATCCCAGATTGATTTCGCTGTCTATGATCAAAAGTTCGACGATCTCGACGGCAACGAGAAGCAGAGCTCAATCGTGATGTTACTTGATACCATGCCCAGCATAGCGCAAATGAGCGCTTTTCTACGAGGCAAAGGCGGCCAAGACACGTCTTTACGGACATGGGCCGATAGGATATCACCAGCATCCTTAGGCTTGCTGCGGTGGATCATCGCCTCAAACCGATCCTGCATCATCCAAGTCGATAGTCTTGATGGAAGCACGCGCAAATCTGAGGAGCGGGTGTCAGGAATGGCTGGCTGGATGCAGTTTCGGTTTGCGCAAGGAGCGCCAGACAAAGAGCAGAGATTCATGACTTCTGTCAGGGACACAACCTTTAACGCAAAGTACCCGACTCTGTTTGCGTGGCACGGCAGTCCCCTCCATAATTGGCATGGGATTGTCAGAGAAGGCTTGCACTTCGAAAAAGCAGACCACGGTAGAGCGTTCGGCGATGGCTGCTATCACTCCTTGCAATGCGCTACAAGTGTGGGATATAGCGCTATGAATGCTTACTCGCATCGTGGTGGAGACGGAGGATTGCAACCTGGAGAATGGCCGCAGAGTCAACTGAGAATATCGCAAGCCATTGCCTTGAACGAGATCGTCAACGCTCCGTTACAGTTCGTGTCAAAGTCGCCTCATCTTGTAGTGGCCCAACTCGACTGGATCCAGTCCCGTTATCTATTCGTGAAATGCAACATTCAGGGCACGGAAATAACTGATGAAACGCCGACACAAGTGTATGAGCAAGATCCGTCGTATACCCCGGTTGGGGAGAAAGGTATGCCAATTGTGATTCCTATCACAGCGGTCAGCAAGAAGAGGCGACCGGTGTCGAAGGACGCCACTTCGAAGATTATAAAGACCGGAAACAAGAAATTTAAAGTTGACAATATTCAGGACGCTGAAGAGGCCTCCATGCTCAGCGATGAGACTGACATGGAAGACTTGACTATACTCTTTGCCGACGCGGAGGAGGGGCCCGAAATAGCTGCAACGAAGCCAGGTAAAGGTAAGGCCAAGGCTGTGGCGGAGACTCCTTCACAAAAGGATTCAAATAAGCCCAAGACGGACTTTGTACCCGGTAGGCTTGATCACCATTCACTACCGCTTCTCGAGCCACCATCATACGCAACATCTATGGCCACGAGAGCATTGCAGCGCGAGTTGACCGCGACACTCAAAGTCCAAGATTCACATCCATCGCACGAACTGGGCTGGTACATCGATCGGGAGTTGATCAGCAACGTCTACCAATGGATCGTGGAGCTGCACTCATTCGACTCTCAGCTTCCTCTGGCAAAAGCCATGAAGGAAAAGGGCATTACGAGCGTGATCATGGAGATCCGATTCGGCAAGAATTATCCCATGAGTCCACCCTTTGTCCGCGTCATCCGTCCACGCTTTTTAAGCTTCACGCAAGGCGGAGGAGGTCATGTCACTGTCGGTGGTGCTTTGTGTATGGAGCTCCTGACTAACAATGGGTGGAGTGCCGTCTCGAACATGGAGTCCGTGTTACTGCAGGTCCGTCTCGCCATGTCATCTACGGATCCTCAGCCAGCCCTTCTGGAGCCAGGAGGTGTGAGAGACTATCAGGTAGGCGAAGCGATCGAGGCGTTCGTTAGGGCATGTACCGCTCACGGTGTAAGTTCCCTATTTCAATATGCTGAAACGTGAACCTAACGGACCAATAGTGGGAAGTACCGCACGACATCATGGCCATGAACGGGCCTGGAGGAAACAGGGGTCCGCAAGCCGGATTTTAGAGAGAGCTCGAAGATCTCCGCTATCCCACGAGGAGTCTGTAATTGAATAATGCCACGCACGGCGTTACTGGTCAAAAGGCTGACAGAACATCCAACGGCGTCAAAAGCGAGGGTCACGAGGCGGAATCTCCTCACATTCACATGCAGTATGTACTAGACCACCGGACTACAAGACGTTGCAGAATCATGCACGACGAAGTCTCTAGTCACACCCATTCAGCATAGGTAATATAGAATTAAATAAGTCAATATATCCTGAACCAAAACCATGGCAATAGCTTGCCTTGCACTTCGGTAACACTGGTGGGAAACGTCACCATCATGCCCTATCTAAAACCTGCGTACGATGACGTTTACTCCAATATATAGAGAGGACAGGCTATCAAGTTACAATGGAAATGATAGTAACGTCCAAGGCCCAAATCAACCCCTTACCGATTATTAGAATATTCACGATCAGCCAAAGCACCGAATAATGAGATAAATCCCGATATCAATATATACTTTCCGTACAATAGTACCGTATTCAGCTTCTCAATCGGCCGTTCAGGAACACCATAATAGTATGGGTTATGAAAGCTCCTCACACTCACGCCTCACACCATGCTATCGTATCTCCAGTCTCTACCATCCTTACCCAGATGACTACACCTAGCCCATACGCATTCTCAGAACAAGAGAAATCCCCAACATATGTGCCACTGCCCTTCTTGACAAATAAATTTCATAGTCTCTTAGAGCTTTTGCAGTCATTCATTGGTCATGCACTTGACAGATTGTCTATCGTACCAAACGCTATCAGCTGACAGGCTATGCATACAGACTCAATAAGACTCGTCGTAACCATCCCTGACAACAAAATCCTCACACAGGAGGAGGCCATTTGATGCCCATCGCCTTCCAACTAGGCAACCCATCAAACTCCCTCCTCTTCCGCTCGAAATACTCACTCGCATTGTCCTTCCAACAGATATCCTCCGCCGTCCACAGGCGATCCCCTTGCTTCCTCAGTCCTGACTTTTCCCCAAGAGAAGCATTGACTGCAATTTCTCCCCTCATGACCATGCCCACCCAAATATCGACACACATCCTGATCGGCAAGCCCTCCTCGATCCACTGCTCGCCAGGTTCAGCGAGCGCGAAGCCGCGTTCGTGCAACAGTACCATGAAAGCATCCGCGACGCTACAGTCACGTTTCGTGACTGTCCTCGACCAGCCGAGAGATGTGGTGACTGTGATGCCTACGTAAGCTGCTGCAGGGCTTTTCGGGTTGAAAGGGAAGATGTGAGCGCCGTAGAGCAAGGAGCTGAGGTAGAGTGGTCCGAGGGCTCGCATGTGGCAGGGCTCCCAGGGCGTCAATTGACAGAGGGGCTCGTACGGAGAGGAGGAAAGGATGTCGGCTTTTGTGGCTGGAGGTGGCAGTGCAGGACCTGGTGCGAGGACGCTCCAGATAGGGGCTGCAAGACGAGAGATCCAACTGGACGGGGCTGGGGAAGTAACCTGGATTGGTTTTGGTGGGCGAGGTTCATGCTCCTCCTTCGACCTCGGTTTCCGGCTTTCCGTTCTTGATCGTAGGAGACTTGGGTCAATGAGAGCTGGGTCATGTTCTGTGCTCTTTCTAGGAGGCTCTTGGATTGGCGGACTAGGAGGCTTGTCAAAAGACTGAACATCAATCGAGCCCATGGTCATCTCTCCATCCGAAGTGTCACTTGATTCTTCTTCGCATTGCTTTTGAGGGGTTCTGGGCGCACTATCCGCTTCAACTTGCCGCTTGCTGGAGACTTTGAGAGGAAGAACGTTGACCAAGTCAGATGGTAATGATACACTCGCAGCTGTTACTTTGACCCTGAAATCTTTGGCGGGACTCAGTTGGCGAGCGATAAGCGCGTTGGTCGAGTCATCTGGCTGACTGGAGCAGTCAGTCTTGTCGGAAGATTCCTGATATGTCTCGTTGAGATTGATTCTGGACTGCTTGGGAGGACTGAGTTGGCTTGCAATTAGCGCCCCCGTTGAATCGTCCGGCTGACTAGAACATTCCGAGTTATCGAGCGACCTTTCTGAGCTCTCGTTCGATCCACGCCGATCCTTCGCGTGTGTATGTTCCGTGGTTTGGGGTAGATTAGCCGCTGTAAGCTCTGACTCATCGCTATAGATGATATGGCTGTTTCGCGTCCAGGGACTTGGTAGCTTGCTTCGACGAGGCTTGATGATTTCGGATTGCAACACAACATCAGAAGCGTCAGGGGTTACTTCTCGACTATGCTGCCCGGAGTGAGCCACCGCTTGCCAAATGTCGCTTTCTCCTTCTTCTGCTTCATCTCCAACATCGTGGTCGAGAAAATGCTCTTGTTCTTCGACTTGTTCGTTATCTTCTTCATCACTATCGATTACAATCACTTGACTCTTATTAGCCATCGCAATTTGTTTGCTTATGGCTTCGCGTTCACGCTGCCATTCTGCCTCTCTCGCCATCATGGTGTAATCGATGGTAGATTCGTCTGGCCCTCTCTCAATATTGTTTGCAGAAACCGAGGTAATGGATCCCGCTATATCACCCAACTTCGCCGGTGTATCTATTCTCCAGCTCATGCGATCGTCGTCTGCATCTGCTTCGCTCCTGTCGGGTGTGGGAAGCTGGTCCTTGGAGAGTCTAGGATAGCATACGCTCTCCGTCGGTTCTCGCAGGGGACTAGGAATCGTCAAATTGTACTCGGTTTGGGTCTGGGATTGGGGCAACCGAGGATACTGAAGATTGGTGGCTGCGCGGAAGACATCTTCGTCTACCCCCGAATATGACTTGGTCTCCTCAGCAGGCTTCCGTTGTCTCTTAGCCAATTCTTCCCCCAGTCTCAGCCCAGCTCGTAGCTCTCTCCGGGTGCCTGCGCCGAAGCCATTGAACAATTTGTCCAGGCGGTGTTTTGGCGATACGTCTTTGGAGACTGGAGGTGATGATGTTGATGAAGCTTTACTCGATTCATCAAAGGGCGAGCCCAGTCTCTGATCTCGATTTACGGGGCTAAGCACACCTTGGAGCGCAATACCTGCACGCACGACACGTGCAAGCTTAGGAGTCCCCTTTCGAGGCTCTTCCACATGGCGGGGTAATGGCTGGAGACCGGAGTCGTGAAATAAGGGTGGTTCTGTAGGCGAGGGATCAATGCCTGGGGTGTCTTTATCGTTACTTAGTATGCTTTTAGACGGGAACGATTTGTTGGATTGATGGCCTGCGGATGCCAACGACTCTACAGATACCATACTGAAGCCTTCACTCTCAAGTATGGTATCGTACTCAGTGTGATCATTTGTCGGATCGATATTCTCATGTTCATAGTGCTCTTCATGCCTTGCATTGGGCGAGGCGTCCTGAGAACGGCTCATAGATCCCCACATAATCTCATTTTGCTGTGCCAAAATTGAGCGTTCCGGCAGCTGCAGAGGTGGGCTCCTGGAATGACCGGCCCGTGTGGGCTGGCCATCCGCTGTTGCTCCATCAGGCGTCCGCTCTGGCCCAATTGGCTTTCCTCCAGCATCGCTCGGAGTATCGCGAATACTGTCGGAATCTAGGTCTACACCAAGCCTCATGGGTGTGATCTCTTGCCTCCTTCCCTTAGTCCTTGTACGTGTGGTCTTTCCTCCTGCTACCTCTAGGTCCACTGTTTCTGCTACCGGTGTTGTGATTAACGAGTCTGATGCAGATTTTGTGGCAACCGTTGCAAGTTCCACACTCTTTCTCGGCCTTCCACGGGCCTTCTTAGGCGGTGTACTCGTTGGAAGGCTTGCGTTATCGGCATTGTCTTCTTCACTATCCCACATGATCTTCCGTCTCCCGGTCATCTTAGGCTTCGGAGTTCCAGCCCTCTTTTTAGGACTGTCTAAGGACTTCCTAGGTCTACCTCTTGCTCGCTTTGCCGCAGCTAGGGGAGTGTCATCACCAGCTTTAAGGGGGACTGTGATTGTGGTGGCGCGTTCCGTGAGACGCTTGGTTGGCGAGCTGTTTCTTCGCAGTCCATGTCTTTCTTCTTCCACTTGCTCCGCTTGCACTGTCAGCCGAATTCGCCATGGGCTTGTGGAGGCGGCGTTTTGGGGTGATTTGGTGGGCGAATTGCTGTTCTTCCGGGCAGGTGTTGATAGGAGGAATTCCTGGACATGGGCATTGCCGGATGCGTCAACAAGCGGTTTCCTTGGAGTTATGACCGAGGCTCTTTTCTTCGTTGGTCTAGCCTTCGCAGGTGAATGTACGGAGATGTTTTCGTTCGACAAGGCCAATGGATCTGGCGACGAGAACAGCCTCTTTTCATCTCGCGCCATATTATCTGGCTAAGCGACACAGTAAGTAGTCGTCAGAGATTAAACTCGAAACGTGGGTATTCTTAAACCTCAGCAAGTGAAGTTGGGAGGTTTGTCAAAAGGTAAACAAAGATCCGAGAGCGCTAATATTAAATCCGGTATGTCGGAGATAACGAAACCGCCAAGGGATATTGGAATTGGTCTATCTACAAACTTGGTTCTACTTATTTCGCCTGGAGCATTCAGGTTTCAGGAGGACAAGATGCTGAAATCGTATTGCGCAAATACCACGGCGGGCTCAGTATCCGCCGTGTAGATCTGGTACTGATTCTGGCCCCATTGGGGATTATTGATGGCATCAATCCATTGCTGAGTCTCGATCACCACACACCCATATTGTGGCACATATGTGATCGAACCATTGCCAGAATGTTGCTGACTTTGCTTGACAGGGATGGTTCCATTAAGATTGTCGCAGGTGTAGATCTGCAGACTTTGCTGGTTGGTTCTGATATCGAGCTGGATGCCCGTGATGTTGGAGGCCATTGTGAGGACGCTCAAGTCAGTAGACTCCGGCGCGGAGTAACGAGGACGATCCAGGATGAAGGCATGATCATAGCCTGTACAGCCGAGACCACAGCCATTGACTGCCTCCGCGATGTCTCTTCCAATCTGCTTAGGAGACGTGAAATCCAGATAAGTGCCATTGACGATGCCTATAATGCCAGTGGGTACTTCAATATTGTCGAACTCGATATAACGAGCAGCGTATGGCATGTGGAGCGTGTTGTTCAAAATCGTCGTGTCGACGGGATTGGCAAAAGCGTCCAGATTCCAGTAAACGTGATTTGCTAGCATAATCGGAGTCGGCTCGTCCAGGGGTATTGAGACCAGTCGTGAGGTCCATTGAGGTCCGGCAGAGACTGTGTATGTGGCGAATGTGATGATCGTCCCAGGGAAGCCCTCGAACCCTTGATCGAGTAGTGAGAAGGTGATCGTGCTAGAATTTGATTCCACGATGGTCCAATTTCGTTGATCGTATCCCACGTTACCTCCGTGCAGAGTGTCGGCACCCATATGCTCATTTTCTGGGATGTGAGATGTGATTCCACCAATGGTGAAGGTGCCATTTTTGATGCGATTGGCATACCTCCCTACCACTGGGCCAAAGTATGTGTGAACCGTCTCCGTGTCTTTGAGGTATTGCGTACCATCATCGTAGCCTAGGACTACATCTTGGGGATGCCCGTTCTTGTCATTAACGTAGAGGTTGGTCAGACGTGCGCCATATGGTATGAAGCTTGCACTGATACCCGGCGCTGAAATTGTGTACTTCGTGAAAGGTGAGCTAGCACTCTGGGCCAGCGCTTTCAATACGAGCACGGTCAAGCCAAGTAGGGTAGATCGAAGCATATTGTCAAGACTGAGACTTGCACAATGGAAGAGTCGCAGGAGAGGAGCGAAGATACGTGCGGTTCATAAGCGAAGAAACGCGGAGGGAATCTACCTTCTTGGAATCCCTCCCAGCTTTTATATTTGGGAGAGGGTTCTAAGCCCGAGGTCAGATCGGTTCCTGAGAGTCTGCGGGGTTGCGCATCTGACGGGGAGGAGTCTTTTGGTCGGAGCATGATGCAATACTGCAGAGCTCGACAGGCATGATGCTTCTCCTGCAGATGCCTGCACGAGAAAACTTTCTCTAGGCGCCAATCCAATACATTGTGCAATGCTCAAGAACGCAGTGAGCATATATCATTTTGCTCGTCCTCGGTATTCTTGCTAGGAGCGACAGCGACTAGGGGTGGGGCGCCGATTAAGGATAATTGGCAACGAACGGAGAGACAGGGGCTAGTTGGTAATCCGGGGAGAAGAATTGCCTTACCTTACCTTATGAAGGGGTAGCCTCGCTACGGGGGCCAATCATAAGCAAGCATCAATTACCTAGCCCCCCCTAATCTCCATATTGCGCAAACACCTTGATTAGCACAGGCCAGGCTCTAGGCTTGCAGCTACCCCGGGATCCATTGCCGGAGCGGGGCTCAAATGCGAATATCCCATGTCCTGGCAACTCTGGCATCCGTCTCGGCTGTACCTCGGCAGAAAGCCCTAAAACGGATGCCGTGCCAGGACATGGGATAATTCATGACTAGACTGTCAGTCATTCACCAAACCTACCTTAGTAATCTGCTGGAAAGCTACTGTAGCTTTCTCAACTCATCGTATAGCAAGAAGCCCACATTCAATGTACAGACTGGCTATATTCGTACTGCATGATGCTAACAGAAGCGAGCAGAGCTCCTCCGACGCCAAATCCCATGCAGAACAAAGGCAGAGAATACCAGACCTAGAAAACACTGATATAATTACCGATCCGCTCCTTCTGGTTTTGGGCTATACACTCTGCGATCCACGTAATGTTTCGTATCTCCTATGTGCTTGTCAGCCACGTCCTGTACATCAAGGAGCAGGAAAAGGATTCACCTGTTCTCTTAGCTTCACCCAAGCATAGATAACAGCGTGTGTGAACTGCCTTGTAAATGCTGATTTCGAAATCTCCATCTCCTTCTGATAGAACATATCCTCCAAGCTTTTACCATCGCTCCCCCCGCCGCCGCTCATGTTCCCGGGACCTGCAGACCCGCCACCCATGCCAACATTGTCAAAGTACGATTTGTAGTCGTGATTCCCACTGACAGCAAGGGACACACCATCAAGATCGTCCGCTCTTGAAAGCATGAAAGTCCCCTCAGGATACAAACCGCCAAACTCTGGGTATAATTTTCTCCGATCTTGTTTTGACAAATCTGTGCCGAAAGAATTCAGGGTGATGTTGATGGCCCGGCGATCTGCTTCGAATTCAAGCACTTCAGACATGACTTCTGACGTTGGGGTGCCACTCAACTCCGGGTCTTCTGTAACAAATTTGTAAAAGTCTTCGAGGTAGTTCTTGTAAAGTGTATTGCGGACGATTTCGATATTCAGTTCATCTAGATCCTGATGGGTCAATGAACCTTTGAAGTATGGAGCGAGTGGCGTTTCTATGAGGACGGAGTTATATAGCTCTTCGATGTTGGTTGCTACGCACAGCACTGGCATGGTCTCGAACCAGCCTAGGGGGTGACACCTTTCCAGCAGCTCTCTTGTGTCTCGTTCATGTAGTGTGCCAGTGATGAGTAGTGCCACATTGTCGATCATGTAGCCGTAAGTCAAGTATTCCATGAACTTCGCTAATGATCCCACTGCTTGGCCCTGTAGATAGCGAAATTCAGCGACGAGCTTGTCTGTGGTTTTGTTGGCTAATGACGAGGTTGATGGGTTGGGTGGGAGAGAGGCGAGGAAGTCGCCATAAGCAGGCGATAGCTGTAGCTTGACATCTGTATGCATAAGTAATCTAGGTATACCCTTTACGTACGCCAGACATGATTACCATCTATTGTTTCGCATTGGGTCAGGTTGCTGTAATTCTGTCCGGTGAGGAGACTATTTCGGTAACCTCGAACAATCCCTTCGATATATCTGCAATGGTCAACCAGGATCTTCGGACGATATGGCTCACAGCGTACCCTCCATTCACATTGAAGAACAGGCCCTCCATAGCGATGAAGACTGTTCAAGAAAGCTAGGTTTCGTAGTAGTTAAGTCAAGAAGTAATGATGCTTGTATTCGAGCCATCGCAGACTGGTAGGGCTGGATATAGTACTAAGCTTATACTGGCTAGCGTATCCTTCGAACCTCGCGAAATTTTGTCGAAACAATTTGGACGGTAGTTTGAGCAGGGACGGGAGTAGCAACAGAGCGTTCGCGCTTTCAATTAGGACGATGGGGCTCTTCATTCTTCAGTAGGCAACTGCGACTAAACCACTAAGTCGCCGCACTACTAATTGTGTTGCAGAGAGACTCCTGTGGGATATGCTCTTTTAAAGGCTAAGAGCTCCAAGATACTCGAGCAAGATGGTACTGTGGGCGGGGACGAATCCGCTGAAGGCATATGCAGCTTGTATGTAAAAGTAACCCTCTACGGCTCCTGGTCAGCTCCTTTCTTGCTGAATTGAGATGGACGACTGATCGCACCTTCCTTACTTTGCAGACTTAAATTGAAAGACTTTCATAAATTCGACAGCGCAGCTACTGGTCAGTCACTACAGCTTTTCCAGATTCAATACGGATTTCCTAGACTCAGTGACAACGTTACTGATTCTTGCAGCTCTGGAACAAGCTGCTGCACTTGTGGAAGGAAAGGTCACACCTCGATTGTCTGGCTTGCTAGATTCGATCAAGGATGAAAAAAAGGTGTCATTGGCGGTCGCTGACCCCAAGCTCGGTATTCCGATACTTTACAGAACTAGCCAAGTGTCTCTCAGCTAATATACGTAGCCAATGCTATCAACAAGCTGCCCCAACTTTCTCTGAAACTTATCTCGGATTCTACAACCAACGATCTTTACCGAGCCATTCGTAACCACCTCCCATCCCTGATCCCAGGGCTTCTACCGCAAGATATCTCTACAATGTCACTTGGCCTCTCACACTCGCTGTCAAGACACAAACTCAAGTTTTCGCCGGACAAGGTCGATACCATGATTGTTCAAGCAATCGCTCTTCTAGATGATCTCGATAAGGAACTTAATACATATGCTATGCGGGTGAAGGAATGGTATGGATGGCATTTCCCAGAAATGGGCAAGATAGTGAATGACAATCTGGCATATGCGCGTGTCATTCTCAGCATGGGCATGAGGACGAGCGCTGCAGAAGCGGACCTTGCAGAGGTATTGCCCGAGGAAATCGAGACGGCTGTTAAGGCTGCAGCCGAGATTTCGATGGGCACGGAGATTACACGGGAGGACTTGGACAATATTCAAGCTCTTGCCGAGCAGGTTGTCAGCTTTACAGAATATCGCGCTCAGCTCTCAGGCTATCTTTCTGCTCGCATGGCGGCAATCGCCCCTAATCTCACCGCTCTGGTGGGTGAACTTGTCGGTGCTCGATTGATTGCCCATGCGGGGAGCCTCATGAATCTGGCAAAGAGTCCTGCGAGTACCATCCAGATCTTGGGAGCTGAAAAGGCACTTTTCCGGGCGCTGAAGACCAAGCACGATACCCCGAAATATGGATTGATCTACCACGCTTCACTGATAGGTCAAGCCACTGGGAAGAACAAGGGCAAGATCGCCCGGATGCTCGCTACAAAAGCAACAATGGGAATACGCGTCGATGCGCTCGCTGATTGGAGTGCTGAAGGAGAAGGCAAGGGGGATCTAGTCACGGAAGAAGAGAAATCAGCGCATGGTGTTGCCAATCGATTGAAACTTGAGCACCGCTTGGCGAGTCTTGAAGGAAAGCCGATACGTTCCAAAGGCGTTGCTATCGCTCCAAATGGCGCGTCATACCAGCCTGGGAAATGGGAAGTCAAAGAAGCGCGGAAATACAACCCTGATGCTGATGGTCTTGCTGGTGATGAGCCCGCCGCTGCTGTGCTAGTCTCCAACAAATCGAAGAAGGACAGGACAAACGGTGTCAAGTTGATCGAAGAGATTTCCGAAGAATCAATCAGAAAGACGAAGAAAGACAAATCCAATAGTATCAAACCTATCGAAGAGGTCGTTCTTGATGCAGTGAAAGAGGGTGCTGAAAGCTCGGACGAGGAGGAGGCGGAAAAGGAAAGCTCGGACGAGGTCATGGAAGATGAACCCGAAGGAGTATCTGAATCGGCCACGTTGCAGATAGGAAAGGAAAGCAAGACCAGTGGACTCGAGGAAGAGGCAACAGCTGGAGCTGACGAGTCCGAAACGATATCTACCGTGTCAGCGGACAGTCCCGACTCCCCGCCTTCACCCACCCAACAGGAGATCAATTGGCAGTCTTCGATCCTCGGGAACACGAAAGTCGCGAAAAAAGCACGGAAGCTGGAGAGGCATGCACGGAAGCTTGCTATGTCAGAGGATAGAAGTGTTGCTAAGAAGCTGAAGAGAGAGAAACTGGCACGAAGACTGGACCGCAAGGCAAGGCGGCAGAAGAGGGCAGAGCAAATTGAGAGACGAGAGGAGAGGGACGATGATGAGTTTGGGACCGCAGCCAAGCAGGCCGGACTAACAATAAGCCGATACAGGAGGAAGCTCGAGAGGGGTGAGATCGAGTTCGTCGATGGCAAGCCTGTGGCTATCAGCAAAAAGGACGTCAAGAAGGCGAGAAAAGCGGCGGAAAAAGCTGAGAAGAGAGATCAAGCGGAAGCGGTTACGAATGGTGATTCAGGCAGCAGCAAGAAAAGGAAGAGAGATGGAGATGGGGCAGAGGCAGTGGAGAAATCCGAAAAGAAGAAAAAGAAGTCTCATGCATGATGGAATATCCCGGGAATGATCCCCTGAACGCGACGTCATTTGGGTGGTTTATGACCGGCCACGTTGACTATATGCCTATGTGGTCGAGGCGCCCGGCGTTTGTTGTATATGACACTGTTGCAGGGTATTCTTGAGTCTGCTGTGGAGGCGGAATACCACGATCTCTGCACATGTTCATGTAGCTTTCACCAAAGAACCAACCGGGTCTACAAAGTATACACTCGATGTACAAGTGTTGATACTTTCTCCCTCGAGACAGATGTTGCGCGGTGGAGCAAGCTTCTGATATGGCATTTAGTGGATAGAATACGCAACAATAAAATAGTATTGAATCAATCCAAAGATTGGTAGAAATGAACATGGAGCCATGTGCTCCAAGTACAGCTTCGGACCAAAAGTGTCCTTGCGCGCCATGCAGCTGATTGAAATGCCGCAACTTCATAGATCAGCACCACGATGAAGGTGAGTCTGCTCGAGTAGAAAGCTGTGAAAATGTTACAATCCTGAGATAACATACTGATTCTTACCAGATAATCGAGACTCAATCCGCCGTTCTATCCAACTACGAAGTCCTATCTCACATTAATACCACCCTCGCCAAACCCCGCACAACACCTCTGGCGCATCAAAATGTCTCTACAGTGCTCAAAGAGGTACCAACGCCCCTGTTCCTACCTCAAACCCCGCTGATACAATCAACATTCCACAGATAAAAGACTACCTCGCCCGACCGCCCGACTCTCGTTCCCCGATCCCACCCTACGCAGATCCCACCAGCTTCTCCCCCGAAGCTTACCGAGCGCTGATGCAAGGCTTGGAGCCATACGGCTTGACCAAATCTGAAATACTTATGATATCTAATCTGCGACCTGAAGAGCAGACGTTGTTGGATTGTGTAGTGGAGGAATGTGACGAGCGTTTCTCGAGTGAGCAGCAAGAGGAGATCCTGAGGATTGTGAGGGATGCACTTGGAATAAAGAATGAAGAGGATGCGGTTGGGGGTGCCGTTGAGGGGGAGGGAAATGGGGATGCTGTGATGGATGAAGGGAGTGGGGTTGCGGAGGTTGAGGGCGATAGGTGAGAGGGAAATTGACGACCGTAGGGGGGTATGCTAGGTGGTATGGAGCGACTATGACATGACCAAGGAATGCCATACGTTCACGATGCTACGAAAGCTATGTGCCAATTATGGAAGGTGACTCTGGAATTTATCTTCCTCTGAAGCGAATGGCGGCAGCTGACAGTTCCCAGATACAGCAATCCAGTAGCACATTCCATCTTCGCGGAAGTACTATCGCCCTCGTGTGCTGTATTGCTTCCAACTCGAGTTCACTCTGGTACAAGAAGACATATTGCATGCTAAAACATTGTTGCTAAGAGCCCTTGCAATTGCTAAAGAAGTCCTGCACCACGAAGCACGCAGTCAGCTGTCGGGCAGTTTGGCGATCTGACAAAGACATCCACTGCCTACCATTTGCATGAACCGATAGGAGCAATCGTACCCATACGAGCATCGAATGGTCCGGAGCGTCCAAATCATGACAGCCTGATTCTCGACCGTCCACTACTTTGTCAAGATTATTCACAAACGACACTGTACCCCCACTGCCATTCCGAATCCTCCCGATACCTTCGATGGACATCGTTGAGCGTTTTCCAAGGGTCATACTTTGGGAGAATCGCCCTCGTAGCTCTGGCGAGCTCCTCCAATATCACCGCTGAGATCTTCCGAAACTGCTCGCTGATCTGCGATATGCTGACTATGAGTCGATCTGCTCGGATCATCATGTCCCAGAATGCAACAGTGCCACGGTTGGTGTACGGGTTGTATGTGCGGAAGGCCCCTGGTGGGTAGATGTTTCGTATTATGGAGAGGACTACCTCGTTTGGGAGGGAGGAAATGGCATTGAAGAGGGCAACTATCCCGAGGGAAGCTTTTGATATGGACTTAGCCTTCTTTCGTCCTCGATACTGGCTTATAAGTCTCGTGAGTCTCTTCGTGCTCATATTGTTGTTTAGTATCAGATTTGGAAGCTTTTATCCTGCAATTACTGTCTGCAATTCTGTCATTTTCCTCCAAAAATCTGAAGATTGGCGCTCATGAGGTGCTCTCTATATTGCGTACGCAAGATACGGTTTCAAAGCCCGATCCAGATGTCTCAATTCACTCAAGAAATAGCCCGTGACGTTCAGAAAAAACCTCGGGTGTCCCCACATTCAAGGCGATCAAAGGGGTCTTGACCACCGGCTAACCATTAGCAAGGAGTGACATTATCCAAGAAAATCCATTTCTAGTAGTGCAAAATAATCCCTGCCAGACGAAGGATTGGGCGGCCAACACATGCCAACACACTTGGCGAAGGAATCTGGTGCTTCCGTCATACATCCTTTGATTACTGGCACGCATCCCAAGCGTTATGATGGTTATCTCGGATATCTCTCTTGATTGTGGAGAGTACGAATCTCCCTTCTCTAACTGTCCATAGTGTAGGTTTCGGTATGATAAACCGGGCACGTTATTAGCATCGGCCGAAACAAGAAACATCCTCCATTACGGCCTTAGCAACAACGTGAAGGCGCTGGCACGTGGGGATACTGGGGCCAATGTTTCATTTGCCTTCATAACGGAATTGTATTTAAATGTGGTCGTCGCGGTGAAGTCCACGGTTAAGATAGACCAGGTTGATGGACGAAGCTTCTCATTGATCAACATCTAGAAACCCCCAGTTGACAGACTTTGTTCACGACAATTTTGGACATCCGCGAAGCGGCATCTTGGCTTTGGAAGAACAGCCATGGCCATACCACTGCAGGAAGAGTATGATAAAGCTGGAATGGCAAACATCGTTCTGAGTGCGTTCATGATTGGGTATCAACAACAAACTTGAAAGGGTCGAGAGCTGGAGTATATTCAAGTTTGAATCAACGGAATGGATTAGGTAGCTTTCATCCGTCGCCGACAAATATATACATTCTGCGTATTCTCACCCACTAACCCTCAAATGCCTTTGATTCGTGATCTGGCACACTCAAAAATCCCTATACCCCTTCCCACCACTAGTCATCTCCTCCCCCATCCTCCTATGCTCCTCCCCCGGCCTAACCCACGCCTCACTAGCATCAACCAAAGCCCCCTCCCCAAACTTCCTCCGACAAAACTCCACCACCTGCTTAATCTCCCCCACACTCTCCCCCTCCAACCCCTCCCTATCCCCCTCCTTCCTCTTCACCAACCCCTCCA
>JAABUV010001784.1_pt1 | contig 30578 bp, 54 predicted proteins | sample 5559971 | NCBI WGS metagenome assembly JAABUV01 (sample SAMN10711881, study PRJNA513362) | rock metagenome | isolation source: Antarctica rocks | place: Antarctica: Victoria Land, Knobhead nord | collected 2015-12-19
GCATTACGCAGGCGCTGACCCGGTCAGCGCTGCGCCATGAGCCTTGCGCATAGCACCGGCCGCTTGCCCCTCAGTGTCACTGATGGAGACAATTATGCTTGAGCAGTGCGCCCTGCCCTTCGCCCTTCGGGCGCACTTGAAGTCAAGAGGCGCTTGCACTCCAAATCGAGAGGCCTGCGCGTGCCCGGCGCGCAGTGCATGGTGGGCGACGTGACCATGGACTGGGACCTGCCGGAGCGCACCGTGTGCATCATGCCCAGCCGCCACGGCATCGTGGTGCTCACCTTGTCACAGAGATCATCTTTGTGCACTGGGGCACAGGAGCGCGGCGCTCCGCATGCAAGCGCTGCAAGTGCTGTCAAAACCGCACATCTGCTTGTGTTGCGACGGCAGGCCCTTGCTGCTGCGCGCCCCTTGTTCACTGGGTGGCGGCTGCCGCAGGCGGCCTTCCCCGAACCCGGCGTGAAGAACTTCCGCATCGTCGTGATTGTGCCAAAGGCGCGCCCGGGGGCCGGCCGTGCGTGCTGGGTCAGACAGGCTGGGGCGGCCGCCGGTGAGCGCGTCGCTGTCGGCAGGCGTGCGCGCGGGCTGGTTGCTCGCAGGCCGCACACCGTGGGCATGTTGGGAAAGTGTCTCCAGCGACAAGAGGCGGACAAGCTGCACTTGCTCCGCTGTGGACTTGTCGGGCGCGGCCGACGCGCGTGGGGCTGTCTGCGTTTGTCGGCCCGACCGCTCCAAGCTGGGCATGGGCTGGCTTGACAGGCGCGAGCCACGCGCACGCGACCAGCCCGACCCCGGGTTTGGTCAGGTCTCCGGCTCTGACCAGGCCATGCGCCCTGCCTGGCCCGACCCCAAGTGACCCTGAGCAGCGCGGCCGCAGGAGGAGGTGGCCACGTCGCGGCTGCTGACCGAGGAGGAGTTCTGCGGCTACATGCGCCGCATGGCGCCCCTGCCGTTCAAGCTCGTGGCCAGCCGCTTCCTGTCGCGGTACCGGCTGCACCACCGCGCGGCGTCGGCGTTCCGGTCGGGGCGCGCGTTCCTGGCGGGCGACGCCGCGCACGTGCACAGCCCCGTCGGCGGGCAAGGCATGAACACCGGCATCCAGGCGCGCGCCCGCTCGTCCACCCTGAGATGCCAGGCGCGGGTTGAGCGGCGTGTATCAACTGGTGTAGGGTATGGTGTAGGGCTTAAGGGGGTCAGAGAACGGTGCTGACGCGGTCGGTCAGAGATGTGCGTCCATGCGGGCACCGGCGCGGGCGGAGCGGCGGCTCGACCGGGATGCGTGCCATAATGTCGACTGCAGGGTGCATGTGGCCTCCATTGGCTCGACTGTTGCCCGTGGCGCCGCGCGCAGGACGTGTTCAACCTGGGCTGGAAGCTGGCGGCCGTGACCAAGGGCACCGCGCCGGCCTGGGTGCTGGACACGTACGAGACCGAGCGCCGCCGGATCGCGGCCAAGCTGGTCGGGCGCACGGACGCCTGGTTCGGCATGATGTCCGGGCGCAGCTGGTTCGGCGCCGCGATGCGCACGTTCTTCCCGGAGCTCCTGGTGTACATGCTCGCGTACCAGCCGCTGCAGCGCCGCCTGGTCGGCTTCATCAGCCAGGCGCGCGGCCGCCTCCACTAAACGGGGTTTAGGGTTTAGGGTTAGGACCTTCTTCCCGGAGCTCCTGGTGTACCTGCTCGCATACCAGCCGTTGCAGCGCCGCCTGGTTGGCTTCATCAGCCAGGCGCGCGCGCGCGCGCGCGGCTGCCCGCGCCCGGGCGTCATGTGGCGCTCGGGGTGCTGTTTACTACGCGTGTCAGCCTGATCGGCTTGGCCTGGTCCGTGGAGCGCCCAGCCGATTAGGTGACCTGGTAGTTTACAGGCAGTAAGATGGCAATGCCCGTCGAGCTCACTGGCAGCAGTGATGCGGCGTGCGCTGTGTTCCGGGGCCCTCGCTGCAGCGGCAAACCCTTTCGCTCGCTCCTGCACTCTACCTGTCCCTTGTTTGGGCTGCGACTGCTGCGCCCACCATAATCAGCGCACCGACCCAGCACTCAAATGGCAAAGAGCGTCATTTCTTGCAAAAGCTACCTTGGGACCCTTGGGACCCAGGGACCATGGCTGACGCGCTGACGCCAGGGCGCCGCGCCGTGCAGCTGCAAATCAACTACGCTCGCAGCGCGCTGTCCAGCCAGTGCGCGCCCGGGACGCCCGCGGCCGGCTGGCGCGCGCCCGACGCCGCGCTGCAGCCCGCCGCCGGCGGCGCGCCCGTGCGCATCTACGACCTGCTGCGCGGCACGCACCACACGCTGCTCGCGTTCGGCGAGCCGGGCGACGCCGTCCTGGCCGAGGCGGCCGCCCTGCAGGCGCGCCTGGGTGCGCTCGTGCGCCTGGTCACCGTGGGCGGCGGCGGCGGGACCGGAAAGGCCGTCAATGGCGCGTCGGCTCACGCGGCCAAGCCCGGTGCCGGCAAGGGCGCCGCGAACGGCAAGCTGGGCGGCGGGCGCGCGCCCGCCGTTGCGCTGGCCTGCACGGACAGCTTGGGCGAGGCGCGCGAGCGCTACGGCGTGACGGAGCCGTGCGCGTTCCTGATCCGGCCGGACGGCTACATCGGCGTCGCGCGCGCGCCCGCCGGGGCTCTGACCGAAGAGGTCAGCCGGCGTTTCATGTGAGAGCGCACACGCGAGCCTGCAATGTTTGGTGACAGCGCGCAGCAGTGCATGCATAGATGAATTGGGGCGCGGTGAGGGCCGCATGTTTGCCCAATGGCTGACGCTCCAGAAAAGGGCTTTTCTTTGTTGGTTAAGAGTAGCAAATGCATTTTTTTGGCAGGTGCAGAGAGAAGCGGAAGCAGTCGGTCAGGCTTTCTTTTACCCTTTTTTCTTCTTTTTTTTGGCAAGCTTGTTGGGGATGCGTACTATATAGAGGGCTCGCTTGTTTGGGACGGTGTGGAGGGGAGGGGTGGCCGTACTTTCTGTGAGCGTATGATGCGCCAAGGTGATTTTTGGTTGCGTGCCCTGACGGGTGCATACCGTGGACCACTGCCTGTGTCCTCTGCCATGCAACTCGCTTCTCGTATCAATTATCGGGCGCCTGGCCGCGTACGGCGTGTGGCGTGGCAGCGGGGACATGACGGTCGTGATGGGGCAATGAAGCTGCAGATGAATTCGTCGCGCACAGCCCCAACGGGTGCACACGCGTAAATGTGTGCGGTGTTCACGTGGGTACGCAAACAATGTCGCAGCTAGCACCGTGCAGTGGGCATGTTGACGGCCAGATAATGACACTGGGCGCGACACCACCTCATGACGAGCTCCGTGCAAGATTTGCGCTCTAGGGCTGCGTGAGGGAGGGTGTGGTAGCACTATTGTGGGCATGCCATAAAGGACTTGGCATGCCCATGATTGCCAGATCATGACATGACACTGGGCGCGACACCACCTCATGACGAGCTCCGTGCAAGATTTGCGCTCTAGGGCGCGGCTGCGTGAGGGAGGGTGCGGTAGCACCATTGCATGCGTAGGAAGTATGCTGAGAGCGGATACTCATACTGAACTTACGCATGTCAAGTGGGTGATATGTCTTCTGCGCAGTGCAGTGTAAAGAAACTGCCAAGCACAGCAACACAGTCTCTCGTGTATGACCTGAGCATGTAAGGGTACGCATTGAGAAGTTCAGCTTCAACAGCTCCCCAACGGATCAGATCATAGGAGCGGCATATATTTTGGTATTCTATACCGTGCACACTTCTGTGACATGCAGTCCCCCGAGCACACTTGGCCTCAGCTCTGCTGCACGTCCTCCACTGTCACGGGACCAAGCTTAGGGAACTGCTGCGGTAGTGAGATCCCACGTTGCTCTGGTCTGAAACTAGTGTACTGCTTGCATTCATTCAACAGAGCGGCCTGGCGCACTGCCAGGCACTCCTTTCACGCTCCTCACCTGCACGGAGGTCCTCGCTTTTCAAGAGAGTTGCATGTAAATTCTCCAGCCTTGATTGCACTTAGACCATGATTGCACTCAGAGTGCTTGCAATTCAAACGAACCCTGATGATGCAGGTCCTTCTCTTGGACAGCATGGTAATCGTAAGACAGTTACGTGAGCATACCGTTCTAACACTCCTCAGCAGGACAGGTGTGTACTGGTGCTGGTGCGTCACACTGAAGTGTAAGGGAGCAGGCAATTGCTTGCAGGCAGGCCAGGCCTGAGCGCATCTCTGCATGCCTGGATTACCGGTGCGCCCCTCTTCCAGCCATGACTGCATACTATGCTGCGCCATCTTACAGCAGATGCATGCACATGTGTGCACAGCGTTGAGCAGAAGGCCGTGCGTCGATTGTGTAGGCAGGTCGCACTTCAGCTAATACCTTATGTTATGAGGAAACAAGACAGTTTTGCAGAAGGTCCCATCTCTGTGCTAGCCATTGGATGCGCCTTGCTTCGCACTTTGTTGGTGTTCTGCGCTCTGTCATGCTGTTGTTTGTTGCTACTTGCTCCCGGCCAGGACTGTGTTCAGCAAACTGCCTTGCAGCGGCGCTTCCTGGCCAGCGGCGCGCTGACAGAGCTATTAGCTCGCGGGATATGCACTCCCGATCACGGTGAACATACTTTCAACCACGAGCTTGTGCCCGGTGCGAGGCACAGACAGGAAGTATAAAAGGCCCGCGCCGGGCAGGTGAAGACAGGGCCAGCGCCAATGGCGGACGTGGACGTGCTGGTGGTGGGCGCCGGCCCGACCGGCCTCACGCTGGCGGGCGAGCTGCTGCGCTTCAGCCTCAGCGTGCGCGTGATCGACCGCGCTGTGACGCCGCCGCTGGACCAGTCGCGCGCGCTGGTCATCCACGCGCGCACGCTGGAGCTGTTTGACCAGATTGGGATCGCCGACAAGGCGCAGGCGCTCGGCACGCATGTGACGGTGCGCACCGCAACGGTGCTAGATTAGTCCTCCTACGGATTCCCTCATGTGGATGATTTATATATGCGCACGCGCCCCTCTAGAGAGTGCTGTGCGGGCGCAGGAGCAGCCAGGAATGTGAAATATGATTTGCACTGCAACCAGCGGGCACTGAGGGGCCTGCAGATATAGCTGGCGTACCGGGGAGCGTCCAGGCGCCAACCAAGCGCAAATGCGCACCACAGCACTGTAACATGCGATGCATGATGCCTGTCTGGCGCGCTCACCGTCCACGCTGCCTGGGCGCGCGCCAGGCCATCAACGTGGTGAGCAGCCGCGGCCGGCGCGGGCACGTGCCGCTGACCGCGCTGCGCGCGCTGGACACGCCCTTCCCCACCGCGCTCGGCCTGCCCCAGGCCGACACCGAGCGCGTGCTGTTGGAGCGCCTGCGCGCGCTGGGCGGCGAAGCGCAGCGCGGCGTGCAGCTGCTGTCGTTCACGCAGGCGCGCGGGCCCTGCGGCTGCGCAGGGATAGGACTAGGGTTGCTGGAGCGCCTGCGTGCGCTGGGCGGCGACGCGCAGCGCGGCGTGCAGCTGCTGTCGTTCACGCAGGCGCGCGGGCCTCGCGGCAGCAGTGCCGCAGGCCTGAGGCGTGGGTATGCGGTAGGGCGGAATAGGTTCAGGGTAGGATTGGGTAGCACGTACGACAGCGGCTGTCGGGGCCGGCGGTGGCATCGTGCCACATGCCTGTGACCGCCTGTGGCCCGCTGTCGGGGCGCGCGCTGCTGCTCAGCATCTATGCGAAGCAACAGCCACGCGCGGCATGCAGGACGCTCCCATGGGCAGGCTCATGTGCTAGCATCGCACCTGTGCGGCGGCGCATCAGGCTCTCCCGCATGTACCGTGAATCTGAGGTTGCAGCGCCTGACTGGCCTGCTGCGCTTCACTTTGTAGGCCCTGGTGTGAAGTGCATTGCTCAAAACATGTTCCGTGCTCGACTGGAGGTGGCGAGGGCCCTAAATGCCCGTGCGTGAGCCGCAAGCCGTCTGCGAGCAGCACGCCCCTCCACACAGGAGCTCGGCCCCGCCACACAACATCCCGCCGATGGCGCTGCTGCCCCGTGCAACAGGATGAGGAGCGCGTCACGGCGCGCCTGCGCGGCGCCGACGGCGCCGAGAGCACGCTGACTGCGCGCTGGATCGTCGGCTGCGACGGGACCAAGAGCGCCGTGCGCGCGGGTGCCGGCATCTCATTCGACGGCGAGACTTACCCGGAGCTGGCGCGCCTGCTCCGCCTGCGTGAACCCGGGTCAGGCGCAGCTGTTGCTGGGGCCAACGAGGATGTGAAGCTGGCTGGAATGACCTGCAACAGGCAGATGCGTTGCTTGCTGTGTGTCTTGCAAGCAAGTGCAAGGAATGAAGTAGGTGTCAAGCACCTTGCTCAAGAAAAGGGCCGCTCCAAGGCAAGCGGTGCATGCATGGGCGTTGTCTGTGGCTCCTGGAAAGGGGCAGCAGCTCAGTCGCTGCCATCACCATCAAGTAGCTGACAACCCGCTTCTCAGTGCTGCCCAGTATAGGTTAGTGTCGCACATTCTTGTCATCATGGAGATTCGCCGTGACGGTGACATGCCTTGTGGGTGGTTGGCGAGGGTGCATGGCGGGCAATGCAACCATAGAGTGCAGGTCCTGCCAATTAACAATGGCACACATGCATGCAAGTGACACGCACTCGTGCGCCCGGCGCGCAGTGCATGGTGGGCGACGTGACCATGGACTGGGCGCTGCCGGACGGCAGCCTGTGCGTGATGCCCAGCCGCCACGGCATCGTGGTGCTCACCTTGTCACAGTGATCATCTTTGTGCACTGGGGCACAGGAGCGCGGCGCTCCGCATGCATGCGCTGCAACTGCTGTCAAAACCGCACATCTGCTTGTGTTCCGATGGCAGGCCCTCGCTGCTGCGCGCCCCTTTTTCACTGGGTGGCGGCTGCCGCAGGCGGCGTTCCCGGAACCCGGCCAGAAGAACTTCCGGGTTGTGGTCGTGGTGCCCAAGGCGCGCCCAGGGAGCAGACATGCGTTCCGGGTCGGGCTGTGGGCGCCCTCTGGCGAGCGCGTGTCGCTGTGGCCTGGTCATGCAGGCTCTGATCTCCATATATCGCCTGCATAAGTGAATATTGGACACAAACAAGCTTTGTACCGCAAGTTGGTGGACAGCGTATTAAGAAGCGCCCAGTACACGAGGATGAGGACGCTTGTCCCCCCTCCTGCCATGGTGGCGCCCTGGCTGTCAGAATGCGCTTGCAAGATGAGGCGCTGAGGGCTGCAAGGCACATGCGAAATCAGGTTCTAACGCTTTCAAGGTGTTGAGCCCTGACTTTCTTCACTACCTGACTGGCTTGGCACGGCACTGCATGACGAGCCTGACCCTGAGTGACGCGATCGCAGGAGGAGTTGGCTACGTCCCGGTTGCTGACCGAGGAGGAATTCACGAGCTACCTCGGCCGCCTGGTGCCCATGCCGTTCAAGCTGGTCAGCAGCCGCTTCCTGTCGCGCTACCGGCTGCACCGCCGCGTGGCGTCCACGTTCCGGGCGGGGCGCGCGTTTCTGGCGGGCGACGCCGCGCACGTGCACAGCCCGGTCGGCGGGCAGGGCATGAACACGGGCATCCAGGCGCGCGGCCTGCCCATCAGAGCACCCTGTCGCCCTCTCGCCAGCTCCGGGTGCATGCGTGTGGCGGCCCGTGATCCTGCTGAAGCCTGTTCAGGTGTCTACTGGCCCGCATCCTACATCCGTAATGTGCACAGACTGCAAATGGACTAGGCGCGAGGAAGTCAAGCCATGCTGTGAGTATTTAGAATAGGGTTAATGTACCCTATTTAGGTTTTTGAACGCCGCGCGCAGGACGCGTTCAACCTGGGCTGGAAGCTGGCGGCTGTGACCAAAGGCAGCGCGCCGGCCTGGGTGCTGGACACGTACGGAACCGAGCGCCGCCGCATCGCGGCCAAGCTGGCCGGGCGCACAGACGCCTACTTCGGCCTCATGGCTGGGCGCTCCTGGTCCGGCGTGCTGATGCGCATGCTCTTCCCGGAGCTCATGATCTACCTGCTCGCCTACCCGCCCGTGCAGCGCGGATTCATTGGGTTCATTAGCCAGGCGCGCAAGCGCAGGCGCCGCCGCCCACCGCCTCCCCCTGCTCGCGCGTGGGTGGTGTGCGGTGGCGCGCGCGCGCGTGCGGGCTGACCCCGGTCGTCGGCCGGCGGCGGCGTGGCTGCCTGTGCGTCTGCAGTCGGCGGCGGCGCTGGCCGCAGGGCGCGGCGGCGCAGGGGTGCAGCCTGCGCTGGCTGCCGCGCCCCTGGCCTCCATAGCGTGCATGCAGGGGTTTTGACATGCACTGCACCGCCCCTGCAGGCCGGGTCTGATCGGGCCATGCCTGCTCTGCCCCTCGCCCACTGTGGACGGGCGCACCTGCCTGACTGGGGCCGTAATTGTGCCTTGCCTGTACGGTGCTTGCACACGGTGGATGTGCAAGCACCTTGTAATTATAGGAGGGTCGACAAACTGACGCCAGGGCGGCGCGCCGCGCAGCTGCGCATCAACTACGCGCGCAGCCCGCTGTCCAGCCAGTGCGCGCCCGGGACGCCCGCGGCCGGCTGGCGCGCGCCCGACGTCGCGCTGCAGCCCGCCGGCGGCGGCGCGCCCGTGCGCGTGTATGAGCTGATGCGCGGCACGCACCACACGCTGCTCGCGTTCGGCGAGCCGGGCGACGCCATCCTGGCCGAGGCGGCCGTGCTGCAGGCGCGCCTGGGCGCGCTAGTGCGCCTGGTCACCGTGAGCGGCGGCGGCGGCGGCGGCGGCGGCGGGGTCGCCAAGCCGATCAATGGAGCGTCGGCGCACCACATGGCAGCGCCCGCCCCGGCCGAGCAGCGCGCGAACGGAGTGCAGGCCAACGGGCACGCGCCCGCCGCGGCGCTGGCCTGCACGGACTGCTTTGGCAAGGCGCGCGAGCGCTACGGCGTGACGGAGCCGTGCGCATTCCTGATCCGGCCGGACGGCTACATCGGCGTCGCGCGCGCGTCCGCCGAGGTCGTGGCCGACGAGGTCAGCCGGCGCTTTGCGTGAGCGGGCGGCGCGCTATGCAGCCTGCAGAGGGTAGGGTAGGGTAGGTGCGCCGGTACTGAAAGTGTGTGCGGGAGTGAGCGGACGGTAGCCACCATGCGCTGAATGTAGGCTGCGGCCAGCGGCGCGTGTGTGCGTTGTGGGAGCGAGCGGCAGCAAAGACATTTTGCAGCAGCATGTCAGGGGAACCGCCAGCGGGCGCAGGAGCTGGTTGCTGCCTGATGCCTCAGCGCCTGGACGCAGCAGTCTCTTGGTTGCAAGCAGCGCCCGGCGGCCCAGGCAGAAGGGTGCTGACTTGCAGTGTGCGGCGCCCGCAAGCAGCCCTTCAGAGTCAGTCGGGGCGGGTTTCCGCTGTGGAAATTTTACTGCTTTGAGAGCCTACTTTTCCCAGGCTGCTCTGACGCAACGCTCGTGCACCTGAAATGCATGTAGCGCACTGGCCAGGTGCTCGGCCGTCAGTGTGCGGGCCGAAATGCAGCGTGTGATGCAGCAAGACTCCTTGATCACACGCCCGGGCAAGTCGCAGATGGCACCATCCAAAGTACAGCGGCTGCAGTAGGTCGCACATGCAAAATTCGCAAAGGTAGGTTATGCGCCGACAGCGGCCCTCGCAACAGGCCATGGGTTGGAAATATGTTCAGCACGCTGCACGGCGGCATTCCACACGACGAAGTCAGCAACTCTGAGCCTGCAGATTTGACAACTCCCGTGCACAACCCGTGACTGCGCTTCAGGGCTTGCAAAGTGACCAGGCGCACCCGGATAGGCGCGTCGTTGTGCCGTGCCGCCCTGCCCATGACAGCGCAGGCACATGGCATGGCTGCATCATGCATGACAGACAGCGCACCGATGCGTAGCCGACATGCAGCAGGCCGGCGAAGGCGCCCTGCCCCTGCCTTCGCACTGGGTCACAGGCGTTGGCCGCGCGCGCGGGCGCCCCATGCGGAGCAGCCGCGCCGGCGCAGCATCACGCCTCCCTAGCCCGTTTCCGCTCCCTGCCGCCGCCGGCCTCCGCCGCGCCCGCGCCGTCGCCCCGCCCCGCGCCGGCCGCCACCACCTCCGCCACCGCGGCCGCCGCCTCCGCCGCAGCCTCCGCCGCGGCCGCGGCCGCGCCCGCGGACTCCACGGCCGCGGCGGCCGTGGCGGCGCTCGCGAGCGCGCTCGGCGAGCCCGGCGCGGGCGCAGGCGCCGCGTCCGCGCCGGCGCCGGACGCGCCGACCGGCGTCCAGAGCTTGGCCTTCTCCGGCGGCGCCCGCTTGGTCTTCGCAGACAGGATGTAGTCCCTGCCGCGGCCGGCCGCCGCCTCTGTTGCGCTTTGCGCGTTGGCCCGGGCTCTGTTGCGCTTTGCGCGTTGGCCCGGGCATGGCGGCATGCTGGCGACCATCTTTGGTAGGGGAACCCGCGACCCTGCTCCGGCTCACACACAGCACCGCCTGCTAGGGCGGCTGCATCAGGACTGCTTACGCAGCTTCCAGACCCTGCTGCGGCGGGTGGGTGGATTTAGGGTTACTGCAGGGTTTAGAGATAGGAGCCGCGCCTGTGCTCCTCCAGCTCGGCGAGCACGAGGTCCTCGGGGCGCCAGATCATGTCATTGATGCGCCACAGCTGCAGCGTGCCGCCGACGCCATTGTCGCTGACGCTGACCATCGTGAACGGGTCGCCCGGCTCCGCGCCGGGCACCCACTGGAAGTCTGCGACCTGCGCGCCCGCTGGAAAATGATCAACATGAATGTAGTCTACAGGAATGCCCTTTGATCGCGCGCGAGCGCGCGCTCGGCAGGGCGCGCCGCTGCGCGCGCCGCTGGGCAGGGATGGATGCCCTGGGGGAGGCGTTGCGGCTGCGAGGCCCCCGCACGCTTCTGCCAGACTCCGCTGGAACTGGCCGCGCCGGTGTGACGGTGCAGCGGCGCACTGCCCGGCCTTCTCTGTCCGCAGCCTGCATGCTGCCACACACTCTTCGACACCTTCTGCAAATGCAGAGAGTCGTGCGTGCTGCAGGCTGCGCCCTGTGCGGTCTCCCGCCCGACACGCGCTCGCACTGGAGCGGCGTTATCTACAGTGCCTTCGATAACTTCACACGACCGCTGCCTCGCAGCTGGAGGTGGATTTGACACGGAAGGTGAGTATGACAAGCAAGCTGTGACCCTGAAAAGGGTTCCACTCACCCCGCCGCGGTGCCCAGAGTGCAGGAACATGAGCTGCGGTGGGCGCTGCGAGGCCGCCTCGCCGCCGCCGGTCCGGTTCAGGTCCCAGATGCAGATGCGCCGGTCGTCGCCGCCGCTTGCCAGCACGCCTGCCCACGGCAGAATGCCAACTCGCAACGGTGCTTCTGGTGGGTGAATTGATGGGTGGATGGATGAAAGCAAGGTGAAAGCACCCTGTCACTGTCCGGCACTGCATCGAACACACCCACTTGCAGCCAGTAGGCAGCTGAGCGATTGCGGCCAGCCTCGAGCTGGGCCAGGTGCGGCCCTCGAGCGGGATGCTTCGGGCTCGCTGCAAACAGGGAGGCCTGCGGCATGCTGGGGCGCGGACCCGGGTGCGTCGGAGACCACTCCAGGCGCATGGTGGGCTTGACATGCACGGCGAACGCGTGCAGCGGCTGCGCCAGGTCGCGCGCGTCCCAGACACGGACGCTGCCGTCGGCCGCGCCTGCGAGCACGGGAGGGCGCTCGCGCTGGGGTTGCGTGGCACGCGGCACGGCCGCGCCCGGCTGCATCCAGGGTGCCAGGGAGGCCGCATTCAGCCTGCCAGCATACCTTGCATGATGTCTATGGCAGACGCGCGTCGCAAGCATCGCGCTACGCAGCCCGGTGCGCTGCGAGCGGCGTGGCCTGTGCGCCTTGGCCGCGGCGGCGCGGCACGGGACCGCGCATGCACCCTTCCCCTGGGGGTCTGCAAGGCTTGGCAAGGGACAGGTGGGCGCGCGCCCGTCGCGAGCAGGTGCGGGCTGAGGCCGCTCCAGTCGACGCAGTGCAGGTCGTGCGGCCCGTGCGCCTGCGTGACGCGCGCGGCGAGCGGCTCGGCGGCGCGCGTGTCCCACAGCAGCAGCGCGTGGTCGTCGCCGACCGACGCGAGCTCGGCCGCGCTGTCGGGCCGCCAGGCCACGTCCTCGACCGTGTCGGTGTGCCCCTGCGCGCGGCGGCCTGTGTCGCGCGCCCGCCGCAACCCCAGACAGACAGACAGCCACTGACGCAATGTTGTCCGGTATATCCAAATCTGGTTAATGAAGAGCTCTAGTGCGACAAACAAGGCGTCCCCCAAAACCCGGACATGCAATGCTTATTATCACTAACAGCACCCTTTGCTGGAGTTCGTGTACCGACAACGAGGCTGGACTGGCGCCGCGCTTGCATGTTTGCGTGGCGCGGTGCTTTTTCAGGCATTTGGGCAGCAGGTGCCCATGGGGCTCAGCAGCGCCGCGGCCCGCCAGGCACGCTGCCGACGGCGTCGGGCAGGCGCCCGCGCCTGGAGCCGCAGCTGCGCGCCCAGGCGGCTGGCGCGGCGGCCCGAGTCGGGCGCGGGGCTGGCGCCCGCGGCCGCGCCCGCCAGCAGCGCGCCGCCGTCCGCATCCGCGAGGTTCCAGACCAGCACCTGCGCGACCCAAACCCTAAATAGCACAGCGCACTCCCACGCCGTCTAAGGCGCTTGTCTGCGCGGCACCCGCACGGCGCGCTCGACTGGTGCGTGAGGCATGTGACGTGAGCCAGACCAGCGCCCAAATGCAAGAACATGCATGCAAGCACATGGGAGAAAGATCGCAGGACTCTCGCATGCGGCAATGTGATAAGTAGCGAGTCAAAGCAGCGCCTGCGACGACGCACTTGATGCACGGCTCAAATAGCACCTGGCATCGATGCCCGAGCTTGCAAGCGTGTATCTGCAAGCTTTGAGCCTGGGACATCCTATGCGGACATGCCGCTAAACAGTGCGAGGCGAGCGAATCAGAGAGCTCCTGTGGTGCTTGCTGCGCCGCAGGACAGGGCTACAGGTCTGCCAGTGCAGCGGCGGTCCATTGGGCACGCAAGCAGGCAGGCTGCCGGGACGGGGCGGGCACGCACGTTTTTGTCCCGACCGCCGCTGGCCACCAGGGGCGCGGGCGTGGCGACGCCCAGCGCGTACTCGGCGTCAGCGGCGTGGCCGACGAGCATCAGATCCGGCACAGACAGCGGCACGCCCGCGACCTGCCGCAGCGGGAGCAACAATTAGGTTAGGGCACCAACAGCGGCAGGCCTGGGCCCACCTCTGGGACCTGTCGCAGCGGGAGCGGCACGCGCTTTTGAGCTGCGCCCCTGTGTCCGCGCTGTCATGGCTGGCATGGCCGGCGCGGAGCCGGGAGCAGCGGTCCCTGCATGGCAGGAACGACGCATGCGCTTGCCAGCTGATTCTTACCAGCTGATTCGCCGCTACACCCGCCTTCAGGTGTGAGCCTTGCAGGCCGCCGGAGGGGGCTGTATGCGCACAGCGTACGGTAGCGGGCTCCCGTGTCACATGCTGACAGCAAAGCATGGCCGCGCTGGGGCCGCGCCTTGGGCGGCCGGGCGGGCTGCCGCTCGGTGTGCCAGACGAACAGCTCCTTGCTGTCGGAGTGCGTGACGACCAGGTCCGGGTGGCCCGGCACGTCCCGGATCTTGTTCACCTGCCGCGCGGCCGCGCACGCAGCGTACAGCCGCCATGCTGCGCGGGTCGTGTCGCGGCCAGCCAAAAACATGTCCGACCCGTCTTCTGTGGGTCAGGCGGGGCGCGGCAGCCGCGCGCGCCTCGCCGGGGTGCAGGATCGTTTTGAGGATCTTGATGTGCGACGAGGTATCGGTGTCCGTGAAGTTCAGGATGGCCTCCGCCGCCGCCACGCGCCACTGCCGCGCCACACAGGCCCGCGTGAGGCGCGCCTCCGCCGGCGTAAGCGCCTTGTGCTCCAGCCGCAGCGCTGCGCGCCCTGCAGCGCTCCGGCCGGGCGCCCGCAGTAGAGGCCCGAGCCGCGGGCGCCGTCGCAGGTTGCGGACGGCGTGCCTCTTGAGCTGCATGCACTCGGGTTGTGCCTGGGTGCCAGCACACCCTGCACTCCGAGCCGGACGCGTGCAGGGTCCAGGCCGCGCTGGGCGCGCGCGCAAGCAGGAGGCCCGCCGCGGCTGCCGCGCGCAGGCAGCGCCGCGCGCGACGTGTCCCGGGACCCGGCCAGAGTCCCGGACGCCCGGACAGGCGCAGGACGCAGCCGCTGGGGCCGGGCTTGCCGGCGGGAGGCCGGCCCGCTCGGCTTGCGGCGGGGCGGGCCGCGGTGGGGGGCCGACGCGCCTCGCACAGCTCCGTGGACGCGACCAGCAGCGCGTTCGGCGGCGACTTGGGGTTCTCGTTTGCGTCCGTCTGCGCAGCCGTGCAGGCAGCCCCGGCATTCAGGCGCCTGTCTGGGGAGGCGGTCGCCGCGCGCTCAGCTGGAACAGTGCGAGTACAGACGCAGCGGAGGACATCACGGTGCAAAGCACGGCCGGGAGGGGCTGCGCACGCGCTGGGAGAGGTACAGGCGCTGACTCCGCTTGTACTGAGTCCGCTTGGTGACCTGCGCATGCAGACATCCTCGACCCAGCTCGAGCCAGCGGCGTCAAGGCGCCAAGCACTCCAAGCGCGTTTTGAAGTGCACTGCATGCTGTGTTTGTGACACAGCGTCTTGTGGAAGAGGAGCACAGCTGGTTGTCCCGCGCTGCACACGGTTTCACCGACTCGGCTCCTCGGGGACAGAGCTTTTGTCGCACCTGGCCCCACCTGCGGCGCACAACACCCCGCTTAGACCAAATCAGCAACGCGCAGCGCGCGCCAAGCACAGGCAGGCGGGGGCGCGCCTGCATGTGAGCGAAGGCCACACCAGGTGGTGACTGACAAACCAGTCATACAGCAAAGGGATGCCTTGCTTCCATCTCCTGTATCCTTCCGCATCCTCTGCATCTGTCATTTCAACACCGACCTGACGGGAAAGGTTGCAGATGCGTAGCGCCCCAGACACAGCGTGCTACGGTCCGCTGCAGCGGCTCTGCCAAGCAGCACAGGGCCCCTCCTCTCCTGCCTGACGCTGGCTTTCAGAAAGTTGCAGGTGGGAAGGTTTAAACGGGTAAGTAGTAATAAGGCGCAGCACAGGGGTTTATCTTCCTCTCCCAATTCGGTACACCCAGCAGACGAGTTATCAGAGCACAGGTCTGATAACCAGAGCACAACTCCGGCAGTGCTGCCGGAGACTTGCTTAGTAGGCAGCCATTGATGGGCTCCGCGCACCTTGTCCCCTCGCACGGCTGCGGACAACGGGCTGTCAACCTGCCTTCAAGCTGCTGCGCAGTACAACGGTCTCTGAGCAGGCGACATTGGCCACACGGTGGGCGAGCAGCAGGCCATCTTGATCTTTATAGTTTTTGGCGTAGGGATTGACATACGCCTGCGCCCTCTGCTGTGCCAACCACAGCGCGCCACGCAGGCCGCTGCAGGAGGCAGCAAACCGTCGCGCGCTGCCAAGAGGGCGAGGCGCGCCCGGGGTTGCACCGCGCCGGAGCAGCGCACGGCGCTGCGGACGAGGATGCTGCGCCCCAGTGGCGGACGGGTCCCACTCGGCGCGAGGTCTTGTGCGACGCATGCCTTCTGGCAGCGCTGGCGACCTTGAGCTCCGCCGCAGAGCCCGAACAAGCCCGGGCAGCGCTGGTCCAGATGCCCACCACCAAGCTGAAGAATCGCTACTTCCTGGTACGCGGCCCCTGACGTGCCCGGCAGACGGGTTCTGCTCGGTAGGCGGAGCGCCAAACCTCTGCCTGGGGTCTGCCTGCGCTGGCCGCCCGAGCAGCCAGCTGCGCGTGGCCCTGAGGCACGCTCTGCTGCTGCCGGGCATTGTCCAGCTTGCACGGTGAAGTCACCTTGCCTCCTGGCGGGTAGGGCCGAAGCACAGCCTGGCGCTCCCACTGCACGCTGTGCGGTCCAGCCAGGACGCTGTACGCCCCAGCAAGCAGCCCCATGCGGGGCTTGCGACCGCGCAGGTGCGGGCGGGCGAGGGGCAGGCCGAGGCGGCGGGCACCGTGCTGACCAACCCGGTCTGGAAGCAGTCCACGTACGCGAGCCTCAGCACGCGGGGCAGGGCGCAGGCGCGCGCGCCTGATCAGGCCCCCCCCCTGCGCACCCGCCTGATCAGGCTTCCGACCAATCCTGTCCGGAAGCAGTCCACGCGAGCCTGAGCACGCGGGCAGGGCGCAGGCGTGCGCGCCTGATCAGGCCACCCCTGCACGCCCGCCTGATTAGGCTTCGCCGCCCACCCGCCTTCTGGTAGCGTAGGCCGAGCCCTCCCGGCAGCCCTGGCACCGCTCCTACTCAGCACGTGCTCCCCCTCCTGGCCGCATGCAGCCAAGGCTGGCCAAGCCCTAGTTTTTCACGCGCAGCGCCCGCCTCCGACGGCCAGTGCGAGCCGCGGGCGGCCCTACCCTATCCCTGCGCCGCAGGTCATCAAGGAGACCTTCCCCGCGCTGGAGGAGCTGGGCGCGTGCGCGGGCGGCTGCTGGCTCTGGCCGTCCATCACGCAGCGCTCATACGAGACGGCCGAGCTGCTGAGCTCGCTGCTGGGCCTCGGCCGCAACCGCATCATCCCCGAGTACAGCTTCCTGGATGCCCGGCGCGCCCTGACCCTACCTTCTCCCTCCGGGCCCGCGCTGACTGATGTCGGTCCTGCATCACCACTGCGAGCCGCACACAGCGTTGCAGCGCTGGCGATCGGTCAAAGCCTCCTGCTTCTGCCGAGCTGATGCATCAGCATGGCAGCCTCCCCCCTATCATACAGACATACCTCTTGAACAAACAGAGTAGCACTGGCTGACTGCCTCATGCATTACATTGCAACGCACACTCTTGCATGCGAGGGAGCGCCCGTGGCGGGGCTGCTGACGCGTGGGCGTCGTGGCAGGGGCATGGGCGCGCTGGAGGGGCTGCCCCTGGCGGAGGCCGGCAGCGCGGTGCTGGCGGGCGACTCCGCGTCGCCAGGTCCGCCGCTGCTGCGGGGCCTGCCACTGGCAGCCGCTCAAGTGCTAGAGGCACATCAGAGTTTGCTTTCAGGCAGCACGCAGGTGCTTGCGGCACCTGGCCGCCGTCTCGCCTGCCAGGCGTGTCCGCTTGCCGAGTGAACTCTGCCTGACTCGAGGGTGGGACATACACAGGGCACAAATCAGATCCGGACGTACACACCAGGCGAGTAAGGTTTACTTCAGCCCTCTGTTTGCTGCCATATTACATTGCACAGCCCCCTGTGCCGTGCACCTGATCGACTACGTGCTCAAATAGCACGCATGTCCTGCACCCTTTGTACTCCTTGGGTTCCAGTCTGACATCGCGCGATGCTCGCGCTGCTGCTGGATCCTACCGACGCACGCTGATGGGCTGGGCTTGCGTGCGCGCACAGCGTGGAAACCGCCGCGGGGCACCGACGGGACGCCGAACGAGAGCGTCGCGGATGTGCTGGTCAGGGTTCGGCAGGTGCGCGGCCGCCGCTGCGGGCGCCCGCCGTCGCTGGGCGGGCGCGCGAGCGCGCGCGCATGCAGGCCGCGTCGCCGGCTGTCTGGCAGCCTGCTGCTTGCCACAGCGCACGCAGCCGGCGTCGCGCCCATGTCCTTGCCTCCTGCTCCTGCTTTTGCTCAGCACTCATCACCACAGTGTGTGGGGCCCATGCAGGTGATGAGCGTCACCGAGACGCAGTATTCCAACTCTACGATCGTCATCATCGCGCCCGACTCCGAGAACCTGTCCGTGTTGCAGGCGCGCACTGCAGCCCTTACATATTTTGTAGTAATGCGTGCATGAACCTAGGCCTACCAGGCAGTGGCGCTTGATGCTGCCTTTTGGTTGACACGGACGCCGTTAGTATGCATGGTGCTGGGAGGCAGCACCGTACCGTAATACTGCCACGACCGGGACCTTGACATTGCCACGCGCATCGTGCTGCCCGGCGCGGCTCCGCCGCGGCCACGCGCCGCCTGCTCATGCGCTCGATGGCGCTGCAGGCAGCACTGCTGGGGCGCGACCTGCGGCGGCACGGCATCGAGTTTGCGGTGCCGCCGGGCGGCGTGCGCGCGGCGGCGCTGGCGACGGAGGCGCGCGACGACTCGCCGCGCACGCTGCCCTGCACGCGACAGCCAAACGGGCGCGTGTTATGCGGCTCTACGGAGTACTAAGAGCCAGCTGCCGCCAAGCGTCCAGGACGCTCTGTACCCACAGGCATACTCCTGTTGTTGCCAGTTTGGTTGAGCGCATCGTCCGGGGCGTGGCGCCTGTCAAACAACCGGCTGACAGCCTTGTGCACAGCGAGCTAGGTTGCTGTTTGGCACCGCTGCTATAGCGAGCACCTGCCTGCAGCTCTGTTGTCAACCCTGTGTGCCTCCCCGCTGCGTGTCTGACCGAATGGCTGTTGCCAGGTGGACACGCGCTGAGTCGCGGTCGTTCAATGTAACCAGTAGCAAGAAGGCCTGGTTGCACCTCTCAGCATTTCTGCTTCCCACTCTCCGCTGGCAGCGCCTGTGCATGTTGTCACAGGGGTCATGTGCATGATCTGGCTTGGACAACATGCGGCGGACACTCATGCATGGACCCATGCTCCACAGGGCAGAAACCTGACCGTTGTGCATGGACCCACTTGCTCCACATAGCAATACTAATAAATACTGGGTCTCATATTATTGGGCACACAGCGCACAGCTGTGATGGCGCAGCGCAAGCGAGTGCTGATCAGCAACGACGACGGAATTAACGCGCCGGGGCTGCTGGCGCTGGTGCAGGCGCTCGTCGCGGACGGCCTGTACGACGTGTGCGTGTGCGGGCCTGCTGTCGAGCAGGTGAGCAGCTTCCCAAGCAGCTCCTTCCGAGCGCAGTCTTTGTTCACAATCCTTGCAACCCGCTTGGCGTGAAGCGTGGCGATGGGACTGCGCGGCTGTTCTGCCCCCCTTGCAAGCTGAGTGTGGTGTGCTGCAGCCTGGCACCGCAGGCGCTGACGCAACTTGCTGGCTTGCAGTCGGCCAAGAGCCATGCGATCACGCTGGGCAGGCCGCTGGTCAGCTACCCAATCGAGGTGCCCCTAACGGCAGAGGCTTATGCGGTGCGGGCGCCGCTGCACATGTCAGAGCTGCGGAGTGCCTTGTCAGCGGACGCGAGCACGCGCGTGCATGACCCGGCTGCACACAAGCCTGCACATGTGCGGCGCAGGTCGAGGGAACACCAGCCGACTCAGTCATGCTGGGCCTCAGCAACTCACTGTTCAAGGTGCTGCAGCTGGCAGCCTGTCTTGCTTGGCTCGTGTGTGGTTTCTGAGCGCGTGTATATAAAGAAGATGGCGTGCCAGCATGCAGGGCGGCCCAAAGTTTGACCTCTGCATAAGCGGCATCAACAGGGGTGACAACTGCGGGCTGCACATCATCTACAGGTGCGCGTGCTTGCCCTGCCTTCGCGTCCTGCCCAGCCAGCTCGCCCCGTCTGTGCACTGAGCACCGAACTGCAGCGGCACAGTGGGCGCAGCGCGAGAAGCAGCATGCAAGGCGCGCGGCCCGCCCCGCCTCGCGCCGCGACCATGGTTGCGGCCTGGTCGCCCTGCACACGTCCGGTGCGGGGCGGCACACCAAACGGTGCGTTCGTGTGCAGGGGCTGCCAGCGCTGGCCATCAGCCTGGACGACACGCGCGCTCGGGACGTCGCCGCGTTCCGCCCTGCAGCACGCGCGACCGCCGCCTTGGTCAAGGCACGCTTTGCAGCCCCGTGCCTGGGCCATGGCGTCAAGCCTGTACCTGGACCCACCGGGAGCGTGTGCGGACTTGCAGCAAGTATGCTACGCAACGCCCAGGACCCTGGTGGGGCGCTCATGCCGCCGTGCGCGCCTGTGAGAAGCAGTGAGGTATGTGCATGCGGCTGCCTGCCGCAATGCGGCGGCTGGCTTCGACGCGCCTCCACGCACTGCATGCTCCGGCTGCCTGGCTGCGCAGCCCGTGTGCTCCTCTTCACTTTTGCTGGCCTCTACATGCAGAGGCCACCAGCAGCCGGCTCACCAGGTTAGCAGGGCACGGTGGGGATGAGCAGCCTGCGCCGCCGCGCAGGCGCTGCTCGGGCTCGACGGCGGCGCGGGCGCGGATGGCGCGTGGCTGCGCGCGCTCGTCGGCAGCGTCATCAACGTCAACTTCCCGGCCGGCGCCAGCCTGCGCGGGCTGTACCTGGCGCACCAGGCGCGCCGGGCCCGCGGCGCCCTGACCCCGACCTTCCTGTCGCAGCAGACCCGCCTGCTCTGTGTGGCTCGGCGGCCGCGTCGGCGTGCGGTGGCTGCGGGCGGTCGCGCGGTGCCGCCCGCTGCACGGCAAGCGGGGCTGCAGCAACACGCAGCGGCCGCCGCGCGCGCGATCGCAGGGCTCCGCCTGTGTGTTCCCGGCCTTCGAGGAGGTGTGTGAGGAGCTGGGCGGCGCGGGCGAGGCCGCCGGCCAGCGGCGCCTGTTCCGCAACACCGGCGGCGGCATGCAGTGGTGCGGCCCGTCTGTGTCTGGCGCGCGCGGTCCTGCTTCAGAGGCAGCGAGAACGCGCGCCTTTGTGCGCGGGGCTGCACGCTGCTACCGCTACATACATGCGAAAACTGCTGCAACACCCGCAGGGACACTACGCCCGGCTCAGACACCTGGGCGGTGCGCGAGGGCTGGGCCGCCGTCACACCGCTTGGCCTGCGCTCCGATATTGCCTTTGGCCAGGTTTGGCTTCCCGCCCGAGTGTTTGCTGAGCTTTGCTGCGAAATTGTTGCAGCAGCGCCTCTGAACTGCGCAATATGCTGCTGCTGATATCACTGCTGACCTGTGCTGTCGCATGCAAGCCGCATGGTCGCAGATGGCAGGTCCTGTGTATGCGCGCGCACTGGTGTCCTGTCTGTATCATGTTTTGCCAGCAAGCCTGTCTTGGCCTGCAGCTCGTCCCGCCATCGCTGTATGCTGGACAGAATGTATCAGGTGTGAGAAGTGATGCTGCGGCAGGCCTCAGGTGCTGCGGACCCGCCAGGCGCGGCGGCTGTGCCGGGCGTGGCGGCTGCCGTGCTGCGAGCAGCCGCGGCCGCGCTGGACCTGGAGGTGGGCGGCGTCAGCAAGCTGTAGCCGCTGATCCTCGATATTGGGAGGGCAGAATGAGGGACATAAGGAACTTCTGTCACTGGCATTGGATGCAGGCAGGCGCTTCCAGACAGCTGTGAAGCTCCTGGGGAGGCTGCCTGGCAAAGCGTGACCTGCCCGCTTGATTGCCTCTGAAGGGCGTGTTTGCGTCTCAGAGTTGTTGATCTTCACGGCTAAGGGCGCCTTGCAGAGCGCGGACGTTTGCATCACCGTGGACCTCCTGACAGGGTCCGGGTCTGGATGCACGGCCGTCATACAGCACAGATTCTGTCCATGCAGCGAGTCCGTGCAATATGTGGAGAGGCAACTAGTGACCAATCGCCTTGTATCCTCCACCTGCGCAGCACTCTCCTCACGGGCTGCACAGTGCCAACCTGTGGGTGTGACAGATGTGGCTAAGACGTCGACCCCATGTGTCAGCTCGATGAGCAGTGAAAACAAGGTGACGCTGTGACATGCAGCCAGGCAATAGCCAAAGGCCTGACGGGTCAACTGACATGCGCAGCATGCGCAGCATTGCTAACTGCACATGAGCTAGGTTAGACAAATTGCCCAAGCACAAGCAGCCGAAGTTCAGGCTAAGCTAGCCTTCGAGTATCTGCGGAAAACAGGCCCATAAGAGCTTTAGACAAGGTCCAACCTTCAAGTATCTAAAGCTATGACCAAGGAGTCCTTCGTCACGCACCGGGGGGGATGCCATTGCGGCGCCGTGCGCTGGGAGTTTGAGGCCGCACCAGACTTGATAGCTACGGACTGCAACTGTACGCCTCAGCTTAACATACACTCCAGTGGAAACGACTGTGCAACAAAAAAATGGGCGAGCACGGCGTGGGGTGCAGGCTCGGTCTGCACCATGAAGCGGAATGACCACTGCATCGTCCCCGAGGGACGCTTCCGCCTCTTGCAAGGGGAGGACATGCTCACATTGTACCAGTTCAACACAAAGGTGGCCAAGCACGTGTTCTGCAGGTGCGGCGGCGCGACTCGGGCTGCGCCGCACCCAGACGCTGTGTGGCAGAGCTCACCGCGGCAGCGTGCCTGCAGGGTGTGCGGCGTTCAGAGCTTTTACACTCCGCGAAGCAACCCAGACGGCCGCGCAATCACCGTGGCCTGCATCGACGCTGGCACGGTAAGGTCTGTCACCACGGAGAAGCATGATGGCGTGAACTGGGAGGAGTCTATGAAAAACTCCGACATTGCTGCCAGGTCTAAGGAGTGAGGCATGAGGCAGTGTAAGGGCAGAGCGCCATGCAAACTGCTCATACAAGGCTGTTCATGTCCTGCAAGCTACCTGACTTTTCTGTAACTGATCACCTGCACTCCCGTGCTCTTCAGACAGAATGTCGTCCCCAATGGTCCACTTGACTTAGAAAATCATGTTCATGGTTCTGTCACATGCGTGGTGCTGTATCCCATGCTTAAACAGGCGGTCTCAGAGCCATGCGCCTCCTGCATCATCTCACGGTAAATACTTGGACATTTCGTGTGGACTGCATGGCTTGCAAGCGCCTTGCGTCATGACTAGACAACTTCAAACCACGGCTTCTTCCCAAGGTAGTCCTGCTTGCGCCGACGCTTGAACACCTTGGCCAGCAGCCCATCGTACCTGCGTGCGACGGCTGCCCCATCAGCAGCCCTCATCGACTGTTAAGAGCTCATGATGCTCAGGCGACCCGCCTCTTGTGTTTCGCACCATGCAGCATTTCTATCTTGGCCAACGCTTTCATGGCCGGGCTTCACACACTTTGCGCGCGCACCTGCTGAGCAATTTGTCGAGGTCGGCGCCTCGCAGCGGCGCCAGGTCGGGGTCCTGCCGCAGCGTCGCAAAGTCCGCGAAGCCGGCCTCAAGGCACGCCTGCGCGCCCGGGAAAGCCTTCCCATGGAAGCTCCGAACGCCGAGCAGGCCGCAGAGCCCGCACTTTCCATCCGGCACACTCAACTAGCAGCCTTGTGCTGCGCAAATGGCACTGGCAACGTCCACATTCATAAATCATGTTGCGACAAGAAAGTTACCCCGCCACTGCGCAGCACGGCCTGGCCGCACCTCCAGGCACGTCAGCGCGCTTTCCCGCTGCGCCATGGCCGCGTAGGCGCACGCCATGTTGTACAGCGCGCTCTGCTCTTCCGCATCCGACGCGCACCTGCATTGCAAAGTTCTTGTTCAATAAACAGCAGAAAAGATAAAGGAAGAGCACTCGCACTGCCCCGGCCGCCCAGAGAGCGCGCGCGCGAGGAGGCGCTTCAGGACCATGCCAGGCTGAGGTCAACTGCGCCCAAACTGCAACATGTGAGGTCTGGCAATACACCGGCCGCACATGGTTGCTGGGCCACATGAGAGCCTGCATCTCTGCACAACGCCATGCAGCAAACAACGCCAGTGCCCGGCAGGAGCCTGGCTAGGAGTCTGTTGGATGCGGCTTTGGACAAGCTCTTACGGCGCAGACCAGTCTGTCTTCTGTCCCCACCTGTGGTGCATGACAGCGGCAAGGAGCCAATGCCCAGCAGGCTCCATTCCAATCAATCTCTTGCATGCATTTTCATATTATCTGGACTGTACAGGCAGCCTGGCCTGTAGCCCCTCACGACACTTGGCGACTTCAAAGCAAAAGGCATATGGAGGCAGCCCGACCTGTACTCGCGCACGGTGCCGGAGAGCCGGAAGGCGCCGTTGCCCGGCAGCTCCAGCGCCGCCTGGAACAGGTCCACGGCCGCCTGCGCCTGGCCCTCGCCCAGGCGCGCGATGCCGGCCTCAATCGCCTCGCCCGCCGTCCGCGGCCTGCCGCGCCGCAGGCAGCGTTGCAGCGTGCGCGGTGCAGTCCAGGCACCAGGACGCTGGCCGAGCCAGTCACAGAGCTGCTTGCAGCTTGCAACTATTTCTTGGCAGCCTCGACCTGGCGGCGGCAGCGTGCGAGGGCTCACCCGCTCTCCGACTGCTCGGCGGGCTGGCTGGCGCCGGCCGCGCCGGGCTCGGCCTCGGCAGGCTCGGCCTCGGCAGGCGCGCTGCTGGTCAGGCTCGCGGCCGCGAGCGTGAGGAAGTCCTCGCGCTCCGCCTCTGCCGCTTCGCGCTCGGGCTCCTGCGGCTTGTCCAGGAAGGCGGCAGGTAGCTCCTCGTCCGCCGCCCTTGCCAGCCTGCAGGTGCAGGCTGCGTTGAGCAGTGCCACCCTTGCAAGTCTGCAGGTGCAGGCTGCGTCGAGCAGTGCCGCGGCACGCTTGCGGAGCGTCTCAGAGGCTTAAGGCCGCGCACTTGCGGTCCCGCGCCAGCAGGGACTGGACGCTCGGCTCCGTGGCGTGCACGCGGACGCACCGTGCGCCGGCATGCCGCTCAACTCTGCACCTGCTTGCATTTCAAGGTCATGTTGCTGCCTGTGTGAGGGCATTAAACTGCAAAGCTGTAAAGATACGCAGTGGATGGTGCACGTGCCTGGGCTGAAGCGTTTGGTTGCATGCTGGAGCGCTGGCCAGACCAAAGCTGACCTGCATCGTCAACCAAGCCTGGACCGTTCGTTGAGGACTTGTGTGGCTTTCTCCTCACGGCTGAACTGAAACAGATTGAAGCTCCGTGAGCGCCTGGGAGCCAGGTTAACCAACGTTGGCTGCGCTACCCTTAACAGAGAGGACGCCACTCCCGGCAGGACTCGGCAGTAGAGCCTCTGGACCCCTGCTGAGCAGGCCTTACTGAAGCGGCAGAGCAGCGGCGTCTACATATGCGTGTAAGTCTGTTTCTACGGACCGTGCAGGGAAGCTTGTGATCATACCAGCCACCTGAGTGCCCACTCGGGCAGGCCCACGCCGGCAGGCCGCGCCACGGCCGGCGATGGCGAGCACCTTGCTGGAGCACACTCGCAGTGCGACCCCGAGCGCACCTGCTCTGACGTCCCTGGCTGGCAGGCCAGCAGCTTGCGTGGCTCACACGCAGCTCCATCAGCCGAGCGTGAAACCTGCGGGGCGACCAGGCGCGCACGAGGAGTGCGAGCGGCTGGAGCGGCTCATCGTGCGCGACTTTCGCAAGGATGCCAAGGGGCATGCTGAGCGCCTGGCGCAGGGGCACCGCGTGCGGAAGATGCTGGACCAGATACAGGCTCAGGCAGAAAAGTTGGTCCGCCCCTTGCACCCACTGGCCACCCCTGCGTCTGGCACGTGCGCCAACGCTGAAGCAGCCGTGCACGTGCAGAGGCGCATATACGCGGACGAGGACGGTGTGCGCAAGGAGGAGATTGCCGCCCTGCGCGGCGAGAACATGTACAGGTGCGGGAGCCAGGCGGGAGGGCAGCATGTCGAAGACACGCACAGGCGCCATCAGGCCTGTGCCAGCGTGCTGGGCTGTCAGATGGCTACCTGCAGACGTGAAGTGTGGGGTGTATTGCTTTTCACCGGTCATCTGCACTTCGCGCAGTGCGTTCTACGAGCGCTTGAAGGACGTGCGGGACTACCACCGGCGGTACCCCTACCTCGAGGTCTCGGAGGTGCGCTCGGGAGCTGCTGGAAGTCCTGCGCTGCTGAGCCCACGACTTGCCGGCTATGCGCTCGCCCTCGCTGCGCTGGCACTGCGCACTCCTTGGGGCACTTGGCACTGGGGCACTCCTTGGAGCACAGCTTGTTTCTCCTTCGTGCGCTGGCGCTGGGCACTTGGCCCTGGGCATGCGTCGAAGCGCAGCATGTACATCCCATGCGCTGGCGCTGGGCACTTGGCACTGGGCAGTCCTTGGTGCGCAGCCTGGTCTGCCTCCCAATGCTGGCGCTGGGCACGCAATGCTGGGCACTCCCCGGAGCGCGGCCTGTTCATTCCTAAGCGCTGGCGCTGGGCACTTGGCTCTGGGCACTCCTCGGAGCGCAGCGTTTTTTCCTCCAAACGCTGGCGCTGGGCGCTCTTGAGAGCGCTGCCTGGTCCGCCTCCGCGCGCAGGTGGAGGCCGACGAGGCGGCGGTGCGGGAGGACGTGCGCGTGGTGTTCAGCGGCGAGGAGGGCGGCGGCCGCTACCTGGACCTGCACACACACTTCCACCGCTTCGTCAACGCCAAGTTTGGCCGCCAGCTGGACTACATGGCCTTCGTGTTGGCGCTGCCGTGCACCGAGGACGTGCCGCGCGCGCTGCGCCTGGGGCTGCCGTACAGGTGGGGGCCCGCCTGGGGCGGCCCTGGACCAGGCGCATGGAGCATGCTGTGGGTGCAAGGGTGGCGCCCCAACCATAGTCCCTGTGGAGCCAGCAAGACATCAAGCGCGGCAAACCGCTGGCAAGCGGGAGTGAACGTGCCGGCTGTGCCTGTGCGGAGCATTGCCGACGACCGGTCATGGGAGGGTCTCAGAAACGCCCGACTCCACAGCTGCTCGGGCCCGCCGGGCAGGGCAGCTGCAGCATGACGGCTCTGCCGCGCGCGGCCGCCAGGGAGTACCTGGCCGGCCTGCTGGAGTACCTCGAGTCCTTCTACGAGCGCACGCAGCCGCTGTCCTCGCTCGGCAAGGCGCGCACTGCAACCACTGGCTGACAGGGATCTCTACCTGAGCCTACCCGGCGCGGGGCAGGCTCCGAACAGGCGGCCACGGGCGCGCTCGCGCTCGTGGCCGAGCCGGCTGCCGCTGCACTGCCGGGCGCCAGGTCGGATGAGCGTGCCGCAGCACCCACGTGCATGCGGCTGGCTCCCGGTGTGGCAGTGCGCACTGCGCACGATGTGCCGCACCCGAACGCCGTCACAAGCCTCTCCAGCCTCTTCACCTGCTGTTCCACCTGGGAACGACCTGTTGCTCCGGGGTGGAGTGTGCTGCCTGAGCCCCTGCGCACCGCAACCCACAGCCGCCGCCCGTGCAGGCGTACACCCGGCTGGGCAGCTTCGAGGAGGACTGGGCGGCCGGGCGCGTGGCGGGCTGGGAGGACCGCGGCGAGGGGCCCGCGGGCGGCGGCGGCGGCGCGGTGATCGACCTGGAGGCCTTTGAGGCCGTCGAGGAGCTGGAGACCCTGGGTGCGCGGCGCAGGCGCTCTGGCTCGCTGCAGAGTGAGTGCGCGAGTCTGCGCCCTGAGGCACCAAGGCTCGGCATGGCCGCTGTGGGGAGGGGACGGGCCCAGCGCGCCTGCTTGGCCGAGGGCTCCCTTGTTTGTGGCTGCACGTGCACAGCATTCCTGCAGGCGCCGCACGCCGCGCCTTCACACACACACAGCTTGGACTATCATGCATCCCTAGCACTACTTCTAATCATCTGAGCTCTGACGCGAGACCGTGCCCGGGCGGCGACCGGCTATGCATCGAGACCGTGCCCACATAGCATGGAGGGCTGTCACATCTGAGCCTAGCCCTGCCCGTCCGGGCGCCGACGCGAGGCTTGCCGCCCAGGCGGCGACCGGCTGAAGGAGGCGCTGGCCGCGCTGGGCCTGAAGACGGGCGGCACGCTGCGCCAGCGCGCCGAGCGCCTGTGGCTCACGCGCGGCGCGCCGCTGGAGGCGCTGGACAAGCGGCACTTTGCCAAGGGCGCCGCGCCGGCCGCGCTGCGCACGCCGGAGGAGACCGTGCGGCAGGCGGCCGCCGCCAAGCAGGCCGCGCTGCTGGAGGCCAAGGCGCGCCCTATCCCAATACCTGTGCCTACCCTATACCTATCCCTACCCTATCCCTTTACCTGCGCTGCTGGAGACCAAGGCGCGCCAGCCCAATCCAACGACGCCCTGCCCGCGAGCGCAGCGCGGCCGCCTGGCCGTGCAGGAGGCCTTGTTGCTGAGCGCGCTGCGCGCTCCTCGCGGCTGAGTGCCGCGGCGGCTGCCGGCGCCGCGAAGCAGGCGCTGCAGCTGGAGGCGCAGAGGCGTGCTTTGTATTCTGGCTGAGCAGACATCCTGCTGCTGCTCTCCCCCGGCCAACAAGTATGTTTGGTTGTCTGACGTCCTCGGCGCAGGCGCTGGCGCTGCGTGACGAGCCGGGCAGCGTGAAGGAGGACACGCCCGCCGCTCGATCCTGAGTGCACAGCCCAAGATATGAGTGTAGGGGTAGGGTTAGGCCTAACCCCAAGCGCTGGCAGCAAGTGGCGGCGCTGCGCGAGGCGCTCGGCAGCGTGGTGGAGGATACGCTGGCCAACCCCTCGTGAGTTTATGCTCCAAGAACGAGGGTTAGGGGTAGGATGAGGCCTAACTCTAGCCGCGCGGCGGCAGGTGGCGGCACTGCGCGATGCGCTGGGCAGTGGAGGACACGCTGGCCAACGTGGAGAAGAAGCAGGCGCGCACGTACGAGGAGCTGCAGGCCGAGCAGGCCGAGGCCGACGAGGTGCGGCGCCTACCCTGCGCTGCGGCGCCGAGCGGCTGTTCTTGACCAGGTGTAGGGTACACGGTATAGGGTTCTCACCACGGATCTGCGAGCCGCGCGCCATGCCCGCACTGCCACAGCGCCCGTGCGTCAGCACAGGCTGAAAATGATTTCGTGCCCTGGCGCACCCTTTCTCTACCCTCGTCTTCTAGATTGAGCGCCTCGGGGCAGGCATGGCTGCGCCCGTGCGGGGTGCATCGCTCAGATAGGGTCAGGGTGACACGCGTGACCCTGGGCGCAGGCGGGCCCGCTGAGCGACAGCGACGACGAGGACGACTTCATCTACAACCCGCTGAAGCTGCCGCTGGGCTGGGACGGCAAGCCGATCCCGTACTGGCTGTACAAGCTGCACGGGCTCAACCAAGAGTTCAAGTGCGAGATCTGCGGCAACGCGTCCTACTGGGGCCGCCGCGCGTTCGAGCGCCACTTCAAGGCGCGCCCCATTGCGGCGCCCCTCCGCCTGGCTGCAAACAATGCGTGGCTAGAGCCCGACCCTTGTGGCACCAGCAGAGTGGCATGGAAGACAGACCTCATTCGATATCTTACAATATCATCCTTGCGCGCTTGTTCATTCCTCGCTTGTCCAGGAGCTCCCTGGCTGTGCAGCGTGCCGACACGGGCGCCCGCGGCGCGTGCAGGAGTGGCGGCACCAGAACGGCATGCGCGCGCTGGGCATCCCCAACAACAAGAACTTCTTCGAGGTCACGCAGATCAAGGACGCGCTGGAGCTGTGGACCTCCATCCAGGCGCGCCGCCCGCCCGCCCGCCCGCCCGCTCCGCCCGGCCCTGCCTGCGGCGCCCGCGTCCTGAGCACGGACCGGAGGCAGCAGGGTGCAGGATTAGCACCTGCGGATGCTGGCCATGCGTATGCCCTGCATGCACAGGTGTTGACCTCGCCGCGGCACGGGCGGCGGCGACGCCGGTCGTACCCGCTCGCGAGCGCCCTCATGTCCGCTCAGGTTCGGATTCAGGGTGAGGGGCACTGAGGGGGCCTGACGGCGGCGGCCGCGTGCGCGCAGGAGCGCGAGGTGGGCGGCTTCAAGGCGGAGGTTGAGGAGGAGTTTGAGGACGAGGCAGGCAACGTGTACAACCGCAAGACCTACGAGCTGCTCAAGCGCCAGGGCCTGCTCTGAGCCCGCGCAGGCGGGGGGAGCGTGCCACTGCATAACCTACGAGCTGCTCGAAGGCCAGGGCCTGCTCTGAGCCCGCGGAGGCGAGGGGAGCGTGCAGCCGCAGACGTTCCCAGCTGCTCAGAGGCCGTGGCCTGCTTTCAGGCGCAGCCAGCCGCCTGCTGAGGCGGGCGGCCTGGCGAGGAGGGGCCTGGTAGCGCAGCTGTGTTTGCGCACCAGTATGTACCTGCTCATTGTCACTGTCTCCGCACGAGTGGCCACGCCGCTACGCAGGTCCAGGGCTGCTGGATGTGGGCTGGAGGGTGGCAGCGACCAGGCCACCTTCTATCTAGTTGTTGCAATGAACAAGGCTCCCAGCGTGTCACAGGCACAGGCCGTGGGTCAGTTGCATCCATGTCTTGGCACGTCATGACACCAGTTCAAGCGCATAACGTGAACCGTCATGGCCTTGTTCAGTTTAGCATACGGCAGTGAGTTGGCACAACACAGATATGACAAGCGTGTGCCAAGGCCATAAGGAGGTCGAGCAGTTGAGCCGTCCGCCACCCCCGGCGTCCAGCCGTCAGCGCACGCATGCTCCGCACCAAGCGCGCGCCAGCCTGTGAGCGGGCTACCGCGCCGCAGCGGCCGCCTGCACCAGGTCGACCAGCTCCTGCTGCGTGCGGCCGGTCGTGTACGGCGCCGCCATTGTGCCCCCGGCCTCGCCGGCCAGCCGGCACACGGCCGCCTCCACGCGCGCGGGCGGGGTCACGCCGCAGTCCAGCAGGTTGCAGGCCACCTCCACGCCTGCGCGCGCGCCGCGTGGTGCGCGGGCCGCGAAGAACTGCCGCATGCCGCACTGCCTAAACACGCAGGCGGCCTGTAAGTGAGTGTATTGCTCGCGGTGTGGTGCTGCAGGCCCACCCTGGTGTGACTTGCTTTCGCTCTGCGATGCAGTGTGGGTCGCAGTCTGCCGCTGCTCGCCTGCTTCACTTAATTTCTCTAGCGCTAAATTCAAAATGCTTGTGCCTTCGTGCCCAACATGGGCTCATAGGCGCGCACCATCCCC
>JAABUV010001785.1_pt1 | contig 30576 bp, 14 predicted proteins | sample 5559971 | NCBI WGS metagenome assembly JAABUV01 (sample SAMN10711881, study PRJNA513362) | rock metagenome | isolation source: Antarctica rocks | place: Antarctica: Victoria Land, Knobhead nord | collected 2015-12-19
AGTTATTAGAAATAAAGGGCCTATTAACTATAAATTACAGCTTCTACCCGACGCTAAAATCTACCTAGTATTCTATATCTCGATATTAGAACTAGTAGACCCTAATACACCTTTATAAGAAACCTTCCGCTTCTAGATAGAAGAAGAGAATGAATTCGAAGCCGAAAGAATTCTATTATAACGAGGTCAGAGCTACCTAGTAAAATAAAAAGGATACGAGGACTTAGAAAATACCTGGGAACTAGTTATAAATCTTACGAACTATTAAGAGCTCCTCTAGTAGTATTACTAAACCTAGACACACCCTAAGCGATCCACTCGAGAGCTCTAGGCGAGAGAGTTCCGGAACCCTTAAACTCTGAAAAGGTAGGACACTCTGCGAGTGCCCGTTTAACTTCACCGGCCTTCTTAAGCTCTTCTAAACGTTCTAACTCCTTAATATCGTCGAGGCCCTTATTAAATATCCGTTATTCCCGCTCTTTTAGGAAACGCTTCTATTAACGAAGGCGTTTCAGCTTCGTCTATTTTTAATAAGCGATTTCGTTAGCGGCCTCCTACGCTACCTCTATCTCTATCTCTTCGCGTTCGAGCTTCTCTATAGCTTTATTAATACTAGAGAAGTAGATAACAGGTACGGCCGGTTCGTATTATTTTCCGAGCCGGATATATTCCGTATACCTTCGAGAAAGAGAAGACACCTAATACTCCTTTTGAGATCTTACGCATCGTAGACACGATACCATTATAATTACTCCCCTATAAGCTACTCGATCCGATAGCTTAGTACGGCGTTACTATAAATAAGACGGTATAAATATTCATCTAACCTTTAGGATAAAGGTTTAGGGAATAAGGGGTAATATTATAACCTTGGTAGTAAAGCCTTAGCGGACGCTATAAGCGCTTACTACGGTCGAACATACCTTAATATAACGAGTCGAGCGATCGCTCGACCTAGTCGCTCTAGTCGACGCAGGTCGATTACTAGCGACTAGCGCGAGTATAGACTTTCCTATATCTATATAAAGAGCGTGATCTTTCCCTTAGATAGGAGCTTCATGCTCAACTTATATTATTAACCTAGATATCTCCTAGATACTAAATATAATACTCCACCTGTATTAGACTAGTTTAGTACGAAGCCTATTTACCTTAGTCCTTAATACTCCTCTCTACGAGATCCACCTAGACTCCGGAGCCTTCTAGTTAGAAGACGACGGGTCGTAATATAGTAGGGGTGATTTTCCGACGTAAAAATCTTGAATTTTTACAGGTATTTTCTAGTATAATATACTATTTTCTAAAAAAATATTCTAGAAATCTCTATTATATAAAAAGTTCTAACTAGAAAGCTAACTAGAAAGCTAATATTTACCTTTCTAATTAGTAGCTTTCTAGTTAGCTTTCTAGTTATAGCTTTCTATATAATAGAGATTTCTAGAATATCTTTAGAATATCTTATAATTAATAAAATATTCTAGAAATCTCTATTATATAGAAAGTTATAACTAGAAAGCTAATTAGAAAGGTAAATACTATCTTTCTAATTAGCTTTCTAGTTATAACCTTTTATATAATAGAGATTTCTAGAATATTTTTTAAGAAAATAGTACGTTATATACTTACTAATAATAGGATATCCTATAAATATCCTATTTTATAAAGTAGTCTTATAAAAATCCTATCCTATAGGATTATCCTATAAAAACCTATACTATCCTAGAATAGAATAGAACTAAAATAGCTAATCCTATACTATACTATAGTATAGTATAGTAAGTAAGACTAATATCTTATACTATCTTATATCTTTCTAGCTAGTAGTAATTAGATTAATATTATACTAAGTTAGTACTAAGTATATTAGTAAATATTATTTAATTATTTATATACTTATTCTAGTATTATTTATACTAATAAGGGTAGTCTTTTATATATAGATATCCCTTCCTAGTAAGAATAGTAGTAGAGCTATTATTTCCTATTATAAAGGGATATAAGAGAGAGAAACCTTTTATAATTTAAGACTTCTATTTATTATCTCTCTTCCTTATAATTTACTTTCTAGGTAGCTTATTAAGTCTTCTCTACTAGTTATATTATTAATTAAATCTAATAGTAGTATTTATATAGCTCTTTAATTACCTTCTTTCCTTTCTCCTTTCTTTTTAATATCTCTATTAATTTTAGTAGTAGAACTATCTCTTAAAGACGTTTAATCTACTTTAGTTAAAGCTTAGACTAACTATTAAGTTAGGATTTAGTACTAAGAATAAAGCTTAATAAGTTAGAATAATTCTAGGTAGCGTGATTTTATTAGCTAGAAGGCTATTATATAAGTATCTTTTAAGCTAGTTAGTATCTCTTTAAAGTTATAATTTCTAGCCTCTTTAATTAAATTTAGTCTTAAGTCTTATATTCTTAAGTAAAGAAGGAGGATATACTTTCTACCTTATTTTATCAAATTATATTTAAAGTCTTAGATCTCTAGGATATTAATTTAAAGTAAGAATACCTTATATCTATTCTTCTTATTATAAAGTTAAGTTACTAGTAAGCTTTCTACCTTCTTTAAACCTTAGCACTAGTTAATATAAATTACTTAAGAGGAAGCCTTTTTATATAAAAGCCTAGCTTTTCTTTAAGATAATTATTAAATAGATCTCTTATTATTTCTCTTACTAAAGTTACTTTTAATTCTTTATCTTTAATAAGGTATTATTAATATCTTTAAACTCCTTGTATTTATATTTATATTCTATACTCTACTATCTAACTACTTAGAGTTAATAAGAGCGGTTTATATCTTACTTATTAGAGGAAACCGTATTTTATAAAAGAAAACCTCGCCTTCTACTATATTTACTATTATATTTCTTAGCCTTTAAATACTATATACTATCCTATCTCTTATATTTTATACTACCTTAGTATTAGATCCTAATATCTATATACTCTTCTCTCTAGCTAGCGCCTCGCCCCTTTCTTTATACTATTTCTTAATAGTATCTCTTAAAAGGTTTATACCCCCTTAATAACCCTCTTACCCTTCCCTATATAGTTTAAGTAACCTAAGTACCCTTAACCCTCCTACTAGTCTACTACTACCCTAGCTACTTGTTATAACCTAGCCGTCCCTAGGGTTAATAGGTCTAGGTTAATCTCGTAGAGTAGAGTATTAAGGAGTAGATAAGTAGGTTTTATTCTAAACTAGTCTAAAGGTAAAGGATTATATTTAGTATCTAGGAGATATATTTATAATATAATATAAGTTAAATATAAAGCTTCTATTTAAAGGGAAAGTAATACTATTTATATAAATATAAGAAAGTCTATACTTATACTAATTATTTCTAATTAACTTATATTAACTAGAGTAACTTATTAAGTAATTACTAAACTTATTATAATTATCTTATATTAACTAGACTAACTATTAAGTTAGGTTTTAGTACTATAAATTAGTACTAACCTAAATACTTAGTACTAGTTTAGGTACTAACCCGAATACTTAGTACCTACTTCCGGTACTAACCTAAAAAGCCCTTAGTACCTTAGCGAGTCGGGTTAGACTAACCCGACTCGTCAAGGTATCGCCAAGACGCTAAGCCCCTAATAAAATAGTAAGGGACACTAATTTTTTTCTAGAATTACCCCTATTCTAAAATTAGATTTTTTTTAGTTAGAATTTAAATACCCCCCCTAATTCCCTAGGGATATATATTACTATTTTATATTACCTTATTTACTTTCTAGAATTACCTAGGTAATAATAATAATAATAATTAATAATATAGTAGTAAATCCTATATATAGTAAGAAATATTACTATAAGTAGAAAATATTACTAATATTATAATCTTTATTTTTTATAGAGATATATATTACTATTTTACATTACCTTATTTACTTTCTAGAATTACCTAGGTAATAATAATAATAATAATTAATAATATAATAATAAATCCTATATATAGTAAGAAATATTATTATAAATAGAAAATATTACTAATATTATAGTCTTTATCTTTTATAAAGATATATATTACTATTTTATATTACCTTATTTACTTTTTAGAATTACCTAGGTAATAATAATAATAATAATTAATAATATAGTAGTAAATCCTATATATAGTAAGAAATATTACTATGAATAGAAAATATTACTAATATTATAGTCTTTATCTTTTATAGGGATATATATTACCTTTTTATATTACCTTATTTACTTCTAAAGAATTACCTAGGTAATAATAATAATAATAATAGGGAAAAAAACTAAAAAATTAGTAAAAAATACTACTAAAAATAGAAAATATTACTAGGGAAAAAGTCTTAGTAAGTTAGGTTAATACTTTAGTACTAATACTTAGTATTATCTTATAGTATTAACTTAAATACTTAATACTAACTCTTAGTACTAACCTAAATACTTAGGCTAGGAATTTAGTATTAACTTGCTAAGAGTCGAGTTAGGTACCTGACTTAAGCTTAAAGTACCGACCTGACGCGGTTAGTCTAATATTAACTAGAGTAATTATAGTAATTACCTTACTTATTATACTAAGGTATATTTAACTTTAATAAGCGCTTATAGTATCTACTTAAAGGCTCGCGTACTAAGGGCGTAATATATAATATAATAAAAAGAGGTTTAATAAAAGGCCTTAATATCTAGTAACTAAGAAAGATAATAGTTATAAGTATAATAAGTAGTTTAATAATAAGAGATATCTTAATAATATTAAGGACCTTATTACTAAGTATAACAGCCGGCTCTACAGGAGGCTAAGGCGTTTGAAATGATGTGTACCTTATTAGGCAAGGACGCCGCGCGACTCCGCCCGACTCTGGAATGGTGTTGTGATCGCCTGCGCCTCTCGATGGAAGCGGCAAATCTGACGCCGTCTAGACTGCTCCAATCTCACCCTTGAAACCATCCTCCTCATTAGGCTCCAGTACTCAGTGACTCAATTTTGAGTGAGAGGCGTGACTACATGCAACGCGCCTGCTAAATCGTTGGATCATATTATTTGGTGTTCCTACCATGAGGCGCGACTTCGAAACAATGTCTGCCACCCTGTGCCAGATAGGATTGTACCAAACACACCCGTCATTATCACTGTCTACAGTCAAGGGGGTCTCTATGGTCTTACAGTATGGATCGAGGAGGCAGTGTCCTTCATCCTCTTGCTCAGGCTATACGGCAAGTACTGTTGGAGAATGGATGGATTTGGCAATGAAGCAGCAGTGGTTGAGTGTCCTTTTTGGCACCGCAGTTACTGTAATCGTATATATATAACGAAGACATTGTCTCCATATGTGTATCTCTATTCCAAGATTCTTATACTTCATCGTGCACTGGACATCTCCTATCCGAACCTGTCGAATTTTTGTCATGTATATCAGTCCATCGTATCTGAGCATTGCCTCATCTGTTGCCGTTGTCGCTCTAGCAAAGCCTCTCCTACAGTACGTAAGACTCTGATCCCTGTCCAACATTCATATTTAAGATACTGCAGGTCTACCACTCTGGTCGCAAGAGACGACCCAAAACCCTCAGCTTATCCATACGGTGATGCCGCAACCAATGAATTCAAGTGGCTCAATTGGGACCCCAAAAACGATGCAGACAAAAGAGACGGCCGAATAATCCATCAAGCGTTCATAGAGTGGAAAGATCTCGTCAAGCAAGGTGCAGTCGCCGCCGCCAAAAAGGATGGTGATACCTTCAAACGTTGGTTCGGAAAGCAGGAAGAGCCCGAAGATATAAAAAACGTTTTCGGCAACATGTGGGACGGTAGTGGTGCTAGTAAGCCGGTTGCAGATATGGTCTGCGACAGGAAAGATTTCGACGACCGTTGTAAGGGAAAGGTAGCTGCATACACTTTACCCGATACTGGAGTTTTCCACGTCTGCCAATATGGACTGGATCTGCCACAACTATCGAAGATCCAATGTGGCGATCTGAAAGATTCCTGCTCTACCAACATGAGAAGCTTGTCCATGACACTATTGCATGAAATGACGTGAGTAAGATCATCAGATATGGTTGATCGTAATGACTGATGAATAGCATTGTAGCCATTTCAGCGATATTGGCGCAGATGCGTACAAACCCCTTCTCTTTGCACCAATGCTTCACTATCTAACAACAATAATCTAGGCGTGGCTCTATGGGCATCGGTGACTTTGGATCCGGCGCTTATGATTGTTTCATACTTGACGACGATACCAAATCGGACAATGCCCAGAATTATGCTTGGCTCGCAGGAGTAAGTGTGCTATAGCGAATTTGGGGTGAATGCCCACGGAACTGAAAACAGCTAACGCTCATCGAATAGGAAGCCTACTTTTCTGAAAAGTGCAGCAAGACTTTCAAGGACCCAAAGGAGGGTGTTGTAGCTACCGCAAAGGATGAGGAATATGTTGAGGGCTCAACGCTCCTAAATGCTGGCACATCAAAGCCACTCCCAGCTCCCATTTGCCCCAGTACAACCACCAAACCTCCTGCGCTCAATTTCAAGCACAGAGAGGCCACGAACGCCATCAAGACATTTTGCTCGAGCCGCAAATACTGGGGCCAGGTGGCTGTGCCCGCAGTCTCCTTCGGGACAGGTCTGACCAGCGATGGAAGGCACAAGGCCCTTGGCTTCTCAGACAGTTTCCCCGTCAACGGCGGCGCCGATAATCTCTGGCTCGGGCTCTCCTTCTCGGAGGATGGGTGCATTGGCATGTTTCAATTCGATGTCGGCAAAGACGACAAGAAAAGTGTTGCGCACTGCGTCAATCGCTTCGAGGCAATCCTCTCTGGCTGTCACGACCATCCCCCAGGCAAGAGATTGGGAGGCGAATTCCATGATGTGTGCGCCGTCTACAGAATGACCGCGAGGAAACCAGGTAGTCCGGACCCTATGGCGCTGAAATCTTCAACCGACCCGGGCACGTTCACCTGCAAGAATTTGTGAGTATCTCCCTCCCATAGTATGCGAACGCCATAGGAACGCTCTCGAGTACTGGCGCTGACCTTCTCCTCTACTACAGTGATACCTCCGCAATCGGTGGTAGCTCATCTTCCTTGGCTAATACCTGCGAATGTCACTATTCCAACGTCCCTGGACCTACCGACATTTTCAAGAAGCCCAAGGATGGAAACTGTGCCAAGGCCAGCAAAACAGACCTGGTGACCAATTGAGCTGTCAGTCGGGATTTCTTTCAGTCTACCTATTCGCCGTGCCTTGGAAGCGGGAATGAGATACTGCTGGGCAGTCCATCGCAAGCCTGTCTTACATCTGTTCTTGGCCTTTCTGCATTTTCAGTACTGGGCTGTAAGGCGTACTTGGGCAAGGCGTTCCTGGCTGTTATACGATTGATAGCCAGTAATTCATGAATGTCACAGTACACTTCTCTCCCAACGAGTATACACACCATGCGTACCACGAGCCATCAATGATGGCCATGAGTAACGTGGATTCTTCCTCTCAACACAACAACATAAAAAACCTCCCCCCCACCCCCTCTAAACCCCCAAATCCGCCACCCACCACATCCACGCCCAAAAACCAGCCCCGCACCCCAACAAAGCACCAAGAAATCACCGCAGAGCAAAACAGCAGACAGGAAACCGCCACGGAGTCCAAAGCTTCTCCAATACCAAAGTCCAAACAAAGGCTCATGAACGTAGCATCCATGCTTCAATCCATCCCTCTTTCAAACGCAACCAACAGCATCCCATTATTTGACATAAACATCTCCCAGCACCAAACCCAGTCCCAATCTAACTATTAGAATAGAACTGTAATCCGCCAGACACATATACCAAAATTTAGCTACTCACCCTCAAACGGCAGAGCGCTCGCCCCTCGCCCAAACGTCGGCTGCGCGTCGTTTCCAGACTGATCCGTTTTAGGGGTTTCTGCCGAGGTACAGCCGAGACGGATGCCAGAGTTGCCAGGACATGGGATACAACAATGTTAGGGATTTTCTATGCATATGCAATGCTCCATGAGATGGCTATCTTTGTAGACCCGGTGGGTGTCTTGTGAAATATTTGAATATGAGGCGAGGCGGGGGTCAGTGGACTGACTGGAAATAGAGTATTGAGTTGTGAGTTCAAGGGTTGAAAGGGCGTAGAGTCGATATCACGTACTTTCAATTCATCCGAGGAATCGAAAGGGACGGTGAAGGGAACGGGACCATGAGGCCATGAGTAAAATTGGACTTTCGGATGTGGTGCAGAGCTATGGTGTATGTTACTTCACTTCACCAAATATGCAGTCATCTGTCATTCCCCTCATCGCCTCCGTCCTCCCCCTCCCCTTGCCCTTCTCGATCTTCGAAAACCATGAACGGCGCCCCTTCATCGCCTATAATATTCTGGTAGGCACTCCGTACGTACTTTAACACATCGTCTTCCAATACAAAGCCAGGCGCAAGATCAGGTAGTCGCAGTACACGAGGGTTCAATGATTCATCGCAATGAATGTCAAGTTCCGAGTCATCTGGCTTTACCTTTCTGGTGCCTATCTGCTCATAACGAATGTCCCAAAGAATATGTGGTGATGCACTTTCATCGATACAGGCGAGGAGCCGCGCAACAGTCTCCTCGAGAAGAGAGTAGGCGTCCGCATAGATAAGGTTCGAAACCTGGGCATAGATGATACCTGAGTTGTTGCCGTCAGCTACAGAAACTTTAATTGGTCATTGAAGAAGCGTGTAGTAGTCAAAGCAAATATCAGACTGTCAGAGGTTTGTTATCTTCAATAAAATTGCAGACAATGTAGATAAGTATTCGTTATGTTGTGTCATCATGAATATGCCAGAGAGATTGAAGGATCAACAAATTGGCACTTACATTGACCAGCTGGGCATTCCCCAGTATCACTGGAGTGGACCAGGAGATAGACCGGCTGTGAATCAGTCTTGCAATTTCCGGACTTGATTGACATACACCCCGTAGGAAAGACGACGACGGCGCCAGCTGGTGGAGGAGCACCCTCAACCGGGGGCGGGAAAAGCTGGGATAGAGATCCAGAGACGATAGTGATACTTCGAGCCACGTATGGAGGAAGAGGATCCTCGCTCGAATTTTTCTGTATCAGTGGGGGCAAATCCCATGATGAACCTACGATCCATCGAGTCTTGACGTCTTCACCACCCTCGAGGCGAACGGTGACCATCCGCGTATTTTCGTCTACGCGAAGTCCTTGCCTGCCAAGCGGCTGCTGATCTGGGTCTTCGTCTGTCTCGAATCCTCTTTTGAGCACATAGACCCCACCACCAACGGCACCCGCACGACAAGCTACCTGTGCTATCTCTGCAAGACCGCCCCATTTCGGAACGACTGAACCGAAGCCTGAGCCGAACATGCCTATCGAGGTGAGATGTCGATGAATGCGCGGAAGAGCATACGAGGTAAGGGTTTCGGCTGGAGTATTTGGAGAGAGTGTCAAGGCGATTAAGGGGGCCTGCAGTCGCGTTGGGATCTTGAGATGTGATTCCAGGAAGTCAGGAAATGCCTTCTCACCCCACTCTTCGAGCACGGACGTATGGGTCTCGGGGTCTGCGGCAAGCTTGAGGAATCTCATGAGTGACATCGAGGATCTTCGATCGATGCTCCTATCCGCAAAGACATCTTCTCGACCTCCAGGGATTCTCTGTAGACTACCCTTCGATAGTGAAGCTGCTACTCCCTTGCTATCCTCTTTATCTTTTCCATCCTCCTCATTATGAGTATATAGCCACCAGCTTCCCACAGCAAGGAACTCGAGTTGGCGGTAGACCTTGGATGAGACAAGGGCAGGTAGAAGGTTCGAGCGGGTGTAGATCAGCTGCGGTGAAAGCGAGAGGCTGTACGCCCGGGAGAATCCTAGCTTCGGCTGGCTTGCATTTTCGAGCTGAGCAGTCGCTTCTTGCTCAAGGTTTCGAATTGTAGCATTTCTGAATGGTGAAGGACCAGTGCCTGCAAGGACTTTTAACCACCAATCTCACCCTATCAGCTTTCTGACTCACCTTCGCCGTTAGATTGAGCCCACGATTCAGCCTCCTGCAAGCTCAGAGCAGCTTCTGCACCACCATAGTAATCGTGCTTGTCGATGTGAAGCACTTTCTTGCCAGATCTTGACAAGGCTCTTTCCCCTCATGAACTGCGTCAGTCAGACATGCCGCTCCTCTGTCAATCCTTGACGAAGGTCTTACAATGCTAATAGCGACTGCGGCAGGCCTGTACCGGACAGGATCACATCCCAATTTGTTTCAGAGAGTGACTCCATGGTAGCAATATCGTAGAAGAAAGTTGCATGGAGAAAGCAAAAGCCTTTCGGATTGCTAGCCCGAAGGGACTTAGCCTAAAAAGCCAGCTAGCGCGGCTTGGCGTGCTGGTAATGTTGGAAAAAACTCTGTATTACTAAATTCCTTCCATTACAACCACAGCCACGAAAATATCGCGCTTCTCAAAGCGAATATGCAGTCGCTCTGGGTCTTCATTGATCTCCAGCAATTGGCTGTGGGAGACCGAGTCCCCTTCCTGTATCTACTGCTCTAGATCCTACATGAAAGAAGCAGTTCGTTTTGTGAAGGTACATTTCATTCCTTTCTTGCGATGTGCAACTTTACATGGTGTCCTCAAATTATCCTGGTAGTCGCATCTGATTATTGTTGATGCTATGTCTCTGCTGGAACTTGAGCAGTTTGTATGAATGCAAACGCTGCAATGATTGTGCAACCCTACAGAGAAACACTGTACCGAACTGCTTCACAGTTGTTCTACCACCAACATTCCTTTAGATTAAGCTGTACCATCCAATTCTTCCAATCAGACTGATCGGCCCTCTCCATAGCCTGCTCCATCCTAGCTACCACGTCCTCTCGCCTTCAGATATTGCTATCTTGGATTCGGCCTTCGCCCATCATTCCCCCTGGCTATTTTGCCTTGTTTTTGCACTCCCCAGCTACTGTGATCGAAGGTCTCACATAGACAACGCCTGACCTGCTATGGAGAATGTGAAGGTTGCAGCGTGGATGTCTTCTGTTTGGTTCAGTTCCATTCGCCGGAAATGCGACACTGAACTTGCTAGGTGCTCTTAATGCAATTGATTTTAGTGGTTGAAAAGGTTCGAGATTGCCAATAGGATCGTCCATGCACAGCGCTGTATGTTGTGAATAGGAAGGTCCAGGACGTGGAAGCTATTAGACCCTTCAGGAAACAATTCGACACTGGCCCACCGCTGCCCACGCTGTTCCTGAACCCGATGTTAGCATAGGACCGTGCTGCTGATTAGCTCCTGCTTCGGTACTCACGGTTCCATGCTTACTATATAGATTTGTCGCTAGAAAGTTCTGTCCGCTATGGAAAAGTTAGGAGAAAGGAGGAGAGAGTGTGAACTTATCAGTACAAACCAAGGAGGCAAGAATATCCATCATGTAGTGATGCTGCTTTGGAAACGGAATGGTCTACTTACAGCAGGTTAACGAGTCTCTTGACAGGCACACAGCTCGTCGATTGGCATCTACGCTAACAACCAGATCGGCCATATGGAAATGCCCTGAAGCGAGAGTCCGAGAGTAAGGAGGCTTCCAACACATGACTGTTCCTTACCCACGTCAATTGACAACTAGCCAGGGGAGCTGGCAGAGCTTATGAATGATATGGCCCGTACAATCCTTTGATGTTTCGTGCGTTAAGCCAATCAATATGCTGAAGGCAGCAGGCGGGGATCCGCTGCAGCTTCAGTCTTGGTTTTAGAAATTCCTGCTGCTGATTCCAGTAGTGGTTCAACGGCATCTCTCGGAAGAGTAGAAGTGTGGGTGGCGAGGTTTATGAGGGTGAGATCCAATTCAATGGCTACCAGCGGACTGCTGGTGTCGCAGTCTGATCGAAAAAGGACGCAAATCAGTATGGTAAGTCTTGTACATCAGCATACTATCGACCAAGGGTGTTGAAGTAGAAAATCATGCCAAGTGGAGCGCGAATAATTGAATGAAAGTCGATACTTACAGTAATGATTGCAGACGCATATTGCTTGTCAAGTATCTAAGGGTGTTGGATCAAGGGTGCACAAAGGCAAAGGTGATGTCGAGCAGGAAGAGGGCTCGATAGCCTGCCAGGATCCATGGCTGTGAACATGGGACAATAATGGGTAATAGTAATTCCATAGATTTCACGGTGAGTTCTTGCGGTAAGTGCGAAGATACATCTCTTGGTAGAGGCTGCATGCTAGTGGCCATGGCCGTAGGTCTTTTTCTCAATGAGCGCAAGTCAACACGACGAGTCTCGTAGGTCAAAAAGCTACAAGGGATAAGGCGGTGCAATACACTGAATATCGATTGCAGAGTGCTTATACGAAAGGGCAATGCTGGGTACTCACAATAAGAAAGGCAATCCCCTCGGGGATTACACTGCGCCCGTAGGCGGTGATATGCTTGGTGCTGTGAGGCAATTGCGAACCGCGGAGACAATGCCCAAGATTTGGCTTCAATCCATAGTCTGAATTGCCGCATTGAAACACTACTTTGCTGTGAAGTAGAAGGCGGTATGACAGGGTAAATCTGTTTCGAATTTTAGTAGGCCGTGGCGAGGCCACAGCTGGGTTACTGCTCAAGATCAGCGCCAGTCAGCCGAATGAGCACCGTTGGGAAGAATCCTAGTGCAAAGCAAGACTGCGCAGCCCAAGCCAACTTTCTAGGAGCCAAGGGTCTGTCGCCGTCCAAGCTCCAGCTTTACACCTTGCGATGACTGTCATCAATCCTGCGCTGAGTCACCAGCCCTTGCAGCTGATACACGACCTCATCGAAGCCTTGACAAATTGACGGGCGTGAAGGGTGCTGAGTGTAAGTATTGAGTGTAAGTACAGAGAATGCAACTTACTCATTTTATAAGACAGCGAGACAATGGCCTTCGCGTCTGGGGTTGCATGAGTACATGCTTTTGTTGTTTCACTCCGAACACAATCTGGTTAACAGGAATTGTGACGAGGTAAAGAGAATTCATCATGTAGTATATGGTGCCTTCGAAGCGCAGTCGACAAGTCTATCGAGCGATATCAGCCAAGTCATCAGTCAGAGCACCACTTGATGGATCCGTTATCGTGAGAAGGTCGTGATGCAGGTATGGTAGGTCATTGATGATGAAGTGAGAGTCAATCAATTGAGATCAGTCCGAAAGTGAAATTGTTAAGCATTCGTTTTACTTACCAAAATATCATTTCACATTTCGACTCCCACTAAGTCCAACAATCCTATCCCATCTCACCCAAAAAGAAGAGATCTATCTCGAGGCATGTTTAGGAAGACGGGAAGGTAAACTCACATCATCTGGTAGCGTAGCGTTTCGTAGTCGGGCGTCGTCCTCGAGAGAGGACGGCGGGCGGGCGTGTATTAGAGCGGCGCGCCCAAGACAGATGAATGCTATGCGAGTAATGTCAGCATAATATCGGCGATTAGCCTCTTGAAAAATCCCGCTGAGCCAGGTCTGTTGGCTTATTGGGGTTTGGAGCTTATTTAGCAATATCTACAATGTCCAAGAATCATTTTCCCTATCAAGACTAGATTTCCATGCCAATACTACATTTCTAACCCGACTTTAGAAGACACTTCATGTGCTAGATCCGAATTTATAGACGAGATCTCTATTAATTCGGGCGCGGAAGGAATGAAGGAATGGAGGGAAGGAGGGATACTTTTGCGGAAAGGTAATGGGGTGGTGATGAGCTAGGTAGGTGCCTAGAAGTAGCCTGATCTAGGATCCTGGCTTACGAGCTTCAATGAGATCTGGAAAGCTAACAAGAGGGCCTACTTCTGGAAGATCTAGACTAGGAGTAAGGGTTAATGACAGAAATTTGAAAGAATAGCTTTATGAGTAAGAACATGCGTGACTAATAAAAGACACGCTGACAAGACATCTCAAACCTCTGGTAGACAGTAACAACTATAGGAGCTTGCGACTCAGGGGGGTCCCGATTACCTGTTGTATGAATTTACATTCAAAGAATATGGGGGGGGGGATGTGTTTAGCGCTAAGGTGTAACAAGAGTTTTGGATATGCTAAATGGAACCGAAGTCTACATACTGAAGTAAATAATCTTCCCGTGAGAGGCGTAAGATCCACGTGACTATGTTAGGCCAGAATGTATCTTATGGTGCTATCGAACCTGCTTTTTCGCGTGAATTACCAATATGATAGTGATTTCCTCGACAGGCAGAGACATATCACTCTATGTTGTAGTGATTAGGATGCTTTCGACGAAGAAAAAGGGGATGTAGATGAGATTAGATGCGTAGGTGAGTTTAGATATCTATCTATCAGCCCACTGCTGTATAAAGCATGTGATCGGAAATGTGACGAAAAGTAAATGACAGCGAAGGAGACATGAGCTGCGGTAGCCAAAACGACGCAGGCGGTGCATGACCGCTAGGGTATGTAAGACCGATGAATGGAAGCTTCAAAACGCCAAACCCTACCAAACCGTCCATCACAACCCATATATGCAAGTGATTCAGATCCCACGCTATGATACAACATATAATCCCACCCACCCTTCCCGTCCCAATCCAGGTATCAAATGGCATAATTCTCCGTATGCAAAAACACCTCCTCCCGTTCACTCTGCCACACACCTCTCTGCATGCCAGCAACGACCCTCTGCACGTCAACCCTCATACTCGGCGGCCCGCACACGAAGACGCAGGTGCGGTTGCCGAACTCACGCTCCAGGCCCTTGAGCATGTACGGTATGTCCGGGCGGCCGTACTCGGTGCTCCAGGAGGACTTCTTGGGGTGGAGGGATGGCATGAAGGCGAAGCGCATGAGGTTCTTTTGCAGCATGGTTGGCGTTGAGGGGAAGCCGAAGTCGAGGTTGGGTTTGTCTTCTTGGGGCGGGGTGAGGTTTTGGGAGGAGATGGTGAGGGAGGGTTTGCTGCGGGTGTGGGCTTTCTTTGGCGGAGGGAGGAAGGTCGGGTGTGGGAGGCCGGTGATGGCGTCTTCGTTCTCGGCGCGCATCTCCCGCTCCTTTTCGGGATCGCCACCTGATGCTTCTGTGATGAGGGCTGAGTTCCGCTTTGAAGCGATGCCTTGGAAGGTGTTGTCGATCTGTTTGTGGAGGAGGTCGTGAAGGGGTCGATTGGGTGAAGGTGGGAATTGTGATTGTCCGGGTAACTGGCGTTTTGCGGCCGTGATGAAGAATTGGCAGTGCACCGTATCTAGTGGAGCAAACTCGCGGCAGATGCGGATTTCCTCTTTGAACCATTCCATGGTGTCTGGGCGCTTCAAGGCCCACACAAGATGGACCTTTTTCGTGACGGCTTTGCCATCGCGCATCTTCTTGATCAGATCGAGGAGTTGCGATACGATGGCTGTGATGCCGCTGCCACCTGCAAAGAGGACCACGGTGTCGAATGACGCGAGATCACGGCGCATTCCTCCATAAGGTCCATCGACAAAGGCGCGATAGGTTTTCATCGGTCCATTCTTCACGGCTGTGTCGAGGACTTTGCGAGTGAAACCACCAAAAGGGCGGAAGACCAAGGTCATGTCCCGGTATGCCTCGCCGTACTCCGAGGGGAAGTCGTTACTGCACAACGATGAGACGGTGAACGGGTGATTCTCGAAAACGGAGATGCCCGGCATTCGCAGGTAGACGTATTGGCCTGGCGTCCATTTCACTTGTGTGGGTATTGTGACTTTTACGGCGTTCTCCGGCAGGACCGTGATTGCCGCTTCTTCGCCGATCAACCAGGACATCCGCCAGGGGTTTGTCCAGTTGAGGTAAAAAAGCCTGACGCAGTAAGAGGCAAGCCAGATAGCTGTCGTTGCCCAAAGATAATTCCATGACGTGAGATAATTATGGCAATGCCAAAAGAGCATGCCCAGAAAGATCACCGATAGCGGGATATGCGCAATGACGAACAACTCGTACGCCCATGCTCGGACAAAAGGCAGCGAATGCAAACAAAGGACCAGCAACAGTACGAGAGCGGCCAGCCCAGATCCATAGGGGTAGTAATTGCCGGAGAAAAGGTTCTTGAATGTGTTAAGGCCCCCTGCATCCCATACTGGTGTTATGTAGAAGGGAACTGTATGTATTAAGCTCAGTAACAGGCAGATGTAGGCTGCCCATCTGTGCAAAACATTCAACCGCTCATGGCCGACTCCGGTGATCATACTGATGAAGTTGGCTTTCGTGCTGAGTGCTACGATCCAAGGCATCATTGCCACTGCTATCATCCCAGCACGAATGGCCAAGGGTGGGGAGCCATAGCCGATGCTAGCGTAGTAAAGCGGCTGTGGTAGGAAGCAGTAGAGGATCACAAATACCGTTGCAACTGAAACGATGAAGAATGTTCCTGGGCTGGGAAAGGTCGAGGTCCGTTTCTTGTATCGCAGGATTGGCACCGGTCTGTAGAACACGAAACGTACGAGGGCGAGGGCAGTATTGAATGGTCCGAACGAGAATGTTGGCATCTCGTCTTCGGTAGTCTCCTGCTTTGGCAGATCGCTGTCGCTGGGAAAGAATTTTCTTGACGAGCAATTGGTTGGTAGACTTGCTAGTTCGTAATCGGTATCCGGCGATGAAGTCTTTGACGATTTGGCTACCACCTCCTTGTGCGTTGCCCTCCTTATCTTGTCCGTCCAATAATGCCACCAATGTATCGAGCACGTCAGGATCAGTAGTATGATCGAGAAGTATACCCATCCAAGCGAATATTTCCCAGCTTGCGACCACGGATCTTCTTTGCTGGCAGCGATGAGCTCAGGTGGGCTGTCACTAGTGATATTTGGCTGTATTCGTTTCTCGAGGGATCGTTCGAGTATGGTGGAGGCGCTCTCGGCCAGGAGGCTTCTTGGCTGGAAGGGCATGATCTCGGATTGCGACGGCTGCGATTAGAAGTTACCAGGAATCTTTTGGTCTCTCCGCCGTGCTGGGTATGCTATCATTCGTCGCTGCGGTACTGGTGAAATCAAGGTGAAAACCCTTCCCAGTTCATCTCAGGTATGCGTTGGCTCTCCTAGAATACCAAGGACTGTCGAGTGTCGTGAGTCTCCCAGGTGACGATCCTGCGCCGTTCGTTCTGTATGCCAGCTCTTACGATGGAGGGGTATCAATATGTTTCACTGTTCCGCCACCAGTATTGGTATCCACAGTGAAACCGGACGATTGATCGGGGAGTATGAGAAGTCTATATGGTTAGCGGAGAATGCCAGATCCTCAACGCAGTCAGGACGATAGCAATGCGCATGAATGATGTCGTCGACGGGTCGCTTGAAGTCGTCGTGGAGGGATACGAAGGATTCGAGAGCTATTTTGGGGCCCCCATCAGTATATGTGGCTATGTGCCTTGCATGGCCGGTAGTGTTCGCAGGAGGTGGAGAAGCGCCCGCCATGAGACGGTGCATGGCGCCATGCTATTGGCGCTTGGGAGACTGTGACGGGTAACTTTGGCGTGGTCCAAAGTATAGTATGCACGCTATGCCAAGTGCCTCTCCCAGATGCTGTTCCAGATGCAGCGAAGGACATCACCCTCCCCTGTCGCTGAAACCTGAGAGGCCAGCGGTGATGGGCGGGAAGCACAGTGGCGGCGATTGGCCCTTCGTGGGATCCGAATTTTTGGCAGTACCTGGTAGTACGTGGATCTTCGATGTGTTGCTGCGAGGGGTGGACGTCGAATCAGGGCAGCAAGCACGGATCAAGCACACGGCGGCCATGCTAGGCCCGCCTTTGCCGTGATGGCGTTGCATGGGAGCTTGGATGTGAAAGCGGTGATTCGCTGTGCTACCAGTAACTTTCATTGGTTGCATATGTAAGGACTCTGGTCGTCGGCGAATCACATTATGGAAGAGTAGTGCTACGCGCTGTCTGATTTTAGTGTCGGCGGTTGGTGCTGGCGCTAGCGCAGATAGGGGAATATGGAAGCCAATATTCCACTGCGTCTTCAACTTCGCAGAGATGGTAACAAATCCTCAGCTGTGGGTCATGGTGATGACATTGTAGCATTATATGAAACATCGACCTTGCCGCATATGCGCGTCAATCGGGGCTGTACATCTCCTTGATTTGGGAGCACATATGAAGTATCAGGGTCCCAGGCATTCCAGATGCGGTGGAGGGGAGAAGCTGCCAGACCGTAAGTGCACGTCTGATCGTTGACCCAGACAGAGAATGATGTCGGCATATCTCAAGGCGCTTGCTGAGATCTTAAGCGCCCCGATGTCACATCTTCGAACTTCGAAGACGACATGAGAGTCCAAAGTGGGTCGTGAACAAGGTGTCGAAGCCCGATTGGGATGCCCTTTAACTACTGTACCTATGACCAGACCTCAATATATCCGCCGCCCTAGCAAGCGCTTTGATCAGAGGCTGGTTGAGCGTCTAAGCTATGACACACTGAGGACCGTTTGCCGTATCATGCATTCTGTCAGTCAGCTTTGAGACTTGGATATACCGCATATGCAGATCAAAACATGCTACCATTACGCTGTTAATTCAGGATAAGTCAGAAGATCTTGGAGAGCCTCCTGGTATTTCCTGTCGACTGATGATATTGCGAATGTTTTTCTAGCCTTTCTCCCGTGACCAGATCTCATTATAGATGCGGCCATGATCAATGACAATCACCTCACAATGGTGAATTTTTCAGGCCTGCAAAGCTCCTTGTGATGAATGGCCAGCATCAACCCCGATAACCCTGACACGCCACCCCATACCCCTCCCAAGCGCCCCTGATCCCCCAAACCCACCAGAATCCTGACACTCCTCCACAACCTCCGTCGCCACCGTCCTCACCTCCTCAAAACTGAAGGCGTCCACGAAGCCCTTCCGCTGACTCGCAATCTCGATCGCGCAAGTCGCTGTCCGCTCGAAGAGCAGCAGAGGAGGTTTTTGGTCGCCCGAAATTGTGGGACAGCGTCCTTCTTGGAAGGGTTGGATGAGTTTGTAGTTGGCGAATCCTTTCATGTAATTTAAGACTGGACGGCAGCCGGCGACGGTGGTGCGAGCGCCATCCTCGTAGCAGAATGTGCGACTGCTTGTGGGGAGGGCCAAGGTGAGGTTTTGGACGAGATTTAGATCTAGGGAATGCAAAAGTGGGCTTGGGTTTGGATACGCTGCGCATAGCCAGGCGTTAATATGGAGAAAGAAAGAAAGTACGAGATTTGGGAAAAGCATGGCTATTTGATATCCTGAGGTGTTACTGGACGAGCTGGTTGGGAAGAGGCCCACGTTGTGCTGTCAAGATGGATATCATGAATGCGAATTTTGGCAGGCACGGAAGAGCTGACTGGAATGCGAATATGTGCGGCGTTCAGGCGACCATGGCGATTGTATATATTTGACGGCTACAGAGGATACGCGACACGATGCGTCCCGCATCGCAAATCGCCAGCAGCGATTTCCGAAGACATACACCGGAAGTAAGAACAATTTCATAAGCGACATATCACATCTTTGCAGCGTGAAACCTCATTGAGCCCACTGCGGTCTTCGTCATGAGGTTTCATAACATACAGCCTCTGCCACCCTGCCAGGACCGATGAAAGGTCGATGACTAGATTGTTTCGGTGGTTAATGAGGGACCTGGGCCAACACCTATGTATGAGCGGAATCCCAGGGTAGGTGCTAAAATCTGATCGCCAATATATCAGGAGCTACTAGGATCTGTAAGCACGTCAGAAAACCGGTGGCCATGAGATTCGCATCGGGGATAGGAACGTGGAGGCTTCCCAAAGTTGCCAACTTCGACTTCCGGGGCATTCGCAATCAACCTTTCGCTGGCGATATTTGTTAAATAGAATGAGGTGCCTTTTTCGAATTTACTGCTGTCATCACGATTAGCTTTCACCATTCAATGTGAAGTCCTGCAATAGTAGCTTCTACGACATAAGCTGTCATTGAACATAGTAATGTACTAAAATCCTTCTTTCAACCTCTCAAAAGTTTAAACTTATTGTGGACTTGTCCAATTACAAGTGTTCTGCTGTGTGGATTCTTTTGAGACTTTTCTTTAGGTATCAGCGGAGTACTCGTGAACGCCACTCAAGGCGTGACCCATAACAGGTTGGCTGGAGATCGAGGTACTGTTGTACATATGGAAGTATCCTTCTAGCTTTGATGCCTGCCCAATATGGTTGGTGATACATACCGTTAAAGAAAATCATCCTCGTCAACTGGCCTCCTCGATATTGTGGATGATGATATGCAAAGAAAGATGTGTGCGTCGGTCTTCATGATGGTCCCATACGGCGAGGCGTTTCAATGGTTGAGCTGGTTTGGTTGCAACTGTACAGTACCGATGAGTTTGTTGCACGCAATATGTTCCACTGATGACATATCTAGAAGCTATGAAATTGCGTTTGTGCTTTTTACAAGCTTTGAACTACAAAAGTAATCCATTGACAATATTATCGCCGGGGCTTTTAGAAAAATTCATGTACCCGCGCGTCGATTTGTAGGCTGGTGTGCTGGCTGCGTATCTTTTACATCCTCAGCAATAGAGTAGATTCTAGAGCCGATTGGTTAATGTATCTTGGTTTGATACACTCCGAACAACGACAAGATAGAAGCCTGTAAGGTATAAGATATGTATAAGATGGGGAGCGAATGATTGCCAGCCGATGCCGTCTCCCCAGTTCACTCTTCATTGATAGGCGACCGGCAAAACCTCGGGCGTCTGAACGTCATTCAGTTGCCTCGCGGGTCGAACAAGAATCCGTCCGCCAAGGCCTAGAGAACCCCACTAAAATTTGTATGTACATCTCCGTAAATCTATTAATATCCCGTCATTACTCCGTCGCCATTAATAACGGCTTATAGCCGTTTTAGTATGGTATTAATACGCTTATTAATAAACCGTTTTAAGACGTTTTCCTAACCCTTATTAATAATAGCCTGTATAGTAGCGTTGTTATAATAGGGAACTTTACGGAGTACTTACTTTAGAGCCTGCTAGCAGTTCTTAATTAGAGTAAGGTCTAGAGAATAAGGGTAATTAAAGTAGTATTTTAGGCTGTTTTTATCCTTTTATCTCTAGATGATATTTATTATAGTACCTCCGCTATAGCCTAAGTCTCCGTCTTCCTCTAGTATAAATAGATTAATACGTCTACGTCTAACATCTTAAATCTATAGTTTTACGACTAGTTCTAGTATATCGTCACGATAATAGCGTAATATTATAGAGCCGTTTAGATTACTATAGTTATAATAGACTAATAGTAACTTAAAGTTGTATCCTATAGTAGCCTATATATAAAGACGTTTTTTATCTATAGATTTTACCTTTTCCTACTTTAGATTACCCTCTTATATATAGTCCTAATAGTATCGTTAACTAGGCTTTTATATAATACGGAGCTTGCCTTATAATCTATACCTATAATAATACTCGTTACTAAATTAGATATAGTACTAGTTATTAGAATTTAGGTACTATAAGAGCTAGTATTTAGTATATTCTTTACGTCTCTTCTTTATCTTTTTATTATACTATCCCTTCTTGTAAGCGATATATATTAGGATATCTTAATATATCTAGGTAGTATAATAGCGGCTTACTAGCGATATACTAGCGGTACTAGTTTAGCTTCTTATTATCCGACGGATATCCTTCTATCTAGATATCTAAGAGGCTAGGTAGCTTCTTTATAAGGTATTTAGATAGTCCTCCCTCTACCTCCTTAAAAGGTAGAGATTAGTTCTTTAATAACTATAAAGTTATTAGAGTATTAAGTCTACCTTTATAACGCTACCTACTTACTAGTAGTTTATACTATCTATTCTAGCCCTTAGGAACTAGCCTTCTAGTCTAGTTCCTAATAGTTCTAATCTCTCTACCTCTAAAGGGGGATAGTCTAGATTATAATAGTATAATAACGCGAAGATATCTAATACTAAATAAGATAAAGAGATATTAGAAGTCTAATATAATAAAATTAATATAATACTAGAGTCTAATATAAGAGATATTAAAGTAATAAATAATATACCTAGTAATAAAATTTCTAATAAAACCCTTACTAGTATAATTATACTTAATAAACTTATTACTACTACTAAAATTAAAGAAGAGCGGTTAATAAAGGAAAGAAAGCTTTAAGGTATCTAAGAAAGAATAGCCTAATTATAAGTAGAAGTAGATATAGTTATACCGGATTAATATTAAATCGCTAGCGGATTAATAGAAGGGATATAATAAGGGTTAAGATTAGGTTAAATAGAGGACTACCCTCTAAATTAGGGTACTAACGTATAAGGTACGTTAGACCCTAGGGTAGGGTCTATCTTTAGTAGTTTTATACTAAGTTAGTCTATTAGAGGCTAGTTAAAAGAACCTAGTAGTTAATACCTTAAGAGCCGCTTAAAGCTTAAGGACTTACCCTTTTATAAGGGGGAGAATATATATAAGTATAAGAAATAGTATTATATTATAGATATTATATTCTAACTAATACCTAATAAATTCCTAACTAAGTTTATAAAGGTCACCTAGGCTATATAGTTTTTAGAAGGTGACCTACTAAGTTATAAGATTATTATAAAAAGTTATTATTAGGGAGAGTAGTTACCTAGGAGTACTTTACTTAATACTTATTAAACCTTATTAAAGACCTAGTAAACTACTAGCTTTATAATATATAATTATACTTAAATATATAATAGAACCCTAACTAGTTAGTATAAAGCTTTAATATATATCTAAGTAGGATTAAATTATAAATCCCTCCTTTTTTAGAGGAATATTAGCGGATTAACTTCTTTATAAAGTTACGCCTAGACCTTTAAAAGGCCCTTATAAACTATAAAGACCTCCTCATAATTAAAGAAAGTATAGTTACCCTTACTACTTAGTTAGAGAATAACTAGCGGTATTATACTAGAATAACGGCGGGTAATAGTTATATTACTAAAAAAGGGGATTATTCTAATAAGTAGAATAAAGGTTAGAAGAGGGAAGGAAGTTAAGATAAAGGTATTAATCCTTCTATAAAAGTAGGAAGTATTTAACCCGCTAGTAGTTATAGTAAGTTACTAGATATTAAGGAAGGGTTAATATATTTTAATTATAGGAAGAAGGGGTATTATAATAAGGACTATTATAGGCCTAGGATACCTAGGAACCTAAATACAATACCCGTTAATACTATTAAAAAAGGGACTACTAAACTAAAAAAAGGAAGCGCCTCCGTTAGGACCTGAATACTAGGGCGCTTACTTATTAAGAGGGGTTTATTATTAATTTATAATATTAATATTAATAGTTCTATTAATATATAAGGTATATAAGACTATATAGACTTCCTAATAGATATAAGAGCGGAGATTAATATTATCTCCTAAAGCTTTATTAAGTAATATAACTTAAAACCCCTAGAGGGCTACTAGCTATTAATTCCTAAATAGATAAATAGTTAGTTAGTCTATTACTACGGCGTATACTAGGTAGAGTATTATCTTATTAATAGCTAGGGATAGCTAGGTTAATATACTAGTATATTCTATATAATTAAGAAGAAGGGGTTACTAATTATTCTTAGTATACCTACCTTATTAGAAGCTAGGGTATAGGTAGATTTAGGGAGTTAAAAGTAGTGATTTCTACTAGACTCTACTAGCGTATCTATCCTAGAGCTGTAAGTGTTTATAGATACCCTTAAAGGCGAATTAGTAATTTATACTATTATCTATACTAGGTTATCCTAGTTAGAAACCTAGAGCTTTAATAGTAAAGTACTAGAGCTACCTAAAAGTCTTTATAACTTTTTAGATATCTTTTTAAATATAGAGGTAGGATAACTACCCCTATTTAAGCCTAGGGACTACGCTATTAATTATAAGCCCCCTTATAAGCCTATCTATAATTTATTATAAAGGGAGTTAGAAACTTTATATATCTACTTAGATAACGCTAAGTTAAAGGGTTAGATATAAGAGTCTATTAGTCTTATAAGAGCTCCTATTTTATTTATACTAAAGAAGGATAGTAGCTTATAGTTATATATTAACTATTATAGGTTAAATAAGGTAATAGTAAAGAACTATTCTCCTCTCCCTCTAATTAGTAAAATACTTAATTATTTATAAGGTATAAAGATATTTATTAAGTTAGACCTTAAGGATACTTATTATAGGATTTATATTTATAAGGGTAATAAGTAGAAGACAGCGTTTTATACGTAGTACGGCTACTTTAAATATATAATTATACTATTTAGATTAATAGATACCCTAGCTATATTCTAAGCCTATATAAATAGAGCTTTAGCGGGCCTAGTAGATATTACTTATATAATATACCTTAATAATATTTTAATTTATTTAGAAGATATCTTAAGTTATAAGTAATATATCCGCTAGGTACTTAAGTAGTTATAAAAGTTTTAGCTTTATATAAACTAAAAGAAATATAAATTTTATACTAACTTAATAGAATTCTTTAGGTTTATTATAAGTACTAATAGTATATTAATAGATAGCTATAAGGTGTTTACTATCTAAGATTAGCTAGTACTAACTACGTATTAGGAAGTCTAAGTATTCTTAGGATTTATAAACTTCTACCGGCGTTTTATATACTACTATTTATAAATAGTATCCCCCTTAACTAGCCTTTTAAAAGGTAGTAAGGATAGGAAGAAGTTAAGACTATTTATATAAGGCGCCGGCGAAGAGAAGGCGTTTTATAACCTATATTATACCTTTATAATTATACCTATCTTAGTATATTTTAATCCTAATAAGAAAATTTAGATTAAAATAGATATATTTAATTTTATTATAACCGCTATCTTATCTTAATAGGATGATAATAGGGCCTAGTATCTAGTAGCTTTCTAGTCTTATAAATTAATATCTATTAAGACTAGGTATAAGATATATAATTAAGAGCTATTAATAATTATTAAAGCCTTTAAATAATAGTAATATTATATAGAAGGTAGTCATTATACTATTAAAGTACTTATAAATTATATTAATCTTAAGGGATTTATATAAGTAAAGTAGTTAAATAGTTATTAAGCTTAGTAGGCTATTTATTTAGCTATATATAACTTTATTATTAAATATTAACCTAGTAAGAAGAATCCTATAAATACTCTATTATATAGACCTAATTATAATAATATTACGACGTTATTTAACTAGCTCCTACCTACCTTATAAAATAAGCTAGTAAATTTAGGAAGTATTATTTCTAGCTAAAAGTAGCTAGAAGAAATAACTAAGTATATAAACTTATCTAGCTTAAGAGGGCTTAGGAAACCCTTAACTAAGCCTAAAAACTTAGATAGAAGGGGTATAAAGCTACCTTCCTAGTATTAAAGCGATGTAGTAGCGCTACTACTTAATCCTATTACTAGGGTTATTAGTTATAAATAATATATCTTATAAGTACTAGTAAGAGTAGTTACTAGACTTAAAATAGCTTATAAAGCTAGATTAGAATCCTTAAATGAACTTATCCTCTTATTATAAAGTAATAATCTAATTATTATTAAATAGAAAGATAAGGTAAAGCGTATAACTTCTAAGCGAAATACTATTAAATAGCTTTAAAAGGTTAATTTAACAGGATTATTAAGATTTAAAGGAGTACTTTATATACTAGATAATTTAGTATTATATATAGAAATTATTATAAGGTATTATAATAATACTTTAATAGGTTATTTTAAGTTATAAAAAACCTTAGAGTTACTCTAATATAAGTATTATTAGAGTAGAATATTAGTAGATACTAAGTTATATATTTAAACTTATAAAATATATTAAAGAGTAAAAGCTCCTAGATATAAACCTTATAGTAATATGATATCCTTATTATAACCTAAAGGGCCTTAGAAAGAACTTTTTATAAATTTTATTATAAGCTTACTACCTAATAAATATAGAAATTCTATATATAATTCTATTCTTATAATTATTAATAGATATATAAAGATAGTCTAATACCTTCTAACTAAGAGTACTTATACTACTATTAAATTAGCTAAGATCTTATTTAAAAATATAATATTATAATATAATTTACTAATAAGTATTATATTAGATTAGAGATCCTTATTTATAAGTACCTATTAATTAGAAGTCTACTATTATATAAAGATAAAGAGATAACTAAGTACTACCTTCTATTTATAAATAGATAGGTAGATTAAATACTAGAATTAAATATTAGAATATTACCTTAAGGTATTTTTAAATAAAAAATAAGATAATTAGGTTATATTACTCCTAATAGCTAAATTTATATATTATAATAGTATTTATATTATATTAGGTTATTTACTATTTTATATAATATATAGATATAATTTATATATAAAAGATAAAGTGAAGAATAACTTTTTAGAAGGAGGAGTACTTATAATTAAAGACCGCGTAGAAAACCTTTTAAAAGTAAGAGCTATATTAGTAGATTAATAGTAGACTATTTAAGTATAAGTTATAAAGTTTGATAATAAACTTTATATCTTAAAGTCTTATATAATAGGAGAATTAATAATATTAATTATAAAGAACTTAAAGTAGAAAAGATTAAATTAAAAGCTATTATATAAGTATACTAGTCCCTTTAAGGTAGTAGATATAATTAGATACTAGGCGTGCTACTTAAGTCTTTTAATAATATAAAGAATCTATCGTATATTTTATATTTCCTTATTAAAACTATATTAAAGCTATCTTAATAAAGGTAAGTAATTATTTATACCTCCTCTAGAACTTACTAATAGTAAAGAATATTATAAGGTAGAATAAATTCTAGATAGAATAAGAAATAAAGGTATTTAATACTATTTGATTAAGTAGTCTAGTTATAAAATAGAATATAATTAATAGATATCTATTAAGGATATAAATATAAAAGACTTATAAAGGGAATATAATAATATATATATAATAAAGAGGTATTATAAGTAAAATACTTATACCTAATTATTATAATAGAACTATTTAAGTATAAAGTTAAGTTATATAAGGTAAATTATAAGTTATATTTATATAATAAAGATTTTAATAAAGAAGGATATAAGAAAAGAATTAATTAAGGGGAAAATCCTTATAATCTAAGAAAAGAATCTTTACTTAAAAGTATAATATTAAGGTCTTATAAGGGGAGCGTATTAAGGCGAGCTAAAGCCCGTAGAAGATAAGCTAGAGGACGAGGTAGTATCCCTAATAGGGGCGGGCGGAGCAGGCGTAGGAGCGGGAGTAACGGGGGTAGGAGGAGCGCGAGGGACGCGGATCTTACGGGTAGAGGGGGCGGAGCCGGCGGTACTACCGCCGCGAGAAGGGTAGCTAGTACTAGTAGGAGCGGGGGTAGGTAGTATAATAATAGGAGGTATAATAGCCTCTTCCTCCTCTTTTATATCCTCCTCTATCTCCCTTATCTCCCCTTTATTAAAATTATTATTATCCTCCTCTTAATATATAATTAGCTTATATAAAGATAGTAGAATACTTTAATAATATATTTACCTCCCTTAACTCCTTATTAACCTCTATTATAATAAGGGTAGTTAACCTCTCTTATAAAAGTATTAATATATATTATAAGAAGTATATAATAAAAAAACTTACCTACTATCTTATTATATTTAAGATACCCTTTAAGGTAATAATTACCTAACTACCTACCTTTATATTAAGGTATAATAATTCCTTAGAGGTTTATAACTTATATAAAAGTATTTTATTATACTTTTTTAAGTAAATTACTACCTCTACCTTAATTTTAAAGGTAGTAACCCGCGTTATAAAAGTAATATAATAGGGTAACTTTCTACCCTAAAGGGTAATAATAGGGCCGCGAGTAAGGAGGTTAAATAAATAAGTATAAAAGGTAAGGGGGACTTATAACCTATTAATATATTATAAGTAAATTATATTAAAATCCTATTATTATAAATTAATTTATAAGGCTTATAAAGGTAATAGTACCTCTTATAAGCCCTACTAGTCTTATAGTTATATAATAACTTAGGACTTAAACCTAGGTACTTAGTATATTAAAGATAATAGGGTTATAAGAGGGCTACTACCTTAGTAGTATAATAGGGTAGCGTAGCGTAGTAAGAGGGTTTAACTATCTATTATAAGAGTTAGCTAATAAGAATACCTTTAAGTATAAAGAGTACAAAAATAATTCAAAAGAAGTATAATATAATAGGATATTAATAAGGTCCTTAAATATATAATATAATAAACTTATATAAGAAGGTAATTTATAAGTAATATACGTATAATATACTTAAAGATAACTAAAGTCTATTATAAGGTAATAATATATATAAAATATTAAGGGAGTACTAGTAAAGACTTACCTTAATTATTATTATAATTATTAACTATTCAATATATAATATTATATTAGTAATTAATCCTTTATATTATACTTATATTACAATAGTAATTATCTTATAAAGTATTAATAGTATTAATATTAAATACGTTAGCTCCTATTATTAATATATTAAGATATAACTTAAAGTAACTTATAATAGGTTAATATTAATAGTAGTAGTTATAAAAGAAGTTAGAAGTAAATAAAATATAACTTTATTATATACTATATTATATATATTAACTACGCGATTTAACGGTATAATATTACTACCTAACTTCTATAATTACTTATTTATATTACGCGTTTATAAAGTATTATAATAATAAACTTAATTAATAATTATATCTTACTATTAATATAAATTATAACTATAAAGGCTTTTATATATTAATAGTATATAATATTAGCGGCGTATTACTATTACTACCTTATTACTATTCTTAGAACTCTTTCCCTTATTTTCCCTACTAGGGTTTTAAAGGTTTTTAATAAGTCCTATTATAGATAGTAATAGTTAATATTTAGGGATAAATACCCTTAAAGGGGAGGTAATTATTAGGATATCTTAATATATCTAGCTAGTATAATACGGCTTACTAGTAATATCCTAGCGGTATTAATTCGGCTTCTTATTATTCTAATAGATATCCTTTTATCTAGATATCTAAGAGGCTAGGTAGCTTCCTTAAGGGGTATTTAGATAGTCCTCCCTCTACCTCCTTAGAAGGTAGAGATTAGTTCTTCTATAACTATGAAGTTACTAGAGTATTAAGTCTACCTTTATAACGCTACCTACTCGCTAGTAGTTCATACTATCCATTCCAGCCCTTAGGAACTAGCCTTCCAGTCTAGTTCCTAATAAGGGGGGAGACTCTTAGGCGTATTAATTTTGTTAATCCTAAAACTAAGGATCTCTACTATTACTAATTACTCCTCTATTACGTTAAGGGGGCTATATTATTTAATAACCTCTAGATAGTAGATAGCTAGTTAATAGGTTAGAAGGAGGCCTACGTAGAGCTTAGGTTAATTAAAAATAATAGATATACTAATAAGATCCTTAATAAGGGAAAGGATTTTTAGGGAGGTTATAGGCTACGTAGTCTTTTTATATTAATATTAGTTAAACTCTAACCTACTAGCACCCTCACCTTATAGAATAAGTATAAGGAGTATATCTTAAACGACTACTTATACCTCCTACGACGGGATTTTTTAACGCTTTAAATCCTAGATAATTATTATAAGTAATAGTTATTTACTAAATAGTACGCCTTTTACCTAATTAACGGCTAATTAGAATATTAATTAACCCCTAAATATACTAAGGATCTAGCCTAATATAGCCTACCTATTCTAACTATTCTATTTAATAATTTTAATAATATCCTAAATAGACTTTTATAGGAAGAAATATCTTACTAAATTACCCCTAACGAGGCTAAGGTCTTATAGAATAGGCTGAATACTAATTAACGCTATACTACTAATTAGATTATCGCCGCTATTAACGCTAATACTAATAATAAATTTAATACTCTAGGTATACTATTCTTCCTTAATAGTACTAAGGGGACTAGTAAGATAATAGTTTAAAATACTATTATAGAAAGGCTATATTCCTAGTAAAAGGTTACTCTAGTAGTAGCGTCTTCTAGTATTATATTAACGCTATTAAAGGGAGGTTAGACTACTTACTTATAGTTTAAGATACCCCTAGACTCTAATACTACCTCCTTATATAGAATTAAGAAGGGGACTAATCTTACTAAGCTAATTAAGCGAGCTTATATTATCTTTTAGGATAAGTCCCCTATATAGAGTTAATATAATATAGAAGCTATTAGTTATAGCCTTTAGGATATCTATAATAACGACTAGGCTTATTTTAGGGGTAAGGTAGTCTACTTTTATAGGGACTTCTAATAAATACTCCTAGTTATTCTAGGAGGATTTAATAGCTAGGTTATTAAGGCGTATCTTTAAAAGGCCTATTTCTAGAATAAGGTTATACGTTTAAATCTTACTATTAATAAGTAACTTAATAATCCCGACCTAATAGATACTATATATTATAAAATAGGACTATTTATAAGTAATCTCCTTACTATTAATAATAGTATTAATATCTAGAAAAGCCCTACTACTAATAAAGACGTATTATATTAGAAATATAGTTATACCCCTAGAAACGCTATTAATAATTTAGTTAAGAATATCTATACTAATATTAGGATAAAT